>Ga0315283_10000898_pt1 | contig 22890 bp, 12 predicted proteins | sample YL17G09_0_MG_FD_204541 | JGI IMG/M metagenome (GOLD analysis project Ga0315283, IMG submission 204541) | Sediment microbial communities from Yellowstone Lake, YNP, Wyoming, USA - YL17G09_0 | ecosystem: Environmental > Aquatic > Freshwater > Lake > Sediment | place: USA: Wyoming | collected...
AACAGGCTCTAACCGTCGCGGCGGGTTCTGCGAGAGGCGGTGCTCCGCGGCCGATCGCCTGCGGGCTCGGGACCGTGCCGGCTGTCGTGTGTTCGGCAGCCGCGTCGATGGAGTCGTCTGCAAGTATTCGCAAACGGTCCCGTCCCGGGCGCGCTCTTCAGTCCGCGTCTGACTAGGATCGCGGAAGAAAACGCTGCTCTGTTCGCTCGTGATCAGGCTTCCAGCAAGACTCTGAACCACGTTATCGGGGTTCGAATTCCTGCCTCCCAGGCACACTACAGCCCACAGCCCTTGGCGAGGTCACGCCGAGGTCACAATCCGACAAGCGTAGCGGGCTGGTGGTAGCGCCGCGGCGTTGTCCCCACGTTCCACAAGCTGCTCCTCCTTCCGAACAACGCGAAAGCGTCAGCTGCGACGGCGCTCGGTCGCGGACGAGCTCGATCGTCCCACTCGTCTCGTTAATTTTCGCCGCTATTTCCTGTATGCGCGGATGATCCGGATCGTCGGCACCAGAGTCTGTCCCGGACCCGCTCGGGGTGTCGCTGGCGTTTCTCTTGGCGTCGGCGAAGCGTGAATCTTCTTCACCACATTCACGCCCGCGATCACCCTACCAAAGGCCGCGAAACCATAGCCGTCGGGACTCCGGTTCCCGGTGTCGTCCAGGCTCGTTTGGTCGCCGATCGTGATGAAGACATCGCTGGTGGCACTAACGGGGCCTGGGCGTGTTGGTGTCACGTCACGTGCCATCGATACCGTGCCGTCCAGGTGTTTGAGACCGGTCACGCTCGTGCGCTCGACGGGGATCGGCGGGAACTCATCACCCCTCCGTGCCTCGTTGATGCGGAACTGAATGACCTGAATCGGTGCGTCCTTGCGTATTTCGTTGTCAGGCCGAACCGACCGGCAGAACTCGCCTCCGTTGTAGAAGCCGCTGTCCACATACTTCAGGAAGTTGGTCGCCGTCACCGGCGCGCGAACGATGTCAATCTCCATCGTGATGTCGCCCTGGTCGGTCTCGAACACGACGACCACCGACTTGGCGGCTTGGGTCGCACTCAGTGAAGCCACAGGCTGCTGAATCATGAGTGTCACCAGCGCAAAGGTTAAGAGTACCATCGCTCCTCCACAGATCCCAATCCGGCCCCGGGCGCCTATCCGGGCGTCCCCGCAACGAGACCCGACATCCGTCTCTCCATCACGGGCGGCCGCTTCGCGCCCAATGTGAGCAGATCGTAGTCGAGCTTCCCGGCATGCCGCAACTCGAGTTCGAGACGCTCCATCGACAGGACGGACGGCCTCTCGGCGAAGGCGGCCCGGGGGCCCGGCTCACTCGCCTCTTTCGCAGTCCACGAAGCCTCGGTCACCCAGACGAGCGGTTCCGGGAAGCTGTCTGCTGAGACCCCGCTTGGTTGACGGAAGTACGCAAGGTCTCTATGATCGGTCCGCCTTGGCTGGCAGATGTGCTTGCACGCCACGATGCCGCGAGACGCGCAATTGGGAATTGCGACGCTCTCTGACGAGCGAGGGCAAGGCCAGCCACAACGGTCTACCCCAGATGGTGGCGGCCGGCTCAGCGTTGCATTCGCGTGACCGCTCCAAACGGCAAGATTGTCGGAGGAACCCATGGTTGCCATGATGACAGGGCAAGACAGCTCCAACGGCCACGCGGCGAGAGAGCGGCGGACGATCTCCGTCTGTCCCCTTGCGAGTGGCCCGACGCTTAGCCTTCAGCTCCTCATCCTCAACGGCAAACGGCCAGGTCCCCGGGTCGGCATCTGCGCCGGCATTCACGGCGACGAAATCATCGGCGTCCAGGCGATCCGCGAACTGTGGCAGACCCTTGATCCGGACACGGTGTCTGGCAGCATCTGGTTCATGCCGGTCGCGAACCCGCTGGCATTCGAAGCGCTCTCGCGCAACACCGCGATCGACACGCTCGATCTCAATCGGAACTTCCCCGGCGCGGCGGACGGCTGGATCAGCGAGCAACTGGCCGCAGCGATCACAGAGAACTACCTGCGCCACATGAACTGGTGGATCGACATCCACGCCGGCGGGACCTTTCCCTTCGTGGACTACTGCATGGTCCTCAATGACGAGGGCCTCTCGCGTGCCTTCCTGGCCGACCTGCTGTATCGGCCAGGCGAGGGGCGTCATCACCCAGGAAGCGCGTCAGAGGTCGCCGAGAGCCTCGGCATTCCGACTGTCGTCCTCGAGGTCGGGGGCGGCTACGAGCATCAGACGGAGCACGTCGCGCGCAACATCCGGGGCATCATCAACATGCTTCGTTACATCGGCACCCTGCCCGGCGAGGTCGAAAAGAACGATCGCCAGATCCTCCTCAACGACGTGAAGACGATGAAGCCACGCGCGGGCGGCCTCTGCTATCCAACGCCCCCTCTCATCCCCGGAACCGTCGTCGAGGGCCGCGTCAAGATCGCCGAAATCGTCAGTCCCTACACGTTCGAGACGCTCGAGACCATCGTCGCGCCCTTCGAGAGGAACGTCATCGTCCTCTCGCGCAACTACGTCACCCGCATCAATCCGGGCGACTACATGTTCATGATCGGCGACCTCTCGACCGCCACGTAGCTGAGGCACGGGCCCTGCTCGGGAGGAACTGCGCTGTGAAACGGCACCGGGCTCGGGCGACGACCATGGCCGATCCGCAAGAAACGTCTCACGATCTGACCAGTGTGCCCTGCGGGACGTCCCGGGGAACACGCACACCGCCGCGCGCGTTCGCGGTCGATACCCCGGCTGCTTCGTCCACGATGGGGACACGTGGGTGGTCGACCGCAATCGCCGCGCTGTTTGTGCTCATCGCGGCACCGGCGAATGCCGCGGAGGCGCCCAATCTCCCGGTCCAGTCCGTGCAGGTCGAAATCAGGATCGGCGGGGACGGCGCAGCGAGAGTGCAGGAGCGCTATCGATTCACAAGAGCGGTGACCGTCGGCTTCCGCTACTTGACCGGCCCATGCAGCGACGTCGTCCCGGGCTCGATTTCCGTCAAGGGGCCCGCGGGCCCCATCGACTACGCGCGCGCGCGCACCGGCCCCTGGGTGCTGCTGACGCCACCAACGGCACTCGATGGCTCACCTGAGTACTGGGTTTCCTACAACGTCCCGTCCTGGACCCGGACGACGAACATCCCGGTGGTGCTGCCATCCCACGTACTCGAGGCGCCACCGGGCGCCGCGATGAGCATCGTAGACATCCAGGTCATCTTTCCGGGCGGCGACGCAGGAGGGACTGTCCTTCTTCCCCAGATGCAACCGGACACCCGGGCCGGAACCTGGTCGACACGCATGTTGGCGCTCCCATCTTTCGTTCGCGTGCGCTTTGGGTCTGGGTCGCGGCCAGACGAGTGCCCCGGTCCGGGTGCCGGCAGCGAATCTGGCGGGTCATCGAGCACGCCCGGATCCAGTGGGTCGCTCGAGTGGTCGGTCCTCGGCTTCGTCGTGTCCCTCGTTGCGTGGGTGGTGTTCTACATGCGCTGGGCAAACGCGCGGCAGGGCCCGTCGAACGGTGCCCACAACTCCTGAACCCAGGTGAGTCTGGCGGCGACACATGACGAGCGGCGGGCATCTCACGATCTTCCTCGGCCTGGTCGGCCTCTATATCCTCGTGGTCGTGGGCATCGGCCTCTGGAGTTACCGGAGAACCTCGGATGAGGCGGGATTCCTGGTGGCCGGCCGGAGCCTCGGCCCGATTGTCGGCGGCGCGACGCTGATGGCCAACCAGGTCAGCGCGGGAGCGACGATCGGTGTCGTCGGCTTTCACTACTTCTCCGGTTTCAGCTTCGCGTGGACCTGGCTGTTGTGCTGGGTCGGCTGGCTCGTCGCGGCGCTCTTCGTTGCGCCGAAGATGCGCGACCTCGGGCAAGTGACGCTGCCCGACTACTTCGCGATGCGTTTCAACAGCCGCAGCGCCGGGACGATTTCGGCGGTCCTGATTCTGGTGGCCTATACCTTTCTCCTGTCGGCGCAGTTCCAGGCGGGCGGGCTCCTGTTCAACCTCGTCACGGGCAGTTCCTATCTTCGGGCCGTCCTGCTGGTGGCCGGCATCACCGTTCTCTACACCGCGCTCGGCGGCATGGTGAGCAACGCGTATGTCGGCGTGTTGAAGGCGGTGCTGCTCCTCGCCGGGTACGGCGTCGCCGTGCCATTTCTCTTCTACAACGCGGGCGGGCTCCACTCGCTCGGCGAGGCGCTGCATGCGATCGATCCCCGCCTGACCGGCTTCTACTTCAGCATCCGCCAACTGGCCGACATGGGACTCATCCTGGGCCTGAGCCTCGCGGCGGCGCCTTATGAGATCTCCGCGATCTACTCGCTGCAGAGCCGCCGTGCGACGAAGCAGGCCATCGGCTATTCGTTCGTCTTCCAAGGCATGATCGGCTTCGGCATCCTGCTCTTCGGCATGCAGATGCGGAAGATCGTCCCGTTCCTTCCGAATGCGGACCTGGCGACACCTGTGCTCGGCACGAACGTCCTGCCGGTGTGGGTGGGAATGCTGGTCCTCCTCGGGGTCGTCGTCACGTTCACCCGCACTGGCGGCGCCGTCCTGTTGACGGCGGCGTCGGCGCTGTCGCACGACATCTACGTGAAGTTGTTGCGGCCGGCGGCCAGCGAACGCGAGAAGGTGATTGCGGCGCGAACGGCCGTGGTCCTCGTGGCAGTCATTCCGGTCGTGATTGCGCTCGGCAAGCTGGACCTGGTGAATTTCGTTGTGCTCTTCTCCGCCCGGCTCATTGCGTGTTGCTTCTTCGCGGCCGTCGTGATCGGCCTGAACTGGAAGCGCGGCACGCCGGCGGGTGCCCTCTGGTCCATGGTCGGTGGCGCGACAACGTACCTGGTGTGGACCCCGCTTGCGCACCCGTACTTCCTTGGCTTCGATCCGGCAGAAGCGGGCTTGGTGACGAGCCTTCTGCTGTTTGTCGGGGTGAGCCTCGTGACGAAGTCGTCGCCCGAGGAGACCCTTCGAGTCTTCTTCCCCGCCGACGATCGGACCGCATTGTGAAACCTGGTTGACATACGCGGGACGCGGTGTTATTAACTGCACCGTCAACGACGTCCTTCGCTCGCCGATGGTGGCCTCGCGGCGAGCGGCATCAGATCAGTAGTGCCTTGTATGGCAGAACGTGCTCGCCTCATCGGCGGATCGGCTGCGGCCCCCCGACGTCTGTCCCCGTACCGGATTCAGGTGCTCGATCGCAGCCTGGGGATTCTCGACGCCTTGGCCGAAGTCAACGAAAGCCTGGGTCCTGCCGAACTGGTTCGGCGCCTGTCGCTTCACAAGAGCACCATTCACCGGCTGCTGGCGGTGCTGGAACAGCACGGGTTCGTGCGTAAGGACCCGAAAGAGGGGAAATATAGCCTCGGCATGAAGCTCTTCGAGTTGGGGAGCCGCGCGGTCGAAGGGCTGGATCTTCGCGGCTGCTCCGAGCCGATCCTCCGCCGGCTCGTCGAAGCCACGCGAGAAACGGCGCACGTCTGCATTCTGGACGGGACCGAAATGGTGTCGGTCGCCAACGTCCAGGGACCGTGGGCCATGCGCAGCCCCTCGACCGTGGGCCGGCGCACACCCGTGTACTGTACGTCGGTCGGCAAGGCGGTCATCGCGTTTCTGCCGAGTGCCGCGCTCGACGATCTGATCGAGCGATTGACATTCACACCGCACACGCGCAGGACGATCACGACGCCTGCGGCGCTCAGGGCCGAGCTCGTGCGGGTCCGCGAGCGCGGCTTCGCAATCGACGACGAGGAGATAGAGAAAGGCCTGCGATGCGTGGGAGCGCCCATCCGCGATCATACGGGCTGCGCGGTGGCGGCCATCAGCATCGCGGGCCCGGCCTTCCGTCTCGTGGATCAACGGCTCCCTGGCATCGCGCGCGCCGTCACGTCGGCTGCACGCGGTCTCTCGAGAGAAATGGGCTATTCCGAACAGCTTGGCCGCAATCCCGAGGCGCGGAAGAGACCGTCGCAGGGTGACGTTCGACGAGTGGTGAAAAGGGGGGAAGTGCGGGTGGTCTCCACTGGAGGTTAGAGCCAAGGGCGTGCCAGCAGCCCCCCCCTGGCGAGAGATGTCGTATGGATCGTCTGGAACGCAAACGCCGAACGCAGCATTGCAGTCTCTGACTGAGAAACTCAAGAAAGGAAAGAGAGGCTTTCATGACTTTTCGACGTCTTTTCTTCGCCACCCTCGGACTGCTGTTCCTGGCCGTCTCGAGCGCCTACGCCCAGGACACCGCGGCAACCCTCACAGGCGCCGTGACTGACGCGTCGAAAGCCGTTCTCCCAGGTGCGACCGTCACGGCGACCGACCTGGCGACCGGTCGTACGTATGTGGCCGTCACGGACGACAAAGGCGACTTCCGCATCTTCAAGATGACGCCGGGCACATACAAGGTGCAGGCAGAGCTCGCCGGATTCGGCACGAAGCAGGTCCCGCAGCTGGAGCTGCTCGTCGGCCAGAGGGCGGCCCTGTCGTTCACCCTCGCTGTCGCCACGGTCACGGAAAGCGTCACGGTGACTGGCGAGTCTCCGCTGGTCGACACAGCCTCCTCCCAGGTTGGCGGCAACGTCGACCGTCGGCAGATGGAACAGTTACCGCTCTCGGGCCGCAACTGGATGTCATTGACGATGCTCGTCAAAGGCATCACGGCGAACGATGTGTCGACCAACCCGGGCGTCTCGCGTGACGAACTGTTCCAGTTGAACATCGACGGCCAGCAGGTGACACAGAAGACGGCGCAGTCCCGCTACGGCCAGCCGAAGTTCAGCCGGGAGGCGATCGCGGAGTTCCAGCTCGTCACGCAGATGTTCGAGATCACGCAGGGACGCTCCACCGGGATCCAGGTGCAGGCGATCTCGAAGTCTGGCACCAACAGATTCAGCGGTTCGGGGTTCGGCTTCTTCCGAAGCGACAATTTCAATGCTCCAGACCCCCTGCTCCATTATGTCCTGCCGTATTCGGATAAGCAGATGGGTGCGACCCTCGGCGGGCCCATCAAGAGGGACAAACTCTTCTTCTTCGGGGCGTACGAGTACGAAAAGGAGCCGTCCACCGCCGTCTCGACGCCGGTGTACCTGCCAGGCGAGGTCTTTGCGTTTCCCACCCAGAACACCTATCACGAGGTGCTTGGAAAGGTCGACTACCGGGCGAACAGCAACAACCAAGTCAGCGTCCGGTACTCGTACTCCTCGCTGGACAATCCCTTCGCCGGTACGGCCGGGGACAGATACCCATCGGTCGCCGCCATTCAGAATCAGCACTCCACGAACATCCTGGGCACATGGTCCCAGGTCATGAGCGACAAGATGCTGGGCGAGGCACGAATTGCCTACACCGCGTTCAGCTTTTCGAACTTGTCGCCGCCGGAATTGACCGGCGTGAGGACGTACAGCTTCCCCGGACTCACTGTCGGCGGGGCGTCCAACCAACCCAACAAGGAATGGTCGGGCACGTATCAGTTTCGATACGACCTGAACATGATCCGCGGCAACCACAGCTTCAAACTGGGCGCGGAGTACCTCCACATACGCGACAAGGGTTTCTGGCATGCCCAGGCCTATGGCGTGCAGTACTTCAATGCACGGCCACCAGACCTCGTCCGGCGATTCCCGGCGGACGCATGGAACAACCCGGCAGGATGGGATCTCACTGGACTCGACGCCTACGGCCAGCGTCTGGACCAGAACTTCCGCGAGACCTGGGAACAGAACATGCCCCGGCCGACGGTGGGTGTGTGGTTTGGCGACAACTGGCGCGTCAACAACGCGCTCACCATTAATGCCGGAATTCGCTGGGACGCCGACTTCGGACTTGCCGATCCTCCGTGTGTGTACGGAAACGGCGACGTGAAGGATTGCCCCACGAGCACGATCCTGATCGACAACGGCAAGGTCAGCGGAGATTTCGGTTACAAGAAAGGCCACACGGACCTAAACAACTTCGCCCCGAGAGTCGGCTTTGCGTGGAAGGTCGGGGGCCTGGACGGTCTGGTCATCCGCGGCGGCACCGGGTTGTTCTGGAACTTCTCCTCCTCCAATGTCATGTACATCAAGGAGTACTGGTCCTCGATGGTCTCCGCGTCGATCGTCAACGACAAACAGCCCGGATGGGTACTGGATCCCACCCGCGGCCTGACAGGAAGTGACTATCTCTCTGGGAAGGTCCCGCTGCCGCCGATGGCAAAGATCGTGCTCGACCCGTACTACCAGAACCCCGTCACCTGGCAGTACTCCGTCGGTTTCCAGAAACAACTGGGATCGGTGATGGCCTTCGACGCGGACCTCATCGGCTGGCAGTGGTACAACGACCAGCGCAACAACGACCAGAATCTCTTCTATGACCCGACGACCGGGTACAACAAGGATCCGCGCATCTACGGCCGGCCCAACACTGCATACGCAGCCGTCAACACGGTTACGGGCTCGGCCCATCGGGACAACCTCGCCCTGGCCACCTCTTTCACCCGTCGGCTGAGGAACAAGTTCCAGGCTGGCGCGACGTACACACTGATGATCTATCAGCACGACAACAACATCGCGACGACCGGGACGACCGGCAGCTCGGCGAGCAACCCGTTCGATCTCCAGGGCGAGTGGGCGTTGTCGACCGATTTCCAGCGGAGCACTGTGCGCGCGTATGGCCTCTACCAACTCCCGTGGGGCTTCTCGCTCAGCGGAATGTACTTGTACGGATCCGGCAACCGCTTCCAGACGTCGCTGAGCTCGCTGGGCTACTTCGGAGGCGGCGTGAATCGGATGAACCTCGGAGCGCCGATCACGATTCCCGCCGCGGTGGTTGACCGTTTTAAGGGCCCTGCCGTGATTCCAACGGGCACCGCGGTGCCGCGCAACGCGCTCAAGGGGATGCCACTTCACAGGGTGGATCTCCGGCTGACCTATGACTTCAAGATCTACGGCAGCGCCAAGATGTCGCTGATCGGCGAAGTGTTCAATGTTCTGAACCACGAGAACTTCGGGTCCTACAACGGGCTGGTCGACTCCCCGACATTCGGGAATCCGCTGGCGATCTACTCGTTCTCAGGACTCGGGACCGCGTATGTGCCGAGGACCGGACAGTTGGCGTTCCGATTGTCGTTCTAGCGCGACACCGTCCGAATAGCCCGTTGATGCAGTGCGAACCAGGCGGGCGTGAACCAGGGTCGGTCCTGGTTCGCGCCCCGGCTGGCAGGACATTCGAGCAGCCCCCGGGGAGCCACCGATGCGCACACATGTATCCGTGTTGTTGGTCGTCGTTGCTGTCGTCGTGGCGTTCGGCGTTCGCGGCACGCTGCACTCGAAAGGCCAGTCGGGCCCTGGAGCCGTCGCCGCCGCGACGTCAGCCACGATCACGGAGGGGACGAATTTCTCGGTGGCCGCGTCTCCGGACCACCGCACGCTGGTGATCGATCTGCTCGGGAGCCTGTGGACACTGCCCGGCCAGGGCGGCGCCGCGACGAAGATCACCGAGGAGTTGATCGAGGCGCGCAATCCGTCGTTTTCACCCGACGGCGCCACGATCGTCTTCGGGGGCTTCAAGGACAACGGCGGCTGGGATCTCTGGTCGATCAAGCCGGACGGAACCGCGGCGACCCGCCTGACCACGGGGCCGTATGACGACGTGGAGCCCCAGTGGTCGCACGACGGGACGCGCGTGGCCTTCGCGTCGGATCGGACCCGCAACTTCGACATCTGGATGCTCACGGTCAAGAGCGGCGACCTGCGTCAAGTCACGAAGGATCCGGCTCAGGATTTCCAGCCGGCGTGGTCCCCCGATGACACGGCGATCACGTTCGTGCGTCAGCCCACCGCGGTGCCCGGCACGCCGGCCCCGGCCGGCGCCAGCGTGATGACGGTCAACGTGGCCAGCGGCGTGGAGCGGTCGCTGGCGGACGTGCAGGGGCGTGTGAGCGCCCCGAACTGGACGCCGGATGGGGCGCGGGTGGTCTACAACGTGATCGCCGACGGCGCGAGCCGGCTCGACGTGTCCGGCACGCCGCTGGTGACGGGCGAAGACGTCTTCCCGTTCCGCGTGCAGTGGGTGTCCGGCACCGACTTCCTCTACACGGCAGACGGCCAGATCAGGAAGCGGACGCTGGGCGGCGGCCCCGCGCAGACGATCGCCTTCACGGTCACGATCCCGCTCAATCCGGCGACCTACACCCGAAAGCGATTCGATTTCGACTCGACGCAACCCCGGAAGGCCCAGGGCATCGTGCGGCCGGTCATCAGCCCGGACGGCAAGCGGGTGGCCTTTGCGGCCGTCGGCGATCTCTGGATGATGGACATCGGCGCGACGCCGACGCGCCTCACCCACGATCAGTTCATCGACACGGACCCCGCGTGGTCGCCCGACGGCTCCCAGTTGGCGTTCTCGAGCGACCGGGCCGAGATGGGCAACCTGGACCTGTGGGTGCGGGACCTGAAGACCGGCCGCGAGCGCCGGCTGACCACGACACCCATGACCGACTTTGGTGCCAACTGGTCGCCGGACGGCAGACGCATCGCCTTCCTGAACATGCTGCCACACCAGATGGGGGCGGCGGTCTGCGTGGCCGATGTGCAGACGGGCACGAGCACGGAATTGTGGCGCAGCAATCAGAGGATTCCGAGTTATCCGACATGGGCTCCCGACGGGAAGACGCTACTGATCGCCGCGTTTGACCAGTATGCGGCGCGCTTTCGCGAAGGAATCTGGAAGCCGCTCCTGATCCCGGTCGGCGGCGGCCCGCCGCAGTGGGTGGATGTGACGCCCGATGTCTCGCTGGTCAACGGCGTCGACGAGGGCCCCGTGTGGTCGCCGGACGGCACCAAGCTGGCTCTGGCGCACGAGGGCCTGCTGAAGGTGATGGCCGTCGAGAACGGGAGGCCGACCAGCCAGTTCAAGGCGCTGAGCACGGAGGCCGCCCAGTCGCCGTCCTGGACGACGGATTCGAAACACATCCTGTATCTGGCGACCGACCGGTTGAAACTGGTGTCGGTGGACACCGGGCAGGCCACCGACGTGCCGCTGGACCTGACCTACCAGTCCGCGATCCCGCAGGGGCGGTACGTGATTCACGCGGGCCAGCTGTGGAACGGCCGCGACAAGGCGCTGCAGACCAACGTCGACATCGTGGTGGAGCGCAACCGGATCGTCTCGGTGGAGCCGCACAGCGCCGGCCTGCACACGGGCGCGACAGTCGTGGACGCCACAGGTCGCACCGTCATCCCCGGCCTGGTCGACATGCACGGGCACATCTACCGGGAGTACGGCGAAGCGGCGGGCCGCCTCCTGCTCGCCTACGGGATTACCGGGGTCAGGGACCCGGCGGGCATGGCGTATCGCTGCCTCGAACTCAAGGAGGCGAGCGAGTCGGGCGCGCGGACGGGTCCGCGCTTCTATTTCTCATCCCCGCCGCTCGACGGTGCACGGGGCGCTTTCGCGGAAATGTATTCCATCTACTCGACCGAGCGGTTGGACAGGGAACTCGAACGGGCCAAGCGGCTCGACTACGACCTGTTGAAGATGTACGTGAAGCAGCCGCTCGCGATGCAGAAACGGATCGTCGAATTCGGGCGCCGGAACGGCATCCCGATGACCTCTCACTTCATCTATCCGCACGTCATGTGGGGCACCACCGGCACGGAACACACGGGCGGCCGCACGTCGGCGCTGGGGAACATCTACAACGACCAGCGTCAGTTGCTGTTGAAGTCGGGCATGCAGTGGTGCCCGACGATGGTGGTGAGCGGCGGCTATGACGTCGTCGCGGCGGACGACCCGACGTATCTGACCGACGCGCGTCTCACGGCGCTGTCTCCCGAGTGGTCTCTGGCGCCCAGCCGCCTCCGGCTCGAGCGCCTGCGCCAGAGCGGCCTCGCGGCGCGGGCGCAGTCCATCGCGAACCAGGGGAAAGCCGTCCTCGCCCTGGTCAGGGCCGGCATGCCGATCCTGGCCGGCACCGACTCCCCGAACATGCCGAACGGCGCCGGTCTCCACGCGGAACTGGAGATCTTCGTGCGGAGCGGCCTGACGCCGGCGGAGGCGCTCCAGACGGCGACCATCAATGCCGCCGAGGCGCTCGGGTTCGGCAAGGACCTGGGCAGCGTCGAAGCCGGCAAGGTCGCTGACCTGGTCATCCTCGATGGCAATCCGCTGGCTGACATCAAGAACGCCCGCAAGGTGCACACGGTGATCAAGAACGGGCGGGTGTTCACGCTGCAGGCGTTGATGACCGGGGCAGCGCCTGGCGCGGCGGCCCCGAAGGCGAGCAAACCCGTGTCCGGCGCAGGCGCGCAGAAATAGCCTTGGCGCCGTCTTCGCCGACGGCGTCCCGATGACGACGCGACGGGGACGCCTCGTGTAGCCCCCATTGCCCGATCCCGTTGCCGCGCGGCAGGTCTCGCGGGGATTGCAGCGCCAGTGTGCGCGAGCGCGGCTGACTCCTCTGCCGCATCGAATACCTGGAGCGCGACCTCGTCGGCACCGAACTGCTCGGGAGCGGGCGCCCGCTCGACGCTCGATTGATTCTGTAACGCAGACGGCGCGCCACGGGCATTCCCGCGTTCCCCGGGTCATGGCGAACTGGCGACGTCGGGATCTCGCGGACCTCTCGACACGGAGACATGCATGGCCACCATCGATGCGCTGTCGGAGAATGAGGTCAACACCCTGCGCCGTCTGGAACGACTGCCGATGACGTGGGTGCAGGGGCGCCTGCTGTGCATGGGCGGACTGGGCTACACCTTCGATGCCATGGGCCTGGCCGTCCTGGCGTTCATCCTCCCGACCGTCACGACGCTCTTCGGCCTCACCAACACGCAGACGGGGCTGCTCGGCAGCTCCGTCCTGATCGGGTATCTGTTCGGGGCGTTCTTCGCCGGCACGCTGGGCGACCGGATCGGCAGACGAAGCGTGATGATGTACGCCCTGGCCATCTACACCAGCGCAGCCATGGTTGCCGCCTTTTCGCCCAACTGGGAGTTTCTGTTCTGGAGCCGGGTTGTCGCCGGGTTCGGCACCGGAGCGGAGAGCGCCATCATCGCCCCGTTTCTCTCCGAGTTCATCCAGAGCAAGTACCGCGGACGGTACGTCGGCTCCCTCTCCGGCTTCTTCTCGTTCGGCTTCGTCTTCGCCGCCTTGCTGGGCTACTTCATTGTCCCCGCCAGCCCGGAAGGGTGGCGCATCGTCCAGATCATCACGGCGCTGCCTATCGTCATGCTCTTGTGGTGGCGACGTGCGCTGCCCGAGTCCCCGCGCTGGCTCATCCAGCGGGGCCGATCCGCCGAGGCTGAGCAGATCGTGAACAGGATGGAGGCGGAATCCGCCGCGCGGACCGGCAGGCCGCTGCCTCCGCTGGACAGCGCTGCTCTGCCCTCGATCAGCATCCGTCGCGGGACGTCCGTCGCTCAGAACCTGGTCGCGCTGTGGAGTCCGGGTCTGGTCAGGAGCACCGCGATGCTCTGGGTCCTCTGGATTTCGATCACCTTCTCGTTCTACGGTTTCTTCACGTGGATCCCGTCCCTGCTCGTGAAGCAGGGTCTGACGATCACCAAGAGCTTCGGCTACAGCATCATTATCTACCTCGCTCAGATCCCCGGTTACTACTCGGCCGCCTTCCTCAGCGAGAAACTCGACCGGAAGTGGACGATCATCCTGTACATGATGGGAGGCGGCGTCTCCGCCTTCTTCCTGTCCAACGCCCGGGACGAGACCCTCATCACGGTGTTCGGGTTCTTCCTCTCGTTTTTCATGAACGGCACGTATGCGGGCCTCTACGTCTACACGCCGGAGGTGTACCCGACGGCCTTTCGCACGACCGGAATGGGAGTGGCGTCCGCTTTCGGCCGGATCGGTGGCATCGCAGCGCCGATCATCATCGGCTTCGCCTTCGCCCGGATTGGCTTCGGCGGGGTGTTCATCATGATGACCGCGGTGCTGTTCACGGGCGCCCTGGTTGTGGGGCTGCTCGGAATCAGCACGACCGGCAAGACGCTGGAGCAGATCACGGTCGAGGAGGGCAACCGGGCCGGGCAAGCCGATGCGCGTCGGTGACCCCGATCGGGCCACCGGCCGGCGCGCCCTTCCTGCGGCAGGAACACGAGTCTTCAGGGCAGAGGCCGCCCACAAATCGCGGAAGGAAGGTCTGTGATGCAGGCGTATCGAGCAGCACGCGTCATCGACGGAATCTCCGACGCTCCGCTCAACAACGGAGCGGTTCTGGTGGAAGCGGGGCGGATCGTCTCCGTGGAGCGAGACCGCGCGCTGCCCGCGGGCGTGGAGGTGATCGATCTGGGCAACGCGACCCTGATGCCCGGACTCATCGATGCGCATGTGCACCTGGTCTGGAACGCTTCGAAGGAGCCCCACGTCCTCGTGGAGCAGGAGTCGCGCCATCTGACGGTGCTCCGCTGCGCGGCTAACTGCAGACTGCACCTGCAGGCTGGCGTGACGACAATCCGGGACAACGGATCCACCGATGCCATCGCGGTCGCAATGGCCCGGGCCACCGAACTCGGTCTGATCCCGGGGCCACGAATCGTCGCGGCCGGCCGCGCGATCTGCATGACCGGCGGCCACGCCAACATGCTGGGACGGGAGGCAGACGGCCCCGACGCCGTCCGACACGCCGTCCGGAGCGAGATGAAGGACGGCGCCCACCTCATCAAGCTGATGGCATCCGGCGGCATCTACGGCCATGGGGAGGAAGTCGGGTCTCCCCAATACACCGTCGAGGAAATGCGCGCCGGGGTCGAGGAAGCACACAAGAGCGGCCGGAAGACCTCTGCGCACGCGTATTCGCCCCAGGCGATCGCCAACGCGCTCGAGGCGGGTATCGACAGCGTCGAGCACGCGAGCTTCCTCGACCGGGACACGGCGCTCCGCATGCGACAGCAGGGCACCTACATGGTTCCCACGCTGTCCACCTATCAGGCGATGCACGACCGCGCACCGGAGCTCGGGTCGCCCGACTACATTCTGCGCAAGACGACCGAGGTGATGTTGGCGAGCCGTACGGCCTTCCGGCTCGCGCTGGAGACGGGCGTGCTGATCGCGGCAGGCACGGATGGCGGAGCGCCGGGCCACCCCCACGGCAGCCTGGCCGAAGAGCTCCGCCTCATGGTGGGACTGGGCGCCACGCCGATGCAGGCCATCCGCTTCGGCACCGCGGCCGCCGCCGACCTGCTCGGCGTGTCAGCCGAGGTCGGGACCATCGAGCCGGGAAAACGCGCCGACCTGCTCGTGGTGAACGACGATCCGACGCAGGATATCCGCCGGCTGAGAGACGTGCGGCTGGTTCTTCGGGACGGCGCGGCGGTCTGGTCCAGGTCCCGGCCCGATGTCGTATAAGCAGGCCGCCGTCAATGGTGAAGGGCAGTCACTGGAGGGTCTATGACACGCGCACGCTTGATCGTAGTCTTCACGCTCGTGAGTCTTGCCATCGCGGTTCCCGTCGTCACGGCCCAGGAGGCCGTGGTCGTCACCGGCGCAACGGTGATCGACGGAACTGGAACGGCGCCCGTCAAGGACGCCGTGGTTGTGATCGAGGGCGACAGGATTACCGCGGTCGGGCCCAGGGCCAGTGTCCGGATCCCCGCGGGCGCCCGTGAAATCAACGCCGCCGGAAAGTTCGTGATTCCCGGGTTGATGGACGCCAATGTCCATCACGTGCTGAACATGACGATCGAGTTCCACGCGCGGTACGAAGATCGGTATGAGGACGTGATCGAGGAGGCGGCGCAGGTGGCGCTGCGCAACGGCGTCACGACGGTGTTCGACTCGTGGGGGCCGCTGCAACCGTTGATGAACGTCCGAGATCGGATCAAGCGCGGCGAGACGGCCGGCAGCCGCATGTTCGTCGCCGGCAACATCGTCGGGCTGAGCGGACCGCTGGGCCGCGACTTCAACCCGCTCGCCGAGACCCTGGCGACCGCCGCCTTCGTGAAGCGGGTGAACCGCATCTACGAGGAGAATGTCGGTCCTCAGCTGCTCTGGCGGACCAACGACGAGGTCCGCACCGAAATCAGGAAATACATCGGCCGCGGAATCGACTTCCTGAAATACGCGGTCAGCGGCCACGGGTCGAACCGACTCCGAAGCACGACCCATGATGACTTCCTCATGTTCTCTCCCGAGGTGCAGCGCACCATCGTCGACGAGAGCCACCGGGCCGGGATTACCGCGCAAATTCACGCGATGACCGTCGAGAGCCTTCGCCAGGGGATCGAAGCCGGCAACGAGATGGGGCAGCACATTGAATACACCGGCGACGAGGCGATCCCGGACTCGACGATCAAGTTGATGCTGGACCGGAAGTTCTACGCCGCGGTGCAGGCGCAGACGGCGCGCCGGCGCGAACTGGACATCGAGAATGCCGGCACCGACGCGGTGGCCGCCGCGGAATTCCGCATGCGTCGCGATAACATCGTCCGCCTGATGAACGCCGGCGTGCCCCTGCTGCTCGCGACCGACGCGGGTGTGCGGGACCCGGATGGCCTCGCGGCGCGGACCCCGAAGGGACGGCTCGACCAGCTCGCGGACATGCAGGAGGGCGTGTTTCTGTGGTTCCAGGCGATGCAGGAGAACGGCATGAAGCCGATGGACGCGATTGTCGCCGCGACGCGCAACATCGCCGCGGCGTACCACAAGCTGGATCAGCTCGGCACGCTCGAGAAGGGAAAGACGGCCGACCTCGTGGTGCTCGACGCCGATCCGCTGCAGGACATCAACAACGTCCGGAAGATCTCGCTCGTCATGAAAGATGGCCGGGTGGTGGACCGCGACAAACTGCCATTCAGGAAGGTTCTCGGCGTGTCGCGCGACGAACGGAACGCCGTGCTGGGCGTCCAGAAACAGCTCGCGCAGGCCTACAGGACGTGCGACACGCAGGGAATGGCGGGCCTCGTCACCGATGACATGCTGGTCCTCCATTCAACGGGCACCTTGCAGAACAAGAACGAATTCCTCAAGGAGGTCGCGGGCTGCAAGTTCGACGACATGGCCATCGAGCCCGACAGTATCCGGTTCTACGGCGACGCCGCGATTGTCATGGGCAGGATGCCCTTCACGGCCAAGAAGACGTCAGGGGCTCAGCCGGCTCTCAGTCTTACCCTGGTGCTCACGGAAGTGTTCGTCAAGCAGGACAGCCGGTGGCTGGTCGCCAGCCATCAGACGACGGAGGCTGTGCCTGGAGGGACGAGTCTCAAGGTCGCGCCGGCCAAGCCGCTCGGCCCCTACGCCGCCGCGGGCGCAGGTGCGCAGGCGAGCGGCAACGCCGCCCGGGAGGCGGTGGTGGGGGTCGCGCGGCAATTCACGGAGGCATACAGAGCGTGCGACCTGGAGGGGATGGGGCGCATCGTCACGGAGGACATGTTGTATCGCCATTCGGTTGGGACGCTGGAGACTAAAGAGGGGCTCCTCAAGAACGTGGCTCGCTGCCGCTACGACCAGATGTCCATCGAGCCCGACAACCTCCGGTTCTACGGTGATGTCGCGATTCTCATCGGCAGGCACCCCATCAAGGCGAAGAAGACGGTCGTGGGCGGTCTTTCGCTGACCCTGCTGGTGGGGGAGGTGTACGTCAAACAGAATGGCCGGTGGATGTTTGCTAGCCATCAGACGACCGAGCCCGTTCCTGTGGGCACGAGTCTCACGCCAACTCCGCAGGGTGGACGGTAGGTGAATCAGATGACGTTCTGACCAGAGGGGTCGACTCTCACGATCTCGGGAGGTTTGGCAGAAAGAACAGGTGCGACACATGTGCTTACCTCGGCCGACTCTCAATAGCGCAGCGCTGCTCGTGATCGTTGCCGTGGGCCTGACGCCGGCTGGCTGCAGTCCAGGATCGACCGGGCCGGCGGAAACCCAAGCGTTGAAAGCGACGTCAGCCACGATCACGGGAGGGACGAATTTCTCGGTGGCCGCGTCGCCGGACGGCCGCACGCTGGTGATCGATCTGCTCGGGAGCCTGTGGACGCTGCCCGGGCAGGGCGGCGCCGCGACGAAGATCACCGAGGAGTTGATCGACGCGCGCCGCCCGTCGTTTTCACCCGACGGCGCCACGATCGTCTTCGGGGGCTTCAAGGACAACGGCGGCTGGGATCTCTGGTCGATCAAGCCGGACGGAACCGCGGCGACCCGCCTGACCACGGGGCCGTATGACGACATGGAGCCCCAGTGGTCGCACGACGGGACGCGTGTGGCGTTCGCGTCGGACCGCTCCCGCAACTTCGACATCTGGATGCTCACGGTCAAGAGCGGCGACCTGCGTCAGGTCACGAAAGACCCGGCCCAGGAGTTCCAGCCGGCGTGGTCCCCCGATGACACGGCCATCACGTTCGTGCGTCAGCCCACGACGGTGCCCGGGACACCGGCCCCGGCCGGCGCCAGCGTGATGACGGTCAACGTGGCCAGCGGCGTGGAGCGGTCGCTGGCGGACGTACAGGGGCGTGTGAGCGCCCCGAACTGGACGCCTGACGGGGCGCAGGTGATCTACAACGTGATCGCCGACGGGGCGAGCCGGCTCGAGCTGTCCGGAAAGCCGCTGGTGACGGGCGAAGACGTCTTCCCGTTCCGTGTCCAGTGGGTGTCCGGCACCGACTTCCTCTACACAGCAGACGGCCAGATCAGGAAGCGGACGCTGGGCGGCGGCTCCGCGCAGACGATCGCGTTTGCCGCGACGGTTCCGCTCGATCCGGCGACCTACGCCCGAAAGCCGTTCGATTTCGACTCGACGCAGCCCCGGAAGGCCCAGGGCATCGTGCGGCCGGTCATCAGTCCGGACGGCAAGCAGGTCGCGTTTGCGGCCCTTGGCGACCTCTGGATGATGGACATCGGCGCGACGCCGATGCGCCTCACCCAGGATCGGTTCATCGATGCAGACCCCGCGTGGTCGCCCGACGGCTCCCAGTTGGCGTTCTCGAGCGACCGGGCCGAGATGGGCAACCTGGACCTGTGGGTGCGGGACTTGAAGACCGGCCGCGAGCGCCGGCTGACCACGACGCCCATGACCGACAACGGCGCGAGCTGGTCGCCGGACGGCAGACGCATCGCCTTCCTGAACATGCTGCCGCACCAGATGGGGGCGGCGGTCTGCGTGGTCGATGTGCGGACGGGCAAGGTCAGTCAATTGTGGCGCAGCGTTCAGCGGCCGCCGAGCAATCCGACGTGGTCTTCCGACGGGAAGACGCTGCTGATCGCCGCGCACGACCAGTATGCGGCGCGCTTTCGCGAGGGAATCTGGAAACCGCTCCTGATCCCGGTCGGCGGCGGCCCGCCGCAGTGGGTGGATGTCACACCCGACGTCTCGCTGGTCAGTTCGATAGACGAGGGCCCCGTGTGGTCGCCGGACGGCACCAAGCTGGCTCTGGCGCACGAGGGCCTGCTGAAGGTGATGGCCGTCGAGAACGGGAAGCCGACCAGCCAGTTCAAGGCGTTGAGCACGGAGGCCGCCCAGTCGCCGTCCTGGACGAAGGACTCGAAGCGCATCCTGTATCTGGCGACCGATCAGCTGAAACTGGTGTCGGTCGACACCGGACAGGCGACCGACGTGCCGCTGGACCTCACCTACCAGTCCGCGATCCCGCAGGGGCGGTACGTGATTCACGCGGGCCAGTTGTGGAACGGCCGCGCCACGACGCTCGAGGCGAATGTCGACATCGTGGTCGAGCGCAACCGGATCACATCGGTGGGGCCGCACACCGTCGCCCGGCACACCGGCGCGACGGTGATCGACGCCTCCGGGCGCACCGTCATGCCCGGCCTGATCGACATGCACGGGCACATCTACCGGGAGTACGGCGAAGCGGCCGGCCGCCTCCTGCTCGCCTACGGGATTACCGCGTTCCGGGACCCGGCGGGCATGGCGTATCGCAGCCTCGAGCTCAAAGAGGCGAACGAGTCGGGCGCGCGGATGGGTCCGCGCTACTACTTCTCGTACCCGCCGCTCGACGGCGCCAGGGTGGCGATGCCGGAAATGTTCGCGGTCTACTCGATGGAACGGTTGGAACGGGAGCTCGAACGGGCCAGGCGGCTCGACTACGACCTGTTAAAGATGTACGTGAAGCTGCCACTCGCGATGGAGAAACGGATCGTCGAATTCGGGCGTCAGCATGGCCTGCCGATGACCTCGCACTCCATCTATCCGGACGCGACGTGGGGGGCCGCCGGCACGGAGCACACGGGCAGCCACATGTCCGCGCTGGGGAACATCTACAACGATCGGCTGCAGTTGTTGCAAAAGTCGGGCATGCAGTGGTGCCCGACCCTGGCGGTGGCCGGCGGCTATGACGTCGTCGCGGCGGACGACCCGACGTATCTGGCCGATGCACGCCTCATGGCGCTGTGCCCCGAGTGGGCCCTGGCGCCCAGCCGCCTCCGGCTCGAGCGCCTGCGCCAGAGCGGCCTCGCGGCGCGGGCGCAGTCCATCGCGAACCAGGGGAAAGCCGTCCTCGCCCTGGTCAGGGCCGGCGTGCCAATCCTGGCCGGCACCGACTCCCCGAACATGCCAAACGGCCCCGCGCTCCACTCGGAACTGGACAACTTCGTGCGGAGCGGCCTGACGCCGGCGGAGGCGCTCCAGACGGCGACCATCAATGCCGCCGAGGCGCTCGGGTTCGGCAAAGACCTGGGCACCGTCGAAGCCGGCAAGGTCGCCGACCTGGTCATCCTCGATGGCAATCCGCTGGCCGACATCAAGAACGCCCGCAAGGTGCACACGGTGATCAAGAACGGGCGGGTGTTCACGATGCAGGAGTTAATGACCGGGGCGGCCCCGAAGGCGACCAAACCCGTCTCCGGCGCAGGCGGGCCGAAATAGTCTCGACGCCGTCTGCGCTCTAGCCGGGAGAACGGGCCGACCAGTTCGCGGCTAACGACGATCCGATTCACGATCTCCGCACGCTGCGAAATGTCCGCCGTGTGTTGTGTAACGGCGCATGCGCCTGGAGCAACAAGCCATGGACTACCGCGATCTGAACACACCCTGTCGCATCCTGCTCGGGCCCGGCCCGAGCATGGTTCACCCCCGGGTGCTCGGGGCCCTCGCCCACCCGTTGCTCGGACACCTGGACCCCCTGTTTGTGGCGTTGATGAACGAGGTGCAGGACCTGCTGCGCTTCACGTTCCAGACGGCCAACTCATTGACACTCCCGCTCTCCGGCACGGGAAGTGCCGGCATGGAAGCGGCGGTGTGCAACTTCGTCGAGCCCGGCGACCGGGTGTTGATCGGCGTCAACGGGTACTTCAGTGAGCGCCTCTGCAACATGGCGGCGCGCTACGGCGCCGAGGTGTGCCGCGTGGAACGTCCGTGGGGGGAGGTATTCACGGTCGAAGAGATCGAGCGCGCGCTGTCAAGTAAGCCAGCCAAGCTCGTGGCGCTGGTCCATGCCGAAACATCGACCGGCGCGATGCAGCCACTCGAGGGGATGGCCGAAGTGGTCCATCGGCAGGGCGGCCTGCTACTGCTGGACTGCGTCACCTCTCTGGGTGGTCTGCCGGTCACGATTGACAAGTGGGATGTGGACATCGCCTACAGCGGCACACAGAAGTGCCTCAGTTGCCCACCGGGCCTGTCGCCTTTCACGGTCGGACCACGGGCCCGCTCGGTGCTGCGCAGCCGAAAGAGCACCGTTCCGAATTGGTACCTCGACCTGACCCTGCTCGAGTCGTACTGGGGCAGCGAACGAACCTATCACCACACCGCCCCAATCTCCATGAACTTCGCGCTGCGAGAAGCGCTGAGGCTGGTGCACGAGGAAGGGCTGGAACGGCGGTTCGAACGGCATCGAGCCCACGCACAACTGCTGTGGGATGGCCTCGAGACGCTTGGCCTGCACCTGGCGGTGCCCGCGGAGCACCGGCTGCCCACGCTCACGACGGTGTTGGTGCCCGACGGTGTCGACGAAGCGAGCGTCCGGCGCCAATTGCTCGACGACTTCAACATTGAGATCGCCGGAGGATTGGGAACGCTCAAGGGACGCGTATGGCGCATTGGCCTCATGGGTTACTCGTCTCGGCGGGAGAACGTCATCCTCCTACTGGGAGCACTCGAGCGTCTGCTCAAGCGAGGAGACGTTCCTCTACGTCACCGGGCGCGAGTTTCGGGGTCTCTGGCCAACGAACAACCGCATGAGAGTGCGGATACCGGCGCTGCCCCTTTCGTTACGCCGTCCTGAAGTCCGGATCTGTGCCGTCTCCTGCGAACGGACGCAATTGACAACGAACAGCAGCGAGCGGTGCCGAGAAACCAGGAACGAGGGGCGTCGGCTTTCCATCACAGAACACGGCTGCTTGCTGAAGAGTCTGACGCGCATCGAGACGTTGGGCGCAACAGCCAGTTCGTCGAATGTAGCCCGGTGCAAGCGATCATCAACCAACGCCTGATCGGCCGACTCGACTGGGACGCGGACACCGACGGTGCGACGGGATTCGGGCCACGGCATCGGCCAGGAGCCTTTCGGCGTGCCACAGGTCGTGCGTCTGCTGAAGACGAAGCCAGAGCCCCGCTCGGTGCGCCGTGACGTGAAATAGGGCCCTGTAAATGAATAAAGGTTCCATCGTGTGTGTTCGGACCGGCCATAAGAGCCTGTAAGAAAACAAACATTGATACCTTTGTTTTCTAACAGGCTCTAACCGTCGCGGCGGGTTCTGCGAGAGGCGGTTGGAGGCGTCAGCGAAGGACTGCCGACCGGAAGTAGAAGTCGAGCATCGCGGTCAGCGGCGCGGCATTTCCTCGCAGCCGGCTGCGAAGCGCTGCGCCCTCCCAGCAGTCAACCAGCAAGTTCGCCATGCGCCGCGTGTTGGTATCGGCTGGGATGTCGCCTCGTTTCCGAGCCTCTTCCAGGCAGACGGCCAGACGCCCGGCGATTGCGGAGAAGCACCCCTCGATCTTGCGCC
>Ga0315283_10000899_pt1 | contig 22887 bp, 23 predicted proteins | sample YL17G09_0_MG_FD_204541 | JGI IMG/M metagenome (GOLD analysis project Ga0315283, IMG submission 204541) | Sediment microbial communities from Yellowstone Lake, YNP, Wyoming, USA - YL17G09_0 | ecosystem: Environmental > Aquatic > Freshwater > Lake > Sediment | place: USA: Wyoming | collected...
CTCCCTGTTCAAGGCCTGGCTGGCCGACCACCGGGCGGACGCGGCGGCCGCGGCCCGGCCGGCGGCCGCGGCCGCAGCGGCCGCCGCCGCGGCCCACGCCTTTGGCGGCGCCCCCCCCCCCCCCCCCCCCCCCTCGTCTCTGCCCGCGCGCGGCGCCGGTTGCACGCGGTGCGGGCGCCCCACACCCCCGCCCGCACCCCCAACGGCTGGCGGCCGCACGCGCGGCCGGGCGGCGCGGCGCGAGTCGTTCAAGTGCTTATGGCGACTCGCGCGCCGAGCGCACCCGGGCCGAGGCGGGCAGCGCGCCAGGCGCGGGGGGCGGCAGAAAGGGGGCCGGAAAGGCGCCGCGCGCGCGCGCACGCGCGCGCGGCTGGCCGCCGCGGGCTCATAAGGGGGGAGGCGTGTATGGGCATGTCTGGAAGTGAACTAGTGTGGGAAGGCACGCGCGCTCGCTCGCGCGCCGGGGGGGGTCGAGTGCAAGGCGGGGCCCGAGAGGGGGTGGCGGGGAAGGGGTGTGTGTGGCCGGAAGCGGGCGCCCGCTCTCGGTCGCCCGAAAGCGGGGGGGGGCCGCAAAACGCGGGAATGCAGGACGGACGGACTTGGTGCGGCGGCGCGGCGCGCGCCCGGGGGGCGCGCGCGCGCGCGCGCCGCGCTCGCTCGCTCCCGGCTCTCGTTTCTCTCTCTCTAGACGATGCGCAGCTTGCGCGTCTCCCACGCCTCGCCCAGCATGTGCTTGTGGGCGTCAAAGAGGGCGACCAACGCGGCGCAGAAGCGGGCGTGCGTCTCCGCCAGCTGCTCCGCACTCGGCTCGTCGCACTGCACGACGGGCACCGGGTCCCCGACCGCGGTCACGATGTCGTGCCGGTGGGGGAACGGGGTGCCCCCGGCGCCGCACCAGACGCCGAGCGACGCGCGCACGCGCCGCGAGAGGCGCGACAGGCCGTGGAACGAGAGCAACTGGGACGCGCCCAGGTGGTAGACGGGGAGCAGGGGCGTGCCGGCCTGGATCGCGATCTTGATGAAGCCCAGGCGTGTGGCCAGGTAGACCTTCTCCTCGCCGCCCGCCGTCGCGCCGTGGAAGATGCCGGCGACGCCCTCCGGGCAAATGGCCACCGACCGGTCCTTCAAGAGGCGCCGCACCACGCTCCCGGCGGCCGAGTGGCAGCCGACGCGCGCAAACAGGTGCTTGTACACCGGCGTCGCCAGCAGCACGTCCGCGACGACCGCTTCCACGTTGGCCGGCATGCCCGCCGCCGCGGTGTCGGTGATGGCGGCGTTAAGCCAGGTGCCCATGGGGAAGACCGAGTGCGGCGCCTGTGGGGGGGGGGAGGGACGAGGGTGGCGGCGCGAACCCCTTCTCTGGCGCTCCCCTCCCTCCCCCCCCCCCCACCCTCCCCCCTCCCTCACCATCACCACCATGTAGTGCCGGCCCGGGTCGCAGTACGGCAGCGCGGGCACGACCGCGCGCAGGCGAAAGTGGCGCCGCCACGAGTCCCACACGCGCGCGTGGCGGAAGCGCTGGCTCTTGCCGCCGGGGGGGAGGGCGGTGAGGAGGGCGACCGTGGCCAGGAACAGGGCGGCGGCGGCGGAGCGGAGGAGGAGGGCGGCGAGGAGGGCGGCCGCTAGGGCGACGGGGAGGAGCGCGGCGGCGCTGGGGTGGGGGGAGGGGGTCGGGTTGAGGCCTCGTCCACCCCGCGTGCGGCGGCGAATGGCACGACTCGGCCGACGGGGGCGGGCGGGCGGCCCGGCGGGCGTGGCGGGGGCGGCACCCTGGGCGCGCGCGGTTCGGTCGCGCGCGCGAGACGCTTTTCGTCTGTATCCCGAGCGCCCGCCGCCTCGGCGCCCCCCCCAGCCCGCGTCGCGCGGGCGGGCCCGGTGCACACCCCCCCTCGGCCCAGCGCGCACCCGAAAAAGAGCGCCAGCGTGGCCAGAGCGACGCAGTGCTCCCGCATCGTGTTGGGCACCGCGGCCGGCACCGCCCCCGGCGCCGCGCCGGGGACCCGGTAGGCGACAACGACCGAGCGCCGGTGCGCAAGCACAGGAGGAGGCGGCGGGGCGGACGCGGCGGCGTCGGGCACGGACGACGACGAGGACGACGCGGGGGACGGCGGCGCGAGGACGGACGTCGGCGTGGACGGCAAGTCCGCGTCGTCCTGGGCCGGCTTGGCGCCGGCGGGGCGCTGGGGAGGGAGGGGGGGGCGGCGGTCGGGGGTGCCCCGGGGCGCGCGCGCGCCGCGCCCCGCGCCCGCGGCAGCCGCTTGCGGCCTGCGCCGCCGCCCCATCGATCCTATGCGGGCGCTCCCGACCCGCGCCGGGCGGCGGCGCGCCCCGATGGGGGCTGGCCGCCGTTCCCGTCGACCGCGATGAGTGGCGCCCTTTTTTTTTCCTCACCAGCGGCACCGCCACGGGCGCCGTCCGGCCGGGTGTCAAGAGGAGGACCATGCTGGATCGGCCGCTGGCCCGCGCTGCGGCGGCGGTTAGAGGGCAGTGTGCGAGAGAGCGCGAGGGGCGCGCCACTCTCCGCCGGCGCCTTCAATGCCCCCCGCCCCGCGCGCCGTCGCCCACTGCCTGCACCGCGGTTCGGTCACCGTCATCGAGCGTGCTCCCGGCGTGGCGCCGGCGGCGCTGACCGCCGCCGACGTGCCGCCGCCGCGCGCCAACACGCCGCTGGAAACCGCGGTCGCGGTCGTGACGGGCGGCATCGTGTTTGGGTGGGTGGGAGGGGGCGACGCGTGAGGCCGCAGTTTCATTCATTTCTTCTTCTTGTTTCGATCACCCCCTTCCCCGTCCCTCTCCTCCCCCAGCGCCATCGTGTGGCTCCCCGCCCTCCTCCTCGCCCTGGCCATCGCCTCCCTGCGCGGCTCCTGGCCGTCGGCCGTCGCCCTCGTCGCCGTGCTCACGTCGGCGCGCAACCCGCTGCTCGCGCGCCGCTGGCGCGCGGTCGAGGCACGAGAGGGGAGGCGGGGCGCGTGGTTGTGGGCGCGAGGGAGCGGCTGCCCGTGCTCACCCCCCCCCCCCCCCCCCCCCCCCCCCCCCCCCCCCGGGGGGGGGGTGTGGGGGGCGGGGCCCCGCCCAGCACTCGCGCGTGTTTGATTGTTGGCGGCGGCGGCACCGCCTGCGCGTCGTCGTCCCGGCGGTCCCCTACTGCGGCGCCAAGTCCCTCTTCTCCCACTTTCCGCACGCCGTGTTTCCGCAGGTGGGTGGGGTGGGGGTGGGTGGGGCGCGGCGGTTGGGCGTGCTCCCGGGCCGGGTCGCCGCCGCGCGCCGACCCCCTCCCCGTCCTCCCCACCCTCCTCCAGGGCTGCCTCCTCACCATGGCCCTGTCCGGCAACCCGCGCGGCGGCGTCCCGTCCCCCCACGAGGGCGTCGTGGCGGACGCCTTGCTCTCGGTCCCCCTCGTCGGCCCCCTCTTCACCGCCATCGGCTGCCACTCCGCGTCCAAGCCGTCCGTCATGCGCCTCCTGGCCAGCGCTTCCGTCGGCATCATCCCCGAAGGCATCGCCGGCATCTACCATGGGGCCAGGCCGGGGCGGGAGCGCGTGTTTTTGAAAAAGAGGACCGGTTTCGTGAGAGCCGCCATCCAGGCGGGCGCCCAGCTCGTGCCGGTCTACCATTTTGGTGGGTCGGGTGTTGTGCGGCGTGTGGGCGGGCGTGGTGCGGCGTGCGGCCCCAACGACCCCTGTCCTCCCGTCTCCAGGCAATTCGGCCGTCTTCGACCTCGCCGCGCCGCCCGGCGTCGCCGCCCTGTCCCGCGCGCTGCGGGCCGCCATCGTGTGGCCGTCCGGGCTGGGAGGGTTGCCCATCCCGCTCGCGGCCCCCATTCTGTCGGTCGTTGGTGACCCGGTCGAGGTCGCTCGCGAAGCCGACCCTTCCCAAGCCACCGTCGACGCCGTGCACGCCGCCTTTGTCGCGTCGCTCGTGGCCGCGTTTGAGGGGCACAAGCATTTGGCGGGGGCGGCGTACGCGGGGCAGACGTTGGAGGTGGTGTGAAATGGGGAGAAGGCGAGCGGCGGGCGACGGGTGAGACGCTCGCCGCGCGTCCGACAACTGCACCCCCTCCCTCACTCCGTCACCCGCCCCTCGGCATCCACAAACTCGAGCCGGGTGCCGGCGTATCCGGGCACCGCGGCCGCGTGCGCGGCAAACGCGGCGCGCAGCCGGTCGGCCACGCGTTCAAACACCCCGTCCACGTCTGCCTGCGTCGGCGCCGCAATCGTGCCCACGCGCACGGGCGGGCAGACGATGAGCACGATGTCCACGGGGCGCGGCAGGCAGGGCAGGCCCCAGCGGCCCCACCAGACGCCGACGCTCGCGCGGAGCGCGCGGGACAGTCGGGCGGAGCCGGCAAATGTGAGGGCGCGCGACTGGCCGAGGACGAGGACGGGCAGGATCTGGGTCGCCGCCGACCGCAGGGCCAGTTTGATGTACCCGCGGTGCCGGGTCTGCACCCGTTCGACGGTCGGCGTCGCGCGCGCAAAGACGCCGGCGACGCCTTCCGGCAACACCCCCACGCTCGCCCCGCGCGCCAGCGCCGCCTCCAGCGCCCCTCTCGTCGCGGGCACGCACCCGTACGCGGCCAGCACTTGGCGCACGACGGGCAGGCGGAGGAGGACCGACGCGACGGCGGCGACCGTGTCGGACGGCAGCCCGGTCGCCGGGTCGCCGCAGAGGGGCGCTGAGAGAAAGGAGCCGGTCGGGAAGACGCCGTGCGGGTAGTGCGCGATCACAGCGGGGGACGGAAGGTGGGGCGGAGGGCGGCCGTCGGCGCCGCCGCCGTCGCCACCCGCCGCTCGCTCCGCGTCCAGCAGGTACGGCAGCGCTGGCGTGAGCAGGCGCACCCGGTGGTAGCGGCGCCAGGTGTCGAACGCGGGGTGGTGCCGGAAGCGGGGCGAGTAGGACGGGAGGGGGTCGAGCGTCAGCGCAAGAACGGCGACCACAAACGCGGCCGCCCACGCGCTGCCGCGGGCAGCGGCGGCGGCGGCGGCGGCGACGGCCCAGGGGCCGACCGCGACCCAGCCAAACTGGAGAGGGAGATAGAAGAGAGGAAGGGGGCGTCGAGGGTCGCCCTCCCGCCCTTGCAACCACCACCGACCCTTCCCCGACGCGCACCAGCAACCCCATGGTCACGATGGCCACCGCCTGCTCAACGCGTGTGTTTTCGCGGGGGGCCCGGCGCAGGAGCTCGTTCGCCTCGGCCGCCGCGAGCGCCTCGGCGTGCACCGCTTGCACGGACGCATGCACGAGCTCGGATGACACGCGGGAGAGCGCGGCGGGCGGCATGGCCCGCCCACCGCCCGCGGAATGTGGCTGCGCCGACGCCGACGCAGCGTGTTTACTCTCTCTCGAGCCGGGCCGGTCGCCAGGGGCTGGACCACGGGTGGTGCGCCACCCACACCTCTCTGTGCGGGCCCCAGTCGGCGCAGGCGCGCTCCCGGTGGCAATGCGGCCGACGCGCGGCGCGCCGCCGCGGCCGCCAGGCGTCCTGACGCCGCGCGCGCTGCCTCAAAACGGACAGCTGATGCCTCTCGCGCATGTGGGATGGCGGCCGCCACCCCCGGCCGCGTCGCCGCGCGTCGCCGCGCTGGCCGCCGCTGCCAGAGTTGTTGCCCGGCCCCGTTTCGACGCTGGCTCCCCTCCCATTGGGTCCACACACATGTACGACGACCCGGACGACTCGACAAACATGTACGATGACCCGGACGGCCCCCATCGTCCCTTCTCGTTCGACCCGCGCCCCGGCAATGGCGCCACGCCTGCCGCTGAGGCGACGCGCCGCGCCCGCATCTCGGCGGCGATGAAGGGCCGCCCTCCCTGGAACCTGGGGAGGCGGCACCCGCCCGAAACCTTGGCCCGCATCCGCGCGGCCACAGCGGCTGCAATGGCGCGCCCCGACGTGCGCGCCAAGATGGCGGCCGCCAACGCGGCGCGCAAGGCGCACTCGGACGAGACGCGGGTCAAGATTTCGGAGGGGGTCAAGGCTGCGAGGGCGGAGGCGGTCGTGGAGAGGGCGAAGGCCAAGGCCGAAAGAGCGGCCGTGCGCGCGGCTGCGAAGCGGGAAGCCGCGGCTGAGCGGTCGAAAGCGCGCCGGGCGGCGACCGAGGCCAAGCGCGAGGAAAAGCGGGCGGAACGGGCTGCGAAGCGGGCCGAGGAGCGGAAAGCGGCGGCGGCGACCGCGGCGCCGAGGGCGGCCGCCGCCGCGGCCGCCGCATGGCCCAGGACGACCTCCTCGCCCGCGCCCAAGCCGGCGGCGCCCCGCGCGGCGGCCGCCCGCCCCCCCCCTCCCCCTCCCGTCCACCACCCCAAGGTCGACGAAGCCGCCCGCCTCGTGGCCGAGCTCCAGGCCCGCCTCGCCGCCCTGGATGCGGCCGCCGGCGCGCTGGCCGGGGACGCGGTGGGCGCGGCGCGCCTGGCCGACGCGCGCGCGCGTGGCGCCGCGCTGCTCGCCGTCGCGCGGCGCCAGCTGGCCGCGCTGGGGCGGCGGTGAGGGCGATCGGGGGGGGGCGCACTGTGACTTCATTTGGCGGTGAAGGGGGTGGTGGGTGACGGCGGCCGCGGAGCTGGCGTCTTCGGGGGGGGGAGCAAGAGGGGCAGCGGGGGGGGGGGGCCCCCCTGCTCCGCGCGGGGGGGGGGGGGGGGGGGGGGGGGCCCCGGCCCCGGCGGGGGGGCGCCCGGGGGGGGGCCCCCCAAGCGGCCCCCCGGGGGGCGGCGCGCGCGCGCGCGCCGTTCCGTACTCTTCTCCCGGACGCACCCCCCTCCCGCCGTCCACCCCTCTCCTCCCACCATGGCGCCCTTCTTCGGCAAGTCGGCCGCCGCGCCGGCGGCCTACGCCGCGTCCGAGTACAAGCCGTCCGCCGCCCTCTCGGGCGTCGCGCCGCGCGCGGGGTCCAACCCGGCGCGCACCTTCGTCAAAGCGCTGCAGTCCAAGGCCGAGTACCGGTGAGAGGGAGGAGGGGGGCGCATTGGGCGGGAGGTGGCCGCGCGCGCGCGCGCTTGCGCCCCCTTTGGGCGGGCGCGCCGCCCTGGCGCGGCGCGGTCCGGGCTGCGGCCGCCTGCCAAGGGACGGGGCAGGTGTACCGCGCCATTGTCAGGGGCGCGGCGCGCGAATGGCGCGCCGCGCGGGCCGTGCGGCGCGCGCGCAATCGCGCACGCGAGGCCATGCGCCCTGCTCGCCCGCCTCGGCCCGCCTCCCCGCGCCCCCGCTCTTCGCCTCGGCGCGTGCGTCTGGGTTGTGGCGCCCCCCTGTAGGGCGAGCGGGCGGCCGCGAGCTCCGCCTGGTCCGGCCGCGCGCGCCCGATTCCGCCCGCGCCCGCGCGCGCCGCCGCGCCCGCGGCCGGGCTCGGCTGCCGCTGCCGCCCGCTTCCACTCGTCGCGACCCATCCGCCCGCGTTTTGGCCGGGCGGCCGAGGCGGCGGCAAGGCCGGGGCCGGCCCCTGCCGCGCGGCCATTGGGCGATGGCCGCACCGACCCCTGTCGCGCTGACTTGACCTCTCTCTCCCCTTTCTCCCCAGCCGCCACCTGGCCCAGCTCCTCAAAGAGCACTGCCTCATCGAAGGCGGCGACCTCCAAGTGGCCACTTTCATGAAGGACGAGGGCTACGAGGCGACCATCCCCGCCGTCCTCTCGGCGCTCGACGACGCGCAGTCGGCCGACCTCCTCTTCTGGGCGTCGCGCTACAACCTCTTTGTCCTCTGGTCGGCCGACCGCCAACACCCGTGGGACGCGCTGCCGGGGGCGGGGCGGCACGTGACGCTGGAGGTCGGCAAACTGCGCGACACCGACGGGCAGGTCGTGCTCCTCCTCGACGGGCGGCCGATCACCGACTACACGTTCCAGAACGCGGTCCTGAAGACGACGGCTCCGATCGAGTGGGCGACGCCCGACGGCGGCGTCGCGCTGGTCAACCTGGAGGTCCAGTTTTCGGCCTTTTTCGGCTACGGCGTCAAAGAGGCCGCCGGCGCGTACCTCGGCCTGCAGTGCCACGGCGTGCTCTGGCCCGCGGCGGGCTCGGACAAGCCGGCCTTCTGGCCCGTGTCGCCGCCCTTGGTCTCGGGCAAGGTCAACATCGCGGGCCGCTCGGCCGCCGTGTCCCCCGGCGCGGCCGACTCGCTCGCCGCGTTTGTCGGCGCGTACGCCACCCACGTCCTCCCCACCGAGCCCGGCGCCCCCGCGGCCGCCGGGTCCGAGCTGGCCATCACGGTCAACCCGCAGGGGCGGCCGGTCGTGACGGTGGGCGCCGCCGTCGTGACCGCGTGGGCGTTCGACGCCAACAACGTGCTCGCCTGGGACGACGAGGCCGGCTGCTCCGCCTGGCTCCAGTTCATGGTGCTGCCGTCGGGGCCGGTGTTCATGGGGTCGCTGCGCGCGGGCGACGGCGGCGCGGGCGCGATGAACGTGTTTGGCGAGCTGCGCTCGCAGCCGTCGCGCCTCGCGCCCGACGCGACCATGGACCCCGCCATCGGCCAGATGGTGGCCGCCGGCCTCTCCTCGGCCGCCACCCTGCTCACCGGCCAGCTGCTGCGGTCGGCGGCGCGCTGCTGGGCGCTGCTCAAGGCGGGCAACACGGCGGACGACATCATGGCGCGCCACGACGGCCTGCTGCACGCCATGCAGTGCGACTTTGGCACGCTGGCCCGCCTGCACGCGGTGGGAGCGGCGGCGGAGACGGCGTTCGCGGGCGGCGCCGACGTCAAGGACATGTCGCCCGCCGCGACGGCCGACGCGCTCGCGGGCGAGGGCGAGGCCGGCGAATCCGCCCAGGCCGCCAAGGTGGCCGCCGAGGCCGCCGCTTCCGCCGCGGCCGAAACCGAGGACGCGGGGTCGGACGGCAACGCGATGGAGGCGACGTCCAAGGCCGCGGTGTCGGCGTGGCGCGCGTCGCAGGCGGCGGCCGCCGCGGCCGCCGCCGAGGCCGCCTGCCTCGAGGCGTCCCGCCACGCGCGCCTGGCGCACACCATCACCGCGCTCAACGCCGCCATGGCGGCCGCGCAGTCGTACAACATGGCGCGCGCGTGCGCGGCCGACGCGTCGCGCGCCGAGGCGCGCGCGGCGGCCGCTGCGCTGCGTGCGGTCGAGCAGGGCATCGCCCTCTACGCCGAGCGCCGCGACTACCTCAAGCTCAAGGAGATTGCGGAAGCGTCTGACGTCGCGGGCAAGGCGCTGGCGGCGGCCAAGCAGGCGGTCGAGGGGTGGGCGGCCGGGTCGGCGACGGGGCGCACCATGGCGCTCGAGGCCGCCAAGACGTGCGCGGACGCGGCCCAGCTGTGCCACAAATTTATGCGCTCGGTGCACAAGAACTGAACAGGAGGAGTAGCGGCGCGGGTCGCACTGGCCCCGCCGCGCTCGGCGCCCGCCGGCAATCAATCAAATAAATAACAGCGCACGCGGGGCGCACCCCGCCCCGGCGTGACGCGTCCGACCGCACTCGTGCCAGGTTATTCCGACTACTCGCTTGCATGCGTGGGGTGTGTGGTGGTGGGGGGAAGGAGGGGGTGGGCGGGCGTCTTTTCAAAGGGGTCGCGCGCTGGAGGACGCGGCGGTGCGGTGGGCGCGGCGCCGCCGACCCGTGCGATGGCGCGGCATGCACGCCACGGTCCCTTCGGGGATGGAAAAGCGGACCCGGTCACCAGGCTGGGGGTGGAGGGAGGGTGGTGTGGGGCGATCTGAGACAAACCGCGGTGTGACTCGCTCGAACGATGGCCGCGGTGACAGGAGGGACGAAAGGGCGCCGCGTCTCTGTCTCAGGGAAAGAGAGAGCTCTTTCCCTCTCTCGTCACGCGGTGCGCTGGCAGCAACAGAAGAGAGCCCGAACGAATCCTTCCTTCCCACCACCCCCGGCGGTGAATCGACTACCCCCCCCCCTTCTCTCTCCCTCTCACCACCCATTCGCGCCCGTCATCAGCCGGTACCCCAGCGTGACGATGACCCCATACGCGACAAGGGAGCACGGCACCCCCACCCTTATGAAATCCGCCGTCGACAGAAACGCGCGCCCGTCGGCCGCTTCCAGCGAGGCGGCCGCCATGTTGGGGAAACCGGACACGGGCAGCCCCATGGCGGCGGAGCAGGTGAGGGCGGCGCCCATGACGAGGAGGCGGGGGTGGGCCTGCGGGAGCATGGCACGACCCACCGCTTCGACGATGGGCAGGATGACCATCGCGCCCACGGTGTGCGAGACAAACGTGGTCGCAACCAGCACCAGGGAGCAAAACAGGGCGTGCGTGGCCCAGGGGGAGAGGCCGTGCGACGCCGCGGCGGCCGCGCGCGCGACCGTGTGGAGGAGGCCCGAGGACGACACGGCCGCCCCCAACGCCAACCCGCCCATCGCCAGCATGACCACGGTCCAGAGCATGGAGTTGAAGTCGTCCTTGGTGAGGACGCCGGTGCCGAAAAAGGCGACCAAGGGGAGGAGCGCGGTGACCCCCATGCCCCCGACCACCGGCGCCAGGGTCGCGTTGGCGCACCAGAGCGCCACCGTGCCCGCGCACACGGCCACGACGTAGAGCTGGACGCCGGTGGCGGACGATTGGGAGGACGGGAGGGAGCGCACGGGCGCCGCGCGCGCCATCGGGTAGGCCACGAGGAGAGCGCCCCAGCACGCGAGCACGCCCACGCCGGCCACGGGCAGCGACACCGCAAACCAGGCGAGCCAGGAGGGGGCCTCCCCGGCGGCGTCGGCCATGCGCTCGATGGCGAAGACGTTTTGCGGCGACGCGATCGGCGACGTCATGCCGCCGAGGTTGGACGCGAGGGCGACACCCAGCACCAGCGCCCGCGCCAGGTCTTCGCCGTGCCGCCCCGCGGGCAGGGTGCGCAGCACGGGCTCCAGCAGGGAGTAGACGAGGACGGGGGCGGCGACGTTGGAGATGAACGCCGACGCGACGACCGCGACGCACATCGACGCCAGCAGCAGCGCCGCGGGCGCGTCCCCGACCCGCCCCAGCACGGCCGCCGCCGCCCACTTGGCCACATAGTGCTTGGACAGCGCCGCCGCCATCGCAAACCCGCCGAGGAGGAGCATGACGACTTGCGACATCATCGCCCCGAAAACGACCGGCGCGGCGGCGGCGGGGGCGAGCCGCACCGGGGGGTCGACCGTCCGGTCCACCATGACGCGCAGGCCGATGACGAGGCCGGGGACGAGCATCGAGGTGGCGAACAAGGGCATCGCCTCGGTCGTCCAGAGGCACGAGACAAAGGCCAGGATCGCGAGGCAGTTGCGCTTCTCGGGGTGCGCGGGGAAGATGGGCGCGGCGAGGAGCGCGAAAAAGACGGCCGACGAGCCGAGGAGGGCGGCGGCCGCGCCGGCGCGCGCGACAGCGCCGCGGCGGCCCGACGCCGCGCTCGGCCGCTCGCCGCCGCGCGTCACGCGCGCGGCCGCGGTGCGCCGCTCGCGCGCCACCATGTCCTGCCACACGGTGCCGCGCTCGATGACGAGCGCGTCCCGCAGCTTGGCGCGCAGGTCGGCGGTCGCGGCGGCGGTCGACCCGCCCGCCGCCAACACCGCGTGCGCGCCCACGATCGCGTCCGCCGCGTCCGCCAGCGGGTCGAGCGGCAGCTCGTCAAACGCCTTGTCGATGGCGGGCATCATGGCGTCCAGGGTCGGCGGCGCGGCCCAGCCGGGGATGCCGCGCGTGACCTTTGACTGCTTTTTCAGCGCTTTTCGGAAGCCCGTCCGGTTGACGGTCAGGAACTCCGCCAACGCTTCCACCTCGACGAAAAGCTCCTCCGCTTCCACCGTGAGGTGGGCGACTTCGGCGCGCACCTCGGGCGCGCGGCAGCGGAGCAAGGCGCGCGCGCGGCGGGGAAGGGCGGGGTCGTCCTCCTGCGCCTCGACGTTGCCGCCCGCCGACCGCCGGGACAGCAGCGGCGACCTCAAAAAATCGCCCCCGGCCGGGCGGTCGATCGACCGCCGCGGCGACCGGGGCGAGGGCGGGACAAACGAGGCGGGGGGGGGCGCGTCGGGCGCGGCGAGCGCGGGGCCGCGCGCGCCGGCGGTGCCTTCCACGTCGGCCAGGCGCTCGGTCAGCAGGTTGACCTCGGAGAGGAGTTCCGCTTCCTGAGAGGAGAGAGCAGGGGGAGGGTGGTCGGGCGGCGGTCCGCGGGGCCGCGGCGGCCTGCCGCCGCCCACGCCACCCCCAACCCAACCCACTCTCCCTCATCCCACCTTGTCCCTAAAAAAGTCGAGGCACTTGTGCCGCTCCGCGTCGACCGCGCGCCGAAACGCGGCGTCGGCCGCCGCGGCCGCCCCCATCCGCGCCGCCGCCTCGCGCTCGTCTCCCTCCGCGCGCGCGGCGGCCGCCGCGGACGCGTGCCGCTCGGCGTCGTACGCCAGGGCCTTGAGTTTCGAGTAGTTCAGGTAGGCGTCCTTCCAGGGGGCGTGCGCGTTGAAAGTCAGCTGGTGCTCGAACTTCATGGTGCACGGGAATGCGCGTGGGCGGCGGGTGGGGGGTGGGGAGCGGCGGCGGCCGGGGGTGTGGCGCGGGCGGCCGCGATGGGGACGCAGCGGTGGGCGGGCGCGGCGCGCGCCCAGGCGCGGCGGGCGGCCGACGCGCGGGGCCTGGAGGGGCGCGGGCGCGGCGGGCGCGCGCGTGGGGGTGTGGCGGGCGCTGGCCGCAGCGACTCGCCTCGCTCGCCGCGCGCGCTCTTCACACGACGCCGAAACAACGCCTCGACCCCGTTCCCGCACCCCAAGCCCCCCGCACCATCACTCCTCGGGGTCCGGGTCGCGCGGCACGCGCCGCACCTGGATGGCGTGCGTGGACGCCGACCGCCAGATGGGTTGCCGCCCCGACTGCACGATCGCGACCTGCTGCCCACCGCGCACGTGGCCCCGGGACTTGAGCTCGTCGATGGCGCTTGGGGATGGGGTGGGGTGGGTGTGGGCGTTCAGCGGGGCACGGGGGGCGCGCCCCCCCGCCCCTCTCCCGCCGCCCTCCTCACCGATCAAACGACTCGTCCGCCGTCTCCGAAAACTTGGTGAGCAGCGGCGTCACCCCCGAGTAGAGCGCCAGCCGTCGCTGCACGGCGGCGTCCTCGGTGAAGGCGAAGATGGGGTGGTCCGGGCGGTAGTGCGAGAGGAGCACGGGCATGTTGCCCTTGCGCGAAAAGACGACCAGGGACGTGCGCACCGTGTTGGCCATCGTCGTCGCGTGGTACGCAAACATCTCCGACAGCCCCGGCACCGGCATCGTCCCGGGCTCCGCGCCGCGCGTCGGCGGCACGATCCAGTCGATCGGCGCCGCCTCCTCCGACCCGTACCGCCGCGCGCCGTGGTAGGCCTGCATGGAGCGCTCGGTGCGCAGTGCGACGGTGTGCATCACGGTGACGGCTTTGAGGGGAAACGCGCCAAACGCGGTCTCGCCCGAGAGCATGACCGCGTCCGCGCCCTCGCGCACCGCGATCGAGATGTCCGACACCTCGGCCCGGGTCGGCGTCGGGTTTTGGATCATGGACTCGAGCATGTTGGTGGCGACAATGACCGGTTTGCCCCGGCGCCGGCACCCCGCGACGATCCGCGCCTGCCAAAACGGCACCGCCTCGACCGGTAGTTCGGCCCCCAAATCGCCCCTGGCCACCATGGCGCCGTCGACCGCGTCCAGGATGGCCTCCAGGTGTTCGACCGAGTCGGCAGACTCGATCTTGGCCAGGACGCCGATGGCCGCGCCGCGCGTCGCGAGGTACTCTTTCAGCTCGTAGATGACGTCGGCGGAGCTGGGAGGAGAGGGGGGAGGCGTTTGTGGGTCGGTGGCGGGCCGTGCGGCGCGATCTGGGCGCGTGGCGACCGCCCTGGAAACCCCTCCCGTTTCCTCCCTCCCTCCCGTCTCTCACCGCACAAAGCTCAACGCAAAGTAGTCGACCCCGGCATCGATGCCAAACTTGAGGTCGAGCCAGTCCTTGTCCGTGATCGCGGGCAGGTTGGCCGATTTGCCGCGGATGTTGAGGTGGCGCCGGCTCTTCATCAGGCCGCCGTCGACCACCCGGCACGCGACATCCTTCCCCTGCTTCCCCGTGATCAGCAGGCTTTGCATGCCGCCGTCGATGAGCAGGGTGTCGCCGACGGAGACGTCGTCAATGAAGCCGTCGTAGTTGACCGAGATGCTGTCGGGGTCGTGTTCGGGTGGTCAACTTGAGCTCGAACCCTACCAACTCCAACCCCAACCCCAACCCCACACTCGTCCCACCGTTTGCCCGCGCCGTTGGCCCCCTCTTCGATCGTGAACGTGAGCTCGTCCCCCGGCGCCATGTCGATGGGCTCGACGAGGTCGCCCGACCGCACCTCGGGGCCCTTGGTGTCGAGCATGATGGCGACGCAACTAAAGGGGGGAGCGGGGTGGTGGGACAGAGGCGGGGCTGCGCGCGCGCGCGTGCACCCCTTGCCGACCTCCCAAACCCTCCTCCCTCGACACGCACCCTCGCCCCAGGCTGTTGTACTCTTTGACGAGGTCGACGACCGCCTGGTGCGACGCGTGGTCGCCGTGGCTCATGTTGAGGCGCGCCACGTTCATGCCCGCGTCCGCCAGCGCAAACAGGCTCTCGCGCGTGCACGACGTCGGCCCAATCGTGCACACCATCTTGGTCTTGCGCGGCAGCGCGTCGCCGCCGGGCGGCGCGCCGAGCGGGTCGGCGCGGCCGCCGCCGCGGCGGGGGCCGCCGTCGATGGACACGCCAGTGCCGTAGCCGGACAGGGAGGTGGCAGATGGCGGTGGGGTGGGGGGGCTGGAGGAGAGAGGAAGGGGTGTTGGAGCGAGGGGGTCGGGTCGGCGGTGCGCGGCCCGCGGCGAGGCCGGGCCGGGCCCTTCCACCTCCCGCGCGACGCGGCGCGGCCAACCGTCGATCTCGGGCGCGCATGGGGAGGCGGCGCGGGCCGGAGGGCGGCGCGGCGGGCCGCGCGCCCCTGGCCAGCCTCGCGCGCCCCCCCTCCCAACTTCCCCCCCCCCCCCACGCCTACCTGTTCCTCGACGTCCCACCCGTCTTGGCCTTGCCGCCGGCCGACGCGCGGGCGGGCGCGGGCGCGCGCCGGCCCGCTCCGGCGGCGCGCGCGCTGCTGCCGCGGGCGGCGCCGGCCGAGGGCCGCATGCGAGTCGGGGCCGCCACGGGGGCGGGCATGGAGGGCAACCGGGCGCGCGGAGTGACGAGGGGCGGGCAGTCGCCTGCGCATTGCCACTCCCAGTGCGGCCGCCGGCCCACGATGCCCCTCCTCCTATGACCGGCCTGAGCGCTTTGCTCGTCGACGGGCCGTGGCGCGGGCGCGAGGCGGAGGTCGCGCTGCGCGCTGTGGGGGAGCGCGCCGGCCTGCCGTTTGCGGCGCTGCTGGCCAAGGCGCGTTGGTGGAGGGAAGAGAGACAGTCAAATCACTGTTCTAGCCGGAGAACGGGGGCGCTCACGCACCACCCGCGCCCTCAGGTCGACGCGCTCGCGGCGCGCCTCCCGCGGTCGCCCGCGCGCGCGCAGTCCACCGTCGTCGCCACCACCTTGCCCCAAGGCGAGGCCTGGGTCGTGTCCCTGCTGGCGATTCTGGCGTCGGGCGCGGCCCCGCTCGCGCTCGACCCTCTGTGGCCCGCGCCGCGCACGCGCGCCGCGCTGGAGCTCGCGGCCGCGTCCGCGGTCGTCTGGGGCGATGCGACCGGGCGGCCACCGGCAGACGCGGTGCCGCCGGGCGTCGAGCTGGTGGCGGCGGGCGAGGGGTCGAAGGTGGCGCGCGCCCGCCGCGCCGACGCCCCCGTGCCCACCCCCTTTGCCGCGTGCCTGACGACCTCCGGGCATAGCGGCGCCGGCCCCACCATCGCCTGCATCCCCTGGGCCGGCCTGGCGGCTCGCGCGGCGTGGGCGGCGACCGCGCTGGGGCTCGCGCCGGGCGCCGTCGCCGCCGCGCGCTGCCCTCCCTGGACGGCGGACGCCGTGTCGGAAGTGTTGACTCCTTTGCTCGCCGGCGCGACGGTAGTCTGCTTTCCCCCGGCTTGCGTGGCGACGGGCGCCGCGCTCGCGCGAGCGGTCCGCGCCGAGGCGCCCACCTTTCTGTCGCTCACGCCGTCCCTGTGGGGCGCGCTGCTGCGCAGCGACCCAGGCGGCGGGTGCCTGGCCTCGCTGCGGGCCGCGGTGTCTACCGGGGAGCCGTTGCCGCGGCCGCTCGCGGCGGCGCTCGCGGCGGCGGCGCCCGCGGCCTGTGCGCTGCTCAACGTGTATGGAATGGCCGAGGCGGCGGCCGACGCGACGGCCGCCGACGTGCGGGCGTGGCTGGCGAGCGGCGGCTCGGACGCGGTCGTGCCGGCGGGCGCGGCGGTCGCCGGCGCGCGCGTGTGGGTTGCATCGCCCGCCAGCGACCCGCTGACGCCGCTCCCGGCCGATATGTCCGGCGTGGTGTGCGTGGCGGGCCCCGGCGTGGCGACAGCGTTGCTGCGCGCGGGCGGCGGGAGCGCGCCCGGCGCGTCGCGCCTGACCACCGCCGCCGACGGCGCCCCCACCCTCGTCACCGCCGACCTCGGCGCCATCGACGCCGCCGGCGTCCTGCGCGTCACGGGGCGCACGACGCGCGACGCGCGCGACACGCGCGGCGGCCGCGTGTCGCTCGCCGCCGTCGAGGCCGCCCTGCTCGCGCTGCCCGGCGTTGCCGCGGCCGCGGTCGTTGTCGGGCCAGGCAACAGCCTTACCGCGTACGTGGAAGGGAGCGCGCCCGCCGACGCGCTGGAGAGCGCGCTGCCCGCGGGGGCGCGCGCTGTTTCCTCTGCCGCGCCGCTGCCGCTCTCCGCGGCCGGCAAGGTCGACCGCGCGGCGTTGAGAGACCGACCAACGCATCCCTTGACCGAGAGCGCCGTCGCCGCCGCCATGGCGGCCGTGCTGGGTGCGCCGGTGGAGGCCGCGCAACCGTTTTGGGGTGACTCGCTGCAGCTCGCCGAAGTGGCGACCGCGCTCGGCGTGCCGCCAGTACTTATTATCGACGGCCGCAGCCCGCGCGGCGTGGCGGCGCTCGCGGCAGGGGGGGCGCCGGCCGCGAAACGCGCGCGGCGCGCGGCGCCGCCTGCGAAAGTGGCGTGGAGGGTGCCCATGGACGCGTGCGTCGACGCGCCAGTGGCGCTCATTGGCGGTGGACTCGTCGTCGCTGGCGACGCCGCCGGCGGCGTGGTCGCGGCGGCGGCGCGCGGCGGTTCGGTCGCGTGGCGGGTCGGCGCGGGCGGGCACGCGTTTCTGGGCGCGTGCGCCGTCGGGGCCACCGGGGTGATTGCCGTCGCGCACGACGCGCCTTCCCTGACCTGGGTGCGCGCCAGCGACGGCGGGGCCGCCGCGGCGCCCACCGCTCTGCGCGCCCCTCCGCGCGGCCCGCCCGCGGCCTGCCCCTGGGCGCCCGGCACGGCGTGGGTGGGCACCCGGGATGGACACATCGTGTGCGCGGCGCCTGACGGGCGTGGCGTGTTGTGGGAGGTCGCGGCCGCGGCCGACGGCGCGTCGCTCGCCGGCGCGCCCACGCCCGCCGGCGGCCGCCGTGCGTTTGCCACCACGCTTGCGCCCGGCGGCGGCTCCTTGATCGCGCTGACCGGCTCTTTGACGCCGCCCGCCATCGCCTGGGCGGCGTCCGCGTGGCGGGCCCCCCTGTTTGGCGGCGCCGCGCCGCTCGCGCGCGGTGGCGCGGCCGCGGCCGACGCCGCGGGCGTGCTGGCCGCGTTTGATGCAGAAGGGGTTCCTTTGTGGCGCGTGGAGCTCGATGGCCCGGTTATGGCGCCGCTGACCCTAGCCGGCTCCCTGGTCGTCGCCGCCCAGCGCGCCGGCGGGCTCGCCGCGGTCGCCGCGCGCGGCGGCCGCCTCGCGTGGACGGCCCCCACCCCGCCCCTGCCCACGCCCGCCGTCGAGCTGAAAGGGCGTTTACTGATCGTCGCCGAGGACGGCACCGCGGTCACTCTCGACGCGGCGACCGGCGCGACCGCGCCCGCGCGCGCCCTCGGCGCCGAGGCCTTCAGCGCGCCCGCCGCCTTGCCCGGGGGCCGCGCGCTCGTCGGCACGCGTGGGGACGAGGTGGTGTGTTTTGAAGTGCAATGATTAGACAGTGCGCGCACTCAACGCCCCCTCGACCCCTCTCTCCGCCCGGCCCGTCACCGCTTGCCGGCCTTCTGTTTGGCGGCCGCCACGCGCGCCTCCGCGCGCGCCGCCGCCGCGCGCCCCTTGCCCTTGCGCTCGCCCGCTTTCATCGCGTCGAGCTCGACCGTGGCGCCCAGCCAGAGGCGGGCGGCGCGGTCGGCGACCGCGCGCGGCAGTGCGGCGACCGCGTGCGGCAGCGCAGCGACCGCGCGCGCGGCGCCCGCCGCCGCGTCGGCCGCGCGCAGGCGCGCGGCCAGCAGGGGCGTTGGACGGCCGCCGGTGACCGTCACCGCGGCATCTGCTTGCGCCCGGGCCGCGGTGCGCGACGCTTGTGCGAGCGTCGCCGCGCGCGCCGCGCCGCGCTCGGCGTCGGCGGCCGCGGCTTCCGCCGCCTTTGCGTCCGCCTCGGCGCGCGCCGCAAACGCGGCCTGCGCGCCGCGCGCGGCGTGCGCGCCCTCGCGCGCCGCCGCGCCCGCGCGCGCCGCCGCCGACGCCGCCGCCGCGGCATAGGCCGCCGCCCGCTCCGCCGCGTCCGCAGCCGCGTCGGCCGCGCGCCCGGCCAGGGAGGCGCGCGGGGCCAGCTCGGCAGCCGGCGGGAGGAGGAGTGGGTCGACGGGGGCCGCCGGCGCCGCCTCCTCGAAATCGGCCGCGGACGGCAGCCCCGCGTCGGGCCACGGCGCATCGTCGCTGTCGGCCACGGCGCCGCCGTCGGGCTCGTCCGCGTCGTCGACCGCGACGTCGCCGACAGGGGTTTCGTCGGCGGCGGTTGCTGCGCCGTCGGCCGGGCTCACTTCCGCGCCCAAGTCGCGCGCCAAAAACGCGGCCGCCTCGGCCGACGGGGGCGGCAGCACGGGCGCGGGCCGGGCGGGCAGCGAGAGCGCGCGCGCGGGCGCGGCCACGCCCACGGCCCCTGCGCGCGCCGCGCGCGCCGCGCTCAGCCGGTGGGCCAGGAACCGGGTGGACAGCACGGCGCCGCCCAAGATGAGGAGCATGAGGGCATAGCCTGGCGAGCGGAGAAAGGAAGGGTGGGCGCTGCGGCAGGCCAACCCCGTCCCCCGCCCTCTCACCCCTCTCCTCTGTCACCTATCGGGTCGGCTTTGGCCGGCCGCTCGTCGTCCCACGCCGCCGGCTCGGGCGGCGGCTCGGCCCAGCCCGCGGCGGCGGCGTTGCCCAGGGCCGGCGCGTCGCCGCCGCTCCCGCTGTCGCCGTCGTCAGACGTCTGGGTCAACGACGACACGCTGGGCGGGGCGGCGGGCTCAGCGCGCTTGGACCAGGGCCACATGGCCGCGCGCGGCGCGGCGACGCCGCGGCGGGTGACGTGGCGGGACGGCGCCCGCGCCAGCGGCGCGCGCGGGCGGGCGTGGGGCGCGCGCCGCATCATGCCGCGGCGAGCGGGAGGGCCGCGGATGGGGAGTGGTGGGCCGCGGTCGCGCTGCCCCACTCCATTCGCGCCCACGCCCCGCGCCACCCCCACCCCCAGCCCGCCGCGGCCATGGCGGCCGCGTGCCCGCTCGGCGCGGTGCGTCCGAGGGTCGACACGTTGCTCCTCGACCTGGACGACACCCTGTACCGCGTGGAGGCGGTGCCCGAGCTCGTGCGGGAGCGCATCATGGGTCAGTGGGGTGGTGGGCGGGGACGGGCGGCGGGGTGGCCTATTTGTTTTTGGTGATTCCTCTTCCACGTTTTTTTTCCTTCGTCTTTTTATCTCTTTTAGAATTCATGGTCGACCGCCTGGCCATCGACCCGGCCGCCGTGCCCGACCTGTGCACGCACTACTACACAAATTATGTGAGAGGGGGGGAGGGAGAGGGGAGGGAGGGAGGGAAGGCGCCGCGCGCGGCGGCCGCGACCCCCTCGCCTCGCGCCTTCCCAGGGCACCACCCTCGCCGGCCTCGTCGCCGCGTCCGACCACGTCCCCCACGCCCCCTCCGACGGCGCCGGGCGCGCGTTCTACGACGAATGGCACGCGGCGGTGCACGCGACGCTCCCGCTCGAGACCATGCTCCGCCCCGACCCCGCGGTGCGGTCCGTGCTCGCGTCGCTGCCGCAGCGCCTCCTCATCTTCACCAACGCCGACCGCGCGCACGCGGTGCGCTGTTTGGAGTTGTTGGAGTTGAGGGATTTGTTTCCCGACGTGGAGAAAGACATCATCTGTTTCGAAACCATCATGGACGCCGCGTCCGCCTCTGGCCTCGTGCGCCGAGGCCGCCCCGTGGTTGCCAAGCCTTCCGATGCCGCGGTGCTACTGGCGCTGGCGCACGCGGGCGTGGCGCCGGGGGAGGAGGCGACCGTCGCGTTTTTCGACGATTCCGCGCGCAACGTCGCCGCCTGCGCCGCCGCAGGTGTCGCGTCCGTCCTCGTCGGCCGCACCGGCGTGTTTGGCGTGGACGCCGTGGCCCAGGTGGCGTCGGTGGCGGATTTGGCGAGGGAGCTGCCTTCGCTCTGGACGGCGCACGGCCTAACGCCCCCTCCGCCCCGCCCCGCGGCCGACGCCGCCGCCGACGCGGCCGCCGCCGCCATGGCCGCCGGCCTGGAGACGCTGGACCAGGTGCGCAACGCGCTGCCCGACCCGCGGCGGCGCGCGTCGCTCGACTCGGCCGCGGGCTCGCCGCGCTAGAGAGAAATAGAGGCGGCCCGCCTATTCTTCCTGCCTCCCCTTCACCGTGTTAGTCTCCAGTTTATTCCGTGCGACAGTGCGGGCGCGCGCGGCGGGCCGGGAATGGGGCCCGCGCGGCGGCGGCGGCGGTGGTGGGGTGGCGTCGCGCGCTCTCCGTCTCTTCCCCTCCAACCTTCACTTGGGCACGCGGCGCAGCTTGGACGCGGTGCGCAGGATGCGGGCCGCGATCATGGCGGCGCCAAAGCTGCGGAGACGGGAGGGGTGGTGAGGGCGGGCCGCGTCGCCGCCGCCGCCCGCCTCCACCCTCCCCTCCCTCTCTTCTCACCCGTTGTCGATGTTGACCACGCTGACGCCCGGCGATGACGCCACCAGGGCAGAGAGCAGCGGGGTGATGCCGCCCAGGGCGGCGCCGTAGCCGACCGACGTGGGGACCGCGATGACCGGCGCTTCGACCAACCCCGCGACCACCGCCGGCAGCGCGCCGTCCGTGCCGGCCACGACGACGACGACGTCGGCGGCGCGCACGGCGGGGAGGTTGTGCAGGACGCGGTGCAGGCCGTCGACCGACACGTCGGCCAGCGCGTACGCGTAGCACCCCATGGCGCACGCCACGGCGCGGCATTCCTCGGCGACGCCGCCGTCCGCGGTGCCGGCCGAGATGATGACGACGGTGCCGGGCAGGCGGGGCTGCTTGCGGCCGGAGGGGGAGGTGAGGGTCAAGAGGCGGCCAGCTTCGTTGTACGAGAGGCGTTCGGCGTCCGGCCCCAGCGCCGCCGCGACGCCCGCGTGCATGGTCGCGTCCACACGCGACGCCAGCGCCACTTTGTCGTTGGCCGCGATCTGCGCCAGGATGGCCGCGACCTGCGCCGGCGTTTTGCCCGGCGCCCACACCACCTCCGGAAACCCGGTCCTCCCCGCGCGCCACGCGTCCACCGCGGCAAAGTCTTGCACCTGCTGGTAGCCGGCGCTCATGTCGCGCATCGTGCGCGCGGCGGCGTCGGGGGCGACCTCGCCCGCGGCGACGCGCTGCATCAAAGCCACGACCTTGGGGTCTGCCAGCGGGCCCGCCAGAGGTGGGGTGACCGTGGCGTGGGGCGCGGGGTCGGAGGAGGGGCCGACAGCGGGCGCTGGAGAAGACGGAGGGCGGCGAGCGGTCGGGGTCGCGGCCGTGGCCGAGCGCGCGGCGTCGCGGGCCGCCCGTCCTCCGATGACTCCCCAGCCGCTCCCCGGCGTCCGACCCACGCGTCCCGCGATCGTCACAGCAGGCAGCGGCCGACGCGGCGCGCCCGATTGGGGGCGCTCGACGGCGTGCCGGCGCGCGCGCCTCCCCGCCAGCCTCCCGCATTCGCGCACCGGCCGGTCCCCGGCGCGCCGATCTCCGGCGCGCTGCGCTCCTCGGCCGCGCGGCGGCGGGCCTGATGGCGCGCATGGTGGGCGGGCGAACGCGGTGAGTGAGCGCGCAGCGCGACCCCACTCCCCGCGCGCTCTGGCAGCTCCCGCGCACCCCATTGGCCCGCCCCGGCAGCGCCCGACCACCCCATCATGTCGCCGGGCCGCGTCCTCCTCCTCCCCGTCGACGACAGCGACGACGCCGAGCGCGCGGCCGCGTTTGTGCTGCGCCACGTGTACCGCCCCGGTGCGGGCGCGGGGTGGGGTGGGTGCCCGCGATGTCGGCGTGCTGCTGCGGGGCGGGGGAGGGGTCGGCGTCTTCCCTCAACCCCTCTCCTCCAGGCGACCGCCTGCACTTCATGCTCGTCACCGACGCCGCCCACCCCGACCCCGCCGCCGACGCCGCGGCGTCCGCGGCGGCAGCGTCCCTCGTCGCGCGCCGCTTCGTCCCCCTCTGCGCGGCGGCGGGCGCCGAGCACGAGTGCGAGGTCGTTCGCTTCCTCACGGATGCGGGGTCCGTTGGAGACGCTGTTGCGGCACGGGCGCAGGATTTAAACGCGTCTCTCGTGGCCATCGCGTCGCACCACTCGGGCCGGCTCGCGACCTGGGTCCGCGGCTCGGTCTCCGCCGAAGTGTCCCGCCGGGCGTCCGTGCCCGTGCTGCTGGTGCAGTGAGGCGAGAGGGCGTGCGGTGGGGCGGTTGCGTGTGAGAAGCGGGGCGCGCTCTGTCTCCGCCACCCCGTCTGACAGCGCCCGCCCCGCCCCCCCTTCCCACCCCCCCTCTCTCCTCATTTGAGCAAGTCCGGGTTGGAGATG
>Ga0315283_10000902_pt1 | contig 22845 bp, 26 predicted proteins | sample YL17G09_0_MG_FD_204541 | JGI IMG/M metagenome (GOLD analysis project Ga0315283, IMG submission 204541) | Sediment microbial communities from Yellowstone Lake, YNP, Wyoming, USA - YL17G09_0 | ecosystem: Environmental > Aquatic > Freshwater > Lake > Sediment | place: USA: Wyoming | collected...
CCGTCGACGGCCTCCGGCGTGTACGGCTCGAAGGCCAGGTCCCCGTAGACCGGGCGCAGGCTCGGGTACAGGTCGGCCACCGCCGTGCCCGCCTGGGTGTCCCCCGTGGCCAGCACCACCTCCATCTCCGGATGGCCCGCCGCCAGCCTCAGGAGTTCGGCGCCCGTGTACCCCGACGCCCCCACGATCCCTACACGCATACGAGTGAGCATACGGACCTTCGCATGACTATGCAACGTCGTTCTCCAACCACATCCGACCCGTCCATCGGGGCCAACCGACGGCTCACCGGCCGGAACGGATGGGCTCCAGGGCGGTGACGTAGTCGAGCAGCCGCACGGCGATCTCCGTGCCCAGGTCAGCATCGTCGAGGTCGGGATCGGGCCAGGTCTCCGAGATGCGGCGCCAGTTGTCGGCCCGGCCCAGGAACTCCCCCACCACCGCTTCGTCGCCCAGGTCGGGGCGCCACGCCGCCTCCACCGCGACGAGCGCGGCGAGCACGGCCTCGTTGTCGGCGGGCTTGGGGTACTCGCTGTGGAAGCCGACCTCGATGGCCAGGACCTGGGCCTCGGGGACGTCCCGGGCGCCGACGACCTGGGCCTCGTAGTGCTCCTTGGGCGGGGCCGCGGGGCCGAACCAGATCTTGGTGCCGTAACGGTGGGTCTTGTGGCGGAAGGTCCCCAGCTCCGGCGGGACGAGGCCCCGGAGGGCCTCGCCCACCTCCTCGAACAGCTCCACGGCCCCGACCCCGTCAGCCCCGGAGGCTGGCCCCATGGGTGGACTCGACGGCATCGATGACCCGCTGGCGTATCTCGGCCACTTCGCCGTCCTTCAGCGTGCGGTCGGTGGCCTGCAGGCGGAGGGCATAGGCCAGGCTGCGCCGGCCCTCGCCGAGGCTCTCGCCCCGGAACACGTCGAAGAGGCGAACCCGGGCCAGCAGGTCGCCGGCCGAGTCGCGGATCGTGGCCTCGACCGCGCCGGCGGGCACCGCCTCGTCGACCACGAAAGCCAGGTCGATGTCGTTGGACGGGAAGCGGCTGACCGTTCGGTACAGCCGGTCTTGGCGGGGCACGGCGTCGAGAGCGTCCAGATCGACCTCCAGCCACGCCACCCGCTCGGCGATGCCCAGGTCCTCGGCCACCGCGGGGTCGATCTCGCCCACGGCCCCGAGCACGGTGTCGCCGGCCACGATCGCCGCGCTGCGGGTCGGGTGCAGGCCGGCCATCGCCTCGGCCCGCAGGCCGACGCCGTCGACGGCCAACGCGACCACCAGGGCGGTCCAGACGGCCACCGCCTCGGGGGCCTCCCGACCGGCCAGCACCACGGCCAGCATCTCGGGCTCGTCGGGCCGCTCCTGGCCCTCGCCAGGAGGCAGGAAGACCTTGCCCACCTCGAAGAGCCCGGCGCCGTCGTTGCGATGCCTGGCGTTGTAGGCCAGGGCCTTCAGCAGACCGGGGCGCAGCGACGGGCGGACGACCGACTCACGGGCGTCGAGGGGGTTGGTGACCGTGATGCCCGCCGGGTCCAGGCCCGTGCGGGCCAGGTCCTCGGGAGCCAGGAACGGCATGGGCAGGGCCTCGTCCAGCCCGACGCCGACCAGCGTGGAGCGGATCCGACGCCGCTCCTTCTGACGCTCCGTGAGGCGTCCCGTGTGCGGGGACAGCGGCACCGTCTGTGGGAGCTTCGCGTAGCCGTGGTGGCGCGCCACCTCCTCGATGACGTCGATCTCCTCGACGACGTCAGGGCGGAAGCTGGGGACCTCGACCACTTGGGCTCCGTCGGCCTCGTCCCCCACCGTGAAGCCGATGGGCTCGAGCAGGCTCCGCACGGTCGGGGCGTCGAGATCGAGGCCGGTGATCAGGTTCACCCGGTCGGTCCGCACTCGGATCGGCGGGTGCTCGGGCACGTCACCCCGCTCGTCGATGACGTCGGGTGAAGCGACGGCACCGGACTCGGACAGCAGCGAGCAGAAGCGCTCGCCGGCCAGGTCGAGGCCCCAGATGTCAGTCCCCCGCTCGAAGCGGCGGGAGGCCTCCGAGCGGAGGTTGAGGCGGGTCGAGGTGCGGGCGATCTGCATCGGGTGCCACCAGGCCGCCTCGAGCAGCACGGTGGTCGTGGTGGCGCTGATCTCGGTCGAGGCCCCGCCCATGACCCCGGCCACGCCGATGGGCGTGTCCTCGCCGTCACAGATCAACACGTCGGCGGCCAGGAACGAGCGCTCGACGTCGTCCAGGGTGACCAGGCGCTCGCCCTCCTGGGCGAAGCGGACCCGCAGGCGGCCTCCGGCCACCCGGTCCAGGTCGTAGGCGTGGTTGGGATGGCCCAGCTCGAGCATCACGTAGTTGGAGACGTCGACCACGTTGCTGATGGGGCGCATCCCCGCCTGGGTGATGCGGTTGGCCAGCCAGGTCGGCGACGGGCCGACGGTCACGTTCCACAGGACCCGGGCCAGGAAGCGGGGGCAGGCGTCGGCGTCCACGATCTCGATCGAGGCGACGTCGGCGCCGGGCCCCCCACCGGTGGGGGCGGCGAACTCGGGCAGGGCGAAACCGACGCCCAGGCGGGCGGCGACGTCCCGGGCCACCCCGGCCATCGACAGGGCGTCGGGCCGGTTGGCGTTGACCTCGAGGTCGAGCAGCCAGTCCCCCTGCAGACCCAGCGCCTCGGTCAGGGGCGTGCCCGGGGTCAGGCCCTCGGCCAGGATCAAGATGCCGTCACTGTCGTCGCCCAAGCCGATCTCGGTGCCCGAACAGAGCATCCCGTTGGACCACTCACCCCGCATCTTGCGCCGCTCGATGGGGCGGCCGTCGGGCATGGTCGAGCCCAGCGTGGCCAGCGGGATCAGGTCCCCGGCCTTCATGTTGAAGGCCCCGCAGCAGATCTGCAGCGCCTCGGCGTCGCCGGCGTCGACGTCCACCAGCTGGATGCGGTCGGCGTCGGGGTGGGGCCTGGTCTCCAGGACCCGGGCCACCACGATGCCGTCCAGGCCCTCGCCCAGGCGCACCCGTTCCTCGACCGGCGTGCCCAGGTCGTCCAATGCCTCGGTCAGCACGTCGACATCGGAGGTGAGATCCGGCGCGAACTCCCGCATCCAGGAGAGAAGCACTTTCAAGCGGACAACCTCATACGAGCACGGGGTCCGCAGGGCGCCAGTGGGGGGAGCCCGAGGGCCAGGCGACCCATCAGAACTGCTCCAGGAAGCGGACGTCGCTGGTCACGAACTCCCGCAGGTCGTCGACGGCGTAGCGGACCTTGGCCAGGCGGTCGATGCCGAACCCGAAGGCGAAGCCGGTCCACTCCTCGGGGTCGATGCCCACGTGGCGGAACACGTTGGGATGGACCATGCCGCAGCCGCCGAGCTCCAGCCAGTCCCCGCCCGGCGGGCGGATGTCGAACTCGGCGGACGGCTCGGTGAACGGGAAGTACGACGGGCGCAGGCGGGACTCGAAGTCCTGGCCGAAGTAGGCCTGGGTGAAGGCCTGGATGGTCCCCGCCAGGTCCGCCATGGTGATGCCCCGGTCGACGACCAGGCCCTCGATCTGGTGGAACACGGGCAGGTGCGTGGCGTCGGTGGTGTCCCGCCGGTAGGTCCGGCCGGGAGCGACCATGTAGATGGGTGGCGTCTGGGCCTGCATCACGTGGATCTGCACGTTGGAGGTGTGCGTCCGCAGCAGCATCGAGCCGGGCTCGCCGACGTCGACCCAGAGGGTGTCCCACATCGACCGGGCCGGGTGCGAGTCCGGGATGTTGAGGGCTTCGAAGTTGTACCAGTCGGTCTCGATCTCGGGGCCCTCGGCCACGCCGTAGCCCATGCCCACGAAGATGTCCTCGAGGTCCTGCCAGGTCTGGGTGACGATGTGGAGATGGCCCACGGGCAGGGGGTCGACGACCTCGGTCAGGTCGAGGCGCTCGGTCTCGTAGCGGGCGCCCCGCTCGGTCTCCTCGAGGCCGCTCTCCCGGTCGACCAGGGCCGCCTGGATGGCCTGGGTGGTCGCGTGCAGGGCCTGGCCGACGGCCTTGCGGGTGGCCTCGTCCAGCCCGCCCAGCTGCTTGCGCAGGCCGACCAGCTCGGAGCGCTTGCCGAGGACCTCCTGGCCGACGGTGCGCAGGGCGTCGACCGTCGTCGCCGCGGCGATGCGGGCCAGGGCGTCGGCCTCGATGCGGGCCGGCTCGGCGTTCATGGCGCATCGCCTGACGGCTCATCGCCTTGCGGGCCGGTTCGGCCCGCTGATCGACTCCGCCTGTCGTCCGTCATGGGGCCACCACCCTCCCGCTTGGTGCCGAGCGCGGTCCAGTCGAAATCCGGGGTCGGGTCACCAGCGCCCTCCGTTGCGTTGACGGCGGGCCTCGTAGAGCAGGACCGTGCCCGCCATGGCGACGTTCAGGGACTCCACGCCACCCTCCAGGGGCAACGCCACCTCCTCGTCGACGAGCTGGTCCTCGGGCAGGCCCGAGCCCTCGCCGCCGAGCACGAGGGCCACCGGCCCGGACAGGTCGACGTCGTCGGGGCCGGCCCCACCGGCAGCTGCGCCGACGGTGGTCAGGCCCAGGTCCCGGAGGACGTCCAGGTCGTCGACGGCACCCACCGGCAGGGCGAACAGGGCGCCGGCGCTGGCCCGTACGCACTTCGGGTTGGTGGGGTCGACCGAGCCGGGTGTGAACAGGACGCCGGCGGCACCGGCGGCCACCGCCGAGCGGATGACCGTCCCGGCGTTGCCGGGATCGCTGACCCCGGCGAGGACGACGACGGGTAGGCCACTCGCCTGCGCCGCCACCACGACCTCGGCCGGCGACCAGCTGACCGATCCGGCCACGGCCACGATGGGCTGGGGCGTGCGGGTGGTCAGGGCCCGTTCGAGCTGCTCGCCCTCGACGTGGGTGATGGTCGCCCCGGCCGCCCGCGCCCGGTTGACCAGCTCCACCTCGGCCCCGCCGACGACGAGGACCTCGTCGAGGTCCGCGCCGAAGTCGAGGGCGGCGCTGATGGCGCGCGGGCCTTCGACGACGAAGGCCCCCTCTTCTCGTCGGGCGCGGGCATGTCGCCCGAGGCGACGAACCCGCTGGACGGAGCCCTTACTGATCCGAGGCTGCCGCGTGCTCGTTGGCCACGGCGACCAGGGCGGTGAAGGCCGCCGGGTCGCTGACGGCCAGATCGGCCAGGATCTTGCGGTCGACCTCGACCTCGGCCGCCTTCAGCCCGGCGATGAACCGGCTGTAGGACGTGCCGTTCTCGCGACAGGCGGCATTGATGCGCTGGATCCACAGGCGCCGGAACTCCCCCTTGCGGGCCCGACGGTCGCGGTAGGCGTAGCGCAGGGAGTGCATCACCTGCTCGTTGGCGGCCCGGTACGAGCGGCTCTTGTTGCCGTAGTACCCCTGGGCCCGCTCGAGGGTGACCTTGCGGCGCCGCCGCGACGGGACCGATGTCTTCGTTCTGGCCATGACTGCCTCCTCTACCGCTTGCCGAGCTGGCGGAGTACGTGCTGGCGATCGCCGCCCGTCACTTCGACCTCACCGGCCAGACGACGCTGGCGATCGGCGGGCTTGCGCCGCTTGAAGTGGTTCTTGTGGATCTGGCGGCGCGTCACCTTGCCGCTGCCCGTCACCTTGAAGCGCTTCTTGGCGCCCCGGTGCGTCTTCATCTTGGGCATTGCGTCTCTTCCTCTCGGCGGCGGTGGCCGCTTCCTCACTCGGCGGCGGTGGCCGCTGCCTCGCTCGTCTCGTTCTCGGTTGGGCTCTCGACCTCGGGTTCGATCTCGGGTGCGATCTCGATCTCGGGTGCGCGGTCGTCGACCGCCGGGGCCTCGGCCACCTCGGAGGCACCGTCGCCTTCGGCCAAGAGGGCTTCGGCCGCCTCGGCGTCCTCGCGGGCCTTCTTGGCCTGTGCCTGCTTGTCCGGGCCCAGGACCATGGTCATGTTGCGACCGTCGACCTTCGGCAGGGCCTCGACCCGACCGACGTCCACGACCGTCTCCGCCACCTTGTCCAGGATGCGGCGCCCCAACTCGGGGTGCTGGACCTCTCGGCCCCGGAACATGATGGTGACCTTGACCTTGTGGCCTTCGCCGAGGAACTCGTGGACCTTGCGCGTCTTGGTGTCGAAGTCGCCGCGCCCGATCTTGGGGCGGTACTTCATCTCCTTGACGACGACGTTGGTCGCCTTCTTCCGAGATTCCTTGGCCTTCTGGGCGTTCTCGTACTTGAACTTCCCGTAGTCCATGATGCGACAGACGGGTGGGTTCGCCGCGGCGGCGACCTCGACGAGGTCGAGACCTTGGTCGCGGGCCAGTGCGAGCGCTTCCGGGGTGGGCTTGATGCCGATCTGCTCGCCATCGACGCCTACCAGGCGGACCTCACGGACCCGGATCTGATCATTGATCCGGGTGTCGTCGTGGGCAGGGCCCGAAGCTATGGCCGATCACTACGCAATGCGCGACTCCTCTTGCGAACCGAAGAGTCCCGATCCCGGGCCGCCACAGACGGTGAGCCACAGGAGTGACGAGGACCATCCCACGAGGGGATGGTGCTGGCCAGGACCCGTACGCACCGCATTCGGTGGCCAGGTGGGGGCGGGACCCCGCTTTCCAGGTTGGATTGCGAGCAACAAGCTACCAGTGGTGGCACCCTTCCCCTCATGAGCAGCCTCTGGACCCCCGGCGGCGAGCACCCGGTCGAACCGGACGCCGCCCCCTCCGCCCCCGCTGAGCCCACCCGCGCCGCCATGGATCCGGACGCGGATCCCCTGGCCGGCCTCAGCGACGAGGAGCGGGCCCAGGCCGAGGCCATGGCCGCTGAGATGGCGGCCGCCCGGCAGCGGGTGCTGGAGGCCCCGGCCGACATGGTCGTGGCCAACCATGCCATGGGCCTCTACGAGCTGGCCGCGATCCACCTCAGCGAGGAGACCCCCGACCTCGCGGCCGCCCGCCTGGCCATCGACGCCATGGGCCAATTGGTCGACGGGCTGTCCGGACGCCTCGGCGAGGCCGAAGCCACACTCAAGGACGCCCTGGGCCAGCTCCGCATGGCCTTCGTCCAGCTCAGCGAGCAGGACCCGAGCCGGGACGCGCCCGAAGCCTGAGCCCGGGCCGACGGATCAGTAACCGGGGGCCGCCGCCGCCCCGCTGGGCGAGCGGGGCCCCGGTGTCACGCGGGGGGCGCCTCGGGGCCGAGGTCGGTGGCCTCCCACCGGCCCTGACGGCCGGGGACGACGGTGAAGCGGACCCGGGCGCCGACGTCGATCTGGCGGCTGCCGTCGGCGATGGCGGTGCAGTGGAAGAAGTGCTCAACGCCCTCGTCGGCCGTCACCGTGCCGAAGCCTGCCGGGTCGTCGAAGGTGGTGACCGTCCCCGTCTGGTCCCCCGCCACGGCTAGTGGACGATCTTGGCCAGGGCGAGTTCGATGATGTCGGTGGCGCCCCGGTCCTTCAGCTCGGGGATCAGGGTGTTGATCTCCCGCTTCGGCACGACGGTCTCCACCGCGAAGCCCCCGTCACCGTGCAGCGCGTTCACCGTGGGCGACTTCATGGCCGGGAGCACCTCGATCACCGCGGGGAGGTCGGCCCCGGCCACGTTCAGCTTCACCAGCACCTTGCCCCGGGCCTCCATGGTGCCCTCCAGCAGCGTCAGGATCTGGCCCATGGCATGGCGCTTCTCGGGGTCCTCGTAGGCCGCCGGGTTGGCGATCAGCTCGGTGTAGGACTGCAGGATCTCGTCGATGACCCGCAGGCCCGCGGCCCGCAGGGCCCTTCCGGTCTCGGTGATCTCGACGATGCAGTCGACGATGTCGGGGATCTTGGCCTCGGTGGCGCCGTAGGACAGGCGGATGTCGGCGTCGATGCCCTTCTTCTCGAAGTAGCGGCGGGTGACCTCGGGGTACTCGGTGGAGACCCGCACGCCCTGGGGCAGCTCCTCGACGGACTGGACCTCGGAGTCCCCGCCGACGGCCACCACCATCTTGATGGGCCGGGCCGTGGCCTTGCTGTAGTGAAGCTCGCCGAGGGTCACGACCTCGCTGGAGGTCTCCTCGATCCAGTCCCGGCCGGTGATGCCGACGTCGAACATGGCCTCCGCCACGTACCGGGGGATCTCCTGGGGGCGCAGGATGCGGACATCGGTGATCCGGGGATCGTCGATGGTCGCCTGGTAGTCCACCGCCGAGCTGCGGGAGACGGCCAGGTCGGCGCTCTCGAACAGCTCCAAGGTGGCGCGTTCGAGGGAACCCTTGGGTAGGACCAGCCGCAGCATCGGGGTCGAGGCTACGGCCGCTCAGGCCCCGCCCGACAGCGACGTCAGGAGGTTGGCCATCTCGATGGCGGTCTCGGCCCCCTCATAGCCCTTGTTGTCCTCGTCGCCGGAGCGGTCGAGGGCCTGTTCGAGGTTCTCGGTGGTGAGGACCCCGAAGACCACCGGCACACCGGTGTCGAGCTGGACCCGCTGCAGGCCCGCGGCGCACTCCCCCGCCACGAAGTCGTAGTGACCGGTCTCGCCCCGGATGACGGCGCCGAGGGCGATGACGGCATCGGCCTCCCACTGCGTGACCAGGTGCTGGGCGACCAGGGGCAGCTCGTAGGCGCCCGGGGCCCAGAGGACCGCCGTGTCGGCCTCGGCCACGCCGTGGTCGGCCAGGCCCCGGATCGTCCCGTCGAGCAGGCGGTCGGTGATCGAGCGGTTGAACCGCCCGCAGCACACGCCGATGCGCAGCCCGGTGCCGTCGAGGTCGGCGTCGCCGGCGATTCGCTCTCCCATCGTCGGTGTTCTCCTAGTCCAGGCCCTCGATCAGGTGACCGAGGCGCTCTCTCTTGGTCCGCAGGTACTCGATGTTCTCGGGGTTGGGGACCGCCTCCAGGGCGACCCGCTCGACCACCTCGAGGCCGAAGCCCTCCAGGCCGCCGTACTTGGCCGGGTTGTTGGTCATGAGCTTCATGGTGGTGATGCCCAGGTCGACCAGGATCTGCGAGCCGATGCCGTACTCCCGGTTGTCGATGGGCAGGCCGAGGTCGAGGTTGGCGTCGACGGTGTCCCGGCCCTCCTCCTGCAGCGAATAGGCCCGGATCTTGTGGCCGATGCCGATGCCGCGGCCCTCGTGGCCCCGAAGGTAGACGAGGGCGCCGAGGCCCTCTTCGGCGATACGGGCCAGGGCCGAGTCCAGCTGGATGCCACAGTCACAGCGCATGGAGCCGAAGACGTCGCCGGTCAGGCACTCGGAGTGGACCCGGACCAGGACGTTCTCCTCGCCCTGCACCGCGCCCCGCACCATGGCCACGTGCTGCTCGCCGTCGAGCAGGGACTCGTAGGCGTAGCAGCTGAAGTCGCCCCACTGGGTGGGGATGCGGGCCTCGCCGATGCGGCGGACCAGCTTCTCGTTCTGACGGCGGTAACGGATGAGGTCGGCGATGGAGGTCATCACCAGCCCGTGCTCCTTGGCGAAGGGGACGAGGTCGGGGACGCGGCTCATCGAGCCGTCCTCGTTGACCAGCTCGCAGAGGACGCCGGCCGGGTAGAGGCCGGCCATGCGGGTCAGGTCGACGGCGGCCTCGGTGTGGCCCGCCCGCTTCAACACGCCGCCCTCGCTGTAGCGCAGCGGAAAGATGTGGCCGGGCCGGGCCAGGTCCGTCGGACGGGTGGCCGGGTCGATCAGGGCCTGGATCGTGGCGGAGCGGTCGGAGGCCGAGATGCCGGTGCTGGTGCCGTTGGTGGCGTCCACGCTGTAGGTGAAGGCCGTCCGCTGGGCCTCGGTGTTGTCCTTGACCATCAGGGGGATGTCGAGCTCGTCGAGGCGGTCACCCGTGAGCGGGATACAGATCAGGCCCGAGGTGTGGCGCACGAAGAAGGCGATCTTCTCCGGCGTGGCGAACTCGGCGGCCATGATCAGGTCGCCTTCGTTCTCGCGGTCCTCGTCGTCGACGACGACGACGACCTCGCCGCGGCCGATGGCCGCGATGGCGTCGGGGACAGGGTCGAACTGGGGCGGGTGCTCGGCCATCTAGCGCTCCTCTCGGAGCGCCAGCAGGCGCTCCGTGTACTTGGCGATGAGATCGACTTCGAGGTTGACCCGGTCGCCCGGGCGGCGGTCGCCCAGGGTCGTGACCTCGGCGGTGTGCGGGATGACGGCCACGGTGAAGCCGTCGTCGGTGGGCTGGACCACGGTGAGGCTGACACCGTCCACGGTGATCGAGCCCTTCTCGATGACGTAGCGGCGCAGGTCGTCGGGCATGCGGACCTGCAGGTCGGGCACGGGGGCCACGACCTCGCCCACGGCGTCGACGTGGCCCTGGACGATGTGACCACCGAGGCGGTCGGTGACCAGCAGGGGGCGCTCGAGGTTGACCCGGTCGCCCGGGGTTCGGCCGCCGAGGGTGGTACGGCGCAGGGACTCGTCACTGACGTCGGCCTCGAACCAGCCGTCACCCAGCGCCACCACGGTCAGGCAGCAGCCGTCGACGGCGGTGGAATCACCCCGCTCGGCCCCGTCGAGGACGTCGCGGGCCCCGATCCGGGCCCGCACGCCCGTGCCCTGCGGCTCGATGGCCAGGATCGTGCCGAGCTCTTCGACGATGCCCGTGAACATCAGGCGGCCTCCAGGTCGATACGCAGGTCGTCGCCGAGCTGGGTGGTGCTGACGATGTGGCCCCGCCAGACGTCGTCGAGGGTGGGGGCGCCGGGGCCGGCGAAGAGGCCGCGGGCGTCGTCGCCACCGAAGAGGGCGGGGGCCAGGTAGAGGACGTAGCGGTCGACCAGCCCGGCGGCATGGAAGTCGTGGGCCACGGCGGCGCCCCCTTCGACCAGGGCCTGGAGCACGCCCCGCTCCCCCAGGTCGTCGAGCACCAGGCCGAGGTCGCCCTGGAGCTCGAGGGCGGGGCGGACCTTGGCGCCCTCGGGGGCGTGGCCGAGCACGACCCGCAGGGGGTCGGGGCCTCCTGCGTGGCGCACCGTGAGGGTGGGGTCGTCGGTGCGGACGGTGCCGGCCCCGACCACGACGGCATCGCTCTCGGCCCGGAGGCGGTGGGCATCGGCCCGAGCGGCCTCGCCGGTGATCCACTGGCTCGTGCCGTCGGGGGCGGCGGTGCGTCCGTCCATGGTCGCCGCCAACTTGAGCACGACATAGGGGCGACCGGTGGTGCGGTGGGTCAGGTAGGGGGCGAGCTGGGCCCGGGCCCCTTGGGCCAGGACGCCGACGACGACGTCGATGCCTGCCGCTTCCAGGCGAGCGATGCCTTGCCCGGCGACGTTGGGATCGGGGTCCTCGATGGCCACGATGACCCGGGCGACGCCGGCCTCGATGATGGCGTCGGTACAGGGGGCCGTGCGGCCGGTGTGTGAGCAGGGCTCGAGGGTGGTGGCCAGGGTGGCGCCTCGGGCGGCCGGACCGGCGGCCTGGAGCGCGACGATCTCGGCGTGGCGGCCACCGGGGGGCTCCGTGGCCCCGGGAAAGGTGCCGAGCGGGGTCACGACCACGGCCCCGACCCAGGGGTTGGGCGAGGTCGACGTGCGCACACCGGCGGCCAGGTCGAGGGCGCGGGCCATGGCGGCCTCGTCCTCCCCTGTCCCCTGCGTCATCCCGGCTCCTGTCCGGGACCGCGCGCGAGAACGCCGCACACGGCCCCTCGCTCTCGTCCGGACTCTCACCGTCGGCCCTGGAGTTCCACCAGATCGGCCCCCACCGAAGCGGGGGTTCGCGGACTGTCACCGCCGGTTGGGAATTGCACCCGACCCCGCGAGGGGGCGTGAACGCAATGGTACTCCCAGGTGGCCGTTCGTCAACCGATCGTGCCAGATTCGACCAGCGAGGCCGACGCGCCTGAACCCGGCGACGGACCCGAGCCGCACCCGGGCTCAGTGCTGGGTGGACTCGCCGGTCATGAGGCCGATGGCGTGGGGGATGACGTCGAGGACCGCCTCGACCGTCTCCGCCGCGCCCGTCGACGAGCCGGGCGTGTTCAGCACCAGCGCCAGGCCCCGGGTGCCGGCGACACCTCTACTCAGGCGGCCGAGGGGGTTGACCAGGCGCATGGCCTCGGCCAGGCCGGGGGCCTCACGGTCGAGGACGACCTTGGTGCCCTCGGGGGTCTGGTCCCGGGGGCCGAAGCCGGTGCCGCCGGTGGTCACGATCAGGCCGGCGAAGCCCTCGGCCATCTCGACGACGGCCTCGCCCACGTTCTGGATGCCGTCGGCCACGACCCGGCGCTCGACCACCTCGAAGCCGGCGCCGGTGAGCAACTCCTCGAGGGCGGCACCCGACTTGTCCTCCCGGGTGCCGGCGATCACGCCGTCCGACACGGTCAGCACCTTGGCCAGCAGCCCGGTCACCTGGTCTTCAGCCATCCCTGTCTCCCAGTCGCTCGCCCGGCTCGATCCTGGCCCCCAGGGCCCAGTCCTTGGCCTTCATGGCCGCCTTGCCTTCCGGCTGGACGAGGTCGATACGGAAGGTGCCCTGGCCGGTGCCGACCTCGACGGGCAGGTCCAGGTCCATGACACCGGGCTCCAGCGAGCCGGGCAACGGGTGGCCGGCGAGGACCTTCAGGCGCTTGCCCCGGAAGGTGGTCCAGGCGCGCTCGAGGCGGACCAGGCGGTGGATCTCGATGGTCGAGCGCAGCCAGTCGATGCGCAGCTCGGCCGGGTCGATCTTGTCGGCGTAGGTCGGTGCGCCCTCCTGGGGCCTCGGGTTCCTCAGGCCGGCCTTCAGCGCGTCGAGCAGGAGGACCACGCCGAGGCCGACCAGGCGGTTGGCCAGCTCGCCGGCCGTCTCGTGATCGCCGATGTCGGTCTCGTGGCGGGCGTAGACGGGGCCGGTGTCCAAGCCCTCCTCGACGGCCATGACCGCGACGCCCGTGGTCTCGTCGCCGGCCAGGATGGCCCGCTCCACCGGCGCCGCACCCCGCCACCGGGGCAGCCGGGAGAAGTGCACGTTGATCATCGGCACCCGGGCCAGCAGGTTCGGCTTGATGATGCGGCCGTAGGCCACGACGATGCCGAGGTCGGCGCCACAGGTGGCCACGTCGGCCGGGTCGTCGCTGACCGGCAGGCCGAGGTCGAGGGCCAGTGCCTTGACCGGGCTGGGCGAGGGGTCGGCGTTGCGGCGTCGGCGGGTGTCGGGCTTCGACACCACGAGGTCGATCGGCCACTCGGCACCGTGCAGCCCCCGCAGGAAGGGGACCGCCATCTCGGGGGTCCCCAGGAACGCCAGTCGCCCGGGGTGCTCGGGCGCCGGCTTCAGGGAAGCGACAGGCCCTCCCGGGGACGACTCTGTGCGGGGGCCCGGCCGGTGAGCATGAGCTCGCGCACGGCCTTCTTGGCCTCCTTGGCCTGGTCCTCGTCGAGGCGCTCCAGCAGGAGGATCCCGTCGAGGTGGTCCATCTCGTGCTGGAAGACCCGGGCCAGGAACTCATCGGCCTCGAGGGAGACCTCCTTGCCTTCCAGGTCGTGGCCGGTGAGGTGGACCCGCTTGGGCCGAACGATCTCCCAGGACAGCCCGGGGACCGACAGGCAGCCTTCGTCGAAGACCCACTCGCCGTCGCCCTCCACGATCCTCGGGTTGACCAGCGTCTCGGGGCCCTCGCCGATGTCGTAGACGAAGAGGCGCTTCTGCACGCCCACCTGCGGGGCGGCGAGGCCCACACCGGGGGCCTCGTACATGGTGACCACCATGTCGTCGACCAGCCGCAACAGGGCGTCGTCGACGTTCTCGATCTCGTAGGCCCGCTGCTTCAGCACAGGATCCCCCACGATCCGGATGTCGAAGGGCGCCATGGCGACAACGCTACCGGCCTCTCCAGCCGACGACTTTGCGCCCGATGACCGCCCCGACCCGGGAATACACCGCCGGATGTCAGCGGCTGGACGGCGAGGAGAGTTCGGCACGTGGGGCTAGAGCACAGCCCCCTCGGGGCTGTGCCGTTCGTGGAGGAGCAGCCGGGTGCGGCCGTAGGTGCGGGCGTCGACCCGTTCGAGGACCTGCAGCTCGGGGTCGCCGTCGTCCTCGGTGGGGTCGAGCTGGGTGATGAGGAGCCCACCTTCGGCCAGGACCTCGGGGCGGGCATCGACGACGGCGATGGTCTCGGACCACAGGCCGGCCCACTGGGGCGGTCCGGCGAAGATCACGTCGAAGGACTCCCGGGTCCGGCGGATGAAGCTCAGGGCGTCGCCGGGCACGGCAGTGCCGTGGTCGGCGAAGCCGAGCGTGTCCAGGTTCTCCTGGATGTCGCCCAGGGCGCGGCGGTCCTGCTCGACGAACGTGGCCGACCGGGCGCCCCGGCTGAGGGCCTCCAGGCCGACGGCGCCGGTGCCGGCGAACAGGTCGAGCACCCGCTCGCCGCGGATGCCGGGGCCCAGGATGTTGAACAGCGACTCCCGGGCCCGGTCCGACAGGGGCCGGGTGCGGTCCGAAGACGGGCCGACCAGCTTCCGCCCCCGGGCCGAGCCTCCGATGATCCGCATCAGACCCCCACGCTGGCCCGTTCTGGTCGCGCTCCGGCGTTCTCCGCGACACCGGGCTGCCACCAGAACGGGGGTATCGCGGGCATCACACGCGGAGGGGGTCGACGTCGAGGCGCATCCGGCCCGACGGGCGGGGGGCACCCTCGAGGGCGGTGAGGAGGGTGGCGCGGTCGGGGGCGCGGAGCAGCCAGGTACCGTCCCTCGGCCCCAGCACGTCGATCCCCAGGACCCCCGCTACGTACTCCTCGGCCACCGCGCCGCTCACCGCGGCCATGGCCGTCGCCGGGGGGTAGCCCAGGATCCGGCGCCGTTGCCGCTCGGCGTCACTGACCCGGGACGGGTCGGCGTGCAGGGCGGCCTGGACGACCTCGTGGTCGGGCAGACGGGTCTGCAGGACCAGTCGCCCGTGCCGGCGCCGCCCACCGAGGATCCGGGAGGCCCGGGCCAACAGGGCCAACGCCTCCTCGGCCGCCCGATACCGGGGAGCCAGCAGCTCCTGGTCCAGGTCGAGGAAGGCGACGACGTCGGCGTGGGGCACCTGGTGGAGGACGGCCTCGGTACCCACATAGATGCGGGCGTCGGGCAGGGAGCCGGGCGCCGACTCCCCCGTCACCTCCACCACCTCGGTCCGGGCCAAGGCCGCCAGTTCCTCCGCCGCCCGGGTGACCCCGACCCGCAGCAGCTTCATCCGGGTCCCCCCGCACGCCGCGCACACCGTCGGCCGGCTCAGGTCGCAGCGCAGGCAGGTCAGCGTCCCGGCGTCGGCCTGGACCAGGGCTCCGCCGCAATGCTCACAGCGGGCCATGTCCCCGCACGCGGCGCAGGCCAGCAGGCGGGCCCGGCCCTTGCGGTTGAGCACACACAGCACCTTCCCGCCGGCCCGCATGAGCTCGACGAGGCGGGGCGAGTAGAGCCCCGCCCGGCCGGGGTCGTCATGGCGCCGATCGATGACGTCGACGATCGGCCACCCCTCCCGTTCGACCGAGCGGGGTGGCGTCAGGAGCTGCCCCCACTCCAGCGCCTCCAGCGACGGGCAGGGCGAGGCCAGTACGCAGGGCACGCCCGCCCGACGGGCCCGCTCCACGACCACGTCCCGGGCGTGCCACCCCGGCGTCTGCTCCTGCTTGTGGGCCTCATCGTGCTCGTCCAGCACGAGCACGGCCGCCAGGCCCACGACGGGAGCCCACGCCGCCGAGCGCGCGCCCACGACGGTCGCCCCACCCCGGGCCTGGGCCCACTCGTCGGGCATCACCGCCACCGGCACCCCGGCCCGACGGAGACGGACACCGAGGACTTCGGCCTCCGCCACCGACGGCAGGATCACGAGGGCAGTGCCCCGACGGCATGCCGCCAGCACGAGCGGGAACCGGTCCGCCCCCGGCGCCAGCCGCAGGACGATCCGCCCCGGTGACTGCGGGTGACCGGCCCCGGTCTTCCTGCCCGCTCCGGGCAACGGGACCGACTCCCCCGCCAGCGCCAGAGCGACAGCACGCGGGTCCGGCAGACTCGGCCCCGCCGGCCCCGGGAAGGCCGGCTCCCTCGATGCCCCTCCACCGGTACTCGGCGACGCACCCCCGGCGAAGGCGGACTCCGCCAGCTGGTCACCCGTGGTGGGCACGGGGTGGCTCGGCTCCCAGGGGTCGGGGACGCCGGTCACGGCCCGGGCGGGCGACGCCGTGCGCAGGAAGGCCATGGGGCGACCGGCCCAGCGGTGGGCCGCCCAGTCGGCCAGGTCGACGAGGTCGGGCGTCGGGCCCCACCCCGTGACCTTGGCCAGGGGTGCCAGGACCGTGCCGTCCGGGGGTGTCGAGTCGAGGCCGACCACCCAGCCGCCCACCCGGCGGCCCTGCAGCGTGATCCTCACCAGGGAACCGATACCGACCCGGCCCCCCATCTGGTCAGGAACGACGTAGTCGAAGGCGCGGCCCAGCGCGGGCACGTCGGGCAGGACCCGGACGATCGACCCGGGTCGGGCGGTGGGCTCTCCTGGTGGCGAGTGTGACGTGGTGGCGTTCTACAGGCCGAGCGCGGACTTCACCGCGTCGACCCGGTCTCGCCGCTCCCAGTTGAAGCCGTCGCCCTCACGCCCGAAGTGGCCGTAGGCCGCGGTCTGGCGGTAGATGGGCTGGCGCAGCTCGAGGTCCCGGATGATGGCCGCGGGGCGGAGGTCGAAGACCTCGCGCACGGTCTCCTCCAGCTTGGCCTTGTCCACCTTCTCGGTGCCGAAGGTCTCGACCATGATCGAGATGGGGTGGGCCACACCGATGGCGTAGGCCACCTGGACCTCGCAACGGCTGGCGGCGCCGGCGGCGACCAGGTTCTTGGCCACCCAGCGGGCAGCGTACGCGGCCGAGCGGTCGACCTTGCTGGGGTCCTTGCCCGAGAAGGCACCACCGCCGTGCCGGGCCATGCCGCCGTAGGTGTCGACGATGATCTTGCGGCCGGTCAGGCCGGCGTCACCCACGGGGCCACCGGTGACGAAACGGCCGGTCGGGTTGACGAAGACCTCATAGTCGTCGTCGGCGAACTGCTCGGGGATCACCGGGCGGATGACGTGCTCGATCAGGTCGGGGCGGATGACCTCGTCCCGGTCGATGCCGTCGTTGTGCTGGGTGGAGATCAGCACGGTGGTAAGGCGGACGGGCCTGCCGTCCTCGTAGTCGAAGGTGACCTGGGTCTTGCCGTCGGGTCGCAGGTACGGGACCGTGCCCGCCCGGCGGACCTCGGTGAGGCGCTCGGCCATGCGGTGGGCCAGGTGGATCGGCAGCGGCATGAGCACCTCGGTCTCGTCGCAGGCGTAGCCGAACATCATCCCCTGGTCGCCGGCGCCCTGCTTGTTGAGCAGGTCCTCGCCGGAGGTGCCGGAGCGGACCTCTTCGCTGTCGTCCACGCCCTGGGCGATGTCGGGCGACTGCTCGTCGATGCAGACCATGACGCCGCAGGTGCTGCCGTCGTAGCCGAACGACTCCCGGTCATAGCCGATGTCGTTGATGGTCTGACGCACCGTGCCCGGGATGTCCACATAGGCGTTGGTGGTGATCTCGCCGGCGACGATGGCGAGGCCCGTGGTGACCAGTGTCTCGCAGGCGACCCGGCTCTCGGGGTCCTCGGCCAGCATGGCGTCGAGGATCGAGTCCGAGATCTGGTCGGCCATCTTGTCGGGATGGCCCTCGGTGACGCTCTCCGAGGTGAAGGTGAACTTGCTCACTGGTGCTCCATGGTCGGCGGTACGGCGATCGTGTTCAGGGCGTGGCGCGGTGGGCGATCACCGCATCGAGGACGGCGCGGGCGACGGCCCGCTTGTCACGCCGGTCGACGGTGAGGGTCGACCCGGACGGCGACATGATACGCACCTCGTTCGTGTCCGACTCGAACCCGGCACCGGGCCGCGAGACGTCGTTGACCACGAGGAGATCGACGGGCTTGCGGGCCAACTTGGCCGCGGCGTTGGCCTCGACGTGGTCGGTCTCGGCGGCGAAGCCCACCAGCGTCTGACCGGGGCGGCGGCGCTCGAGCAGCCCGCCGAGGATGTCGGCGGTGGGCACGAGGGTGACGGTCGGGGGCCCACCCTCCTTCTTCAGCTTGGCGGTGGCGGCGACGTCGGGGCGGAAGTCGGCCACGGCGGCGGCCATGACCACGATGTCGGCCCCGTCGCTGCGCTCCCGGACGGCGGCCTCCATCTCGGCGGCAGTGGCCACCTTCACGACCTCGACACCGGCGGCCGCGGGACGCTCGACGGTGGTGACCAGGGTGACCTTGGCCCCCCGGGAGGCGGCCTCGTCGGCCAGGGCGTGGCCCTGCTTGCCCGACGAGCGGTTGCCGACGAAGCGCACGGGGTCGATGGGCTCGCGGGTACCGCCGGCGGTGACCAGGACGTCGAGGCCGGCCAGGTCGTCGGGACCGAGGACGGCCTCGAGGGCGGCCACGATGCGCTCGGGGTCGGCCAGGCGCCCGGCGCCCACGTCACCGCCGGCCAGGCGCCCTTCCTCGGGCGGGATGATGGTGACGCCCCGACCGGCCAGTATCCGCAGGTTGTCCTGCACCGCCGGGTGTTCCCACATCTCGGTGTGCATGGCCGGGCAGACCACGACCGGCGCCCGGGTGGCCAGCAGGGTGGCCGTGAGCAGGTCGTCAGAGATCCCGGCGGCGTAGGCCCCCAACAGGCGGGCGGTGGCCGGGCAGACCACGACCAGGTCGGCCCCCTGACCCAGGCGGGTGTGCGGGATGGGCGAGGCGTCCTCGCGGGAGGACACCGTCCAGAGCGAGGTCTGGACGGGTTCGGAGGCGAGGGCCGAGAAGGTGACCTCACCGACGAAGCGCTGGGCGCCTTCGGTCATGATCGGGGCGACATGGGCCCCGGCGTCCACCAGCCGGCGACAGACCTCGACGGCCTTGTACGCCGCGATCCCCCCCGTGACCCCGAGTACGACCCGGCGTCCCGCCAGCGCGCTACGACTGGGCGATGTCTCCGGCATCGGGCACGTCGCTTCCCGCGTCGACCGCGCTCGACCTAGGACGGGGCGTCGTCGACGGGGTCGACATCGACCACCGCATCTTCGTCGACCTCGGGCTCCTGGGGCATGTCCTCGGGGGCGACCGCCAGGATCTTGTCGGCCCGGATCTCCTCGTAGGCGATCGACAGCGGCTTGCGGGCCGTCGAGGTCACCTGCGGCGGGATCGAAGAGCCGAGGCCCTCACCGAGCTGGCCGAAGTAGGAGTTGATCTGGCGGGCCCGCTTGGCCCCGAGGGTCACCAGGCGGAACTTGGAGTCGCCGGCGCGCTCGAGGAGATCCTCGATGCGGGGGTCGATCATCGTGTGATGGCGCGAAGACATGCAGCACTCCGTGGAGAAAGGGGCCTGAACAGGCTAGCGGCGGGCGGCGGCGATGAGGCCTTCGATCTCGGCGACGGCGCGGTCGAGGTCGTCGTTGACGACGAAATGCATGCCCAGCTCCCGGGCCCACTCGACCTCCTCGTCGGCCTTGGCCAGGCGCTTCACGATCTTGTCCTCGGGGTCACCCCGGCCCCGGAGGCGTTCCTCCTGGACGGCCCGGCTGGGGGCGTCCACGAAGACGAAGAGCTCGTCGGGGTAACCGGCCTGGATCTGCTCGGCCCCGCCGACGTCGATCTCCAGGACCACGTCTCTGCCCTCGGGCGGTTCCGGCACCGGTGTGCCCTGCAGGTAGTCCAGGAACTCCACCCACTCGAGGAACCCCTGGGCCTTCACGTTGGCCATGAACCTCTCACGGTCGGTGAAGACGTACGCGTCCCGGGGCTCACCGCGCCGGCGCTCACGCGTGGTCCACGACCGGCTCAACCAGAGCCGGGGGTCGCGGGCCATGAGCTGCTCGACGATGGTGCCCTTGCCCGCCCCGCCGGGGCCGGCGATCACGATGATCAGGGCCCCTCCTCGGCGGCGAAACGCTCGATCAACGCGGCGCGCTGGTGTTCACCGACGCCCCGGACCCGTTGACGCTCGCTGATGCCGATGTCGGCCATCGTGCGCCGGGAGCGGACCTTGCCGATGTTCGGCAGCGACTCCAACACCGTCAGGATCTTGGTGTCGGCCACGATCTTCTCGGCCCCGGCCCGGGTGAAGACGTCGTCGAGGCCGAGGGCGCCGGCCTGGAGGTCGGCCTTGAGCCGAGCCCGGACCCGACGGGCCTCGGCGGCCTTCTCCAGTGCGGCCCGGCGCTGCTCGTCGCTGAGCGGCGGCGGCGTGGGCATCAGGATCGGCCAGCAGGCGGGGCGGGCCGGGTAGGGCCCCGGCCTGCGCAGCGATGAGCCGTCAGGCGAAGGGCCAACGACACCGTGCTAGCCGACGGAGGCGACGAGGTCGCTGGCGGCCTGTACGGGATCGGCGGCGCGGGTGATCGGACGGCCGATGACGAGCAGGTCGGCGCCCTCGTCCAGGGCCTCCTGGGGCGTGCCCACCCGGACCTGGTCGTCGGCGGGGGCGCCCGCGGGACGGATGCCGGGAACGACCTTGATCATGCGGGGCGTGAGGGTACGGACATCGGCGAGATCGCCGACGGCGCAGACGATGGCCTGGCAACCCCCCTCGGCCGCCACGCGGACCCGTTTGGGGATGATGTGCTCGGGGGCGTCGGAGTCGCTGGTGAGGACGGTGACGGCGACGGCGACGGGCTCGGGCAGGCCGGCGTTGGCCGCCCCTTCGTGCAGTCCGGTGACCCCGGCCCGCAGCATCGGGGCCCCGCCGTGGGCGTGCATGGTCAGGTAGCCGGCCCCGAGCGAACCCAGGACCCTGGCCGCCCGCTCGACGGTGTTGGGGATGTCGTGCAGCTTCAGGTCGATGAAGACCCTGTAGCCCTGGTCGATCATGCTGCCGATGGCGTCGGGACCGACCGCCGTGAACAGCTCGAGGCCGATCTTGACCACCCCGAAGTAGGGCTTGAGGTCGCGGGCCAGGCGGTTGGCGGCGACCAGGTCGTCGACGTCAAGGGCCAGACAGAGCTTCTGGCGGAGGTCCTCGGGGGTTTCACTCAATGCATCGTTCCGATCAGCTCGCGCAAGTGGGGGGTTCGGGTGCGTCGACACCACGTTTCTAGCTGATCCAGCACCCGGGATGGCGAACCCGGATGGGCGAAGGTGGCGGTCCCGACCTGGACCGCGTCGGCCCCGGCGGCCAGCAGGTCGAGCGCCGTGGCCGCGTCGGTCACCCCGCCCACACCCACGATGGGCAGGTCGGGGTGCGCGGCCCGCACGGCGTAGACGGCCCGCACGGCGACGGGATGGATGGCCGGCCCGGACAGGCCGCCTCCACCCCCACCGAAGCGAGGCCCCTGCCGTTCGTCGTCGGGCAGCGTGGCCGGGACCGTGTTGACCAGGGTGACGGCCTCGGCCCCGGCGTCGGCCACGGCCCCGGCGATGTCGACCAGCTCCGGCGTGTTGGGGCTGAGCTTGGCCCACCGCGGGCGTCCACAGGCCGCGGTGGCGGCGACGGCCTCGGCCGCCCGTCCGGCGTCGTGGGCGAACAGGTGGGACCCGCCGTCCAGGTTGGGGCAGCTCAGGTTGACCTCGACAGCGAGGACGTCGGGCGGGGCGTCGGCCAGGAGGCCTGCGGCCTCGGCGTACTCGTCGACCGTGCGGCCCCAGATGCTGGCCACCACCCGGGCGCCGAGGGCCTGGAGGGCAGGCAGGTCCTCGGCCAACCAGGCCGGGACGCCGGGGCCCTGCAGGCCGATGCTGTTGACCATGCCCGCCGGGGCCTCCCGCACCCGGGGCGGCGGATTGCCCGCCCACGGGCCCGCCGCCAGTGATTTGACGACCACGGCGCCGAGCCGGGACAGGTCCTGGTAGGCGGCCAGTTCGGTGCCGTGCCCGGCCGTGCCCGAGGCGGTCATCACCGGGTTGGGCAAGGTCACCGACCCCACCGTGGCGGTCAGGTCGGGGGCGGCGTTCATCGCGGCAAGGGCCGCTCGAGCCCCCGCTGCGCTCACAGGGGCAGGCTCAGCTGATCGGCGGTCACGCCCCGGTGGTACTCCTGCAGCGTCCGCACCCGCAGCTCATGGCGGGACCAGTCGGCCATGCCTCGGGCGGCGGCCAAGCCGGCGGCCGCCGTGGTGACGAGGGGGATGTTGGCCGACGCCGCGGCCCGGCGGATGTGGGCGCCGTCGGCCCTCGGCCCGCGACCGCGGGGGCTGTTCACGACCAGGTCGACCTTGCCCGAGCCGATGAGCTCCACGGCATCGTGGCCGGTCTCCTCGCCCAGCTTGGCCACGACGGCGGCCACCTCGATCCCCCGCTCCTCGAGGAAGCGGGCGGTGCCGGCGGTGGCCACGAGGGTGAACCCCAGCTCGTGGAACAGGATGGCGGCGGCTTCGGCGGTGGGCTTGTCCCGGTCGGCCAGGGACAGGAACACCGTCCCCGACTCCGGTAGGCGGTCCCCTGCCGCGATCTGGCTCTTGGCGAAGGCCAGGCCGACCGTCAGGTCGATGCCCATGACCTCGCCCGTCGAACGCATCTCCGGCCCGAGCACGGTGTCGACGTCGGGGAAGCGGTCGAAGGGCAGGACCGCCTCTTTGACCGCGACGTGGTCACCGTCGACCTTGTCGACCAGGAGGCCCTCCTCCCGCAGCTCGACCAGCGTGGCTCCCACCATCACCCGGGCCGCGAGCTTCACCAGCGGCACCCCTGTGGCCTTGGCCACGAAGGGCACGGTGCGGGACGCCCGGGGGTTGGCTTCGATGACGAAAACCTGGTTGTGCTTGACCGCGTACTGGACGTTGATCAGGCCCCGGACGTCGAGCGCCTCGGCGATGGCCCTGGTGTAGTCCTCGATGACCTCCACCACCAGGTCGGGCAGCGTGGGCGGCGGGATGGCGCAGGCGGAGTCGCCGGAGTGCACCCCGGCCTCCTCCACGTGCTCCATCACCCCGCCGATGAGCACGGC
>Ga0315283_10000903_pt1 | contig 22830 bp, 20 predicted proteins | sample YL17G09_0_MG_FD_204541 | JGI IMG/M metagenome (GOLD analysis project Ga0315283, IMG submission 204541) | Sediment microbial communities from Yellowstone Lake, YNP, Wyoming, USA - YL17G09_0 | ecosystem: Environmental > Aquatic > Freshwater > Lake > Sediment | place: USA: Wyoming | collected...
CGAGAAGCTCCAGAAGGCCGTGGTTGGAGGGTTGAACGAGCTGATCACCAAGCTGTGCAAGGACCGCGGGATCGAACCCGAGGACATTCTCGAGGTCATGGTAGTCGGGAACACAGCGATGCATCACATATTCTTCGGCATACCCGCGCAACACGTGGCCGCAGCGCCCTACGCGCCCGCGGTGAGGGCGCCTCTGACGGTCGACCCTGGGCATCTCGGCGTCGACATCTACCCCTTCGGGAAGGTGTCCTCGCTCCCGAACATCGCGGGGTTCGTCGGTGCGGACGCGGTCGCGGACCTCATATCGAGCGGGCTGTACAAGGACAGGGCGCTCGGAATGATGATTGACATAGGCACCAACACCGAGATCATCGCGGGGAACAAGGACAGGCTCATCAGCTGCTCGTGCGCCTCCGGGCCCGCGTTCGAGGGAGCGCACATCAGGTTCGGCATGCGCGCATCCACGGGCGCAATAGAGCGGGTGTGGATTGATACTGACTCTGGGGAGGTGCGCGTCAGGACCGTGGAGGACGCGAAGCCCCAGGGTATCTGCGGTTCGGGGATCGTGGATGTCGTGTCGGAGCTGTTCAGGACGGGCCTGGTCGACCCTGCGGGGAAGCTCAAGCCCAATGGCGGGGACCCCAGGGTGCGCAGGAACGCCAACAGGGAGCCAGAGTTCGTCCTCGTCGCCGGGAAGGAGACCGAGAACGGGGCCGATATCACGATCTCGCAGCACGACATCGAGGAGATACAGCTCGCGAAGGCCGCCATATTCACCGGCGTCGCCATACTGATGAAGCGGCTCGGGGCGAAGTGCTCGGACCTGAGGAACGTGTACGCGGCGGGCGCCTTCGGGACCTACGTGGACGCATCGAGCGCGATCCGCATCGGGATGTACCCGGACGTGCCCGTCGACAGGATCAAGTTCATAGGGAACGCGGCCGGCTCGGGCGCGAGGCTCGCCCTGAAATCGGTCAGGATGCGCGACCTGGCGGACGAGATGTCGAGGAAGGTGGAATATGTCGAGCTCGCCTCGGACAGGGACTTCCAGAAGGAGTTCGCGCAGGCCATGTTCCTCCCCCACAGGGATAGGGCGAGGTTCCCGAGCGTCCGTATCTGGATGAGGACATAGACGTCCGGCCCCACCGAACGGAATTTTACATCCTCCTGCGATTTTCGAAAAACTTGCCACCTATTGGGAGGACTTAAAACTCCTTTCGAAAAACCCCCGCGAGGCTTAAATAAGTTAGAGGCTATCGGCTATCCGTCGGAGGCCAGGGGGAGCGTCTGGTCTCCGGGGTTGTAAGTGGAATAATGAAGACCATGATCCTAGGAGTCGGAGCAGTGGGTTCCGTCACCGCAGAGATACTCGCGCATTCCGAGGAGTTCGACAAGGTCGTCCTCGCGGATGTGAACATGGAGAAGGCGAAGCGGGCGGAGAAGAAGATCTCGAGCGACAAGGTGTCCGTCAAGAAGATAGACGCATCCGATGTCGCAGGGATGACGAAGGCGTTCAAGGGCATCGACCTCGTCCTGAACGCGGTCATACCGAGGTTCAACCTCAACATCATGAACGCGTGCATCAAGGCGAAGGCGAACTACGCGGACATGGCATGGGACGTAGCGCCCGACAAGACCCCGGCCGGAGGGGTCATCAAGGAGACCCCCGCGTGGAACTCCCTCAAGAAGGACGGAGCGTTCAAGAAGGCGGGGATAGCTGGCATGATCGGCCTGGGATGCGACCCCGGCCTCACGAACCTGTTCGCCCGCATGGGCGCGGACCGGATGGACAGGGTCTGCGAGATACTCATCAGGGACGGTGACAACGGCTACGTCGAGGGTTACGAGTTCGCCCCGTTGTGGTCCCCCGAGACGCTCATCGAAGAGGTCCTGATGCCGGCGACATACTACGGCGACGGGGCCTACAGGAAGTACCCCGCGTTCCATGGCAGGGAGGAGTTCCCGTTCCCTGACCCCGTGGGGAAGTTGTCCGTCTACAACGTCGACCACGAGGAGCAGGAGACCCTCCCGACGTTCATCGGGAAGGTGCTCGGCAAGGGCTGCGACTACTGCGACTTCAAGATTGCGCTCGGAGACGAATACGTCGACGCGATCAAGATGCTCGGCAAGCTCGGCCTCGACAGTCCCAAGAAGATAGATGTCAAGGGCGCGAAGGTCGCCCCGAGGGACGTCGTCGCCGCGGTGCTGCCAGACCCGTCCACACTCAGCGACCGGTCGAGGGGCGACTGCGCGATCGGTGCCATCGTGAAAGGAGAGAAGGACGGCAAGAAGGTCGGATGGGCCATCTGGACCGAGCTCAGCCACCAGAAGACCTACAAGAAGTACGGCTACAGCGCGACCGCGTATTCCGTCGGGACGCCTCTCGCCATCGCCGCGAGGCTCTTCGCCCAGGGCAAGATCACCCAGAAGGGCGTGTTCCCGCCGGAGATGATGGACCCCGCGCCGTTCGTGAAGATGCTGCCGAAGTACGGCATGAACTGCGTCGAGCAGAAACTCTGATGCGACCGAAGGAGCGATGGGCCAGGCCCATCCTCCTCACCACCATTTTTCTCCCCGCGCGGCTCTAGCTCAGTGTGATTTATTAGCAGCTCTGCGATACGGCACGCATGGACGAGGGGACCCAGAGGATCAGAAGGTTCTACATCTTCAGGATGGTCACCTCGTTCGCTCTGTGGATGCCGTTCTGGACCCTCTGGGTCTACAAGAACCTGGACGACGTCTTCCTGATGACCGTCGTCGACACCGCTTTCTGGATCACCATGATCCTGTTCCAGATACCCGCCGGGCTCTTGGGCGACAGGTACGGCCGCAGGACGATGCTCCTGGTCGGCGAGCTCATGTACGCGATCGGGCTGCTGGCCTTCGGCCTCAGCACCGGGTTCCCCCAGTTCCTCGCATCGAACGTCATCTGGGCCCTTGGGGTCTGCTTCATAGTGAGCGGGGACACACCGTTCGTGTACGACACGCTGCTCGAGCTCAAGCGGGGCAAGGACTTCACCAAGGTCATGGGCACCGCCAACGCCCTGATGCTCATGACCAACGCGGTCGCGTGCGTCGTCGGCGGATACCTAGTCCAGACCACCGACCACCCGGAGTACACGCTGATCATCGCGTCGGTCATAGGGTTCACGGGTGCCTTCGCCGCCTTGGCGCTCAAGGAGCCGAAGATCGACCGTCAGGAGATGGGGACCTACAGGAGGCATTTCAGCAAGGGGCTGAAGGTGGTCACGTCCTCGAGACCCATCCTGACCCTGATACTGTTCCAGATAATCCTCGAGATCGGCATCTACGTCATGGCCGTGTTCAGGTCGGTGTACATGCAGGAGGAGCTGGAGCTGAACTACCTCGAGATCGGCCTCTTCTACGCCGCGTTCATGGTCGTCGGAGGGCTGATCGTGAGGCGCGCGTCGAACGTCGAGGCGTCCCTCGGCGAGAAGGGGTCGCTCTGGATGATGTACCTCGCCCTCGCTGCCTCGTTCGCCGTCGTGTTCGTCGTTCAGTCGCCGGCCGCGATCATGATGCAGTTCATGATATACGCGGTGTCCGTGCTGCAAGGGCCCATCATAGGCGACTACATCAACAGGAGGGTGGACTCCGCCCACAGGAGCACCGTCATGGGCATCGCGACCTTCATCTTCACATTCATACTGACCATCGTCGAGGTCTCGGCCGGATACATCGGGGAGCTCTGGGGCCTCAGGGAGAGCCTGCTCGTGCTGGCGATCGGCAGCGCCCCAATCGCGATCTACCTGCTCGTCCTCTGGGGCAGGGAGCTGGACAAGGAGACGGCTGAGTCATCCAAGGAGAAGAAGCAGCGCACGCTCAAGATTTTCTAGACAAAAACTGAACGGCCCCGGAACACGGGGCCGTGTTATCACAGAAAAAGGGGGGAGGATAACATACAACGAAACGCCCCCCGAACTTATAAATGTTATCATTTTCGATAATGGCGGTTCATAACGTTAAGGCACCGGCCACTTGATCGTTCGAAAAGCCTACTTCTGGCGTTTGAGCTTCTTCTCCTTCTCAGCCACCAGGAGCCGGGTCTTGATGACGCTGTCCGGGTTGAGGGAAATGCTGTCTATGCCGCACTCCACAAGGAACTCGGCGAACTCGGGGAAGTCGGAGGGCGCCTGGCCGCAGATGCCTATCTTCTTCCCCTTCTTCTTTAACGTCTTGATCGCGCTGGCGATCATGGTCTTGACCGCCGGGTTGCGCTCGTCGTAGAGGTGCGAGACGAGCTCCGAATCCCTGTCGAGCCCGAGCATCAGCTGCGTAAGATCGTTCGAGCCTATCGAGAACCCGTCGAACACATCCGCGAACTCCTCCGCGAGCACCACGTTGCTCGGGATCTCGCACATGACGTACACCTCGAGCCCGTTCTCGCCCTGCTTCAGCCCGAACTCGGCCATGGTCTTGATGACCTTCCTGCCCTCGTCGGGCGTGCGGCAGAACGGCACCATGACCTTGATGTTGGTCAGGCCCTTCTTCTCGCGCACGCGCTTGAGCGCGATGCACTCGAGCCTGAACGCGGCCTTGAACCTCTCGTCGTAGTACCTCGACGCGCCCCGCCACCCGATCATCGGGTTGAACTCGGTCGGCTCGAACAACTTCCCGCCGAGCAGATTCGCGTACTCGTTCGTCTTGAAGTCGGACAGCCTCACTATCACATCGCGCGGGTAGAACGTGGCGCCTATCTTGCCCACCCCCCACGCGAGCTTCTCGAGGAAGTAGTCCTCCTTGTTGTCGTACCCCTGTGTGCGCTCCTCGATCTCGTCGACTATCTTGGCGACCTCGGGCTCCGTGCGCGCGCGCTCCTTGAGCTTCTCGAACTCGACGAGCGCGAGCGGGTGGATCCCGATGTGGGAGGCTATGATGAACTCGAGCCTGGCGAGCCCGACCCCGTCGCACGGTATCCGGCCCTGAGTGAAGACGTGCTCGGGCACGCTCACGTTCATCATGATCTTGGTGCGGGTCTCCGGCATGTGGCTCAGGTCCGTCCTGTCGACCCTGAACTTCAACTCGCCCTCGTACACCCTACCCTCGCCCTCAGACGTGTCGGCCGTCACCAGCTGCCCGTTCCTGAGTACCTTGGTGCCCCTGCCGGTGCCGATGATGCACGGGATCCCAAGTTCCCTCGAGACTATCGCCGCGTGGCATGTCCTGCCCCCGCGGTCGGTCACGATGGCGGAGGCGATCCTCATGATCGGCTCCCAGTCCGGGTCGGTCTTGTCCGTCACGAGCACCTCGCCCTTCCTGAACTCGGATATCTCGAACGCACTCTCCAGGACCTTGACCGCGCCCTTGCCTATCTTGTGGCCCACGGCCTCGCCCTTGATGACGACCTCGCCTCTCTCCTCTAGGACGTACGTCTCCAAGACGTTCTCCGTCTTGGCGGCGTGGACGGTCTCTGGCCTCGCCTGCACGATGTACAATTCTCCCGTGATGCCGTCCTTGGCCCATTCGATGTCCATCGGCTTCCCGTAGTGGTCCTCTATGATGCAGGCCCACTTCGCGAGCGTGACGATGTCCGCGTCGTCCAGGACGTACCTCTGCCGGTCGCGCTCCGAGACCTCGGCGTCCATCATACCGCTGCCCTTCGACGCATAGACGAGCTTGTGCTGTTTGCTCCCGAGCTTCTTCTCCACGATCGGGTCCTCGGCCTTGCCGAGGACGGGCTTGAACACGTAGAACTGGTCCGGGTTCACAGCGCCCTGGACGATCATCTCGCCCAGGCCCCACGAGCCCGTGATATAGACGACATTGTCGAACCCGCTCTCAGTGTCTAGAGTGAATATGACGCCGGAGCACGACAGGTCGCTCCTGACCATGCGCTGCACGCCGACCGAGAGCGCGTTGTCGATCTGGTCGAACCCCTTGTGCGACCTGTAGGCGATCGCGCGGTCGGTGAACAAGCTCGCGAAGCACTGCCTTATAGCCTTCATGACCGCGAACTCGCCCCTGACGTTGAGTATCGTATCGTGCTGTCCTGCGAACGAGGCGCCATCGAGGTCCTCCGACGTCGCGCTCGACCTGATCGCGACGCTCGGGGCCTCCATGTTCAGATGCCTCCCCAGCTGCCAGTAGCTGAACGCGATCTCCCTCCTCAGCTCGTCCGAGAACTCGGCCTCGAGGAACGCCTTCCTGACCTTCGCCCCTCTCTCCGCGACGTCGACGGGGTCGTCAGGGTCGAGCCCCTTGAGGATCTCCTTGACCTTCTCCTCCAGCTGGGCGTTCTCCACGAAGAGCCTGAACGCCTTCGTGGTGATAGCAAAACCCTCGGGGACCCTGATGCCCTTGCTCGTGAGATGGCCGATCATCTCGCCCAAGGAGGCGTTCTTCCCGCCCACTTTGGCAATGTCTTTGAGGCCTATCTCGTTCAGCCATAGCACCTGATCATTGGCTCGTCCATTTGAGGTGTTGGGCTCTTTCGGCATCATTGGCCCCGCCTGAAGCAGATTGCGGCTATATTCGCTGCAGATTCGCTCGCAGGCACGGACAGCTCCCCCGTAACCTACGCTTGCGGTGGACGACACAGAGACCGACTGGCGCGCCCCTGTGAACACCGTTGATGGCGCACGAACCGGCCTTCTGTCGCCTTCCAGACTGGGATAAATGTCCGCAGCTTAATAACGTTTCCCAAATACCGATTGCGGGCGTGGAGGATGGTTCCTCTTTTCGTCATCCCGTGGCGAACCTCCACATGTTCACTTTCGTGCACCATGAAGGATTCCGCGAACGCTCGACAAAGAAATTATGCACCGACCGCGTTGGGGCCGTGAGGATCGGCTTGAAGGTCGCGATGCTGACATACAGCACGAGGGCGAGAGGAGGGGTCGCGCACGCCCTCAAGCTCGCAGAGAGACTGCGGGCCCTCGGGGTCGAAGTCACCATCTACTCCCTCGCGCGTGCAGATGACCCGTCCGCCTCGAGAGGGTTCTTCAGAGATGTCTCGGTCCCGTTCGGGATCTTTCCCTATGAATGGCATCCAGACATGGTCACGAGACTCGAGAGGATGATCGCAGCGTACTCCGAGAACCTCCCCAGGGACGCCGAACTCTATCACTCGCAGGACTGCGTCGGCGGGACCGCGCTCGCCCGGATGAAATCCCGGGGGACCATCTCCGCTCCAGTGTTCCGCACGATACACCATGTGGACGACTTCGCGGAGCCGACGCTCTACGAGTTCGAGAAGAGCGCGGTCGCGCATGCGGACCACAGGTTCGTCGTCTCGCAGTACTGGAAGGACGCGCTGAGGAGGGACTTCGGGTTCGAATCGGTAATCTCGTACAACGGGGTCGACGAGTCCGACTTCAGGGACCTGCCCGCTCGGTCCTCGCGTAGGCCCACGGTGCTGTTCATCGGAGGACTCGAACCGAGGAAGGGCCTGGAGTTCCTTGTGCTCGCGATGAAGCAGGTGGTCGAGCGCGTCCCGGACGCTCGGCTCGTCGCGGTCGCCAAGGCCGGTTTCCGCGGGACGGACGAGGTGGGATGGTTCAAGGTGCTCGCGAACAGGACCGGTGCCGCAGGATCGGTGGAGTTCCTCGAATCCGTGAGCCAGGAGAAGCTCCTGACCCTGTACGCCGACTGCGACGTCGTGGCTCTGCCTTCGAGGAACGAGGGGTGGGGGCTGTCGCTCATGGAGGGCATGGTCTGCGGCAAGCCGGTCGTCGCGACCAGGGTCGGAGGGATCCCCGAGCTCGTTCGGGACGGCGCCGATGGGATCCTCGTCGAGCCGGGGGACATCGTCGGACTGGCGGATGCGCTGTGCAAGCTGCTCGAGGACCCCAAGATGCGCGCACGCATGGGCGAGGCTGGGAAGAAGAGGGCGAAGGAGTTCTCCTGGGACGAGACCGCGAAGGTCGTCCTCCTGGCCTACGAGAAGGCCCTTCAGGCGCGGTGAACGAAGCCGTCCATGAAGTGCACCATGAACTTCTCCGCATCGGTAAGCCCCGCGATCTTCTTGTTCCCCTCGACGACCATGTACTCGTTCGGGCTGTGGGCGAGGTCGCTGTGCCCTATCCCGCTCATCGTGAACGGGATCTTCAGGTACTTGCTGAACACATAGAACGGCACTGCCCCGCCGCTCGTGGGCCATATCGCTGGCTCGCACCCGAACTCCTTGAACGACGATATGATCGCTTGGACCACGGGCTCCTTCAGGCTCGCCCTGCAGCAGTCGTACCCGGTGTCTATCTCCGTCATCTTGATGTCCTTGTACCCGTGCGCGTCCAGGTGCTTCCGCACGAGCGGCATCATCCTGTCCTTCTCCTGGTTGGGCACGAGCCTTATGTCTATCTTGCAGGTGGCCTTGTGAGGCAGCACGGTCTTCGAACCCTTCTCCGTCCAGCCGGCCCAGATGCCGTCGATGTTCAGGGTCGTGCCGAACGTGAACATCCTGATCAGCCCTTCCTTGTCATCGTCGGGCAGCATCATCCTGTCGACCTTCATCGACTCCTTGGCAGCAGACGTGTCGAACCCCTTCGCCAGCTCCTTGATCAACATCTCGTCCTCCTCGGTCGGAGGGGCGATGTCGCCGTAGAACCCATCAATCAGTATTTTGTTCCCGCCGTCCTCGGTCATCGTCTTGAGTGCGTCGATGAGCCTCCACACGGGGCTGTCGACCCACGCCTTCGCTGAGCTGTGTATCGCGAACTCCTTCGGGCCCCTCCCCCAGCTCCTCCCGGAGCACTCGAGCTCGAAGTAGACCACGCCCTTCACGCCCAGGTACAGGTTCGAAGCGCCGTCGGAGTCCTGGCCGAAGAACGGGAAGTAGCACGCATCGGCCTTCGAGAGGCGCTTCTTGTCCTTCTTGACGTATGCGGGCAGGTTCGGGCTGCCCAGCTCCTCCTCGCCCTCGGCCACGAGGATGAGGTTGACCGGCGGGCGGCCCACTGACTTGTTGCACGCCTCGACCGCGTTCAGGAACGCTGCGAGGGGGCCCTTCGTGTTGTCGGAGCCCCTGTTCACGATCGCCTTCACCTTCCCCGAGGGGAGTTTCATGTTGACCATCTTCGCGCCCATCGCGGGCTCGTTCCAGCCGGGCTCGTTGAACGGCATCGTATCGTACATGAAGTACGCGAGCAGCGTGTCGTCGGAGTCCCCCTTGCACTCTCCGTAGACGACCGGGTTGCCCTTCGTCTCGACGACCTCGACCTTGTCGCACCCCACCTCGCGGTACAGGTCGGCGACGAGGTCGGCGCACTCCTCGATCCCTATGTCCTGCTGGCTGGAGCTCGGCTGCTTCAGCAAGCGCCTGACCCTCGCGATGTGCCTGTTCTTGTCCTTGTCGATCCTGGAGTAGACCTCGTCGAGCATCTCGGAGCGCGTCATGTGATCGCGCGGATTATGCCCTCGTGGGGCATAGAGGTTTCGGGCGCGGCCCTAGAAGCCAACAAATACCCGCACGATAGTCAAGGTCTCGATGGCTGTCGAGTTCCTCATCATATTCATCCCGATGTTCGTGGTCATAGACCCGTTCGGGGTCATGCCGATCTACCTGGTGCTCACCAAGAGCATGGACAGGGCGGCCAGGAACAAGACCCTGAAGTACTCCGTCGCGTTCGCGGGGTCGCTCCTGGTGCTGTTCGCGCTCATTGGCAAGGCGATCCTGGACTACCTCTCAATATCCATAGACGCTCTCCGCATCTCGGGCGGCCTGCTCCTGCTCGTGATCGGCATCATGATGTTGTACGAAGGGGACACGCCGAGGTCCCGGCGAAAAGGGGTTGAGGAGCCGGAAGAGGAGGAGGCGCACAAGCCAGAGGACGTGGCCTTCGTGCCCCTCGGGACCCCGATGATCGCGGGTCCGGGGGCGATATCGGTGGTCATCATTCTTACAGGAACCGCGGATATACCCCTGGTAATAGCCTCCCTCCTGACGATCATGGCGTTCTGCGCGGCCCTCCTCTGGAGGGTGGACATAATGTACAGGATCATCGGCAACGCAGGCACGAGGGCCTTGACGAGGGTCATGGGCCTCATCACATCCGCATACGCCGTCCAGATGGTCCTGGACGGCATCGCGGGGTACGTCCAGTCTATCCCGTGACACGGCCCGGACCCGACTTCTGACGGGCGTGGTGAGAGGAACCACCCAAGGGACGGGAACACTGCGGATAAGACGCTGACCAGCATCCCCCGAAGGCCTCATGCGTAGCCGAGGGTGGGGACCTCTGGCTCCTTCTCGCCAGCGGAGACCAGGTATATCGCAGCCATGACGAACGCTGCGCCTATGAACGCGATCAGGGTGAGCGACTCCTCGAGAAGGCCTATCGAGATGAGCAAGGCGGTGATCACCTCGAGCAGCATGATCGTCGCTGAGGCGGTGGCGGACACGCCCTCCAGGCCGAGCGCCCAGAGGAGCATCGCGATAGATGTGCAGAACAGCCCCAGGTACACTATCGACACCCACGCCATGGGCTCCATCGAGAAGTCCGCGCCCGTGAAGTACAGGTAGGACACCGGGAGTATGAGCCATATGGTCGAGGTCGTGATCGCTGCGGTGCTCACCTCGATCCCGTTGTGCACGTCCAGGAGCTTCTTGTTGATCACGATGAAGAACACCCAGCCCCAGCCGGCGACATAGACCATAACGTCCCCGAAGAACTGCGAGCTGCTGAAGGACACCCCGCCCTCGGTCGTCAGCATGAATATGCCCAGTATGCCCGATGCAACTCCCGCGGCCTGCATCTTGCCGATGCGCTCCTTGAAGGCGAAGTAGGAGACTATGGCCACCGCTATCACGTTGATGTCCACGAGCAGGACGGTCTTCGAGGCGGTCGTGTAGTTGAGCCCCACGTACTGGGCGATGAACGCGCCCGAGTTGACCGCGCCTACCAGCCACACCATGGGCTTCTTCAGGATCGAGAAGGAGAACTTGCGCAGGTACAGGACTATCGAGAGCGTGATGGCCGAGGCCACCAGGAACCGCAGCCACAGGAAGAACACGTCGTTGCTGACATAGCCTAGCCCCCACTTCGCGCCTGGGAACGAGCTGCCCCAGATGAGGCTCGCTAGGGCCGTGAGCAGTATGGCGTTCTTCTTGTCCCTGGAGGCCATCGAATCGGAGATTGCCCCCGAGTATTAGAATCCTACTTCGGCAACTCCTTCGGGAGGTCTATGTGGAACACAGACCCCTTGCCCACCTGGCTCTCCACCCAGATGCGGCCGCTGTGGGCCTCGATTATGCCTTTGCTGATCGGCAGGCTCAGGCCTATCCGGTTCACCTGGTGCGCGAGGGCGTTGCTGGCGACGATGTAGAACCTGTCGAATATCCGCCCGAGGTTCTCCAGCGGTATGCCGACGCCGTTGTCCCTCACCCAGACATGGATGATCTTTCCCTCGTCCCGGGCGCCCACCTGTATCCTCCCGCCCTCCTGGGTGTACTTGATGGCGTTGTCGATGATGTTGTTGAACACATCCTTCATCCTGCGCCTGTCGGCCATGACCAGCGGGAGCTTGCCCTCGACGTCCAGCGTGAGCGTCTGCTTCTTCCCGTGCGCCTCCGGCATGATGATCTTGACGAGCTCCTCGAGGATCACATCGAGCCTGACGGGCTCGGGATGGATCTCCAGCGAGCCCTTCTCGAGCCTGCTGACGTCGAGCATGCTCTCGACGAGGGCGTAGAGCTTGTCGGTGTTCGCCTTGATGGTCCTCACGCGCTGGGAGAACTTGGGGTCCATCTTCGACGAGTACTCCGAGTCCATCAGGTCCACGTACCCCCTCATGACGGTCAGGGGTGTCCTGAGCTCGTGGGAGACTACGTCGATGAACTGGCTCTTCATCTTGTTCACCCGCTCGAGCTCCTGATAGGTCTGCGTGAGCTTCTCGTACGAGCGCTCCAGCTGGTTCTCGAGGCGCACCTTGGAGGATGTGTCCATCGCGACCAGGAGGACCTGCTCCACCTCGTCCCTGACGGACATGAGCGGGGTGACCTTGACATGCAGGTAGTACGCCTTATCCAACTTGGGCACGAAGTGCACCTCTGTCTTCTCGGCGTCGTGTCCCTCCATGCCCTGCATCAGCAGCGCGTCCAGGCCCGAGCGGGATATCGCGGGCATCTCGAACACGCTCGTGCCCACCAGCTCCTCGGAGGTCTTCCTCTCCAACACACGGGTCATCTGGTTGTTGACCGCGGTGATGATGCCCTTCGGATCTATCGACATGATGCCTATCGGCGCCATCGATAGTATCCTCTCGGTCTCCTCGATGCTCCTGCTCAGCAGGAGCGACTTGCGGAAGTTGTCAATCGCGAAAGCGATGTTGTCGGCGACACGCGCGAGCTCCTGCTCGACGCCCGGTACGAAGGGCAAGTCGTTCGCCTTCATGCCCGCGATCAGGAAGCCGATGCATTCGCCCCGCAGCATGATCGAGCTTGTCAGAATCGTGCTTATGCCTCCGGCCGCCGCGTACTGCCTGGTCTCGAGCGGCATCAGGTCGTCCCTCTCCGTCCTCATGGCAGACGACCCCGGTCCCTGGGAGAGCTTCTTGAGGGTCTCCTCGTCCAGAGGGATCCTCCTCGTGCCCGTGAAACTCGCAGTGTCCCCTGCCTCTCCGAGGACTGAGAGCATGGGATTATCCTTCTCGACCAAGAGCACGAACCCGAAGTCAGCCCCGGTGACCTCGCGGACGGTCTCGGCGATGTGCTTGAAGGCGTCGCCTGAATCGATGGCTGCTCTGAGCTTCATGGTCAGCTTCTCGATCGATTCGAGCGATGAGACCTTGGGGCGCAAATCATCTGGCAATTCGTCTTGCCTCCAGCGTTACTGCTCCATAACAATGCGGCTCGGGGGTGTTGCCCTCCTCAAAAAGGATTCTGTCTAGATAAGGTGTTCGCCGCAGGCTCCGAACACGAGAACCACCCATGTGAAAGCTATTATCGGACCTAACGCGATTGACCGCCGATGACCCTCAGAGGTTACGGCGACAAGAAGCCCGTGCTTGGGAGGAACGTCTACATCGACGAGGACGCGCTCGTCATCGGGGATGTGCACCTGGCGGACGATGTGACCGTGTGGCCAGGGGTCGTCCTCAGGGGTGATGACGACAAGGTCGTGATCGGGAGAGGGAGCGCGGTCATGGACATGGGCTTCGCGGAGGCTCCTAAGGACCGGCCAGTGACGGTTGGCGAAGGATCGATCCTGTCCCATGCGGTCCGACTGCACGGATGCTCGATAGGCGGCAGTGTGCTCGTCGGGATCGGGGCCATCGTGCTCGACGAGGCGACGGTGGGGGACGGATCGGTGGTCGCAGCCGGGACCCTGATAACGCCGGGGACGCACATCCCTCCGGGGTCGATCGTGATGGGGTCCCCCGGGAAAGTGACCGGTCGGACGGCTGCCTCCAACCAGGCATGGCTCGAGGTAGAACTGGCGTCCCTCAAGAGGAAGGCGGAGACCTACAGGGGCAGGCGCTGACCGACCCCCGAGATTCGAGCGCGCCAGTTATCATTTCAGGGAGATCGGACGCTTCTTTTATATACAATCGAGGCCATCGATGCAGCAATCGTATCTGTGGGGGAAGTTGGCGTAGAGTTAGCCATATGGAAGGTGCCAGGCTTGGAAGTGCATTTCGGAAAGCCAGTGGTGGCGCGCGTGAAGAAGTGCAGGCTGGTCGTCGTGCCCAGGAAGAAGAACGGCGAAGACGGCTGTGACTGCGCGGAAAGGCGCGAATAGCGTTGAGATGTCGGCGCGGGGACGGATTGTTGATTGTCGCCGAGGACGCGTCATGAGGGCTAGAATGCTGGCCCGCTGCACCTGATTTATAGCGATTCACCGAAAAAGATATACATTCATCAAGTCAATATACAGCAGGAAGGGATGAAAATGTCTTCTGGACAAACACCAGGGAGTGCACCGCAGGGTCCGTACCCGATTTATCAGCCGGCCTACCAGCCCCCGCACAGGCAGACGATTGAGTATCTGAGACCACTAGCGTCGGATGTCATATTGGCCATCGGCGCGTTCGTCGGGCTGTTCCTGCTGATGATCGGCGGGATAATCATGATCTGGGCAGACACCCCCAACGGGTGGGACAGCGGGCTGACGGTTCAGGTGCTCGGCACGTTCTTCCTGACAGCGGCGATGCTGGTCGGGGCTATCCTGAGGCCTGACATGGAGAAGTGGGTCCGCGTATCGCTGGTGCTCGGTGCTGTGCTGCTGGTGCTCTACTCGTTCGTCACCGGATTGACGACGATCTTCTGAGCAGCAATCGGAAACCCATTCACCTTTTCAATTTCCTTCCCATTTTCTCTTCTAAAGACCTGATTTTGGACTCCATCATCCCCCGGGCACCTTTCCGGTCATCGATCTTGATGGTCGTGATCGCGCGCTGGCAATCGGCCATAACCCTGTCATGGCATCTCTTCACCAGGGCCATGACATCGTCGTACGATCCCTCCACGACCGTCCCCATGGGGTTGAGCCTGTACTCGAGCCCAGAGGATTCCACGAGCTCCAGACACTCGGCCATGTATCTGCTCACGCTCTCCCCTTTGCCCAAGGGGACGATGCTGAACTCCGCAAGCATCTATGTCATCTCCCATACATTATTGTCCATCCGATGCACTGACCTTCGGATAGGGCGGTTTCCAGACGTCCAAACCGCCCTTCGTCGAACACGAACCTATTTATACCCTGGACGGCTAAATGAATCTTCGTAGCATGTTTCAGCGGTTTTAGCAATATGGGGGTTGATTGTTGTGAAGGGAACGGGGGAGTCTTTGAATATCCTTACGAAGCTCAAGAAGTCCGAGGGGGAGAGCCTCGGAACCACGCTGACCGTCGAGCACCTCACGAAGGCGATCAAGAACAGCATAGACAAGACAGGCATGCCTGATGAGGAGGCCAGGGCGATGGCGCAGCACGTGATGAACTTCTTCGGGTACAGCGAGAGGATCATCGACAACGTGCTCGAGCCGGAGGACAGGGACGCGTTCTACATGCTCGAGGACGCCGGCATTCTGATGACCGAGCGCGAGGAGACGACGCTCTACGATGGCAGGGAGTGGCGCATCCACTACTGGATGTTCCGCAAGGAGCGGATCCAGGAGCTCCTCATAACCGGCCGCAACAAGGGCGCCAGCGACAGTCATGACGGGGACAACGTGTACGACGAGGTCCCCGACGACATCTGGACCAGGGAATAGACGGCCCGATGATCCCCGCGCGCTGGCGGATATCTACTTTCACCTCCCCCAGCGAAAGCGATTAGTCATCCGGGCCCTTCCAGTGGCCGGATGGAGTATTCTTCCTTTCCGTACAGGCCCAGGCGGGGCCAGAACGATCTGATGGATTCAATCGCGTCCTCGCTCTCCGTCAGGTCCCACGTCGTGGTCGAGAGCGGCACGGGCACTGGCAAGACCGTGTGCGCTCTGACGGCGTGTCTGGAGCACTGCAGGGGCAAGGGGAAGAAGCTGCTGTACCTCACCCGGACGAACTCTCAGCAACGGCAGGTCATGCTTGAGCTCAGGCAGATATCCGAGCGTGCCAAGGTCTTCGGGGTCGCCCTCCAGGGTAGGAAGAACATGTGCCCCCTCGCCTCGCTCGACCGCGAGCTGTCCGAGGGGAACGCCGAGGAGCTCTCGAAGGTCTGCAGCGAGCGTAAGGCGAGAGTGATCAAAGGGGACGACAGGGCGTGCAAGTTCTACGCGGCCATGGTCTCCGAGGACCTGCAGCCGGTCATGCGCTACGCGAGGGACGAGCTGCCCACGGCCGAGGAGTTCGTGGCATACTGCGTCGACCGCGACCTATGCCCCTACGAGGTGAGCAAGCTCCACGTGCCGGCGGCCGATGTCGTGACCGCGCCGTACATCATGTTCTTCGACGGGTTCATCAGGCACGCGCTCCTGGACTGGATGGCCTGCAGCCTCTCCGACATCGTCGTGGTCGTGGACGAGGCGCACAACCTGCCATCGTACGCACGGGAGCTCGAGTCCGTCGACCTCTCCGAGATAGGCCTGAAGCTGTGCGAGCGGGAGATCGAGGAGTTCGGGGACCCCGAGGTCGGCGAGGGGACGAGCCTGCTGGACTTCCTCATGATGCTCAGGGACATCCTGGATAGCGCCGTCGAGGAGTACCTCATCGACGAGGACGGCATCATCCCCGAATCGTTCGTCGAGGAGGAGATGATGATCAGGACCCGGATGACCAGCCGGGGCCTGAAGGGCATCCTCGGGCAGGCCACCAACTTCGGCGAGATGGTCAGGGACAACAAGAAGCTGATGGGCAGGCTCCCCAGGTCGTACGTCTACCACACCGCCAGGTTCCTGACGTACTGGCAGACGCTCGAGGCGGGGGAGTACATCAAGCTCGTGGTCCAGAATGAGACGAAGGCGATCGAGGCGTACTGCCTCGATGCCGCACTCGCATGCAAGCCGATCCTGGAATGCCACGGGAGCGTGCACATGTCGGGCACCCTGAGGCCGCTCGACGAGTACCGCAGGTCCATAGGCCTGCCGGACGATTCGAGGACCGCACAGATACCGTCCCCGTTCCCGCCCGAGAACCGCATGGTGCTGTTCGCAGACGATGTCACTACGAAGTACGAGGAGCTCGAGAGGGACCACTCGATGATGGACACGCTGGCAGGGCACATCTCGGAGCTGATGACGAAGGTCCCGAGGAGCACGATCGTGTTCTACCCTTCGTACGCGCTCATGGAGCGCATCGCGGCGAAGACCACGGAGGCGACCAGGGACAGGAGCGTGTTCTTCGAGACCAGGTCGATGGACCAGGCCGACCTGATGAGGACCGTGAGGGAGTTCAAGCTCTCGACCGGCAACGCCGTCCTGCACGCCGTCTCCGGAGGCAGGATAAGCGAGGGGATGGACTTCCCGGGCTCGGAGATGGAGATCGCGGTCATAGCGGGGATACCGTACCCCAAGCCGACGGCGAAGCAGCGCGCGCTCCAGCATTTCTGCGACATCAGGTTCGGGGACGGCTGGGAGCACGCGGTGAAGGCGCCCACATCGCGCAAGCTGCAGCAGGCCATCGGCCGGCTGATCAGGAGCGAGACAGACCGGGGGGTCGCGATAATCCTCGACAGGCGCGCGGTCCAGTTCAAGGACACCGTCGATGCGAGGAGGTCCGCCGACCTGGTCGGGGACATCACCAGGTTCTTCGAGCGGGAGCAGGCCCCGAAGCAAAACCAGGGGGCCGAGGCGCGCATCGGGCACTGATGAGGGGCATTCAGACCATGCATATTCATTAAGCCCGACGCAATAACCTCCCGAAAATGACCCCGATCGAGACGATGCTCGCAGGACTTTGGCTCATGCTCCCCGCGCTGATACCCAACTCAGCTGCCGTGCTCTTCGGCGGGGGCGTGCCCATGGACTTCGGGAGGTCCTGGAGGGGCAAGCGCATACTGGGCGACGGGAAGACTTGGAGGGGGTTCTTCGGAGGGGCGACCTCCGGGATGGCGTTCGGCCTCGTCCAGATAGGCATCGCGGAAGGGCTCGGGACGCAGGATTCCTGGGGCTTCGGGCCGATGCCGTGGTCCGTGGTCGCGGTCACGAGCCTCGCGCTGGGGTCGATGGCCGGGGACAGCATCGGGTCGTTCCTGAAGCGCAGGCTCGGGGTCCAGAGGGGCAGGAAGGCGCCCGTGCTCGACCAGTTCAATTTCGTCGCGGGTGCCTTCGTGCTCGTGTTCCTCACCAGGCAGACCTGGTTCCTGGACCACTACATCAGGGGCGACGGCCTCCTCGCGCTGACGCTGTTCCTAGTGGTGGTGCCGCTCCTGCACAGGGGCATAAACATCATAGGTTATAAGTTGGGAAAGAAGGATGTGCCCTGGTAGGGGAGAGGCATGCTCAAGCAGATGCTGAAAGACCTCAAGGTCGTCCAGACCGGGGACTTCGTTCTCGCATCCGGTAAGAAGAGCAACTATTTCGTGAACATCAAGCGCGCCAGCACCGACCCTAAGGTGCTCAAGGAGATCGCGAAGGAGATGGCGCCGCACGTGATGCCCGACATGAAGATCGCAGGCATGGCGCTCGGGGCGGTCCCGCTCGCGGTCGCGGTGGCCCTCGAGACGGAGAGGCCCTTCGTGATGGTCAGGAAGGAGCCCAAGGACCACGGCACCAAGGATCTCATCGAGGGCGAGGTCAACCCCGGCGAGAAGTTCGTCGTCGTGGAGGACGTCGCCACCACCGGTGCGTCCACGATGCGGGTCGTGAACGCCCTGAGGGAGAAGGGGGCGCACGTCGTGAAGGCGGTGGTCGTGGTCGACAGGGAGGAGGGCGCTAAGGAATTACTCTCCCAGAACGGGATCGAGCTGGTCTCGATCTTCAAGGCCAAGGACCTCGCATGACCTGCGGAAGCATCGACCCGAAGTGCGCGAAGTGCCGTCTGTCGAAGGGCAGGACCCAGGTCGTTGCGGGGGTCGGCAGGTGCGCCTCCAGGATAATCTTCGTCGGGGAGGCCCCGGGCAAGGACGAGGACTTGAAAGGCGAGCCGTTCGTGGGCAGGGCGGGAAGGATCCTCGACGGCGCCCTCGAGGAGGCCGGTTCTCGGAGGGAGGACGTCTACATCACCAACATCGTGAAGTGCCGCCCGCCAGACAACCGCAGGCCGAGGAAGGACGAGGTAGAGGCCTGCCAGCAGTTCATATCATCCGAGATCGAGAGGATCCGTCCGGCGGTCGTCTGCGCCCTCGGCCAGACGGTGGCGGAAGGGCTCTTCGGGAAGAAGGGGAAGATGGCGGACATCGCCGGGAGGCCGTTCGAGACCGAGATCTTCGAGAGAAAGGTCACGGCCGTCATCGCGTACCATCCGGCCGCGTGCCTGTACCGGAGGGACAAGACGAACGCGTTCAAGGACAGCATCCGGAAGAGCCTGGAGCTCGCGGGGGTCACGTGACTTGCCAGACTCCGCCAACGACGCGACGGCAAAGTGCGGCGTCGCATTGACCATCGTCCTCTCAATCCTTACATCCACAGTATGTGCTTCTATCGGTGGTTCCGCAGAAGCGCTGCAGGGCGAGACCTGGACGGTCATGGTCTACATGGCGGCCGACGCGTTGCCCGAGCTGCCGTGGGCGGACGACATCAACGAGATGGAGGATTTCGACCATGTGGACGGCCTGAACGTTGTCGCGCTCGTGGACCCTTATGGCCCGGACAACACGATGCTGCTGGAGGTCGCAGAGGACCCGAACAGGCTCGACCCGACGATCGTCTCCGAGGAGATACCGTACGTGGACGAGGCCGACATGGCATTCTCCGGCACGTTGTACCAATTCATCCTGACATCATATGATATGTTCCCGGCAGACAGGCTCGTCCTCGTGCTGTGGGGTCACGGCGCAGGCTGGAGGGGAGTCTGCCCCGACGGATACGACCTCCTCACGCTCCCTGAACTGGGCATGGGACTGAAGAACGCGACGGAGGACATCGGAAGGACCCTGGACATCGTCGTCATCGATTCCTGCGCCGAGGGAACGGTCGAGTGCATGTACGAGATCAGGGAGTACGCAGACTACCTGGTCGCGAGCGAGAAGAGCGTCCAGGCGGACGGACTGCCCTACGACTCCGTGCTCGGCGCGCTCTCCGCGGACCTCGGCCAATCGGTCGAGGGCTTCGGCAGGGCGGTGGTCGACGGGTTCATCGATTGGGCCATCTACGGGTCGTTCTATTCCGCGACGATGGCGCTCTACGACCTGTCCACGATGGACGAACTCGCAGCCAGGCTGGGGACGCTCTCGCAGCTGGGGTACAAGTACGACCGGCTCTTCGGCGACCAAACGCGCCAGGCGCTCATCGACGCGGAATCGTACGATGACGATTGGGCAGCCGACGTCGGAGACTTCACGGGCAGGCTGAGGAGGGCGGACCTGCCGCTAGAGATCAAGGACTCCGTCCTGAGATTCGTTCTGGCTTACGCGAACACGACGGTTTGCTTCCGAACCTACTCCCACCTCAACCCCGCCGACGGTCAATCCGTGGAGAACGCCTCCGGGGCGACCATCTACGCTCCTGCGGCCAACGGCACGGATGCCACCTACGCCGACCTGCAGATCGCATCGACGTCCTGGTACGAGTTCGGACTGGTCGTCAGGACGGACGATGCTCAGGCGCCGAATGACTTGGAGGTCGAACTGACCTACTCCGACTCCCCCGACGACGAGGATGACGGGTGGGACACCGCGACCCTCACCTGGCCCGGGACCGCCTACCCGGGGACGGTGTTCGAGGCGTGGGTCTTCGGCTCGTACCCGGGAGGGATCATGCTAATCACGACGATAACCTCGTCCGAACAGCAGATCGACGTCTCAGGTGTCTTCGGACATCTCCTGGTCGCTGCGAGCTCGTCCCTGGACGGATCTGCCGTCTCGTACCGGGAGATCGACATCGACTCCCTCAACGGGACGGTCGAACTCTCGGTAGAGGTCATGCGACAAGGGGTACCGCAGGTCGACGGCTACGAAGTCGCCCTGCTGCGGGCGGACGGGACCACGCTCTTTCTGGAGCTCAGCGACGGCAGCTATCACCGCGAGCTCAATGTCTCCTCCGAGGTGCTCCTCGGAGGGATGTACGCGATCCAGGTCAAGGACCTGGACTCGGGGCAGGTCGTCGGGTGGGCGAGGGTCGTCCTGTGGGAGCCGGGAGCACAACTCTCCATCGAGGTCATCGCGCCCAGTGAGGAGACCAACGACATCCTGCCGATCACCATGGTTCTGATAATCATCGCGTCGGCTGCCTCAATCGCCGCGTTCGCGCTGCTCGGAAGGAAGCCCCGGAAGCCTTAGAACCGCTTCTTGAAAAGATACTTCAGGTTCCCGATGCCGTCCTTCCAGCTGTTGAGCTTCACATCGCCGATCCTGACCCTGTAGCTGATGGGCACCTCGACCGACTTCGCCTTCCTGAAGGCCTCCACCTTGAGCTCCTCGGACATCGACATGCCGTCGCTCTCGAGCACCAGCCTGGGCAGTATCTCCTTCCTGAACACCCACATGCCGCTCTGGGAGTCCTTCAGCTTCACGCGGAAAAGCAGCCTCGCGGTCGCCGATAGGACCCAGTTGCCGAACCTGTGCTTCCCGCTCATCGCGCCCTTGTCCATGCGCGCGAACCTGTTCGTCGTGACGAACTCCAGCCCTTCGGACTCGAGCTTGTCCGCGATCGCTGGGATGTCGGATGCGGGGTAGGTCATGTCGGCGTCGAGCGTCGCGATCAGCTCTCCCGAGGCCTTCTCGAACCCGGTCTTGTACGCGCGACCGTAGCCTCTCCTGGGCTCGTCCACGACGACCGCGCCCTTCTCTGCGGCGATCGCGCGCGTCCTGTCCTTAGAGTCCGTGTCGACCACGATGATCTCGAAGGGCCTCCTGCCGACGAGCGCCTTCTGGACCTCGTCGATCACCAGGCCTATGCTCTTCTCCTCGTTCATCGTGGGTATTATGACCGAAACCTTCGAGTTGGCCAGAGCATCACCTACCAGGGAACAGCACCTTGAAACGCCTCCGCTTCGGCGGCTGCCCCGCCTTCGCGGCCGCGAGTATCCTCTCCGGGGGCTTCTCGTAGAACTTGCACATGAGGTATCCGAGGGACGCGACGACGAGCCTCGCAACGGCCCAGAAGGACTTCGAGGTTTCGAACAGCCTCTGGGGCTTGTAGCTCGTCCAGAGCGGCCCGTGCTTGACCGTCAGCTGCTTCCTACCCCAGCCGTTCCAGAACGCCTGCTTGAAGAACCCGCGGAAGCTGCCCTTCGTCCGGTGGTACACGATAGCGTCGTCGTTGTAGCCCAACGTGTAGCCCTTCGACACGGCCCTGTAGTTGAGGTCGATGTCCTCAGCGGTCACGAACCACTCGTCGAAACCCTGGATGTCGTCGAGGACATTCTTCCTCCAGGCCATGTTAGCGCTCGGGTACGACACGTCCAAGCCATTGTGGAGCAGCTCCACCCGCTCCAGATCCTCGAACGCGTGGTATCCGATGTTGATGGTCTTACCGGCCACGATGTCGTACTTCGAAAGGGTCTTCCTCAGCTCCTTGAACCAGAAGGGGTTCGCGATGCAGTCCCCGCCGATCGTGGCCACGGCTTCACCGTGGGTCTGTGCGAGCCCGAAGTTAGTGCTCTCGCCCCTCGTGCCTGGATGTATGAACAGCTTGATCCCGGAGTGCTGCTCCATGTAGTGCTTGATGATGCCGACGGTGCCGTCCCAGCTCCCCGCGTCCACGACTATGATCTCCCAGGGACCCTCCTGGGTCACGAGGCTGTCGAGAAGATCCCTGATGTGCCTCTTCTCGTTGAGCAGGTTGAGCACGACACTGATCATCATGTGGCTTCAGAGCCCTCCGAAATGGTTTGTCGCATATTATGATTTGCAGGGCGTTCAGGGATGACTGGCAGGTCCGTACCCGACCCCCAGGTACTTCGCGCCCGCCTTGCGCACCGCGTCGGGGTCGAGGCACCTGCGCCCGTCCACGACGACGGCGTTCCTCATCTTCGAGAACTCCTTCTTCCCGAGCTTCTTGAAATCCTTCCAGTCCGCCTGAACTATGCAGCCGTCCGCCCCAGCGAGACACTCCGAGGCGGACGATGCGTATTCGATGCCAGGCATGAGCTTGATGAAGTTGCTCATGGCCATGGGGTCGTACGCGACGACCTTCGCGCCTTTGGCCAGAAGCGCGGTTATCAAAGGGACGGCCCTGGTCTCGCGGGTGTCATCCACGCCGCCCTTGAACGCCAGCCCGAGCACCGCGACCCGCTTCCCGCCGAGCGGGCCAATCTCCTTCTCGAGCATCCACACGGCCTCCGAAGGCTGCCTCTCGTTTATCTCGAGGAGCGCGTTGAGCAGCCTGGAGGAGTATCC
>Ga0315283_10000908_pt1 | contig 22759 bp, 23 predicted proteins | sample YL17G09_0_MG_FD_204541 | JGI IMG/M metagenome (GOLD analysis project Ga0315283, IMG submission 204541) | Sediment microbial communities from Yellowstone Lake, YNP, Wyoming, USA - YL17G09_0 | ecosystem: Environmental > Aquatic > Freshwater > Lake > Sediment | place: USA: Wyoming | collected...
ACCGGCTCGACGTGACGGCGACCCTTGGCGGGCTCGGTCGCGCGCGGATGCTGATGCTGCAGGACGTGTGGCGCGGCCCTGAAACCCTGGTCGAGGCGCGCGTCACGCTGGCCTGCCTCGATCGAGCCAACTGGCGCCCGGCGCGCATCCCTGCGCCGCTCGCCGAACGGATGGAGAAGCCCGTTTGAACATCCAACCCGATCTTTCGTTCGTCGTGCTGATCACGCACGCGTCGCTCGTCGTCCAGGCGGTGCTGGCACTGCTGGTCGGCCTGTCGCTGTGGTCATGGTGGCAGATCTTCCTCAAGGCGTTCCAGCTGAAGCGCGCGGCGCGCGACACCGATGCGTTCGAGGACGAGTTCTGGAAGGGCGGCGACCTGGCCGAGCTCTACCAGCGGGCGAGCCAGTCGCGAGCCGGCGGCAGCCTCGAGCACGTCTTCAGCGCCGGCTTTCGTGAATATTCGAAGCATCGCCGGCAGGGCAGCACGGCGGCAGTCACGCTCGACAGCGCGCGTCGCGCGATGCGCGCCGCCTACCAGCGCGAAATCGACAATCTGGAAGCGCACCTCTCCGGCCTCGCGACCGTCGGCTCGGTCAGCCCGTACATCGGTCTCCTCGGCACGGTGTGGGGGATCATGAATGCGTTCCGCGGGCTCGCCAACGTGAGCCAGGCGACGCTGGCGCAGGTCGCCCCCGGCATCGCCGAGGCGCTGATCGCCACCGCGATCGGCCTGTTCGCCGCGATCCCGGCAGTCGTCGCGTACAACCGCTACACGCACAACGTCGACCGGCTCGCCGTGCGCTACGAGACGTTCATCGAGGAATTCTCCAACATCCTGCAGCGCCAGGCATGACAGGCGACAGGTAACAGGTGACAGGGATCGGATGTCACAACCGAACATTCGCCTGATCGCGTGCGCGCCATCGCCGACGATGCTCGCACGGCGAAGGTCTGATCACTGATCACTGATCACTGATCCCTGTACCCCGACCTCTGATATGCGCCGTCCCCGCAAGTCGATCAACCAGATCAACGTCGTCCCGTACATCGACGTGATGCTGGTGCTGCTCGTGATCTTCATGGTCACGGCGCCGCTGGTCGCGCCCGGGGAAATCGAACTGCCGTCGGTGGGCAGCCGGCTCACGGTGCCGGCGCAGCCGCTGCGGGTCACGCTCAGCACCGACGGGACGCTGGCGCTTCTCGACCAGCAGGCCGGCAGCGCGGAAGCAAGCCTGTCGCGCGAGGCGGTCGTCGCCCGCATCCGGGCGAAACAGGCGAAGCTCCCCGACCAGCCCGTGGTCATCGCGGCCGACAGGAACGCGCGCTACGAGGACGTCCTCGGCGTGCTCGATCTGCTGCAGCAAAACGGCGTCAGGAAGGTCGGGCTGCTCGCCCGGCCGCCGGCCAAATAGCCGGTGCCGACGAGGAAAGATCGCCCCAGGAAGCCGGCGCGGGTCTCGGGCCAGTGGCCGGCCCTCGGACTCGCCGTCGCCGTGCATGTCGCGTTCATCGCCGTGCTGGTGGCCTCGGTCCGGTGGCAGAACACACCGCCCGAGCCCGTCACCGCCGAGCTTTATGCGGCCCCTGCGGTCGCCCCGGTCGCGCGGGAACCAACGCCGCCGCCGCCGCCACCGGAACCCCAGGCGAAGCCGGAGCCCGAACCGAAGCCCGAACCGAAGCCGCTGCCGAAGCCGGAACCGGCGCCGCCGCCAAAGCCCGTTCCGCGACCGGAGCCCAAGGTCGAGAAACCCGATCCGCGCGCCGCCGACATCGCGCTCAAGGAGAAGCAGGAAACCGAGCGCAGGAAGCGGGAACAGGCCGAACGCGACAAGCGCGACCGCGAAGTGAAGGAAGCGCAAAAGCGGGAAACCGAAAAGAAGAGGCAGGACGAGCAGAAGCGCGTCGCCGAGGCGCGCGAGCGGCAGGTGCACGAGGCGGAAGCGCTGAAAGCGCAGGCGACGCGCGAGCGGCGGGCAGGCGAAGCGGACGCGCTCCGGGCGCAGGCCGAGCGCGAGGCCCAGGTCCGCGCGCAACAGCAGCAGGCCGCGGCGGCGGCGGCCGCCCGCGCGCGCGCGTTCGCCGACTACCGGGCGCGCCTCCAGGGGAAGATCCGGGGCAACGTCATTCTGCCGCCCGAAATCCCCGGCAATCCCGAGGCCCTGTTCGAGGTGGTGCAGCTCCCCACGGGCGAAATCATCGAGGTCAAGCTGCTGAAACCGAGCGGCGTGCGCGCCTACGACGAGGCGGTCGAGCGCGCGATTCGCAAATCGTCGCCGCTGCCGCGGCCGGAGCAGCCTGATCTCTGGCAGCGCGAACTGAAGCTGACCTTCCGGCCGCGGGATTAGCTTATGTCCGTGTGGTGCGGTCGGCGATTTCGATGGCGACCCAGCACCAGTCCGGGTGGCGTTCGATCAACTCGCGCAGCACCACGGTGTACACCGCGTCGCCGGTAATGACGACGACGCGGCGCCCGGCGGCATATTCCGACGTCGGGATGATGAGCGACTTCGTGGCGAGCGGCTGCTTCGGCCGCGAAGGCGGCGGCAGATAGAGGCCATCGAAGCGCTCGCCGATCGTCGAGACGTCGACGCCGTCGACGACGAAGCCCATGTCTTCGCGCGCCTGGCGCCTTCCGTGCAAGGCGACGGCGGCGAAACGCAGCGCGACGACGGAGACGCCCGCATCGATCTTTTCGGCCGTCGCCTTGACCACGCGCCGGACGGCCCCCAGCACCCGGTCGCCGCCGTCCCGCGGCCGGACGGTCACCAGCGCGCCGAGCGCGAGGCCGTCGCCGATTGCGCCCGCCGCAGTGATGCGAAGACCGCTGCTGGAGCGGTTCTGCACCTGCCACGTCGTCGTGGCCACCCCGTAGCGGCTTGGCGGCGCCAACCCCGGCACGGGCGCGTCGCGAGGCGAGGCCGCCGCCCCGGGGACCCCGCCGGCGGCGGCGGGTTCGCGACCGGTGCCGTTGATCGCCACTTCGAACGCAGCATTGCGCGTGTCGCTCGGCGCGAGCTCTTGGCAGATGCGAGCGAGTCCGATATCCACCGCCGCCTGGTAACTGACCGCGGCTCGCGGCTCGCGCGACACTGCGGGCACGGTGTCCGGAGACACCATCGCGCGCAGTTTCTCGAGGACGGCGATCCGCTCCCGGCTGAGCGATCCGCCGGACCCGGCATCGGCGGCGGCGGGGTGGCGCAGCGCGGCGATGCCGCGTTCGATCTGCATCGTCAGCGCGCCCGTGTCGAGATAGCGCAGCATGTCCCCTGTTTCGTCGCCGAAGCGGCGGACGAGTCCCTTGCGCCCCCCCAGGTCCACCGCGAACGAACTGGTGGCGCTCGGGGTCATCGCGAGCACGAGCTCGCCGCTCCAGGCACGGACCTGCGCGAGCGTCCACTCGAGCTGCGGCGGCGCCAGCGTGCCGGTGTTGACGATCTGCGTGAGCAGCACCGAGATGTATTCCTGCTCGATGGTCTGCGCCATCGCGGACGATCCCGTCCGGTCGGCCGCGATCGCCGCCCGCTCGATGCCGAGCTCGATCGCGCGCCGGTACAGCCCGTGCAATTCGCTCCACTTCGCCGGTATCCAGCGCTCGCCCTTGAGTGCGCGCAACTTGGCGTCGGTGCCGAAATAGTGGACCAGCCGCGCGATGAGCCGCGGGGTCTCCCGGCGCCAGCGGGCGTCCGTCCGGTTCGCGAGCGCCTCATCCAGCAGTTTCCCGTAGGCGACGATGAACGCCGCGCTGATGTCGTAGACGGCCCTCCAGATGCGGCCGGCGACCGCACCGGAACCGTTGACGGAATCGACATACTGCGCCAGCAGCTGGCCGCGGTCCGCGCCCATTTCGGCGTCGAGGAAGACGATCGCCGCGCTGTGGTCGAATGCCAGCGGCTTGCCAGACCGGCACAACTCGTCGAGCGCCCGGGTGACGTGCAGCTGGCGCCCGATGGCGTCGGTCGTGGGCAGCTGCCGGAACCACGCCGCTGCGGCCTTCTCCGTCTGCAGCGGGTGCGGATACTCGCCGGGCTTCGGCGTCAGAAATCGGAACATGGGGTTTAGGGCGCGCGCATTTCGCTTCGTTCCCGACGCGTCCGCCGGGGGACCGGACGCGGTCGGCCGCATGCGTCACGCCGATGCCGCGGTCCGAGGATCAATGTTACCGTGCAATTGCCCCGGCAACGCATGCCAACCCCGATGTCCGCTACAATTCCGGCGCTTTCCGGCGCTTTCCGGCATCGGTGCGGCGGCGCGCTCGCTGGTCGCGCCCTCCGGACCGGCCCATTCTTCCCCTACGAGGTCCCTCCATGTCGCAACCGTCCTTACCGAGACACAGGCAGTACCGATTCCTGCGGCCGACCTGCGCGCGCGCGCTGCCAGGCCTGCTCGCGGCGCTTGCCGTTGCCGCCACGATCGGCCACGGTGGCGCGCAAACGGCACCGGCTCCCGCTGCGGCCGGCGCCGGCAACCCTTCCCCTTCACTCTCAAGCAAGATCGGAGCCAAAGTGACGCAACTACAGAAGATCGATGTCAAAGCTGGGACCGGCGCCGAGGCAGTCGCCGGCAAGACGGTTGTCGTGCACTACACCGGATGGCTGTACGACCCGGCGGTGCCGGATGGTCACGGCGCGAAATTCGACAGCTCCGTCGATCGCAAGAGTCCGTTCGATTTTCCGCTCGGCGGAGGTCGCGTCATCAAGGGCTGGGACGAGGGCGTCGCGGGAATGAAGGTCGGCGGCAAGCGCACCCTGGTCATTCCGCCGAACATGGGGTACGGCGAGCGCGGCGCGGGCGGCGTGATTCCGCCGAACGCGACGCTGCTGTTCGACGTCGAGTTGCTGGAAATCAAGGGCTGACGCCCGCGATGCTGCCTCGCGATGCCGTGGGGAATGCCGTCCGGCGGCTCGATTACCGGCCTCCGGCGTATCTGGTCGACGCGGTGGAGCTGACGGTCGAGCTCGACCCGACATCGACCTTCGTCACCGCATCGCTGTCGTATCGTCGCAATCCGGCAGCGCTCGCGCAGGACGGTACCGGCGCCAACCCGCCGTTCGTCCTCGACGGCGAAGCGCAGGATGACGTCACCGTGGCGCTCGGCGACGTTGCCGTCGCCGGCGAGCGCTGCACGCTGACCGACGCCGCGATCACGCTGCACGACCTGCCGGCGTCGGGGCGGCTCACGATCCGTTCGCGGATCAACCCCGCGGCCAACACCGCGCTGGAAGGCCTCTACGTGTCGTCCGGCGTCTTCTGCACCCAGTGCGAGCCGGAAGGCTTCCGCCGCATCACGTACTTTCCCGACCGGCCCGACGTGCTTGCCGTCTACACGGTCACGCTCATCGCCGACCGCTCGCGTTATCCGGTGCTGCTGTCGAACGGGAATCGTGTGGCCGCCGGCGACTTGCCGGGAGGCCGTCACTTCGCGCGCTGGCACGACCCGTTCCCGAAGCCGACGTACCTGTTCGCGCTGGTGGCCGGGGACATCGCGGCGCTTGCGGACACGTACACGACACGGTCGGGGCGTCGCGTCGAACTCGCCATCTACTCGACGCCCGCGAATCTCGACCGCTGCCGGCACGCGATGGAATCCCTCGAGCGCGCGATGCGCTGGGACGAAGAGCGCTACGGCCGCGAATACGACCTCGACACCTTCATGATCTACTGCGCCGACGATTTCAACATGGGCGCGATGGAGAACAAGGGCCTCAACGTCTTCAACAGCAAGCTGGTGCTGGCGCGGCCCGACACCGCGACCGACGACGACTACCAGGCGATCGAGGGCGTCATCGGCCACGAGTACTTCCACAACTGGACCGGCAACCGCGTGACCTGCCGCGACTGGTTCCAGCTGTCGCTGAAGGAAGGACTCACCGTGTTCCGCGACCAGGAGTTCTCGAGCGACGTCGGCTCGCGCGCGGTCGAGCGCATCGCCGCGGTCAATTTCCTGCGCACGCACCAGTTTCCCGAGGACGCGGGCCCGCAGGCGCATCCGGTGCGGCCCGACGAATACCTCGAGATCAACAATTTCTACACCAAGACCGTCTATGAGAAGGGCGCGGAACTGATCCGCATGCAGCACACGCTCCTCGGCCCCGAGCGGTTCCGACGCGGGATGGATCTGTATTTCGAGCGCCACGACGGCCAGGCCGTCACCTGCGACGATTTCGTGCAGGCGATGCAGGACGCCGCCCGCGAAACCGGGACCCTCGATCTCACGCAGTTCAAGCGCTGGTACGCACAGGCGGGAACGCCGACCCTGAGCGTGCGCGGCACCTTTGATCCCGTGGCGTGCAGTTACACGCTCGATGTCGCGCAGCACTGCCCGCCTTCACCCGGTCAGCCGCAGAAAGCGCCGTTCCATCTTCCGCTCGCGCTCGGCCTCGTCGGTCCCGACGGCAACGACCTGCCGTTGCGGCTGGCCGGCGAGGATGCAGCGGGCCCGACGACGCGGATCGTGCACGTCACCGCGGCCGAGCAGTCCTTCCGTTTCGTCGACGTGCCGGCCCCGCCGGTGCCGTCGCTGCTGCGCGGATTCTCGGCGCCGGTGAAGCTCGCCTTCGACTACTCCGCCGCCGATCTCGCGCTGCTCGCCGCCCACGACAGCGACCCGGTGAATCGCTGGGACGCCGCCCAGCGTACCTATTGCGACGCCATTATCCGCGAGGCGCTGCGGCGCGCGACCAACGCGCCCCCGGCGCTCGACCCGGCGCTCGCCGCCGTCGCCGGCCACCTGCTGGAGGACAGTGACAGCGACCCCGCGCTGATCGCGCTCGCGCTCGCGCCGCCCTCCTTCTCCTGGCTCGCCGAGCTGGTCGACACGATCGACGTCGATGCGCTGTGCGCCGCCCGCGACTTCGTCATCCGCGAGCTGGCCCGGGCGACGCGGCCGGCGTTGCTGCGCGGCGTGTCAGCTCGACCGCCGCCGGCCGTGTACGCGCCGGCACAGGCGCAGATCGGCCCGCGGGCGCTGCGCAACCGGTGCCTCCACTACCTCGGCGCACTGGACAACGACGAGGCCCGCGCGCTGGCCGTCGCGCAATACGATGGCGCCAGCAACATGACCGACGCCATCGCCGCACTCGCCGCGATCAACCACAGCGCGGCGCCCGAACGTGCGGCGCTGTTCGCGCGGTTCGAGGCGAAGTGGCACGACGAGCCTCTCGTGCTCGACAAGTGGTTCGCGCTGCAGGCGACGTCGCAGCGGCCGGATACCCTCGCCCGCGTGCAGGCGCTCTGCGCGCACCCGAAATTCAACGCCCGGAATCCCAATCGGGTGCGCTCGCTCGTCGGCGCGTTCGCCATGCACAACTGGCGGGCGTTTCATGCCGCCGACGGCACCGGCTATGCGTTCGTCGCCGGCCAGATCATCGCGCTCGACGGGGTCAATCCGCACGTGTCGTCGCTGCTCGCCAATGCGTTCAACCACTGGCGGCGCTTCACCGAGCCGCGGCGTTCGCTGCAGCGGGCCGCGCTGGCGGAAGTCGGCGCGCTGGCGGGGCTGTCGCCGGACGTGCGCGAAATCGTCGCCCGCAACCTGGCCGATTGACGCCGATGGCGTGGATGGCATCGCCCGGGTTGAGCGAATGCGAAACCCGGGTGCCGGTGGCAATGGGCACGGTTGCCCCGGGTTTCGCTGGCGCTCAACCCGGGCGACGCGACGACGCGTTTCACCAATACGTTTCGACCGTGATGTGGCCCGGCTGCTTCCGGCGGTGGCGGCGCATGCCGCGCTCCTCGAGGGCCTTCTGCGTGTCCTCGACCATCGCCGGGTTGCCGCAGAGCATCGCGTGCGCGCCCTCCGCGGTCAGCGCCGCTCCCGCGCGCGCCTCCAGCTGCCCGTCACGGATGAGATCGGGGATGCGTCCGGCAAGGGCGCCGGGATGGCTGTCGCGGCTCACGACGGAGATCGCGGTGAATGCCGCGGGATGCGCGGCCGCGACCGCCGCGATCGCGTCGCGATACGTGAGCTCCTCGGCAAAGCGTACCGCGTGCACCAGGATGATCCGCCGGAACTTCGTCCAGGGCTCCGCCGTCCGCAGGATCGACAGGAACGGCCCGATGCCGGTGCCGGTCGCGAGGCACCACAGCACGTCGGCGGCCGGGACTTCCGCGATGGAAAAGAAACCGTTGGCCCGCGGCAGCAGCCAGACGGGATCGCCCGGTTCCAGCGCGGCCAGCCGCGGCGTCAGCGGGCCGCCCGGCACGGTGATGAAATAGAATTCGTGCGGCATGGCGTCGGGCGGGTTCACGAACGAATATGGCCGACCGGTCATGTCCTCCGGCGAGCCGGGAGGCGCCGGGAGGGCGAGCCGGCCGAACTGCCCGGCGACGAACGTCACCCCGGGGGCGTCGACCTGCAGCGAAACCAGCCGATCGGTCCATTGCCGCTTGCCTGCAACGGTGCCCTGCACCCATTTGCTCATTGCCATCGTCGTCACATTGGTAAGATCGCCATTATGCCTACCCTGCCCAGCGGCACCGCGACCCGTGCTTCGCGCAATGCCGTCCGCGTCTACCTTCGCCCGCCGCGCGCGAGCGACCGGCAGGCCTTTCTCGCGGCGGTCGCGGCGAGCCGGCAGCTGCACCGGGGCTGGGTGCTGCCGCCGGCAACGGCGGCAGGCTTTGCCACCTACCTCGCCCGCTTCGCCGGGCCCCAATCGCGGAATCCGGCGCGGGCGACGAACGTCGGCTGCCTCGTCTGCCGCGCCGATGACGATTCGCCGGTGGGCGTCTACAACCTGAGCGAAATCGTCCGCGGGAGCTTCCACAGTGCCTATCTCGGCTACTACGCGCTGGCGCCGCATGCCGCGGCCGGCTACATGGGCGAGGGTCTCGCCCTGCTGCTGGCGGTCGCGTACCGCGGGCTGAAGCTGCACCGCGTCGAGGCCAACATCCAGCCCAGCAACGCGCCGTCGATCGCCCTGGTGCGACGCGCCGGCTTCACCCGCGAGGGCTTTTCCCGCCGTTACGTGAAGATCGGCGGCCGCTGGCGCGACCACGAGCGCTGGGCGATGCTGGCCGAGGATTGGCGGGCGCGGCGGAGGCCGTCGCGATGAAGTTGCGCGGCGGAGGCGAACGAGGGGTCCGCATCGCCGCGCCCGGCGCCGCGCTGCTCGCGGTGCTGCTGGTCGCCGGGTGCGCCACGAAGCCGGCCGACCCCACCCTGCCGAAGTCCGTGCGCGATCATGCGATGTCGCCCTACGCGATGCACGAGGAGTGCCTCTCCGCCGCCGTCGGCGAGCGCATCGAATACTATTTCACGTCGACCCTGTCCGTGGATTTCAACATCCACTACCACGAAGCGGGCGCGGTGCTGATGCCGATCGCGCGCGACAAGTCCCGGGAGGACAGCGGCGTGTTCGTTGCGCCGATCGCGCAGGACTATTGCCTCATGTGGGAGGCCGGCCCCGCCGGCGCGGTGCTGGACTACCGGTACCGTCTCCGGCCGGCCGTCGATCCGACGTGACCCGCGTCAGCGGCGCGCCGCGCGCCGGCCGGCCTCACCGACGCCCCGACGCCGCCTGCCATCGGCGTCCGTGCGTTGCCACGCTCAGCGCCCTCCGGCAAACGACATGACGATCAGCACGGCGACAACGGCGACCAGCACGAGCAACGCGATCTTCCATGGACTCTTCGGATACTCGCCTTGAATCGCGCCGGTCGCGCCGTTCATCACGCACTGGTAGGCCTTGCGCCGATAGTTGTACGAGAGCAGCCACACCGGCGCGAGGACGTGCTTGAAGGTCTGGTCGGAATAGCGCGGCTGGATCTGGAGATTCCGAAAGGTGTCGCCCGGCACCTGCTGCGCGCACATGCCCTGCAGTTTCGCGTTCATCGCCGCGCGCGCGCGCTCCGTGGCAGCAATGAGATCGATCTGGTAGCGCTCGACCACCCAGCCGGCGACGTAACCGGCGTCGTAGGGCTTGAGGTCGCCGGTGGGAAACGGCTCGACGCCCCGCAGCAGCCCGGGATGGACGCCGACCGACGCGCAGACGAGGTCGTCGTCGAAAAAATGCTGCACGCGCCCGGCGGCCGGCTCCCAGCGCACCTGGCGCACTTGCCGGGTCTGCGTGCGCCCGCTCTCCGTGTAGGTCTCGGTCGTGTAGTAATAGTGGCCGGCCTCCGCGGTCCAGGCAGCTTCGACCCGCGCGTCGAACGTCCAATACGGCAGGTAGACGCCGCGGACGGTATCGGTCAGCGCCATTTTCTTCAGCGCATTGGGCGCGAGCCAGAGCTTGCCGTACCACGCACGGATGCGGCTGCGGGCGTCCGGTTCGCTGACCGTGAAGGGCAGCACGCTCTCCGGGCGAAAGGCGGGCTTCGTTTCCGCGTACGGCACCAGCTGCGCCGAACCGCAGAAGTCGCAGTTCTGCGCCTGCCGCGCAGGATTGAGAACTGAAATCGCGTTGCAGCTCTGGCACTTGACCTGCCGTGTCTCGGCCTGCCAGCCGCGCCGGTCGTCGCCGATGCCGCGCAGCGCGGCCGCCAGATCGTGCTCGACGATCGCCCCTTCGCTGTCGAGCTTGGCCGGTGACTCGGTGCCGCAAAACGGACAGACGAGCTTCTGCTTGCCGGGGTTCCAGTTCGCCTCGCCGCCGCACGCGGGGCACGCGAACTTCGAAAGCGCGACCGTCTCGGTCACGATTGCGTCGCCGTCGCGCCGGGTCAGGAGATCGAGTAGCCGACCACGCGCCAGCTGCCACCCTTGTCGCGGTCCAGCGTCACGGTCTCCTGTGCCGTCGTCTTCCTGGCGAACGACGAGCGAAAGACAACGATCGCGTAGTCGCCCGCGGGGAAACCCGGGAGCGCTTTGGCGAACCGCGTCGACACCACGGTCCGCTGCACGAGAGCGCCGAGCGGGGCGCGCACCTGTTGCAGTGCGGCGGTCCAGCGATCGACGGCCATCGCGGCCTTGAACTTGCCGTCGGCAGCCTCCCAGCTCGCACTGGCGTCCCCGCGATCGGTCAGCGCGAGCCATTGGCGCGCGGCGGCCTGCGCCTCGACGCCACGGGCATCCTGCGCCGCGAGCGTCGGCGCCAGCATGCCCAGTACGACGGCCGCTGCAGCGCGGAGCGCGCCGCGGCGCCCGCGAACGAACGCGGGCATCATGAGGCGAGGAAGGCGTCGACCGCCGTACGGGTGACGCGCCACTGGGTGCCGATGCGCTTGCCCTTGAGATCGCCGGCCTCGAGGCTGGCCATCACGTCGGACTCGCTGACGCCCAGCACCTGCGCCACCTGCGCCGGGGTGAGCAATTCCGGCGCCGCCGCCGCGCCCGCCGCCGGACCCGGGGCCGCGGGCGCCGCGATGCCCGGCGCCGCCTGCGCCATCAGGCCACCCGACTGGTTCATCATCTGCTGCGCCATCGCCATGCCCACCGCCATCTCGGCGGCCATGCCGCCCGCGCCGGCGCCGCCCTTCTCCATGCCCTGCGCCATCTGGAACTTGACGTAGTCGTTGAGGTTGCCGACGGCCGCCATGCTCGAGCGCTTGTCGATCGCCTGCTCCACTTCCGGTGGCACCGACACGTTCTCGACGACGAACGACGTCATCGCGAGGCCGTACTTGTCGCCGATGATCGGGTTGATCACCGGCAGCAGCGCATCGCCCAGCTCCGAGTACCGCGCCGCGACGTCGAGCGCCGGGACCTTCGCCGTGGCCAATGCGTCTGAAAATACGCTCACGATCCGCGAGCGCATCGTGTCGTTGAACTCGTCCAGGCGAAAGTGATCGTCGGTGCCGGCGACCTCCTTCAGGAATTTCTTCACGTCGACGATGCGAAAGTCGTAGGTGCCGTACGCGCGCAGCCGGACGATCCCGAAATCCGCGTCGCGCATCATCACCGGGTTGGCGGTGCCCCACTTGTTGCCGGTGAAGACGCGGGTGACGACGTAATAGACGTCGGCCTTGAACGGGCTCTCGAGCGCGTACTTCCAGCTCTTGAGATTGGTGAGGATCGGGATGTTGTCGGTGGTGAGCGTGTGCTTGCCGGGCACGAACGTGTCGCCGAACTCCCCGAGGTAGACGAACTGGGCGGCCTGCGATTCGCGGACGATGAGCTGCGCGCCGTTCTTGATTTCCTTGTCCTCGTCGGGGAAGCGGTAGGAAAGCGTGTCGCGCGAGTCGTCGGTCCACTCGATGATGTCGATGAACTGCCGCTTCAGAAAATCGATGATGGCCATCGTTGCTCCAATGTGCGGGTGGGGCCGCGCGGGCAGGCGCGCCTCGGCGTCACTTCTTCGGTGTGGCGGCGGCCTTTTTCATTTCCGCGTCGGCGTTGCTCATCTCGGTCTCGAGACGCTGCTTCGGAATCGCCCCGGGGACGATCGAGCCGTCGGCGAAGACGAGCGTCGGCGTCGCGTTGACGCGCATCTTCTGCCCCAGCTCCTGGAGCGTCGCCAGCGGCGTCTCGCAATCCCCCTTGTTGTCCGGCAGCTTGCCGGAGGCGAAGAACTCGTCCCAGGCCTTGAGCCTGTCGGGCGCGCACCAGATCATCTTCGACTTGCGCGCGGCGTCCGGATGCAGCTGGTCGATCGGGTAGAGAAATGTGTAGATCGTCACGTCGTCGACGCTCTTCAACTCCGTTTCGAGCCGGGAGCAGAACGGGCAGTCGGCGTCGGAAAAGACGGCGAGCTTGCGCTGGCCGTTCCCCTTGACCTTCTTGATCGCGAGATCGAGCGGCAGGCTGTCCCACGCGACGCGGTTCAGCTTGCGCAGGCGGTCCTCGGAGAGGTTCTGCTTGGTCGCGGTGTCGTAGATCGACCCGACGAGGACGTAAGCGACCTTGGCGTCGGTGTAGACCATCTGGCCGTCGAACTGCGCTTCGTACAGCCCGAGATAACCGCTCTTGCCGACGTGGCTTACCTGGGAGCCCGGAAATTTCTGTTCGAGCAGCTTTTTCACGCTGGCCGCGTCGGCGCTCAACGCCGCCTCGGCCGATTTGCCCGCCGGCTGCGCGGCCGCCGGCAGGACGCAGACGGCGCCGATGACGGCGCCGGCGGCCATGTTGAGCAACAATCGCCTGCATTTCGGGTGCATCGACATCTCCTTGAGGGTCCCGGGCGGGAGTCTAGTGCAATGCGGACTGCGCGAGCAGGCGCTTGGCGAGCGGCAGGCGGTCGACGGCGGACATGCCCAGGTTGCGCAGCGCCTTCAGCAACGGATCGGAGCCGCCGAAGAGCTGCGCGAGTCCGTCGGTAACGGTCTGCATCGCCCGAACGGGTTCGACCCGCCGCCGCGCATAACGTTCAAGCAGCGCCGGGGCGCCGGCATCGGTGACCGGACCGCGCTCGCGCAGCACCGCGGTCAGCGCCTCGGCGTCGCCGAAGCCCAGATTGACGCCCTGACCCGCGAGGGGATGGATGCCGTGCGCGGCGTCGCCGACGAGGGCGACGCGGTGCGCGATCGACGCCGGCAGCCGCATGAACGCCAGCGGGAAGGCGGCCGCCGGGGTGATGGTCTCGAGGGCGCCCAGGGCGTGCCCGCCGGCGGCCGCGACGCGGGCGGCGAGCGAACCGGCGTCCAGCGCCAGCAACTCCGCCGCGAGCGCCGCGGGGGCCGACCAGACGATCGAGATCCGGCGCCCCGGCAGCGGCAGCCAGGCGAGGATGCCGCCATCGCCCAGGAACCACTGGCGGGCGCAACCCTGATGCGCACGCTCGCAGGAGAAATTGGCGACGACGGCGGTCTGTCCGTAGGGCCTGATCGCCGCGCCGATCCCCGCGGCGCCGCGCACCCAGGAATGGAGGCCATCGGCCGCCACCACGAGCCGCGCCGTCACCCGGGTGCCGTCGTCGAAGTCGAGCGTGCCCGAGCCGGCCGACCACTTCAATGCGGCGAAGCTCCGCGGCGCATAGGTGTCCACGCCGGCGATGCGCGCGCAGGGCACGAGCACGGCGCGGAGTGCCCGCTCCTCGACGATCCACGCGAGCGCGCGTTCGCCGAGATCGTAAGCCGAGAATGCCAGCGACGCGCCGCCGTCGCCGGCAACCCGCATGGATTCGACCGGGCTGATCCGCTCCGGCGGCAGCGCCTGCCAGGCCCCCACGGAGCGCAGGAACGCGGCGCTGCCGGGGCTGATCGCATAGACACGGGTGTCCCACTCCGCGTCGCCGTCCGGGATGGCGGGCATCGCCACCGGCATCCGGTCGGCCAGCGCCACGCGAAGGCCCAGTTCCGCGAGCGCGGGAGCGAGCGCGAGCCCGACCAGCCCGGCGCCCGCGATCAGCACGTCGTAGTCGCGCCGGGGTTCCGCGTCGGGTACGGCGAGCGTCACGGCCCGAACTCCAGCACCTCGATCACGTGGTTCTGGTTCGTGTAGATGCAAAGATCACCGGCGATCGTGAGCGCGCGCTTGACGATTTCCGCCGCGGGCAGCTCGGTGTTGCCAAGGAGCGCCTGCGCCGCGGCCTGCGCGTAGGGGCCGCCCGACCCGATCGCGACAATGCCGTGCTCAGGCTCCAGCACGTCGCCCGTGCCCGTGATGATCAGTGACGCCGTCCGGTCGGCCACCGCGAGCATCGCTTCGAGCCGGCGCAGGATTCGATCGGAACGCCAGTCCTTGGCCAGTTCGACCGCGGCGCGCGTCAGGTGGCCCTGATGCTTGTCGAGCTTGGCCTCGAAGCGCTCGAACAGCGTGAACGCATCGGCCGTCGCCCCGGCGAAACCGGCCAGGACGTTCTCGTGATACAGCCGGCGCACCTTGCGCGCCGTCGCCTTGACGACGATGTTGCCGAGCGTGACCTGACCGTCGCCGCCCAGCGCCACCGCCGTGCCGCGACGAACCGAGAGGATGGTGGTGCCGTGAAAGGATTCCATGTCGATAGCTCGCCGCGGCGGCAACGCCGCGCGCCCGGGTGAAGGCCGGATTATTTATTGGGATTTCTTGTAGAAATGACCGGACGAGATGCCGATCAGCAGCAGCATCGCCCGGATGATCGGTGTCGCACCGAAGATCTGGACCACCTTCTTGTGCTCCTCGATCGACTTGATCGCGTTGTAGACGGCGCCGGCGCCGACGAAATCGACGCGCTCGACCTCGCCCATGTCAACCGGAAGCACCTCATGCCCGATCGCAAACTCGACCAGCTTCGCGACCTGCGCCGGGTGCGCGCCGGCGACGACGCCGGACCACACCAGGGACTCCGCGGCGTGCGCGGCGTCCGCCGGGTCACTTTCCGCCGCCGTGATCGCGTCCCGGGCGGCGGCGGCGTGGGGCGGTGCGTCGCCCGCCGTCACGGGCGGCTCCCAGGACGGCGGCGACACTTCGAACGTCACGGCATAGTCGACGGCGCGGTCATCGAAGGCCGCGCGGTCGCCCTGCCACTGCAACAGTTCGAGCGACAGCAGCCACGCGCCCTCGCCTCCGGCCTGCCCTTTCTTGACCGCCGCTTCGAGCGCGCGCCGCAGGCTGTCCGGCCGCTGCAGCCCCAGGGGATACTGCTTCCGCCGTGCTTCGCCGAGGACGTCGGCGAGCAACCGCGCGCCGGCATCGTCGAAGTCCGTGATCGCGGCCAGGTCGAAGCGGGCCTGCGACACGTTCCTGGCGATGGCGCGCTTGAGGGATTCGAGCTGCGTCGCGCTCGCGGCCGTCAGCTTGCCGGTCACACCGATGTAGCCGCCGACCTGCGCGCGCGGGATCGCCGGCGGCCGCATGCGGTCGTTCCAGGTCGGCGCCGATCGCTCGAAGCGGACGACGTACCGGAGCGCGAGTTGCTCGAACGCGCTGCGTTCTCCGGTCCGCTGCAGCAGATCGAACAGCGCGAGCCACGCCAGCGGCGAAACCTGCGCCTCCGGATCGTTCTCGACACCGTCGCCCAACAACGTGAGCGCGGCCTCCGCGTGTCCGCTCGCGTACAGCAGAACGGCGTTCTCGAGCACCGCGCACATGCCCGCGTTGCCGTGCGTGACCTCGATGACGCGCCGCGTCGGCGACGCCTCGACCAACCCGAAACCGGTGATGGTGATGCCGCCGCTCGGCGTCTTGGCAGGTCGGTAGCCCGACTCGCCGGCGTTGTTGCCGGCTGCGGGCGCGCCGGGTGCCGCGTTGCCGTCGCGACGGGCATTCGCGTCCGGTTTGGACGGAACGTGTTTCTTCGCCGGCAGTTTGGGAAACAGGGCCATGGGAAATGAGTTCGCTGTGGACTCCGGTCGGGCGCGCCGCCCCGCTTGCCCTTGGCCGCGCGCTGCGACGTGCGCACGGCGACCCGGGCCTCGCGCGAGGCGAGGGTCCGAGGTGCTGATTATGTTCCGGTCATACCGATGCCACAAGCCGACCGCTGCCAACGTGCCGCGACGGCGCCGCAGAAGCCCGAATCTCCTTGGTGCGAACCGTGGTTGCTTGCTAAGATCATTTCGACTTGCCGCGGCGGCAGGCAACACCGAAGGGGCGCACGATGAAGAATCCGCTTGACTCGATCTGGGGCACCATCATCTCGGGGCTGGTACTGACCGTGGTCCTGGTGGTGGCCGCCAAGACCCTTCTGGCCTGACGGGGGAAAAGACCATGGAATACGTTCCTGCACTGGCAAGGTGGCTGCACTTCCTGGCCGGCATCATGTGGGTCGGCCTGCTCTACTACTTCAACTTCGTACAGATTCCAGCGCTGAAGGCGGCGGGCGCGGACGGCACGGCTGCCGGCATCACCAGGCACATCGCGCCGCGGGCCCTGCTGTATTTCCGCTGGTCCGCGGTGGTCACGTGGCTCGCCGGCGCCGCCTTGCTGGGCGGCCAGTTCGTCAGCGCCTTCACGCTCAGCAAGGGATACGCGGGCATCGGCATCGGCGCGTGGCTGGGGACGATCATGCTGTTCAACGTGTGGGTGATCATCTGGCCCAACCAGCAGAAAATCCTCGGCCTGAAGCCCGCGACCGACGAGGAGAAGAACGCGGCCCGCCGCACCGCGCTGCTCACGTCGCGCGCGAACATGGCCTTGTCGATCCCGATGCTGTTCTTCATGGCTGGCGGCCTCACCCACCGCGCCGCCTTCGGCCTGTAAGGGCCTGCTCGTAAACAACTTGAACATTTGACTCGCTGGACTTGGGCGCGCGCTGCGTCGTTGCCTGACCGCGACCTGGCCTGACCGACGCGCCGCCCCCGTGGCGTCATCACCGCAGCGCCTCGGATCAACGCGCGCGCGGACTCCGCTGCGCCGGCGCTTCAGTCGCCGTACAGCTTCTGCACGCGCTCGCGCCGCTCCTGCGCTTCGAGCGACAGCGTGGCCGTCGGGCGGGCGAGCAGCCGCGGTATCCCGATCGGATCGCCGGTTTCCTCGCAAAAGCCGTAGCTGCCGTCGTCGATCATCTTGATCGACTTCTCGACTTTCTTCAGCAGCTTGCGCTCGCGGTCGCGCGTGCGCAGCTCGAGCGTGTACTCTTCCTCGAGCGTGGCCCGGTCCGACGGGTCGGTCGTGACTTCGTTTTCCCGCAGGTGCTGGCCGGTGTCGTCGGCGTTGTTCAGCAACTGCGCGCGCAGTTCGAGCAGGCGCAGCCGGAAGAACGCCAGCTGCGCCTCGTTCATGTAGTCCTTTTCGGGCGCCTTCAGCAGTGCCTCCTCGGTCAGGACCTTGGGCTTCTTGGCCACCGCTGCACCGGCGATTGCGTTCTTCGTTGCCACCTTCGCTGCCATCTTCGCTACCATCTTCGCTACCATGCTGACCTCTATGACTTCGCGATAGTTTCTGTCGGCTGCCGCGGGGGTTTCGGTTCCGCCCCCCGCGTAGCGTTACGTGGCCTGCCGGGCCGCAGCTGCGCTAAACCGCTGATTATATCCCGTCAATGGCCATACTTGCCACCCTCGTCGATCCCCGCTGAACGCGCGAGCGGCTCGCCCCGGTATCGCGCCGGGCCCCGGTCCGCCCCCGTATAATCGCCGCACAACAAATCCCCCGGATGACAGCCACCCACCTCACCCTCGCCCGGCCCGACGACTGGCATCTGCACCTGCGCGACGGCCCGGCCATGGCGGCGGTCGTCGGCGCCACCGCGCGCGTGTTCGGCCGGGCGCTGGTGATGCCAAACCTCAAGCCGCCGGTGACGACCACCGGGCAGGCGGGGGCCTACCGGGAGCGAATCCTCCGGGCGCTCGCGCCGGGCCGCCGGTTCGAGCCGCTGATGACCCTCTATCTCACGGACGCCACCGACGCGCGGGAGATCGCCGCCGCGAAGGCGTCCGGCATCGTGCATGCCGTGAAATACTATCCGGCCGGGGCCACGACCAACTCCGACTCGGGCGTCACCTCCCTCGAGCGCGCGTACCACGCGCTGGCAGCGATGGAGAAACACGGCATCGTGCTGTCGGTGCACGGCGAGGTGACCGATCCCGACGTGGATGTCTTCGACCGCGAGCGCGTTTTCCTCGAGCGTTCCCTCACGCGGATCGTCCGCGACTTCCCCGCGCTCAAGGTGGTGCTGGAGCACATCACCACGAGCGAAGCGGCCACCTTCGTGCGCTCCGCCCCCGCCACGGTCGCGGCCACCATCACGCCGCAGCATCTGCTCTATTCCCGCAATGCGCTGTTCGCGGGCGGCGTGCGGCCGCATCTGTATTGCCTGCCGATACTCAAGCGCGAGACGCACCGCGCGGCGCTGGTCGCGGCCGCGACCTCGGGCAACGCGAAATTCTTCCTCGGCACCGATTCTGCGCCGCATGCGCGACACACCAAGGAAAACGCCTGCGGCTGTGCCGGATGCTTCTCGGCGAGTGTGGCGCTGGAGCTCTACGCCGAAGCTTTCGACGCCGCCGGGGCACTCGACCGGCTCGAAGGATTCGCGAGCCGGTTCGGGGCCGCGTTCTACGGGTTGCCGCCGCACGCCGACACCGTGACGCTCGTCCGCTCGCCGTGGACGGTGCCCGCCGAGTACCCACTGGGGGAGGACACGGTCGTGCCGCTGCGCGGCGGCGAGACCGTACGGTGGCAGTTGGCGTGACCGGGCCCGCGTGACCGAGGTTGGGTAGCACGGGGTTGGGCAGCCCGGGTTGAGCCGAGCGAAACCCGGGTGGATCCCTGGGCGAAGAATTCCCCCCGGGCTACGCGGCGTACGCGGTTCCACCGTCCTTCCCGCGTGTTATCCTTGTCGCTCGAAGCCAGCCAGACCGTCGCCGCCCGTGCAAACGGGGGGAGGAAAGTCCGGGCTCCGAAGAGCGGGATGCTGGGTAACGCCCAGACGCTATAAGTCGCCGTTAGCGCGGCCGATGAAGGCGATGAACAGGGCCACAGAGACGAGTCGCTGCCGTTCCGGGTCAAACCGGTCCGGAAGCGGGTGAAACGCGGCAACCTCCATCCGGAGCAACACCAAGTAAGCGGACACCGACGCTGCTCGCCGAGTCCGCGGGTAGGTGGCTTGAGCGCACCGGCAACGGTGCGCCTAGAGGAATGACGGCCATAGCGCGCCTGAAAAACGCGCCGTAACAGAACCCGGCTTACCGGCTGACTTCGACTTCTTTTTGCCTCTTCGCCGATTTGCGGCAATCCGACTGCGCGCCGGGCGCGGACCAGGCCCGGGGCGCGGGCGCGCCACCACGGCGCGCCCACGCCGAACGGTGGAGAACTCCTGCCCGCTTGCGCCACCCCGGCGGCGCTGATCAGTACCTGTTCCGCTTCGCGTCCTTCAGAATCTCGCGCGCGGCGTTGTGGCCGGGAATGCCGGTGACCCCACCCCCCGGATGCGTGCCTGACCCGCACAGATAGAGTCCCGCGACCGGCGCGCGATAGTTGCCGTGGCCGAGCACCGGCCGCGCCGAGAACAGCTGATCGAGCGACAGCGCGCCGTGGAAGATGTCGCCGCCGACGAGCCCGAACTCGCGTTCGAGATCGACCGGCGTGAGCGCGCGGCGGGCGAGCACGCTCGCCCGGAAATTCGGCGCGTACCGGTCGACGGTCGCGATCATCAGGTCGGCCACCTCGTCGCGCGCATCGTCCCAGGTGCGGCCTTGGGCCACCGACGGCAGATCCGGGTGCACGTGCTGGCAGAAGAGGCTGGCCACATGGCAACCGGCGGGTGCCAGCGTGTCATCGACCACGGAGGGCAGCAGCACCTCGACGATCGGCTGCCTCGACCACCCGCGGGTTCGCGCGTCGAAGTAGGCCTGCTCCATGTAGAAGAGCGACGGGGCGAGGATGATCCCGCTCGCGTGATGCGGCGCCGGTATCTTGCCCGGCAGCGCGACGAAATCCGGCAGTTCGGACAGGGCCACGTTCATCCGGAACGTGCCGGAGCCGCAACGGTAGGCGGCAATGCGCGCGCGGAAGTCGTCGTCGAGGTGTTCCGGCGCCACCAGACGCTCGAACAGCAGCTTGGGGTTGACGTTGGCGACGACGCGCTTCGCCTCCACCACCTCGCCATCCGCGAGTTCGACGCCGACCGCCCGACCGCCCTTGACGACGACGCGCGCGACCGGCGCGCCGGTGCGCAGCGTGACGCCGCGCGCCGCGCACTCGCACGCCATCGCCTGCGTGATCGCGCCCATGCCGCCGCGCGCATGACCCCATTGGCCGCGCTGCCCGTCGACCTCGCCGAAGACGTGGTGCAGCAGGACGTAGGCGGAGCCCGGCGTGTACGGGCTCGCGAAGTTGCCGACGACGGCGTCGAACCCGAACGCGGCCTTGAGCGCGGCGGACTCGAACCAGTGGTCGAGGAGATCACCGGCGCTCTTGGTGAAGAGATCGAGGACGTCGCGCTGGCCCGCCCGGTCGAGCATGCGAAAGCGCTTCGCGACTTTCCACCCGTCGAGCAGCGCGTGGATGCCGCCGCCCACGTTGGGCGGTGTCGCGAGCAGCAGGTCGCGCAGCACATCGGCCACGCGTTCGAGCATCGCGTAGTACGCCGGCAGGCGCTCTGCGTCCCGGGACGAGAATTTGGCGACTTCCGCCTGCGTGGCCGCGAGGCCGCCACCCACCTTGAGATAGCCTCCGCCCTCCGCCTCCGGCAGAGGCAGGAAATTGGACAGCGGCCGCGGGACGACGACAAGGCCGTGTGCCGCGAGCCTCAGGTCGCGGATCACCTTCGGGTTGAGCAGGCTGACCGTGTAACTCGCGGTCGAGTTGCGGAATCCGGGATGAAATTCCTCGGTGACCGCCGCGCCCCCCAGGATCCCCCGCCGTTCCAGCACGCAGGTGTCGAGCCCGCCACCGGCCAGGTAGGCGGCGCACACGAGGCCGTTGTGGCCGCCGCCGATGATGACGGCGTCGAAACGGCGGGAGGGAATGGCCATGGATCGGTTCCTGGCCCGGCCGCTCACCCCTCGGCGTTGAGGGCGACGGTCGAGTAACCGCAGTCCGCGTAGGTGATCTCACCGGTGATCGCGCTCGACAGGTCGGAAAAATAGAACGCGGCGACGTTGCCGACCTCCTCGATGGTGACGTTCCGGCGCAGCGGGGCGGTCTTCTCGAACTGGCTCAGCAGTTTCGAAAAGTTGCCGATGCCGGCGGCCGCGAGCGTCTTGATCGGCCCTGCCGAAATGCCGTTCACCCGGATGCCCTCCGGACCGAGACAGCTGGCGAGATAGCGGACGTTGGCTTCGAGGCTGGCCTTGGCGAGGCCCATCACGTTGTAGTTCGGCAGCGACCGCGCGGCGCCGAGGTACGTCAGCGTCAGGAGCGAGCCCGACCGCCCCTGCAACAGCGGGCGCGCGCCCTTGGCCAGCGCGGCGAAGCTGTACGAGCTGACGTCGTGCGCGATCGCGAACGCCTCGCGCGAGATCACTTCGAGAAAATCGCCGGACAGCGCTTCGCGCGGCGCATAGGCGATCGCGTGCAACAGGCCGTCGAGCTCGCCCCATTCCGACTTCAGAGTGGCGAACAGCGCGTCGATGTCGCCGTCCTGCGTGACGTCACAGGGCAGGATCGGCACCGTACCGAATTCCGCGGCGATCTTCACCACGCGATCCTTCAACGCGTCGTTGACGTAGGTAAAGGCCAGCGTGGCGCCCTCCCGCGCGCAAGCGAGCGCGACGCCGTAGGCGATCGAGCGATTCGACAGAATGCCCGTGATCAGGATCTTCTTGCCTGCGAGAAAGCCCATCTTTGCTCCCGTTGCCCGAAATTGCCGCGCGCATCGCGCATGGCCGGCGGCCGCGCGCCGGCCCGGCCGGAACCTTCAATCGCTAGAACAGGGCCGGCACCGGCCCGATCACGCCGCAGGCAACGCGGCCATTCCTCACATCCGGCACCGCCTCCAGCGAACCCTCGCCGCCTTCGTGAATGATGACCGATCGGCCGAGAATAGTGTTCGGGCCGTCGAGCGTGACGCCGGTCAGCCGCACCGATACCTGCGACGACAAGTCATTGTTCATCACGAAGCTCCTGACCTGCGTGTCGAGCGGCGGTTCGACCCCGGGCGGCGACCACGGCGGCCCGGCCGAGAAGCCGTTCGGCGACGAGCAGTTGCCGCTGGCGTGGATCACCACGCGGTACCGCCCGACCCGCAGCCCGGAGACGGCGACGCTCATGGCGACGTTGTTCTGGAATTGGGCGAAGCCGACTGCGCCGGTCGCGGCGCTGCCGCCGAGCGGCGCGAGGCGCGCGCTGAGGCTGGATCCGGTGCCGAACAGCACCGTCTTCGACGCGTTCAGCGTATCGCAACCGCCGGTGAGCCCGGCGACGGCGCCGATGAACAGTGCGGTCGCCGCGCTGGAAACGCGCATCAGTACTTGCGGATCACGCCGCAGGCGACGCGCGCTCCCGAGTTGCCGGTAGGCTGCGTCTTGAAGTCGTCGGGGTCCTTGTGCACGATGACGCTCCTGCCGACGATGTCGGTGGCGCCGG
>Ga0315283_10000909_pt1 | contig 22752 bp, 21 predicted proteins | sample YL17G09_0_MG_FD_204541 | JGI IMG/M metagenome (GOLD analysis project Ga0315283, IMG submission 204541) | Sediment microbial communities from Yellowstone Lake, YNP, Wyoming, USA - YL17G09_0 | ecosystem: Environmental > Aquatic > Freshwater > Lake > Sediment | place: USA: Wyoming | collected...
TCAGTCTCCGAGCGAGCGCAGCAGGCCGACCAGGCGCTCCAGCTCCGCTCTCGTCTTGAACGCGATCTGGATGGTGCCGCCGCGCTTGCCACTGCGGATGCGCACCGGCGTCTCCAGCAGGCCGTAGAGCTCGTCGACGAGATCGGTGAAGTCGGCGCCGGCGGGCGGGCGGGCCGCAGGCCCGGCCCCTCCCGGCGCCTCCTCGTTCAGCTTCTTCACCAGCGCCTCGGTCTGCCGCACCGAGAGGCCCTGTGAGGCGACAAGGCGCGCCACCTTGCGGCGCTGCCCGTGGTCGGGCAACGCCAGCAGAGCGCGCCCATGCCCCTCGCTGAGCTCGCTCTGCTCGAGCATCAGCCGGACTTCGTCGGGCAGCTCGAGCAGACGCAGGAGATTGGTGACCGCCACGCGACTGCGGCCTACCAGCTCGGCGACACGTTCGTGGGTGAGCCCGAACTCGTCGACGAGGGACGCGTAGGCCTGCGCCTCCTCGATGCTGTTGAGGTCCTCGCGGGCGACGTTCTCGGCGAGGGCGATCTCGAGAGACGCGATCTCGTCGGCCGGGCGCACCAACGCCGGGATGTACTCGAGGCCGGCCAGGCCTGCCGCGCGCAGCCGGCGCTCGCCGGCGATGAGCTCGTAGCGGTGTCCGGAAGAGGCCGCAGGGGCGAGCGCTTCGCCGGCGGCGGCGGGAAGTGCGCCGCCGATGGCCGCTGCCGGCGCAGCCGTCTGCAGCGGCCGCACCACCACCGGCTGGACGACGCCGAGCGCGCGGATGGACGCCGCCAGCTCCTCGAGCTCGGCGACGGCGAAGGTACGCCGTGGCTGACGCCGGTTGACGGCGATCTCGGCGAGCGGGAGCTCGCGCAGGCGGCCCTCGCCGCCGGAGCCGCCTGCCCTGCCGAGGGCCGATCTGCCCTCGCCGATCAGCGCGCCCAGACCCTTGCCCAGGGCTTTCTTTTCAGGCACGAGACACGACCTCCTTGGCGAGATCAAAGTAGGCGTCGCTGCCGGCGCAAGTGGCATCATACCGTGAGATGGGCAGCCCGTGGCTGGGCGCCTCGCTGAGGCGCACGTTACGCGGGACGACCGTGTCGAAGACGCTGGCGCCAAGGTTGTCACGGACCTCGGCGGCCACCTCGCGCGCCAGACGGGTGCGCCCGTCATACATCGTCACGAGCACGCCAAGGACGGCGAGCTCCGGGTTGAGATGCTCCTGCACGAGTCCCACCGTCTCGAGCAGCTGCACCAGGCCCTCGAGCGCGAAGTACTCGGCCTGCACCGGGATCAGGACCTCTCGCGCCGCCACCAGCGAGTTGACGGTGAGCACGCCCAGCGACGGCGGGCAGTCGATGAACACGAAGTCGAACTGGCTCACGTGGCCGCTGAGCGCGTAGTCGAGCACGTACTCGTTGCCGTCGGCGTTGGCCAGCTCGATGACGGCGCCGGCGAGGTCCGGGCAGGCAGGCAGGAGCCAGAGATGATCGAGCACGGTTCGCACCGTCGCCTCGGCGACGCCCGCTGCTCCGCCGAGCACGCCGTAGCTGCTGAGGCGCGCGTCTGCGGCGCGTCCAGACAGGCCGGCCGAGGCATTGGCCTGCGGGTCCATGTCGACGAGGAGCACGTCGAAGCCGGCCTCGGCCAGGCACGCGGCGAGGTTGACGGCGGTGGTGGTCTTGCCGACCCCGCCCTTCTGGTTGGTCACGGCGATGACGCGAGTCACCGGGCTCCTTTCGCGGGGCACCGATACTAGCAGATGGGGCGTGCGCCTCAGCGGGCCAGCGGGTGCCTGACGGCCTGGCCCTCGCGGCGCGGCAGCCGCTTCGGCGTCACCGCGACCTTCCGGTAGACGGCGCACACGGAGTCGTCGAGAGACGAGCGTGGCAGCGGTACGACGGGTCCGGGGGCGAGGCCGCAGAGCGCCGCTACGGCCGCGCCGGCGGGCGCCTCCTCGCGCACCGCGCGCCCGGTCTTGCTGGCCAGCAGCACGCCGCCGGGCGCGAGCAAAGGGGCCGCCAGCTCCAGGAGCGCCGGCAGAGGCGCCACCGCTCTGGCCAGCACGACCCCGTACGCTTCGCGGCCCGGCCGTGCGGCGGCGGCAAAGTGCTCGCTACGCGCGCAGACTACGGAGGCGCGCGCGCCCAGCCCGGTCGCCTCGAGCGCGGCCTCCAGAAAGTCACATTTCTTGACCGCCGCGTCGAGCAACGTCAGCTCGGCGGCGGGTAGCGCCACAGCCAGGGGGATGCCGGGGACGCCGGCGCCGGCGCCCAGGTCGAGCCAGCCGGCGCCGCTCCGCTCGCGCAGCTGCGGCACGTCGAGCAGCGCGAGCGCGTCGCCGAAGAGCGTACTCACGATCTCCCTGCGGGTGCGCAGCGCGGTGACGTTGCCGCGGCGCCAGGCGAGCATCAGGTCCGCGAATCGAGACAGGGCCGCGGCTTGCGCCTCCTCGAGGCCGAACGCCGCGGCCAGCTCCTCCATGCTCGCGTACGCGGCCGCGCCGCCGCCCGGCGTCATGCCAAGGCGGAGGCTCGGCGCAACGCGGCGGCGAGCCTGTCGACGTCGTCGGTCGTGGTCTGCCACGAGCACATCCAGCGCACCACGCCCGCCTGCTCGTCCCACGTGTAGAAACGATAGTCCTCGAGCAGACGCTCGGTGACCGCCGCGGGCAGAGCGACGAACACGGCGTTGGCCTGCACCGGGTAGGCGACGCGCACCCCGGGCACGCCGACCACTGCCGCGGCCAGCCGCTGCGCCATGGCGTTGGCGTGCCCGGCGGTCTCGCGCCACAGGTCGTCCTCCAGGAGGCGCAAGAGCTGCGCCGAGACGTAGCGCATCTTGGAGGCCAGCTGCATCCCCTGCTTGCGCACAAAGAGGTAGCGGGCGGCGAGGTCGCGGCGGAAGAAGACGACCGCCTCGCCGCCGAGCAGCCCGTTCTTGGTGCCGCCGAAGGTCAGTATGTCTACGCCGCAGTCGCCGCTGATCTCACGGAGGCCTGTCCCCAAGCCGACCGCGGCGTTGACAAGGCGGGCGCCGTCGACGTGCAGGAGCAAGCCGGCGTGGTGCGCTGCCTCGGCCAGAGCGCCCGTCTCGGCGGGCGTGTACACCGTGCCGAGCTCGGTCGGCTGCGTGATCGAGACCACGCGCGCCTGCACGTGGTGCTGGTCGCCGATGCCGACGACTGCGCCACGCACGAGCTCCGGCGTCAGCTTGCCGTCGGCGGTCGGCAGATCGAGGAGCTTGCCGCCGGTGAAACGCTCCGGAGCTCCGCACTCGTCCACGTTGATGTGTGCGGTCTCGGCACAGATGACGGCCTCGAAGGGCTGCATCACCGTGGCCAGCGCCGTGACGTTGCCGCCGGTGCCGTTGAAGACCGGGAAGACGTCGACCTCGCCGAAGACCTCGCGCATACGCGCCTGCAGCGCCAGGGTCCAGTCGTCGTCACCGTAGGCGGGCGCGAAGCCGCCGTTAGCCGCGGCTATGGCCGCGAGGACCGCGGGGTGCACGCCCGCGTAGTTGTCGCTGGCGAAGAGCACCAGGCGGCGTTCGCGAGCCGGCCCCTCAGACATGTGCCGGCTCCCGCGCCACCGTGGCCATGTCCGCGAGCTTCTTCTGCAGCGTCAGGTAGAAGGTGCTGAGCGGGAACTCGTCGTCGAGCACGCGATCGATCCAGGCGCGCGGCTCGGCTTCGTCCGAGACCACGCGCGCCTCCCGCGTCCACGCCGAGGCGACGTTGGGCGTGACGTACTCGGCCACCAGGTCGTGCGCGGCCGCCCAGTACGACACCCTGCTCCGGTCGATGCCGCCGCGATACAGCACCTCGACGCGCTCGCGCAACGCCGCCACCTCGTCTTCGATCCGCTCCCAGTCGATGGTGAGACGGTTGTCCGACCAGCGCAGCGCACCGCGCTGGTGAAGAAAGGCGAAGAGCAGCTGACCCCCGAGCCCGTCGTAGTTGCGCACCCGGCTGCCCGTGATGGGAAAGCGCAGGATACGGTCGAAGAGGATCGCGTACTGCACGTAGCGCGCAAAGGGGAACCCACGGCGCGCGAGCTCGCCGGCGCTGCCGTAGGTGGCGAGGTCCACGCGCAGCTCCTCGAGCGAGTACATCCAGTACGGCAACCGTTGGCGGATCATGAACGGGTCGAACGGCAGCTCGCCGTGGCTGTGCCAGCGGTCGTGGATGAGGTCCCACATGATGTACGTCTCCAGCGCCAGGTCGGCGGAGCTGACGAGCGCCTGGGCGTCGGGAGGCAGGTCGATGCGCAATGCCTCCGCGCCCGCGGAAGTGGCCCGCCGAAAGCGCGACGACTCACGATCGCAGAAGATCCCCCCGAAGTTGTTGGTGGGTCGGGCCGCCAGGCTGACCGTCTCGGGGAAGAGGACGGCGCACTCGCTGTCGTAGCCGTCCGTGTAGTCGACCAGCTGGACCGGCACAAACTTGCCGTTGTCGAACTCCTCGCGCTCGAGCTGGGCGACGAACCCCGGCCACGGCGTGCGCACGATGAGCGCCTCGAAGCGCGTGTCCGCCGAGCCGTTGGGCGTGTACATGGGGAAGACGACGAGGTGCTCCATGCCGTCGCGGCGCTGCTGTTCGGGGCGAAACAGGGCCAGCGAGGCTGTGAAGTCGGGCTTGGCGCAGCCGCCGTCGACCCATGATCTGAGGTCGACGGGCACCTGCGCCAGGTACTCCTTCTGGTGGGGAAAGCGCGGCGCCAAGTCGTCGAGGCACGCGATCATCGCCTCGACATGGGCGCGCACGTCGGCAAGGTCGTGAAGCCGCGTATCGACCTCTCCCTTGGGCTGCTGCGCCAGGCGCAGCGCGTTGGTCTCGTCGCGCAGCCGCCGCCAGGCCGGATCCTGTGCCGCCGCGGAGACGAGCGGCGCGGGGTCGGCGCGAAAGGCGGCCAGAGACACCCAGTAGAAGAGGTTGAGCCACAGCTGCCGGTGATCGTGACGGCCCAGGAAGTCGTCGCCGAACAGGTCCGAGTCGGCCGCCACGACCACGCGGCCGTCGCCGTGGGCGACGGCCGCCAGCAGGGCGGCCTCGGGGGGCTGCGCCGTGGCGCTCGTGCGCAGCAACGCCGCGCCGGGCCGGTCGGCAACGAGTGTGCCGGCGCGGTAGAAGCGCACCTCGTCGACGAGGTGAAGCACGGTCGCCGCGCCGGCATCGGGCAGCGGCTCGGCGGCCACCCACGTGGGCATCTCGCCGGGGTCGCCGTAGTCGAAGACGGTCGCGTTCTCGATGCCGACGCCGAAGCACGCCAGCAGCTCGTTGAGGTTGGCGCCGTACTTCTCCTGCTCGGTCTCGCCGAGCACCACGAGGCCGCCGCCGCCGGCCACGAACCTCACGATGGCCGCGATCTCCTCGGCGGAGAGCACCGCTGAGCCGCCGACGGTGCGCTCCCACTGGGGAGAGGACGGATGCGCGATCACGAGCACGTCGGCCTCATCGAGCACGCCGCCGGCCAGGGAGCCGCCCGTGTGCGCCGCGACCGAGAAGTCGCGTTCCGCAAGGGCGGTGCCAGCGGCGGCATACGAAGCGGCCGCGGGGTGCTCCGGCCGCAGGGCCGCGGCGATGTCGGGCCGGATCGACCACGACTCGCCGTGGGATTCATCGAAGACGACGCGCGCCACCGTGCGCTGGCGCAGCAGGGTAAGCATCAATGCCCTCCTCTCGCCGGCCGAGGCGATGCCGCCTCGGCCCGGGCGAAGAACCATGTGTGGTGTCCCCGTTGTTCCGTGGCCCGCGCCAGAGCTAAACCCCGGGCGTTGCGCGCGCAGACCAGGGCCTCGACGCCGGTGATGTGAGCCGGGCGCGACGCCTTCAGGCGTCGCACATCTTGGTGAGGACGAGCACCGTGCCGCCGCCGTCCGGCTTGCGGAGGTCGAAGTCGTCGACCACGGCGCGGATGATGGAGATGCCCATGCCTCCGTCGCTGAGCTTGAGCTCAGGCATGCTCTGGCACTCAGGGCAGTCGACGTCGTCTTCGTGAAAGCCGCCGCCCTCGTCGCGGATCTCGATGGTCACGCGGTCGGAATGTACGGTGAAGTGAAGATGGACCTGGCCGCCGTTCTGGTCGTAGGCGTGCCTCACAGAGTTGGAGCACGCCTCGGTGAGCGCCAGCTTGAGATCGGCGACGGCATCATCGGAGTAGCCGCGCGCGCGCATCAGACCCGAAAGAGCAAGGCGGCCGAGCACGACGTATTCGGCCTTGGCAGGGATATCGAGCTTCACATAGTCGTTCACTGGGGCTGTCCTGCTTTCACTTCAGGGTCGTGCGGACGTTCACGTTCTCCCCACACATCGCACACAGTGTTCCCCGCAGGGCGACATCCTCAACCGCGTTGCCGGTGCGTCGCACCAGAAGACGTTTGCAGTTCGGGCACACCGTGTTCTCGCCCTCGTGGCCGGGCACATTGCCGAGATAGACGAAGCGCAGGCCCGCGTAGTGGCCGATACGCACGGCGCGCTCCAGGGTGGGGATCGGCGTCGGCGACAGATGGGCGTACTCGAGGTACGGCGTGAAGCGCGTCACGTGCCAGGGCGTTTCCGGCCCCAGCTCCGCGACGATCCAGGCGGCGATACCGCCGAGCGTTTCGTCGTCGTCGTTGAAGCCGGGGATGACGTTGGTCACGATCTCCACGTGACAGCCGTGCACCAGCTTGGCCCGCGCCGCCGCGGCGAGCACCGGCGACATGTCACGGATGCGGCACAGCTCCTGGTACTGATCGCCACTGAAGCCCTTGACGTCGACGCGGTACGCGTCGATGTGCGGCGCCAGCACATCGAGAGCCTCCTCGGTGATGTAGCCGTTGGTGACCATCACCGTGTACAGGCCGTGCTCGTGGGCAAGCTGGGCGCCGTCGAGGATGTACTCGAGCCAGATGGTGGGCTCGTTGTACGTCCACGCGACGCCCTGGCAGTCGTTGTGGTCGGCGAGCACCGGCAAGTTGCGGATCGGCAGCTCGCGGAGGTCGCGCGCCCTCTCGATGGGGTCGGCATGCGCGATCTGCCAGTTCTGGCAGTGACGGCAGGTGAAGTTGCAGCCTACGCTGCCCAGCGAAAGCACCGTCGAGCCCGGGAAGAAGTGGTAGAGCGGCTTCTTCTCGATGGGGTCGGCGGCCACGCTGCAGACGCGCCCGTAGGTGACCGCGTAGAGGGTGCCGTCGCGGTTGGTGCGCGCCCGGCACACGCCGCTCTTGCCGGGCGCGATGTGGCAGCGGCGCGGGCAGACGCGGCAATCGACCGCGTCGTCCTCGGCGCGCTCGTACAGCATCGCCTCGTGGTCGGAGAGCGCGGTCACCGCGTGCGCAGGTCGCGGAGGTCGCGGATGCCGCGCTGAACGACCTCGATGAGGCCGTCCTGAAGCTCCCGGTTGCCGGCGACGATGCAGGCCAGCTGGTACGCGGCGCTGGAGCCCAGCACCGGCTTGTCGTCGAGCGGCCGGCCGGCGGCGTCGCCTATCGGCACGCCGGCCTCCTTGCACAGGATGTGCACGGCGGCAAGATCGTAAGGCGAGTTGCAGAGGACGTTGCCGCGCCCCACGCGGCGAAACTCCGCCTCGACCCAGGGGTGCGCTTCGATGATCGCCGGGCCGATGTCCACGTAGGCGTCGAGCTGGCCGGTGAGGACGCGCGTCACCGACCAGGTCGCGGACCCGATGTCGAAGGCCGCGCCGCCCACCGACGACACGTCGATGAGCTCTTCGAGGACGCTCGCCAGGATCACCGCCGGGCGGCCGCGGAAACCGAGCGTCCAGAAGAGGCTCTCGAGATCGGTGCGCTCGGTGGGGAGGAACGGGATGGCGGCGCCGGAGGAGCGCTTCATGCTGAAGCCGGCGCCCTTCTCGGCGACGAAGAGGTCGCCGCCCTTGATCTCCTGCACCACGCCCGCGACCACGTCGCCCATCGTCGGCGACGGCAGGGCCGGCACGGCGGCGATGCTCACGCAGGCCATCTCGAAGCCGGCCGCGGCCGGGCGCGTGCCGTCGATGGGATCGACGATGAGGATGAGCTCCGGGTCCGAGGCGCCTTGCAGGCCGCCGTCTTCCGAGTAGAAGGCCCAGGTGGGCAGTTCCTCGCGCATGTACTCGACGAGCAGCTTCTCGGCGAGTTCGTCGATGCCGAAGGTGACGTCGCCGCCGACGGCGATACCGGCATGGTCGCGGGCGGCGTGCTGGCCGAGCGCGGGCAGGACGACCTCGCGGAGGCGTCCGCAGAGGTCGACGAGTATGGTAGTCGTGTCGTTCACGGGACGCCCATTCTACCCTGCTATACTCGGGATGCCGACCGTGGCCCCACCCTGGGGCGCCTCCCGGCCAAACGCCATGACACAACCTCTCACGCGCACAGATACCATCGTCTACCGCGGCAGCGGGAGTGCCATCTACCTGAACATCACCAACCGCTGCTCCAACGACTGCGAGTTCTGCCTGCGCGAGTGGACCGACGGCGTCTACGGCGAGGTGCTCACGCTCACGCAAGAACCCGAGCCCGATGAGGTCACCCGGGCCGTCGAGCTCGAGTTCCTCGAGGGCCCAGCCGACGAAGTCGTGTTCTGTGGCTTCGGTGAGCCGACCATGCGGCTCGACGTCGTGCTCGCCGTCACCGAGTGGCTGCGGCTGCGGCGCATCCCTGCCCGGCTCGACACCAACGGGCACGGGCAGCTGCTGAACCCAGACGTGGGCGTACCGGCGGCCCTGGCGGCGGCCGGCCTCGGCGCCGTCACCGTGAGCCTGAATGCCGCCGACCCCCAGAGCTACGACCGTATCTGCCGACCGCTGTTCGGCAAGGCGTACAGGGCTGTCATCCAGTTTGCCGAACAGTGTGTGCAGCACGACATCCACACGACACTGACGGCCGTCGACTACCCCGGCGCCGACCTCGCCGGGTGCGAGGCCATCGCTACGGCCCTGGGCGCCGCTTTTCGCGCCCGCGGTCTGGCTACGCCGCGCGGGCGCGACCGTGCCGAGAAGGGGGAGACATGATGGCAGACAACGGGGCCCGCATCCTGGTGGTCGATGACGAGGAAGCCATCCTCAAGCTGCTGCGCTTCCCGCTCGAGAAGGAGGGGTACCAGGTCGTCACCGCCCGTGACGGCCAGGAGGCTCTCGAGACCTTCGCCCGCGAGAGCTTCGACCTCGTCATCCTCGACCTCATGCTTCCGCACGTCGACGGCATGGAGGTCTGCCGGCGCATCCGCGCCCAGAGCATCGTCCCCATCATCATGCTCACCGCCAAGTCGGACGAGTTCGACAAGGTCCTGGGCCTCGAGATCGGCGCCGACGACTACATCACCAAAGACAAGTTCAGCCTGCGCGAGTTCCGCAGCCGGGTGCGCGCCCAGCTGCGCCGCGCCGAGATGAGCCGCAGCGCCGAGGCCTCCAAGAAGGAAGTCGTCAAGGTCGACGAGCTTGAGGTCGACCTGCTCAAGCGCAACGTCATCCTGCGCGGCGCCAAGATCGACCTCACCTACATCGAGTTCGAGATCCTCAAGACCCTGATCTCCCACCCGGGCCGGGTATACAGCCGCCAGTTGCTGCTGCAGCTGGTCTGGGGCGACTCGGACTACCGCGACGCACGCACGGTCGACGTGCACATCCGTCACCTGCGCGAGAAGCTCGAGACCGACCCCAAGGACCCCGAGTTCATCTTCACGGTCCGCAACATCGGCTATAAGTTCCGCGAGTTCTAGGAGGCGCGGGCGCGCCGCGCGCGCCCGACCTGCATGTTCCGCTCTGTCAAGAACTGGTTGACGATCCTCATCCTCGCGCTCGTGGCGCTGGCCATGGCCGTGGCGTGGGCCTACGTCGTGCCGCCGCTGGCCGACCGCCTCGACCAGCAGAAGCTCACCGACCAGCGGCTGAGCGCCGGGCTCATCAGCCAGACGTTGATCCCGTTTCTCAACGACAGTACGTCGCTGAACTACTGGTCCGGCGTTTTCGGCCGGCGTCTCAACGCGCGCGTGGTCGTGCTCACCAAGAACATGGTGCGGCTTGCCGATACCCTCGGGCCCGACCCGGCCGACATCGGCGACTTCCCGATGGTCGAGGAGGCGCTAGCCTCAGCAAAGGTCGTGCAGGGCGTGGTAGTCACGGGCACGGGCCGCTACGCAGCGACGGCCGTGCCTCTCGGGTGGCCGAATGTCGCCCAAGGCACCGTGATCGGCGTGGTGCTTGTCATCGCACCACTCAAGGATGTCGACGCTGCGGTCGCGGCCGTCCAGCGCCAGCTGTTCTTCGCCACCGTCCTCGTGATGGGTATCAGCCTTCTGCTCGGCTATCTGGCCTCCTACTTCATCGCCCGGCGCCTGAAACGCATCGAGCGCAGCGCCGAGGCCATCGCCGGCGGCGACCTCACCGCAGCCGTGACCGTCACCGTCGAGGACGAGATCGGGCAGCTGGGGGCGACCTTCAACATCATGGCCGTCCGGCTGCGAGGCGCCTTCGCCCAGGTCGAGTACGAGCGCGACCGCGTCGAAGTGCTTCTCAACGACCTGAGCGAGGGCGTCATCGGCCTCTCCGAGGAGGGCACGGTCACGATCGCCAACCCGGCCTCGGCCGAGCTGCTGGACGAGCCCGTGCCCATCGGCGCCGGGCTCGACGAGACCTTCCCGGTCGATGTCGCCGAGGCGTGGCACGAGTCGCGCCGCGAAGACGAGACGCAGGCGGTGGTGTTCGTGCACGGCGAGCGCACGCTGGAGGCCACCACGTACCCGGTCGCCGGCGCCGCCGACTTCACCTCCATCGTCGTCTTGCGTGACGTCACTTCCCAGGCGCGCCTTGAACGCGCCCGCCGCGACCTCATCGCCAACGCCTCCCATGAGTTCAAGACGCCGCTCTTCTCGCTGGCGGGGTTCCTCGAGCTCATCGACGAGGGCAATGTGAACCCCGAGGAGCAGCGCGAGTTCCTGCAGCTGATGCGCCAGCAGGTCGACCGCCTGCGCAACCTCGCGGTGAGCATGCTCGACCTCTCGACCGTGGAGGCGGGCTCCATCGAGATACAGCCGGAGGACGTGGATCTCGAGGCGGTCGCCCGTTCGGTCCTGGACGAGTTTCAGGTGCAGGCGCAGGCCAAGGAGCTCACACTCACGGTGGAAGACGGCGAGGCCGTGACGGCGTGGTGCGACGAGCAGCGCCTGGCGCAGGTGCTGCGCGCGCTCGTAGATAACGCCGTCAAGTTCTCGCCGCAGGGCAGCAGCGTGAGCCTGGCCAGCAGCGCGGACGCCTCGTGGGCGACGATCGTCGTGAGCGACGACGGGCCAGGGATCGCGGCGGCGGAGCTGCCGCACGTCTTCGAGCGCTTCCACCGCGGCAGCGAGGAGCGCGCCACCACGTCGGGCGCCGGGCTGGGACTCTCGATCGCCCGCGAGCTCACCGAGATGATGGGCGGCAGTATCCGCGCCGACTCGGACGGCGGCGGCGCGCGGTTCTCGGTGCGGCTACCGCGCGCACCTCGGCGGCGCGCTCACAGTATCGATTCATAATCCGTAATCATTCCGGGGGCGTTACTCAACACGCCCGCGAGAGCAGTTAACACCCAACGGACATCATCGTGGTCAACGGGAGACCGGCGTACGGCTGCAGCCGCGCCCCCTCCACAGCCACCAGTCGTGATAACGAAGGGAAAGCAATGGTCAAGATGAGAGGGTTCCTCGTAGGACTCGGGGGCGGGGCCGTCGGCGCCGCGCTCGTGGTCCTCGTCCTCGTACTCGTGTTCAACTTCGGCGAGTCCACGGAGACCGTCGTGCAGAGGGCGGCGGAGACGCCGGCCGTCTACGCGCCCGCGACCGGCGAAGGCCAGTCGCCCGAGCAGATCTACCAGGGACTCTCCGCCGGAGTCGTCAGGGTCCAGTCCGATTTCGCCAGCAGCGGCACCGACATCTTCGGCCAGCCGCAGGGCGGTCAAGCCCTGGGCACCGGCTTCGTGGTCGACGACAACGGCTACATCCTCACCAACGCGCACGTCGTTCAGGACAATGGCCAGAACGCGAGCAGCGTGACCATCGTCTTCAACAAGGGCGGCGGCAAGACGCAGCAGGTCAAGGGCGAGATCATGGGTGTCGACACCGTCAGCGACGTCGCGGTCATCAAGGTCGACCCTAGTGGAGTCGACCTCAAGCCACTGCCGCTCGGCGACTCGTCAGCGGTGCAGGTCGGCGAGCCAGTCGTTGCCATCGGCAACCCCTTGGGCTACGACTTCTCGATCACCTCCGGGATCGTCTCCGCGATCGGGCGCAATCTCAAGGAGCCGAACGGGCAAGCCATCCCGAACGGCATCCAGACCGACGCAGCCATCAACCCCGGCAACTCCGGAGGTCCCTTGATCGACAACGCGGGGCGCGTCATCGGCATCAACACCATGATCGCCAGCCAGTCGGGCGGCAATCAGGGCCTCGGTTTCGCCGTTCCGATCAACACCGCCATACGGTCCCTCGAGCAGCTCAAGAAGGGCGGCACGGTGCAGTATGCGTGGCTGGGCGTCGTCCTGGTGACTGTCACGCCGGAGGTCGCCAAAGCGGCGAGCCTCACGACCCAGAGTGGCGCTCTGGTGACCAGCGTCACCCCCGATAGCCCGGCGGCCAAGGCCGGCATCAAGGGCGGCAGCAAGACTGTCGCCGTGGGCGGCCAGCAGCTTCCTGTCGGCGGCGACGTCATCACCGCCGCAGATGGCCAGCCGATCGCCGGTTCAGCCGAGCTCGTCGCCTTCCTTTCGACGAAGAATCCGGGCGACACGGTGAAGATCACGATCGAGCGGGACGGCAAGACCCAGGACGTCACTGCCACCCTGGCAGCGCGGCCGGCGAACCTCTGAGAAGCGCCGCCATGCAGGCGGGCTGAAGGCAGCGGGCGGGCGGCGCGGATGCGCCGCCCGCCCGCTCTTGCTTACAGGCGTCCCCACTAAACCGGGTAGATGGCCCACCTTTTTTGACAAGCGGCCCGGCGCCGGTGTATACCTGACCTCCAAGGTCGTGGGGGGCCTTGGGGAGCCTCCGCACCACACCGCCGCGACTGGAGAGTCGTTTGCCAAGGAAGCCGCTCGACGCTCGTATGCAGACGCTGCTGCCCGTCGTCCGGGGCCTGGCCGAGATGTTCGGCCCAGACTGCGAGGTCGTGCTTCACGACGTCGGCCGGCTGCCCCACTCCATCGTTGCCATCGAGAACGGCACGGTCACCGGGCGCACCGTAGGCGACGTCCCGACCGACCGCATGCTTCGCAACCTGCGCAATCCCGACGAGACGCAGGACGTGCGGTTGTACGTCTCGTCCCACAACGGCAAGGTCCTCAAATCGCTCGCCGTGACGCTGCGCGACGAGGACGGCGAGCCGTACGGACTGCTCGGCCTCAACTTCGATATCTCCGAGATCGTCCAGGCGCAGCGCGCCCTCGCCAACGTCACCGCGGTCGGCCGCCTCGGCGACACCAGCGCCCCCGAAGCTGGCGAGATTTTTGCCGCCGATATCCGCGAGGTGGTCGCCGGCATGATCAGCAAGATCCTTGCCGAGATGGGCAAGACCCCCGCCGCCATGTCGCGCGAAGAGAAGATGGAGGTCGTCAAGCGCCTCGAGGAGCGTGGCGCCTTTCTCGTCAAGCGCTCGGCCGAGCAGGTCGCCGAGGCCCTCGACCTCTCGCGCTACACGATCTTCAGCTACCTCAAGGAGATCCGCCGCGGCGACGAGGTCGGGGGGCGCCGCCTGCCTGCGGCTGGCGGCTCGTCCGGAGGCAAGAAGTGACCCGCGAGGGGGGCTCAAGTGCGACCGAGGCGCGGCCCGACGCGGCCACCATCGACGCCCTCTACGACATCATAACCGGCTCCGGCAGCCGCTCGCTGGCCGTCATCGGCCTCGTCAAGAACGCCGGCAAGACGACCGTCGTCAACGCCCTGATGGCGAACTGCCCGCACCTGTTCGGCCTCACCTCTCTGGGCCTCGACGGCGAGCGCATCGACCACCTCACCGGTCTGGCCAAGCCGCGGATTGCGCCGCCGGCCGGGACTCTCGTGGCGACCACGCAGGGCTCGCTCGAGCGCTCGCACTACGCGATGGAGGTGCTAGAAGAGCTGCCGTTCCTCACGCCCCTGGGGCGCGTGCTCATCGGCCGCGCAGGCAACGAGGGCCAGGTCGAAGTCAGCGGCCCGACGACCCTGGCGGAGCTGCGCGTGACCATCGAGCGACTCCAGGCGCATGGCGCCGAGCAGGTGCTCGTCGACGGCGCCATCAACCGCATCGGCAGCGCCTCGCCGCGCGTGAGCGACGGCGTCGTGGTCGCCACGGGAGGCATGGTCGCCGACACGCTGGACGACGTGCTCGAGACCACGACGGCGACCCTCGACATGCTGCTGCTTCCCGCGGTATCCGCCGAGACGCGTGCGCAGCTGGCGCCATACCTGGCGCAGGGCGCGCGCGCCCTCTCCTTCGACGAGCACGGAGACGTCACCGCGCTGGAACTCACTACCGTCGTCGGGGAGGGCGTCACGGTGGCCCGTGAGGTCGAGCGGCTGGGCACGCGTACTCTGTTCGTCGGCGGCGCCCTCACGCAGGAGTTCGTCGACGACTTCACGCGCGTGCTCCCGCCGCGGCGCAAGCTGCGCGTCGTCGTGCGTGACGCCACGGTGCTGGTGCTGCCGGCGACCGCGGTGCGACGCTTCCGCAAGCGGGGTATCGCGCTCGAAGTGCTCACGCCCCTGCGCGTGCTGGCCGTTACCGTGAACCCGTTTCGGGTACCACAGCCTTATCAGCCCAAGATCTTCTTCGATGCGGTCGCCGACGCAGTGGGCGACCGCGTACCGGTCTTCGACGTCGTGAACGGCCGCGCTTCGCTACCCGGCGCGGCGCGACGGTCCGGCGTGGTCTCTTCCTGACTGAAAGAGGGTGATGCAGTGAACGATGCGCTCCGCCTGAACGGCGCCCTGGTCGACCGCGCCCACGCGGCGGCCGACGCCATCGCCGACGACATCCAGCAGCACATCGACAGGCACACGACCGACACCACCGAGCGCGCCACACTGCGCCTGCTCGGCATCGCCGGTGTGAACGAGATCGACGTGCCGCTGGTCAACGTCGTCGTTGAGCAGGCCCGTGAGCTGCTCCCGGGCGGCATCATGCGGCCTTTCGTCGACCTCATGCTGCGGACCGGTACAGGCGCCCAGCAGGCCGCCGAGGGTGTGGCTGCCGGCGCGCTGGCCCTGGCCGAGGTGCCGGGCGAGCGGCGCGCCGCCGCAGAAGCGCGCGCCGAGGAGCTCGCCCGCGAGGGCGTCGCGCGTATCGACGCCGTCCGCCGGCGCCGCAACGAGCTCGTGGCCGCGACCGGCGAGGCCGTCAAGCCGTACCTGTACGTGATCGTCGCCACCGGCAACATCTACGAGGACGCCGCTCAGGCAAAGGCTGCCGCTCGCGCCGGCGCCGACGTGATCGCCGTCATCCGCACCACGGCGCAAAGCCTGCTCGACTACGTGCCCTTCGGCGAGACCACCGAGGGATTCGGCGGCACCTACGCCACCCAGGAGAACTTCCGCCTCATGCGCGCCGCCCTCGACGAGGTCGGCGCTGAGCTCGGCCGCTACATCCGCCTGTGCAACTACGCCAGCGGCCTCTGCATGCCCGAGATCGCCACCATGGGCGCCCTGGAGCGCCTCGACATGATGCTCAACGACTCCATGTACGGCATCATCTTCCGCAACATCAACATGAAGCGCACGTTCGTCGACCAGTACCTGTCGCGACTCATCAACGCCCGCGCCGGCATCATCATCAACACCGGCGAGGACAACTACCTCACCACGGCCGACGCCTTCGAGCAGGGTTTCACGGTCGTCAGCTCGGACTTCATCAACCAGGCTTTTGCGCTGCGCGCCAACCTGGAGCCCTGGCAGATCGGTCTCGGGCACGCCTTCGAGATCGATCCCAAGAAGCCGGATCAGGTGGTCTACCAGATCGCCGATGCGCAGCTGGTCCGCCAGCTCTTCCCGGGCTATCCGCTGAAGTACATGCCGCCCACCAAGTACATGCCCGGCGACATCTTCCACGGCCACATCATCGACGGCATGTTCAACTTCACCGGCATCTTCACCGGCCAGGAGATCATGTTGCTCGGCATGCTCACCGAGGCCCTGCACACGCCACTGCTTCAGGATCGCTACCTCAGCATCAAGAACGCCAGGTACGTGTTCGAGAGCTGCCGCGATCTGGCCAACGAAGTCACGTTCAAGCCCGGCGGTATGATCGAGCAGCGCGCCAACGACCAGCTGCAGAAGGCCGCCGAGCAGCTCGAGGAGGTCCGCGAGATCGGGCTCTTCGAGGCGCTCTCGCGGGGCATGTTCGCCGACGTCAAGCGCGACCCCACGGGCGGGCGCGGCGGCGAGGGGGTCGTCGAGGTCGCCGCCGACTACTTCAACCCGCTCTTCGCGGCGCTGCGCGAGGGCCGCATGAGCGGCGCGCCCGAAGGCCCGCCGCCCGGCGCGTCTGTCTCGGCCCAAGAAGGAGGGCACTGATGCTAGTACGACCGTACGGTGATACTCGTGATGATGGCATCCTCCAATTCTCCTTCACCCTTCCGATCGCCTACTCGATCAAGGCCGCCGACGTGGGCAAGCAGTATCTGGAGAAGCTCGGCTTCCACACTGTGGGCATCGCCGAGTGCAAGCCCATCGACCCCGAGTACACCTTCTACGTGGCCTACGGCCGCACCGACACCGGCATCGACCCCGACGCGGTCAAGGGCGACTACCTCGAGGTCGACGAGATGGACTACTACGCGATCAACGCCCTCATCAAGGCGAAGCTCGGGCGCAAGCTCGGCGTCGTCGGCGCATCCATCGAGAGCGACGCGCACACCGTCGGCATCGATGCGATCATGAACATGAAGGGCTTCGCCGGGAACTACGGGCTGGAGCGCTACCCGGAGATGGACGCGCTCAACATGGGCTCACAGATCCCTTGCGCGCAGCTCCTCAAGACGGCGCTCGAACGCGATGCCGACGCCATTCTCGTCAGCCAGATCGTCACCCAGAAGAACATCCACGTCCAGCACCTCACGCAGCTCATCGAGCTGCTCGAGGCCGAGGGCGCGCGCGAACGCTTCGTGATCGTGGTCGGAGGACCACGCATCAACAACGCCTTCGCGAAAGAGCTCGGCTACGACGCCGGCTTCGGGCCGCGCACCACGCCGCTCGAGGTCGCCGCGTTCCTGGCGCAAGAAGTCGTGCGTCGTCACGAAGAGGCGTGAGGAAGTAGCATCAGCAAGTCGACCATCATTCAATGTGCCGTGATGTGGGGCGGAGATCTCGCGGCGGGGGCTGCCGCCACACAGGCGACGACACGAGGAGGAACACGTGCCTGACAACGACATCGTCATTCTCTCTGCGGTACGCACCGCGCAAGGCCGCTTCATGGGCGGTCTCGCCAAGACGCCGGCCATCGATCTGGGCGCCCTGGTCATGAAAGAGGCGCTCGTTCGCGCCGGCGTCAAGGGCGAGCAGCTCGAAGAGGTCATCTTCGGCAACGTCATCCAGGCGGGCCTGGGCCAGAACTCCGCCCGCCAGGCCGAGATCAAGGCCGGCATCCCCGTCGCGGTGCCGGCCATCACCGTCAACCGCGTCTGCGTCTCCAGCGCAGCCGCCATGGCCATGGCGGCCAACGCCATCAAGGCCGGCGACGGCGACATCTTCCTGGTCGGCGGCATGGAGAACATGAGCCGCGCGCCGTGGGTGCTGCAGAACGGCCGCAGCGGCTACCGCATGGGCATGCCCACCGACAAGATGTACGACTCGATGGTGTGGGACGGCCTCTGGGACGCCTTCGGCAACTACCATATGGGCGTGACCGCCGAGAATCTCTGCGAGCAGTTCGGCATCACCCGTGAGCAGCAGGACGCGGTCGCCTACAAGAGCCACGTCAATGCCGTGGCGGCGATCGACGGCGGGCGCTTCAAGGACGAGATCGTCCCGGTCGTCATCCCGCAGCGTAAGGGCGACCCGGTCGTCATCGACACCGACGAGTGCCCGCGTCGTGATGCCAGCCTCGAATCGATGGCGAAGCTCAAGCCGTTCTTCAAGGAGGGCGGCGTCGTGACCGCCGGGAACGCCTCCGCCCTGAGCGACGGCGCCAGCGCCGTCGTGGTTACCTCGCGTAAGAAAGCCGCCGAGCTGGGCCTCAAGCCGATCGCCACACTGGTGAGCTACGCCACTGCCGCGTGCGCCCCCGAGATCATGGGCCTCGGCGAGACCAAGGCCGCCCAGCTGGCTCTCACGAAGGCGGGCCTCACGGCCGGGGACGTCGACCTCGCCGAGTTCAACGAGGCATTCGCCTGCGTCGCCGCCCTCGCCACGCGCGAGGTCGGCCTCGACCCTGAGATCGTGAACGTGAACGGCGGCGCCGTGGCCCTTGGCCACCCGCTCGGCAACACCGGCACGCGCATGGTCGTCACGCTCATCCACGAGCTGCAAAAGCGTGGCAAGACGATCGGCCTCACCGGCGCCTGCGTAGGCGGCGGCCAGGGCGCCGGCTCGATCATCAAGGTAGAAGGCTAGGCGAACCGCCGGACGACGCCCCGCACACGGAAGCGGCTCATGCGGTTGGGCGCGGGCACCCACCCCGAGGGGAAGGAAAGGGAATGAAGGAAGGCAACAAGTTCGGCGCTCACCGGGTCATCGAGCCCAAGGGAGTGCTGCCGCAGCCGGCGAAGCGCGTCGACAACACGATGGAGATCTACGACAACGAGATCCTCATCGACGTCGACACGCTCAACGTCGACGCGGCCAGCTTCACGCAGATCGAGGAGGCCGAGGGCGGCGACGTGCAGAAGATGGCGCGTCACAGCCTCGACATCATCGCCAGCCGCGGCAAGCATCACAACCCCGACACCGGGTCCGGGGGCATGCTCCTCGGCACCATCGCGGCTATCGGCCCCAAGCTCAAGGACCGCGACCTCAAAGTCGGCGATCGTATCGCCACGCTCGTCTCGCTATCGCTGACGCCGCTCAAGGTCGACGAGATCATCTCCATCAACAAGGACACCTGCCAGGTGAAGGTGAAGGCCCAGGCCATCCTTTTCGAGACCGGCATCTACGCCAAGATGCCCGCCGACATGGACGAGGCGCTCGCGCTCGCGATCCTCGACGTGGCCGGCGCTCCGGCGCAAGCAGCCAAGCTGTGCAAACCGGGCCAGACCGTGTTCATCATCGGCGCCGGCGGCAAGAGCGGCCTCCTCTGCGCATACGAGGCACGCAACCGCGTCGGCGTCACCGGCAAGGTCATCGGCCTCGTGCATGGCAACGCCGGCAAGAAGCGTCTCGAGAAGACCGGCTTCTGCGATTACATCTTCCAGGGCAGCGCCACCGACCAGCTGTTCGTGTACGAAGAGGTCAAGAAGGCGACAGACGGCGAGATGGCCGACCTCACCATCAACTGCGTCGACATCCCGGATACCGAGATGGCCTCGGTCCTCGCGACGAAGGACGACGGCACGGTCTACTTCTTCAGCATGGCCACGAGCTTCACGTCGGCCGCCCTAGGCGCCGAGGGCATCGGCGCCGACACCACGATGCTCATCGGCAACGGCTACACCAAGCACCACGCCGAGATCTCCCTGGCCGACGTGCGCCAGAGCCCGATCCTCATGGAGATCTTCAAGGAGACCTACGCCACCGGCGCCGGCAACGCCGAGCCCGTCAACATGAAAGCGTAGCACGCTGGGGCCGAGTGACGGACGATATGAGTGGCAAGAGGAGGCTCCGGACGGGGCCTCCTCTGCGACCCCGTCCCCGCGCGCCCCGCGATGTTTCACGTGAAACACACGATGGTCCCTCGCCCGGGATGCCGGACCGGGGCCGCCCCAAGCCGACCCCAGGACGTTGTCGGCCCCGGTGTTTCACGTGAAACACCGGGGCCGACAGGGGGTCGAGTAGCAGAAACGCGGCGAGGCGAGCGCTTTCTTGCGCTCGCCTCGCCGCCTCACGGTTCAGTGCGACGTAGCTCAGATCACGCTCAGTAGCTGGCGCCGCCCATCATGCCGCCGCCGTAGCCGGTGCCTTGGTTGCCGGCGCTCGGACCCGGGCCTGCGCAACCAGCGCCGCCACCGCCACCGCAAGAGCCATTGCCGCCATTGCCCATCATGCCGCCGCCGCCCATCATGCCGCCCTGGCCGCCGCAGCTCCCGGGGCCTGCGCCCTCAGGCGCCTTGATGCCGAACTGCTGGAAGAGCGCCTTCATGTCGTTCCAGTGCTCGAGGCGCAGCGTCTTGAGAGCGGCCTGCGCCGCATCGCTGGTCGGATCGTCGCCGTACGTGCCGTACCACGCTTGCATCTCCTGGCGATGCTCGTCCCTCAACGCCCGCATCGCCTTCACGGCCTCCGGGTTGCTCATGAGCTGGCCGCACGCTGCGCGGCCACGAAACGGGTTCTTGACCTTCGCGGCGCCGGATGCGACGGCCACCACAGACAAGCCCACTACGGCCACCGCGGCCGCGATCACGATCATCTTCCAATGCTTCCTCACGGGCGTACTCCTTACGTCAAACGCGCCGTTTGCGCGCGGTCTTCGGTGCCGCGGCCACCCACTGTCGGGCGACGCGACCTGTTTCGCTTACCAGCGTACACTGAACTTGTGAAGAACCTTTGAACGGCCTCTGCCGGACTTGTGAACGGGCGCGGTCAGCGACCACGAAGCCTCCGTGAGAGCTCCTCGTAGTCCTGAGGCGTGATGTCGCCGCGGAGGTAGACAGCCTCCAGCGTCGCGAGCATCGCGGAACGTTCGGCCGGCCGGCTCCGCAACGCCACGCGCACGGGGTGACGACGGATCGTGGCCCCTCTGGTGATCAAGACCAGCGTCGCCGCCCCGAGCGCCAGCACGACCAGTCCCTGTCTGAGCGTGACAGGGTCGATCCCGAGCAGACTCTCCATGACGTCTCCTCTCGTCTCGTGCCCTTGGGCAGCCGCAATCGGGCGGCGGCCGCCACTCGTGCAGGGAGAAGCTTGACCGCCGATTCTTGAGATGATGTGAAGGCGCGCGGCGCGCGCGTGAAGTCTCGCTGGGCTTCCGCGCTGCGCGCAGTCGGCGCCGGACTGGCGCGAAAGTGCGCCGGGTACGTAGAGACAGACCGTCCACACGATCAGACGCGGAGGAGCACTCGTGACTCAGGAAGACGTCCGGCGAGCACTGACCGCCGTCAAGGATCCCGAACTCCAGAGAAGCATCGTGGAGCTCGGCATGGTACGCGACATCGTCGCCGACGCCGAGCGCCTCGGCGCCACGATCGTCCTCACGACTGCAGGGTGCCCGCTCCGCAACCAGATCCGCGCCGACGCCGAACAGGCCCTTTCGGCAATCGCCGAGGGCCGTCTCGTCGAAGTGAAGCTCGACGCCATGTCGTGTGAGGAACGGGATGCGCTGGCGGCGCGCCTCAGCGACCGCCACGAGCTGACTCAGAGCCTGTTCGGCCCCGGCTCGAAGACGCGCACCATCTCGATCGCCAGCGGCAAGGGCGGCGTCGGCAAATCCACCGTGACGACGAATCTCGCCGTCGCCCTGGCCGGCCAGGGGTACGCCGTGGCGCTGATCGACGCCGATGTCTACGGCCCCACCATCCCGCTGATGATGGGTCTGGCAGCCGTTCCTCCGCAGATGCACGAGGGCAAGCTCATCCCGCCGGAGGCCCATGGTGTCAAGGTCGTCTCCATGGGCTTCTTCCTGCCGGACAACGAGCCCGTGGTGTGGCGCGGACCGATGCTGGCGCGCGCCATCGAGCAGTTTCTCGGGGACGTGCTGTGGGGCAGCCCCGACTTTCTGCTTATCGATCTCCCGCCGGGCACCGGCGACATCGCCCTCACGATCGCGCAGATGATCCCAGGCGCCGACATGATCATCGTCACCACTCCGCAGGAAGCGGCCGCCAAGACGGCGATCAAGGCCGCCAAGATGGCGCGCATGACCAAGCAGAATGTTCTCGGGGTCGTCGAGAACATGGCCTACTACGTGTGCCCCGATTGCGGCAGCCGCCACCATATCTTCGGGCGCGGCGGGGCCTATGAGATCGCCAGGCTGATGGACTCCCGCCTCCTCGGTCGTATCCCGCTCGACGAGGCGACCAGACAGGGCGGCGATACGGGCGCGCCGGCCGCCCTGGACCCGTCGACGCAGGTCGGTGCGGCGTTCGCCGACATCGCCCGCGAACTCGTCACGCCGAGCGGCGAGCCTGACGCCGAGGCCGGCGCCCTGCACGAGTGACAACGCGGCGGTATGGCCGGTGTGGACCCGCGCCGTGCCTGCCGACGAGCAGGCCATGGAGGTCGGCCGAAAGCCCCACGCCCGCACCCCGCGAGAGGGCGCGCGGGCTGCATGCGCGACGACGTGGCGTGAAGGCAGGCGCATCGGCCTGCCTCGTCGATACGAGCTCGCTCATTCGTAGCCTGCGCCTGGACAGCGCGGGGAATCGGCATAGAATTGGGGAGCTTTCCCTCGTCGAGCCCCGCCGAGAGGCCCCCAGAATGCGCGTAGGTAAAGCCAACGGTCGAGACTGGCTGCGTCTCAGCGAGGCGGCGACGATGCTCGGGGTGAGCCTCAACACCCTGCGGCGCTGGAGCGACACCGGGAAGCTCGTGTGCTACCGGAGCCCCGGCGGGCACCGGCGCTACCGGCGCGGCGACGTCGAGACGCTGCTTCGCGCCCAGAGCCGGGAGGGGCGCCCCAGCGACGCGTCGAGCCAGCTGCCCGCCTTCGCCGCGGGCGCCGGCGCGCTCGATCTGCTGGGCCCGCCGCTGGC
>Ga0315283_10000911_pt1 | contig 22739 bp, 13 predicted proteins | sample YL17G09_0_MG_FD_204541 | JGI IMG/M metagenome (GOLD analysis project Ga0315283, IMG submission 204541) | Sediment microbial communities from Yellowstone Lake, YNP, Wyoming, USA - YL17G09_0 | ecosystem: Environmental > Aquatic > Freshwater > Lake > Sediment | place: USA: Wyoming | collected...
CTCTCTCTCTCTCTCTCTCTCTCTCTGAAAACCCACTCGGCAGCGGCAGCGCTTCCGCGACCGGGCGCTTATTCCTAATCAAGCTCTGAGTAGCTAGGGAGCGGTCCTTGCTCGCGTCGATCCGACCTAGGGGTCGGGCTTGGGTTCGGGCACCTTCGTGACCAAGATCGATGACGCCCCCTCGCCGCCCGGCTCCTCGGTCTCGCAGCGGTAGAGCTCAAACAGAAGAAAGTCGCCCTCCTCGGCGGCGCCCGTGAAGAGGCGAACCTCGTTACTTCCCGCCCTGTCGAACCTGAACTGCACGCCGTGGGGCACCACCATGGCCCTGAGGACAACCTCCAGCTGCGTGAACGGGCGCGCTGCTCCAGGTTCTCCCGGAACAGGCCCGTCGACGAAGAAGTGGAAGCCCTCGGGCGTGCGCCAGGCGCACGGGCCGGCAGTCTGCCCGGTCGAGGCCTGCAGATGGTTCCTGAAAGCCGTCCCCACGAGGCCCTCGATGGTCCCCGGCAGGAGGTCGCGCAGCATCCTCTTCGCCCCGTCGGTCGGGAGGTGCATCTCGTAGTTAAAGTGCGTGATCCTCTGCACAAAGGCCACGGCGAGTTCGGCGCCGTTGACAATCTGCTGCGCCTGGGGACTGCGGTTGACCAGGTCGCGGATGGCGTTCAGGGCGGCAGGCGTGACATCCATGGCGGGCGCGGCAGGGCGGTACACACGCGGCTGGCGGTGGGTCCGGCGGCGCGCAGGGTCCTGTTCGGAAAGAGGCGAGGTTGAAGAGAAGAAGAAAAGTCGACAGGGAGAAAAGAAATACGACGAAAGGGGAAAAAAATGCGCGCTCGGCACCCGAGTCGAGGTGCCCTCAGATCGAAGAGCATCGAATGTTGCGCGGCGCCTCCTCTGATCTCTCGCTTTCCCATGTACCAATCTCCTTTAAACTGAGCGCAGATGCTGCCGACATCGAGGAAAATGTCTTCGCGACACCGGAGCCGAGAGAGAGGGGCCAGCCAGCGAGGACTTGGCGCGCGTTGCTGGCGAATGTTTCGTTCCGCGATCGTCGCCGCTGACGGGCAAAGCGTCGCACGAGAAAGAGGCACGGACAGGGCCCCTTGGTCGACTTTTTCGCTGCGCCAACACGCACCTGCACGACAGCCGGCCTCGGAGCGTCGTCTCCTTCTCCGGGGCTCATGGCTAGAGGGGGAGGAGGGGAGCTGGATATGTGGAGGTGTGGTGTGGTGTGGTGGTGGGGTTGCTGCCGTCGGCGAAAAAGAGAGAAGCTGTGCAGCGGGAGACGAGCGCCGGCAAAAAAAAGGGACATGAAATTTTGAAAAAGGGGACTACTGAAAATCGACCCTGCTTTCTTTCCCTGTCCCTTCCGCTCTCTTCTCTCACACAAAACAAGCTCACAGTCACGGGGCCCCGGCAGGCGTCCGCGCAGATGACGCACGAGAAAGGCTCGTCGGTGGCGGCGCCGTCTCTGCCCGGGGCCGCCTCAGCCGCTGCTGCCGCTGCTGCCGCTGCTGCCGCTGCTGCTGCCTCTTTTTGAGGCAGCAGCGGCAAAAAAAAGAATGGACGCGCTGGGCATTGATCCCAGTACCTTTCGCATGCTAAGCAAACGCTCTTCCATTTGAGCTACGCACCCTGGGTGTGGCGGACGAGGTGGAAGCGAGGGCCCTCGAGCCTTCGCTTCACCTCTTCCCCCTTCTTGCCGCTTTCTATATTATTAGGGCTATATATAATTGCTCAAAACGCTCTCATCCACGCAAAATCGCAAAAACCCGGGAGGGGAAAAAGACGAAAAGCCAAAGGTGAAAAGCTGAAAAGCTAGTACGGCGGCTTCAACGTCTCATTTTCGAGACATCGAGCACCACCCCGCGCCCTCTTCCAGCCCCTTTTTGAAGAAAAGGCAACTGCTGAAAAAGAAAACGGGCACGCACTCCCACTCTCCCTTCCCTCCTGCCGTCCCTTGCACGCCTTCGATCTTGCCCTCGATGGTTTCGACGACGACGGCGCAGCAGCAGCAGCAGCAGGGGAGGAAACGCAGCGACGACGGAGGAGGAAAGATGGCTCTCAAGTCTCCAAATTCCAATGCTCCTCCCGCCGTCAAAGCCTCCAAGTCCCTCCCCCCGCCGGCCACGCCCGACGCCGCTTTCCCCCGAGGAGGGCAGGCCGTCCACCGCCGGCCCGGCAGCGACATGAACGCGAGGTCATCGCAGCCGATGGAGGTTGACGGCGACGCTCTCGACTTTGTCAAGCCATCATCATCTGCGGCGGCGAATTCGTCGTCGGCGGCGGCCAGCCGTCGCGGCATGTCAGCTCCTTCCTTCTCGGCCTCTCCTTCCTCTGCGGCCTTTGTCCCGCCGCTGCGCCGCTCGCACCTGGTGCCTGGCGCGCGGCTGCTGGGAGTCGTCACCTCCGTGTCGGCGCAGAAGGTCGAGGTCGCGCTCCCCACGGGCCTGCGGGGCAGCAGCGCGAGCCGCGAATCCGCGGCGGCGCTGCCGGCAATGTCGTCTGCGGCGGCAAAGGCGCCGATGCCGTCTCTTACCTCTCTCTACCGCGTCGGGCAGGTCGTCCGGTGCGCAGTGGCGGGCAGGAAGGAGAAGACAAGTGCGGAAGGGGACACAAGCAGCGACGACGAGGACGAGGAGGACGGCGACGATGAAGACGAGAGCGGTGCCCGAAAGGGCGGCGCCGGCGGCGGCGCTGCCTCGAAATCGCCGGCCTCGAAGAAGAAGAAGAAGCGCGCCGTGCTCCTCACCATGGCGCCCGCCGCGGTCGCGGGACCCCTCCCGCGCTCGGCGCTCTTCTCAGGAAACCCGGTCCTCGGCTGGATCGCCTCGGAGGAGGACCACGGCTTCGTCGTCGACCTGGGCTGCCCCGGGGTCACGGGCTTCCTGCCGCGCGCCGACGCCCCCAGTCTTGATGCTTCGCCCGCCTCCTCCTCGTTCCCTTGCTCGACCCTGCCCCCCACGCTCTCCCGCGGGGCGCAGCTCGACCTCGTCGTCGCCTCCGACGGGCCCTCGGCGGGGACGAGCGTCGTCGCGCTCCGGGCCGCGCCGCGGGCAGGGGCGGGGCCCCCCTCCAAGGAGCCTCCGGCCGCCGCCGCCGCCGCGCTCTCGTGCCTGCCGCTCGGCGCGCTCGTCTCGGCGACGGTCGTCTCCTCGTCGCCGCCCTCGTCCGCGTCCGCGACCGCAGGAGGAGCGGGGGGGCCCGGCGCGGGGGTCCGCCTGAGGTTCTGGACGTACCTGGCCGGCGCGGCGGACGCGTTCTCGCTGCCGGCGCTCGCCGACGGGCGCGCCTTTGCGGCGCGGTTCGCCGCGGGCACCAAGCACCGCGCGAGGGTCGTCTTCGTCGACGCCGGGGCGGCCAAGGCGGTCAGGCTGTCGCTGCTGCCGCACGTCGTGGCGAGGGCCAGCCCGAGCCCGGCGCTCCCCGCCGTGGGGGCGCTGCTCCGGGGGGGCACGGTGCGGCGCGTCGACGAGGGGCTGGGCGTGCTGGTCGAGTTTCCCGGGTACGAGGGACCCGGAGCAGCCGGGGGGGGCCGGGGGGGGGGCGGGGCGGGGGGGGGGGGGGGGCGGGTGGGTTGCCCGGGGTACGCGGCCCCGGGTGCTGGGGGGGGGGGGGGAGCGGGAGGAGCCGCCGCTGCGGCTCCTCCCGCCTCCCCTGCTCCCTCCGGCGGCGGCCACCCGGCGACGCAGTCCCTGCTGGGCTACGCCCACGTCTCCAACGCCGCCGACGGCCGGGTCGCCTCCCTGGCCAAGCTCTTCAGCGTCGGCGACGGCGTCCCCGCGGCGCGCGTCGTCGGCGCCCGGCCGGCGGACGCGCTCGCCGCGCTGTCGCTCGCCGCGGCCGCCACCGCGGCCGGCACGCTCGGATCCGCCGCGGAGCTCCGCGTCGGGCAGACGGTCAGCGGCGTCGTCGAGGCGGCGCACGCGGCGCGCGGCCTGCTGGTGTCGCTGGCCCCCGGCGTCAGGGCGCGCGTGCCCGTCGAGCACCTCGCGGCCGGCGAGCCCGGGGGCGCCGCGGCGGTCGCGGCCGTCGCGCGGAGGCCCGTCGGGGCCAGGGTCACCGCGCGGGTGTTTGCTGTCTGCCGCGGGGGGGGAGGGGGCGAGCCGGGATCCCTTTCCTCGACCTCGACCAGGGCGACGCTGACGCTGCGCAGGCCGCTCGTCGCGCCCGGCGGCGACGCCGCGGCCGCGCCCAAGCTGGCGCCCATCCTCTCCGCCGCCGAGGCGAAACCGGGGCTCAGGACGCACGGCGTCGTGACGGGCCCGGCCCCCGGGGGGTGGCACCGGGGGGTCTTCGTGTCGCTGTACGGGGGGCTCACGGGCGTCGTGGCGGGGGGCGCCGACTTGGGCCTGGGCCCGAGGGCGGCCGCGGTGCTCACGGCGGCGGCCGCCGCGAGCGCCTCGGGGGGAGCCTCCGCCGCCGCCGCCGCCGCTTCCACGCCCGCCGCCGCCGCTGCCACCGCCGCGGCAGCAGCCGAGGTCGCCTCTGCGCTGCCGCGCGGGACGCTCGTGAAGGCCCGGGTGCTCTCGGCCGACGCAGCGACGGGCAAGGTACGACTGAGCTTGATCGGAGGGGCCGAGGGAGGAGGCGGCGGCGACGGCGACGGCGCTCCGGGCGATGCCGCCGCGGCCTCTGCTGCCGCCGCCGCCGAGGACGCCGCGGCCGCCGACGCTCTGACCGCGCGCCTCTCCGGCGGGTACTCTCCCGGGGACGTCATCCTCGACTCCGAGGCGATCATAATCGTCGCCGTCGAGCGCGAGGAGAGGAAGAACGAGGAGGGCGACGACGGCGAGGACGACGTTGGCGACGGCGACGGCGACGGCGGCGCCCCTCCGTCGGCCTTTGTCGTCGAGCTCCCCTCGCTCGACGAAAAGAAGAAGAAGAAGAAGGCGAAGAAGGGGCCCCTCGCCCGGATCCTCCGCTGCCACCTCTCGGACTCACCGGCGGCATGCGCGGCCCTGGCGAGCTCTCTCGGCGTGGGCAGCGCCCTCCCCGGGGGAGCGATGGTGCTAGACGTGCGGGCCGTCGGCAGGGCCGCCGCCGCCGCCGCGCTCGCCGCAGAGAGGCAGGGCTCAGAACAAGAGAGCCTCCTCCCGGTCACGGTCTCCCTCACCCGCAAGGCCTCGATGGTCCGCGCCGCCCCCCTCCTCCCGCGCTCCAACGACGCCGACGCCCTCTCGTCGCTCGCCGAGGGGCAGCTCCTGAAGGGCTTCGTCGCGTCGCTCACTCCCACCTCGGCGTTTGTCCGCTTCCTCGGCCGCGCGACGGGCAGGGCGCCGCTGCCGAAGAGGGGCGCTGCCGCTCTCCTTCCCCCCCTCGCCGTCGGGGACTCGGTCTCGGCCGTCGTCACCGCCGTCGATGCCGCCGCGTGCCGGTTCTCTCTCGGCCTGAAGAGGGGAACCGGCGAAGAGCGCGAGGGCGCGGCCAGGGCCCTCGGCGACCTCTTCGCCGATCTGGCCGCCGCCGCCGCCGCCCGTGCCGCCGCCGACGGCGACGTCGCCGTCGGCGGCGGCGCTGAAGCCGCAGGCGACGGCGGAGCTCCCCCCTGGCCCTCTCCCGGCGCCGTCGTCGAGGCGCACCCCTCGGAGGCCAAGCCCTACGGACTGCTGCTCGACCTCGAGGAGTTCCCCGACGCCGCCGCGCTGGCCCCGGCCCCGAGGCACCACTTCGACGGCGTCGCTGGTGCCATCGCCGACGACAACAAGAAGGACGGCAGCAGCAGCAAAAAGTCGAAAAAGGGCGGCGGCGACGCTCTTTCTCTTCCGACTCCTCCCGAGCCCTCGATGCCCGCCGCCAGGACGCTGCGCGCCCGCGTGCTCGACGTCGCCGCCGCGGACGGCGTCGTCGACGTCTCGCTGAGGGCGGAGCTGCTCGCCGGATTGGGCGACGAGGCGGAGGGGCCCTCTCCCTCTTCTCTTTCCGCTTCCTTGCTTTTCCCCGCGGTCGGCTCCTCCGTCTCTGCCGTCGTCGAGCTCTCCAGGCCCGGCTACCTCGTGCTCTCTCTTCCGGTCCCTGTTTCGAACAAAAAGGGCAGCGGAGCAGCAGCAGCAGCAGCAAGGCCCCGCGCGATCGGCTTCGCGCCGGCGCCGATGTCTCCCTTGGAGCTGGGCGCGGCGGTCGAAGGCGTAGAGGTCGCGGAGCTCCCGTCCGCCGCCAACGGGGGGCGCCTGATCCTTTCCCTTCCCGCGTCGCTGACCGACGCCGCCGCCGACGAGGAAGGGGAGCAGGAAGAGAAGGCGAAGGCGCAGAAGAAGCCGAGGCAGTCCCCGGCGGAGCGCGCCGCGGCCCGCGCCGCTGTGCGCGCCGCCGAGGCCGCGGTCGCCGCCGAGGCGGTGCAGCCGGGCACGCTAGTCGCGGCCGTCGTCGTCGCTGTCCATCCCTTGCACGCCGAGGTGCGCCTTCTGTCCGGCGGAGACGGCGGAGAAGGTTCGCCTTACTCCGGGAGGCAGGGGAGGGTGCATGCGACGGAGGCGAGGGACGACGATGACGGAGAGAGTGGCGGCGACGCCGACAAGAGGAGCACGAAGCGATCGAAGAAGGCTCCTTCTTCCTCCTCCTCCTCCTCCTCTCTCCCCATGCCCTTCGCGGGCCTCAGACCGGGAGATGAGATCAGGGCCGTAGTCCTCGGGGCCGCCGCGACCCCGGGGGGCCGCGCGCATGGCGTGCTGGAGCTCTCGACGCGCGCGAGCCTCGTCGCCGCGGCCGAGAGGGAAGAGAGGGAGGAGGCGGCAGCCGAGGCCTCGGCCGCCGCCGCCGGCGGACCGCAGCAGCACCACCACCACCTCCCGCGCGCCTCGCTGCGCCCGCGCGTCGCCCTTTCCTCTCTGGCCCCGGGGACCCGGGTCCGCGGCTTCGTCCAGGAGGTCAGGCCCGACGGCGCGTGGCTCGCGCTGTCGCCGACGGCGCGGGCCAGGCTGCGCGCGCTCGACGCCGCGGCCGACTTGGAGTCCCTGCGCGCGTTTGCGGAGTCTTCTGGGAACGCCTTCCTCGCCGCCGGCTCGCCCGTCGACGCGACGGTGCTCCGCGTCGTGCGCCGCGCCGACGGCGGCGGCGTCGACGTCGACCTGACGACGCTCCCTCTCAGCAAGTCTGCGGCGAAGGACGCCGCCGCGGGGGACCTCGTCCTGGGATTCGTCAAGTCTCTGCCGACTGTCGCAACAAGCAACGGGAACAAAAACTCCTCTCCTGCGGCGCTCGGTGACGGCTGCGTCCGCGTGTCCTTCTCCCCGGCGCCGCACGCCCCCGTCGCCGTGGGACGCGTCTCGCTCTGCGACCTCCGGGACGAGTGGAGCGCCGACGCGCTCGCCGGGCTCAAGGTTGGGACCGCGGTGAGGTGCCGCGTGCTGGAGGCCGCCGCCGCGAACGCCAACGGAGGCGGGGGAGGAGGAGGGAGGAAAGAGGCGAGGCTGTCGCTCCGCGCAAGCGACGGCGGCGCGGTCTCTCCTCCCGCCTCTTCTTCTTCCGCCCCCCTCACCTCCCTCCCGGCCTCGCTGCGCCTCCCGGCGCCCCTCGCCGCGGACGCCGACTCCTCCTCTTTGAGGGTGGGCGACCGCGTCGCCGGGTACGTCGCGGCGGTGGGGCGCCCGGGCGCGTTCGTCTCGCTGTCGCGGTCGCTCGACGGCCGGGTGCCGCTCCGCGACCTCTCTTCGGGCTTCGTCCCGGAGCCCGCGGCGGCGTTCCCGCCCGGGACGCTCGTCGTCGGGCGCGTGGCGGCGCTGGTACCCGGGGGGAAGGTGCAGCTGACCCTGAGGGGCGGCGGCGTCCCCCCCGGGGAAGCGGAGGGGGACGCCGCCGCCGCCGCCGGGGGGCCCCTCGGCGCCGCGGCGGCCCTGCTGCCGCTGCTCGGAGAGGGCCCGGACGGCGGCGCCGAGCCCGCTCCGACGGTCCGCGTCGGCGCCGTCGTCGCCGGCAGGGTCCGCCGCGTCGAGGCCTTTGGCGTCTTCGTCGACCTCGACGGCGCGGCCTCTGCTCCCGCCTGCTCCTCCCTCCCGCCGCTCCGCGCGGGGCTCGCGCACGTCAGCGAGCTCGCCGACGAGTTTGTCCCCGACCCGGGGGCCCGGTTCTCTCCCGGACAGCGCGTCACGGCGCGCGTCCTGAAGGTCGACGCGGCCACGGGGCGCGTGTCGCTGTCGCTGCGTCCGTCGGCGGTGAAGGGAGAGCCGAGGCCGGTTGCCGCGGGGCGCGAGGCGGGCGAGGCGGCGGGCGAGGACGAGGAGGAGGGATCGGACATCGACGACCACGTCGACGACGGCGAGGAGGCGGAGGAGATGGAGCTTGACGACGGGAGCGACGGCGGCGAGGAAAGCTCCGACGCTTCTGGCTCGGACTCCCCCTCCGCCGGCCTCGACAGCGACGATGAAGACGTCCTCCGCCTCAGCGCCGGCGGGATCTCACGGGACAATTCCGCGGAGCTCTCCGAGGAGGAGGAGGAGGGGGACGAAGCTCTCGACGCGTCCGACGAGAGCGACGGCGAGGACGAGAGCGGCGACGACTCCGACCTCGGCGCCTCCTCGTCCGGCGACGAAAGCGAAGGAGAGGACTCGGACGTCGACGCTCGCCTCGGGGCCGCCGCCGCCGGCGGAGGCCGCGCCGCGCGCTCCCCTGCCCCGAGCCGCAGGGTCTCCTCTCCCTCCCCCTCGGGGCTCGGCGGGCTCGACGTCGGCCTCCCCGTCGGGTGGGGCGAGGACGACGGCGGCGGCGACGAGGGTCGGAAGGACCCCTCGACGCCGACGCCCAAGACTCCCGCCGCCGCCTCCGCCGCCGCCGCCGCCGCCCCCTCCTCAGACGTCCCCAGCGCCTCCCTGTCCAAGGCGGCGCGGCGCCGCGCAGAGCGCGCCGCCGCCGCGGCCTCGGACGCCGCCACCGACGCCGCCGAGCGGGCCGTCGCCTCGCGCGCCGCGCCGGCCGACGAGGCCTCCTTCCGCCGCGCGCTCGCCGCGTCGCCCAACTCCTCCTTCCTCTGGATCCGCTACGTCGCGCACCTGCTCTCGCTGGGAGAGGCGGACAGGGCCCGCGCCGCGCTCGCGCAGGCGCTCGACGCCATCGCCCTGGAGGCGACCGCCGATCGGTTCAACGTGTGGGTCGCCGCGCTCAACCTCGAGGCCTCCCACGGGAGCGGCGGCTCCGCCTCCGCGTCCTCCGCCCCCGACCGCGCCGCCGCCACGCTGGCTCTGTTCAAGAGGGCGGCGAGGCACACCGACGCCAAGAAGCTCCACCTGGCGCTCGCGCCCATCCTGGAGCGCGCGGGCCTGGGCGCCGCCGTCGTGGCCTCGGCCGCCGCGGCGGCGACCAAGGCGTTCCCGAGCTCGTGCAAGGTGTGGCTGGCGAGGCACGCCGCGGCGCTCCGCGCGGGCGATGCGCCGGCGGCCGCTGCCGCCCTGCGGGCCGCGACGGTCGGCGGGCACGACGGCAAGGGCGCCCTGCCGCCGAGGAAGCACGTCAAGTTTTTGTCCCGCGCAGCCGTCGCCGAGTTTAAAAACTCTGCGACGGCGGTAGAGGGCGAGAACAGCGGCGGCTCCTCCGAGCGCGGCCGCGAGCTCTTCGAGAAGCTCCTCGCCGCGGCGCCCAAGCGTCTCGACCTCTGGGCCCAGTACATCGACCAGGAGGTGGGCCTGGCGCTCGCAGGGACGGCGGGGGGCAAGAAGAGGAAGCGCGGCGACGGGGCCGAGAAAGAGGGGGAGAAGAAACTTTCAAAGCCGGACCCGCGCCGCGCGCGGGCGCTGTTCGCCCGCGGCACCGCGCTCGACCTCCCCCCGAAGAAGATGAAGTTCCTGTTCCGGCGCGCGCTGGAGTTTGAAAAGAGGCTCGGGGACGACGCTGGCGCCGACAGAGTCAGGGAGGCCGCGCGCGCCTACGTGGCCAGGGTCAGCGGAGGAGGCGGCGTTTAGAGAGAGAGAGAGGGAGAGAGAGAGGGAGAGGAAAGAGAGAAAGAGAAGAGAAGAGACCAGTTTGATTTTTTTAGTTGGTTTTATTTCATTTCCCCATTATTCAGAGAGCTTTTTCTGCGGAGAAAGAGTCCTTTTGGTTTTTTTACAGTTTTGCATTTGGGGAGGAGGTTCAAACAAAATGTCAAAGGATGGAAACGATTGAAAGAGAAACAACAAAATCTAGACTTTTCGCAGTGCCGCCGCGGCGGCGCCCTCCGCCACCGCCGGCGTTGCCCCTCCGCTTCCGCTTCCGCTGTTCGCTCGCAGCGCGATCTCCGTCTCATCCGCGACCTCCAAAAGCAGGCTCACAAGGGGAGATAGCGACTCTTGCTCCGGGCTTTTCCTTCTCCTCGCTCTGCCCGCGAGCGCGGAAAGTAGAGCGGCGGCCGCTGCCGCGGCAGGGGCCCAGCCGTTGGAGCTCCCGTTCCTTCCTCCTCCGGCGTCGCTCGCCGCTAGCGTCGCCAGAGAGGCCGGGAGGGAGGCGAGGCGTAAAAGCGCGTCGTCTCCCAGGAACAGGGTCGCGTCTGCCGCTGCGGAGGCCGGGTAGGAAGGAGGGGGCGGCGACGAAGAAGAAGAGGAAGAGGAAGAAAGGAACGAGGAGGAGCCAACGCCCGAGGCGGCGCGGCCCGCGAGCGCCGCTGCCAGGGGCGCCGCCGCCGCGGCCAAGCTCGAGGCCGCCCCTTCGAAGTGGCTCCCCGATTCCGCCGAAGCGGCTTCTTCGATCAGGGAGAGGAGCGTCTGCGCCGCGACGACGGGGGGGGCGTCGCGGGCGAGGGCGAGCGCCGCGGGAAGAGCAGCAGCGGAAGCGGAACAGGACGACGACGAAGATGCTGCTGCTGCGACGCTGAGAAGCGCCGCGGAGGCTGCTTCCGTGCCCGTCTTCCCCGGCAGAGCCCCGCGGAGGCTGAGGACTCCTCGCGCAAAGGCGAGAGAGGAAGAGAAAGAAGAAGAAGAAGGAACGCTTTCGTTCGACGGCGCCGCTTCGTCGAGCAGAGAGGAGAGCAGCGGCGGGGGCAGCCAAGCAAGCGCCGCGAGCGCCGAGCGCCAAACTGAGTTTCCCTCTCCGCTCTCTTCTCCTTCTCCTTCTGTCGAAGTCTCCGTCCACTCCGTCCCCGCCGCGACGTCGCGCGGAGGCTCCGGAAGCTTCGAGAACAGGCGCAGGGCCGCTTTCCTGGCCGCGAGGGCGACGGCGGGCCCGAGCGACGACGACGAAGAGAGGACGGCGGCGGCGCCGCGCCACTCTGCCGATTCGTTCCCAACTTTTTCGCTTCTTCCGACCTCGCCCAGGAGCTCGACGACCCGCGCCGGAGGCAGGTGCGGCGCGATGCGACCCAGAGAGCGCCAGAGAGCCGCTTTGGCTGCGCCGCTGGGGGTCGAGGAGCGAATCCACTCGGAGCAGAGCTCGGCCGCGGGGGCTCCGTCGTCGGAGGCGGCCGCGGCGACGGCGAGCGCGGCGACGGCCGCCGAAGCTGCAGAGGAGCCCGCTGCTGCCGTCATCAGGCGACGCAGGTGCGGCGCCCAGCCTCCCCCGGCGGCGACGAGCAGAGAAGAAGAAGAAGAAAAAGAAGAGGACGAGGCGCTGGAGCTGCTGCCCTTTCCTCCAACGACGACAGGCGGCGGCAGCCTCGGCGCGCCGCGGGCGAGCGCCGAGGCCGCGGCCGCCATCGCCGCGGCAGGCAGCGTCTGCGGGTCGCGGGAGAGGGCCTCGGCGAGAGCCGCGGCGCAGCCGTCGGGGCGGAAGCCCCTCGCGGCCAGCGAGACGGAGGAAGTCGAGGGGGAAGCGGAGGCGGGAGAAGAAGAAGAGCCGAAGTTTTTGCCGTCGCCGCCGACGCGGCTGCGAGCCGCGGCGCAGGCGGCGGCCGCGGCGGAGGAGACCGCCGTGAGCGCCCGCCGGTCGACGAGCGAGGGAGCAGCGGAGGAAGAGCCGCCGCCGCCGCCCGCGAGCGCCAAGAGCTCCTCGAGGGCGCGCAGCGCCGCCCGCGCCTCCCGCGGGGGGAGGACGCTCGCCTCTTCTTCCTCGTCCTTCTCTTCAGACCTCTCCTTCTTCTCCTCCTTCGTCGCGCCCTCGCTGCCGCCGAGTCCCGGAACCTGCCCCCGCGCCCCGAGGAGGCATGCGAGCCCGGCGGCGACGCCGGAGAGCGCCGAGGAAGGGGAAGAGAGAGCGCAAAGCCGAGAAGAAGAAGACGCGGCGAAAGAGCTGAGCGCCGCGGCCGCCTCCGACCTCGCAGCGGTCGCTCCGGGGACCCCCCTCGCCGCCGCGGCCGAGGCCAGCGCGCCCAGGGCCGCCGCCGCGGCCCCAACGACGGCCCCGTCCGCCGAGGGGGAAGAAGGCAGCAGCAGCTCCCGGAGGCGCTTCGCGGCGGCCTCGAAGGAGGAGGAGTCTCCGAGGGCCAGCGCCAGTGCCGGCAGGGCGACGACGGCGGCGGGGGCGGCTTCGCCCTTGCGTCCCCCCGCCCTCGCGAGCGCCGCCGGCAGCAGCGCGCCAGCAAAGGCTCGCTTCCGTTCGCCTCTCTCCCCCGAGGGGATCGCCCCCGCGACGTGGGCGAGCCCGGCCCAGAGCCCCTCGGAGGCAGCGGCGTCTCCCTCCGGGTCGGCGGAGGAGGTGCGGCGAGGAGCTGGCCGCGGCGGCGGCGGCGGCAACCCGAGGGCCACCGCCGCCGCCGCAGCTCCGTCCCCCCCGGCAGAAGAGAGCCTCCCCAGCAGCGCCCCGACGAGGAGGGCTCGCGCCGAACCTTCTCCTTCTTCCGCCCCTCCAGTCATCAGCGACGCCACGCAGGCGCCGCAGGCCTCCGCAGCGGCGCCGACGACGGAGCCAGGGAGGGGAGGGGAGGAAGAGGAGGAAGAAGACGAGGCGGCGTCGACGGCGGCGCAGAGCGCCGCCACCGCCGCCGCCCTCGCCCCGGCTCTCGCCCCCAAAACGACCAGCGCCAGCCCCGAGGCCGCGCCGCGGGCCAGCGGAGGCGGCGAAGAAGGGTCGGAGAGGATCGAGGAGAGCAGAGTGGCGGCTTGGTCGCAAGGGGAGGAGGAGGCGTCGGAGGAGGAGGTCGACGAGGAGGGAGAGGAGGTCGCCGCCGCGGCAGTCGCCCCGGCGGCGACCGCCGAGCCCTCGGACGCCGCCGCCGAGGCCGGGGAGAGCCTCTCCTGCAGCAGCACCTCCCACGGGGACCTCAATCCGCCGTCGCCCGTCGCGGAGTGGATGCACAGGGACCTGTGCGCGCCGGTGCACCTCTCCGCGAAAGAGGACCACGCGCGCCGGACGGCGCCGTTCGACGCGGGGGAGACCTGCGGCGCCGCGGAGGCCGAGGGCGAGGCGTCGGCGGCCGAGAGGAGCATGCCTAGGAAGGAAGCGAGGCGCGCCTCCGCCGTCGCCGCTGCTGCAGCTGCGCCTCTGCCTTTGCTGCTCGAAGAGAGAGGAGGAGCCGGAGGAGACCAAAGGAGCAGCGTCGCGAGCGACGCCGAGGAGGAAGTGGCGGAGGAAGAAGAAGGAGAAGAAAGCAGGAGGAGCTTCTTCGGGAGCGAGGTGCGGAGCTTGTGAGCGACGATCGAAGCGTCGTCATCGTCGCCGTTCTTGCTCCTGCCACTCCCTGCTCCTCCTCCTCCTGCTGCTCCAGCTGCCGTTTCGCGGGGAGCTGCGGAAGCCGCGGTAACGCGGGCGGCCGAGACGGTCTCCTTGCGCGTCGCGTGTTCGTGGGCGAGGGCGGCGGCGACCAGGGCGCGGGCGGCGCAGAGCGGCGCGCCGCCCGCCTCTGCCGCCGCCTCTGCCGCCGCCTCCCGGAGCAGAGCCTCCGCCGCGGACCGCAGCGGCGCCGCGGCCCCTACCGCTTCGAGCAGCCTCTGGGGCATCCGCGCGAGGCCCGAGAGAGCGGCAGCGCGGACAGAGGGAGGGGAGGAGGAGGAGGCGATCTCTCGGAGCGCCTCTGCCGCCGCGGCGACGGCCGTCGCGGCCGCGGCGCGCTCGGCGCTCTCCTCGTCTCCCTCTCCCTCGAGCTCCGGGACCTCGACCTCGCCCGCGCACGCCACGAGCTCCGCCCACGCCGACGCGGCGGCGGTCGCCCCCCCCTGATGCCCTCCCCCTCCCCCCTCCCTCCTCGCCGGGACCGGCCAGCGCTCGCGCGCGACGGCCCAGGCCCCCTCGAAGGCCAGCTCGCCGCCGCGCACGAGCGCCGCCGTCGCCCTGAGGCCCAGCGAGCCGACGCCGGGGTGCGGGTCCCTCAGGGCGAGCTCCACCGCCTGGACGAGCTCGACGCCGCGGCGCGGCGCGGCGAGGCAGGCCCGGAGGACGCAGGAGGCCGCGGAGGCGCGGAGGAGGAGGGGCGGAGGAGGAGGAGAGGAAGGCCCGCCGTCGCCGCCGTCGCAGCCACCGCCGAGGCTGCCGAGGACCAGCGCCCTCAGGTCGTCGAACGCCGCGCCGCGCCTGGCGCCAGCGGAGAGCCACGCCCTGCAGGCCAGGCGCAGGCCCAGAGCCTGCGCGAGCTCGGGAGAGGAGGCGGAGGATCGGGGGGCTCCGCCTTCGGCGGCGGCCAGGGGGAGGAGGAGCGAGGAGCGGGCGAGCGGGGAGGCTGCCGGGTGCGCGCCGGAGGCGTCCGCGGCGGCGAGGGCGGCGGCGAGGGCGGCGCGGGCGCCGCTCCTGCTGCATTTCTTCCTCCCGCTCTTCCTCGCCACGGAGGCCAGCAGCGGCGGGAGAGAGTCGAGCGCCGAGCTGGGCTGCAGGCGCGCCGCCGCGGCGAGCGCCTCCGCCACCTCCCTGTGGAGCTCCTCTCTCTCCCTCCGCTCCCTGCCCCTTCCTCTTCCCTTGCCTCGCGGCGCGGGGGGGAGCAGCAGCAGGGCCCCCATCTCCGCGAGCGCCGCGGCGGGAGGAGAGGGCAGCGTGGCCTCGGCGCCCGAAGGGAGCAGCATCGGTTCCGCCAGCAAGGACTTCGACGACGAGGAAGGAGAGGAAGGAGGCCACACTCTCTTCTTCTCCTTCGACGCGCCTTCGATCGCGCGCCGGGCCCTCCGCACCCACGCGAGCACCAGCGGAGAGGACGAGGCGAGTCGCCCAAGGTGCTGGGCTGCGAGGGAGGTGGCGTCCGCGGAGGCCGAGAGAGGAGGAGGAGCAGGGGGCGGCGGGCGGCCCTCACCCCCTGCTCCCGGGGCAGCCGACGCCGAGGCGAGGGCGGCGAGCAGCGCCTCCGCGGCCCTCCTCCCGCGCTCCGTGGGCGCCAGGGACAGGACCGCGAGCGCGGGAAGCTCCAGCGCGGCCCTGGTCGAGGGCGGGAGAGGGGGAAGCGAGGCCGGAGCGGAGGGAGCGGAGGGAGCGAAGGCCGGAGAGGCGACCCCGCGCGCGACGGCCGAGAGGAGCGCCCCCGCGTCCGAGGCGCCGGAGGTCAGAGCCAGCCACGCCACGGGGACCAGGGCGGACGCCACCGCCGCCTCCGAGGAGCGGCGGGCGAAGGCAAGGGCGGACGCGGAGGAGATCGCCGGCGCGAGCGGCGCGAGGCGGCCGCCGGGGCGGTTCCACTGCCGCCGCTGCCGTGACAGCGAGGCCGCGAGCGATGCCAGCGACAGCAGGGGCAAGATGGCCGTGTCGTCGCCGTCGCCGACGCCGTCGTTGCTCCCTTCTGCGCTGCTCCCCCGGACGAGGACGACGGCGCTCGCCGCGTCCAAGACGTCAGCGGCCGCGGAGGGGAGCGCGGCGCACTGCGCCGGAGTCCCGTGGGGGGAGGCGGCGAGCAGCGCGGCGAGCGCCCGCGCGAGGAGGAGCCTCTTCCTCCTCGCCCGCGTCCTCCCCGCTGCCTGCGCGCCTCCCGCCGCCCCCGCTTCTGCCCCTCCTCCGCCTCCTCCGCCTCCCCCTCCTCCGCGTGCTCCTCCCTCTCCTCGTTCTTCTTCCTCGGCGGCGATGAACCGCACCACGCGGGAGCGGACATCGCCTGCGAAGGGCAGCGCCGAGTCCCCCCGGGCGGCGACGAGCGGGAGGAGCAGGAAGTGGGCGACGAGGGGGAGCAGGAGGTCCCCATCTGCTTCGGGGTCGGCGAGCGCTTCGCCGATCGCGGCCGCGACGGCGCCCTCCGCCGCGACCCCGCCGGCGGCGAGGGCGCGGGCCAGGGGGCGAGAGGAGGAAGGGCCGCTCGCGGGAGCGGGGGCGGGCGGGAGGAGGACGCGGCGGCGGCGGCGATTCTGGAAGAGGCTCAGCCTCGCGAGCCCGTCGACGATGGCGGAAGCGGCGGCGGCGTCGCTGCCGCTCCTGGAGGCCTGGGGCAGTGCCGCGAGAAGGACGTCTGCGACGCGCGCGGGGGGCCAGGAGGAATTGCCGCTCTCTGCGAACGAGAGGAGGCGCGAGACGGCCTCGGAGACGACGTCCTACGAAGAAAGAGAGAAGAAGGAGTTGAGCTCGAGTTTTCCCCCCCCCCTGTCACCGCCCGTGTCGATCGAGACTCGATCGATCTTCACTCTTTTCTCTCACATCTCCCAGCTGCACGATCTCACCTCGCTCCCGTGGCTCAAGCACACATCGACGACGGCATCGAGAGAGCGAGATGCCTCGGAAGAAGAAGCCGACGCTGGAGAAGCCGACAGGTCGGTCGCGGCATCGAAGGCAGCGGCAGCGGCCAGGCGACGAAGCTGCGGATGCGACGCCAGGGCGCGGGCCTCTTCCCCCTGGAGCCGCGCCAGCGCCGAACGCACGGCAAGAGGAACCTTCTGGGCTGGTGCCATTAGGGAGGGGAGGAGGGGCTAGCGCAGAGCGCCGAGACGCATGGCTTTGATAGGAAACGAAAAAAAGAAACTCCCGCGATGGGAAAAGAAGTGCGCTGCTCGCTCGCCTTTCTCCGAGGACCTCTCTTTCCACTCTCTCTCTCTTCCCTCTTTTCCCCTCTTCCCTCTTTCCGCGATTTTTTTTGAGCGGGGCGGGATTCGAACCCGCGTGAGCTTTCGCTCGTCGGATCAGAAGTCCGACCCCTTCGACCGTGCTCGGGCACCCGCTCTTAGGAGTGCGGAGAGAAGGGAAAAGAGGGAAAAGGGGGAAAGAGAGAGGAAAGAGGAGGTCGTCGAGAAAAAAAGGCGGCAGTTTCGAAGAGGAAAAAAAAGGTGGGCAAAGAGAGGAAAACCTCTCGCTCGCTCGCTTGCTCGCTTTCTCGCCGCGAGATCAAAAACAACCGAGCGCGTCAGAAAAGAATCGAAGCGTCAGGAATCAAAGAGAAAGGTCGGAGAGAGGCGTCAGAGGCAGCGGCGCGTGCTCGGGGTCAAGGTGTTTTTCTATTTCCGTGCCGCCTCGCTTCGTTTTCGCTTCGTTTTCGCTTCGCTCGCTTTGCTTTTTGCCCCCCCCCTTTTCCCTTCGCACCCCGCGCGAAGGCGACCTGTTCTCTCAACCGACGAAGGCGACAGGCCCTTCTCGATTCGAAGCAAGGAAAAGTGGCCACGGGGAGAGAGGGCGGGTTCAGCAAAGAAAGAGAAGAGAAAGAGAAAGAGAGAGAGAAAAACATCCAAGAGAGACAGGGGAAAAAAGTGAGTAGTGAACGAGAATGAAAAAAAAAAACTCAACTTTTTTTCATGCAAAAAAAAAATATTCTCCCTCTCAACCTCCTCGGCCTTTCTCCAACCCTCCGAAGTCACTCACTTGAGCAGACTCCGCACCACGCTCCGCACGTTGAGCCTCTTCAGATCCACATACGTCTGCCCGCACCCCACAAACATCACCGGGGCCCCGGAAGCGTACACCATCGACACCGCCGCGCCGACCTTGTCGTCGATCGTGTCGAACTTTGTCAGCACGATGCCGTCGACGGCGCAGGGCCTCCCTTCCCGCACCGACGTCCCCGCCGCGTTGCCCTCGTCGCCGCCGTCGGCGCCGTTCGAGGCGCTCTTGGCGGCGATGATGTTCCGAGGGGGGGCCAGGTCCAGCAGCCTGGCGTTGAACTGGGTCAGCTGGTCAACGCCGTCGTTGCCGACCAGGGCCTCCCCGACAAAGAGCACCAGGTCCGGGTCGTTCGCGGCGATCAGCCCCGCCAGGGCGCGCATCAGCGGCTCGTTGTCCTGCATGCGGCCGGCGGTGTCCACCAGGACGCAGTCGACGCCGTCCCGCGCGGCCTGCCGCACCGCCTCCGCCGCTACTTTCGCCGGGTCCTTCTCGTACCCTCGCTCGAACAGCGGGACGCGCAGCCTCGCCGCGTGCGTCTTGAGCTGCTCGACCGCGCCCGCCCTGAACGTGTCGCACGCGGCGATGCTGACCTTGACGCCGTTGGACGACAGCCAGTAGGCGACCTTGGAGAGGGAGGTGGACTTGCCGACGCCGTTGACGCCGACGAACGTGATGACGTAAGGGCGGCGGCCGGAGGCCTTGGCGGCGCGGACCTCTCGCAGGACATCGACGGTCCTCCTGGTGTTTTGGTCGGTAGGGGGCGCGGGTCGAGAAAGAGAGAAGAACGGGGCGTGAGTTTTTTTCCTCTCCCTGAAATCCTTTCGCGCTGCTCTTCTCTCTCCGTCTTTCTCTCTCTCCCCCCAAAAAAGTCAAAAAATCAAAAAACTCTCACCTCGGCGTCAGGATGCGCTCCAGCGCCTCCTCGACCGCCGCGCGCACCGCCGACGCAACCCGCGTGAAGCTCGCGTGCTGGGCCCCGACTATCGATGCCCGCACCGAGGCGCAGACTTTCCCCGCGACGGGCTCGGCGACGTTGCGCTCCATCAGCTTCCTCTTCAGCGCTTCGAGCGCGGGGCCCACGTCGGCATCCGTCAGGGCCGAGGACCCGGCGAGCGAGAGGCCCAAGGAGCGCACGAAGGAGGAGAGGGCGGATGTCGAGGGCTTGGCTGTCGTCGCCGTCGCTGTCGCCGCTGCCGCTGCCTTCTTCGGCGCCGCAGCAGGCTTCCCCTTGGCGGCGGCGGCAGCAGAGGGCTCGTCGTCGAAGACGAAGCCGGCGTCGTCGTCGCCAGAGTCCTCTTCTTCTTCGGCATCCACGCGGGACTTGGCCGTGAAGTCGACCCCTTCCTCCGCCGCCGCCGCCGCTGCTGCTGCTGCTCCCGCTCCGCCGACGGGGGGCTTCCCCTCGGAGAAGTCAAGCGCCTCGAGGGCGGCCCCCGTGCGCGCCTGCCCATGCCAGACCCGGGCCGCCTTCGCCGCCTTGGCCGCCTTCGCCGGGGCTGCTGCTGCTGCTGCTAGGCTCCCGCTGCTTCCGCCGCCGCCGCCGCCGCCCTTTTTGCCGCCGCCTCCTTTCAGCCGCAGCTTGGCCGCGGCGGCCTCGAGGTTGATCGCAGAGCCGTTGCCGTTGGCTCCCTCTGCTTTTCCCTTTCCTTCTCCTTCCTCTTCTACCTCCCGTTCTTCCTCCTCCTCTCCCGCCGCCGCCGCTGCAGCCACGGCCATGAGCGAGGCGCCCGAAGACGAGGGGGTGGACTTCCTATTGGCTCTCGCCGCCGCGGTCGTTGTGCTCGCGGCCCCTGAGGCCGCGGACCTCTCGGCGGCGTCGGCGAGCTTCTCAAAGGTGGCGTCGAACGACGAGAGGTCTCCTTCTTCTTTGCCTTTGCTCGAGCTCAAGCTCGCCCGGTACGCCTGCGCGAACGCCTCCGTGGTCGTCTGGAGCAAGGCATCGACGTAGGGAAGGCGCAGCGCGCGCTGGTAGATGGCGACGACAACGAGGCCGAGGCCCTGAAGTTGGTTGAGGTCGAGTTTTTTAAAATAGTTTTCTCAGTCGAGGGTGAGCCGCAGGAACGCTCTTGATCGATGGCAACGCGGTTTCTCTTTCTCCGTTTCTTCTCTTTCTCTTTTCGCGACTCTCACGTTGTGCAGGCTCCACTTCAGGGTGTACGCCCCTCCCCCCACTCCAGGGGCGTCCCACGCGAACGAAGCCTCGGACGCGCGGTCCTCGAGCAGGCACGAGCGGACCAGCGCGTCGAGCGGCGCATTGGTCGCCAGAGCCGCGCCGATGCCGCTGCCGTGCTTCGAGTTCGAGCCGCCCTTCCACCGCCAGAGGACCTCGCCGCCGCGGGTGAAGGCGACGACGGCGTCGATCATGAAAGAATGCCTCTGCGGGAGGCTGGAAGGGATGCGAGGCACTAAGAGAGGCTGAGGAAAACGAAGGATGAAGAGAGAGCGATCGTTCTGATGGGGGTTTTCTTTCCACTTTTGTTTCTCAAGCTTGTTTACCCTCTCTCTTCTTGTCTCTCTCTCGGCTAGTACTTTACAGACCCGCTCTTTCATATCCTTCTCTTCACGACAATTCACGCCCCGCTGACGATCGCGCGCACGGCGGCGTCGAACTTGGGGGAGTCGATGGCCTGTTTGTCGGAGTTGAAGTGAACAGTTTGGAGAGTGCAGTTATGAGAGAGGAGATTTCGAAAGCGGCGGCTATCTTTCTTCTCTCTTCTACTCTCTGTGCCTTGTCCCCCCCCCCCTCCCGAATCTCTTCCGTCTCTGCTCGCTTTCCCCCTTCCTCTCACCGAGTCCGCGGTGTAAAACGGGTTGCATGAGGCCTCGACGAACGCAGCGTGGATGCGCTTGAAGACCTGTTTTTGGTTTTGGAGTTTTTGAAGAAGAGAACAAGACGAAGGTCTGTGAGAGAGAGGGGACCCCTTTCGGCGGAGAGGTCGAGGCAAAGCCTTTTTGGTTTTCTTTTTTTCCCCGAAGGGAGAATGAACCCTCTCACCGCTCGCAGCTCGTCCTCGCGCGGCTGCGGGTCCGAGGCGATCAGGATGAGCTTCACGCGCGTGTTGGAGGCGTAGCTGTTGTTGAAGTTTTTTGTTTTGGTTTTTGTTGAGTTCTTTGCGGGGGGTGGTGAGCGCTGAAGAAGAATCGGGAGGTGCGCTCTCTGACACGATGCCGTCTCTTCCGTCAAACCAAAAGCAAAAAGCAAAAACCAACTCGTCTCTCCTCACCCGTAGACGACGAACTCGTCCGAAGGATACAGAACTCCCAGGTAGGCCTCCCCAGAGTCCGGCGCGGCGCCCCCGGCCCTGGCGCGGGCTTGGGCCAGAGCCGCCGCAGGGGCCGCAGCGGAAGGGGCCGCCGCCGCCGAGGGGGCGCGCGGCGGGAGCCTCTCGTCGACGGCGTCCAGCGCGGCGTGGACGGCGAAGTGGAAGCGCAGGGCGCCTCCTCCTCCCCCCTCGTCGTCATCGTCGTCACCGTCGCCGCCACCGTGTGCGTCTCCGGCGTCGGAGATGATCCCGACCGAGGAGGGCGACGGAGAGAAAGTCTCGAGGTAGAGCGGGTTGTTCTGTTTTGTTGTTGTTGTTGTTGAAGAGGCCAAGGTGATTTTTTGAGTTCGATCGCCGAGAGGAGCCCGAACGTTTTTTTCAATGCGAAAAACCTTCTCTTTCTCTTCCTTTTTCTGTACTAGTCTCACCTTGGCCCCGACGACCGCGGCGCAGACGACGGGCATGATGGAGAGTGCTCCTGTGTTTAAATCAGATGAAAAAAGCAGCGGACGAGAGAGACAGGGGAAGAAGAAGAAGACGGAGAGAGAAAAACCCGGGCCTCTTCGCCTCTCCTCGTCGTCGCCGAGCCCAGAGGGGGAAAAAAAGTGAGCCTTTTTCATTTTGTTGATCGAGCTTTTTCTCCTCAACAAACGTCTCTTCTCTTCTGTTTCTCTTCGTCGGCGCTCTCTTCTTCTTCGTTCCTCGCAGGTGGAGATAGAGCATGGCGAGCTTGCTCGTCCGGTCGGGCGTGCGCCCGGCCTCCCGCTTGGGCGCGCTCTCGAGGTTGAATGCTGCGAGCAGCAGCAGCAGCCCCTCCGGCCGACTCAGCAATGAAGCTCGGACGATGACGATGTTCTCCTCGCTGGCCTCTTCTCCCTCGCTGCCTCGCTCGCCTGCCTCCGCCCTGTTATGCGGCGGCGGCCACTTCGAGAGGCTACTCTCGCAGATGCATCCATGTTGGAGGGTGCAGGCGTTCGCCCCGTCGTCGAGTGCGGTCCAAACAGCAATGGCGGCGTCGACGGCGACGTCGACCTCCTCTTCCTACTCGACCTCTTCTTCGAGCTCTTCTTCGCCGCCGCCGCCCCGCCAGCAGCCAGGAACCAGCCATAACAGCGGCAACAGCAGCGGAAGTGGAAGTGGCGGACGAACAGGCGGCAGCGGATCCCACGGCGGCGCAAACACCTCGGCCTCTTCTTCTTCTTCGGGCGGCGGCGGCGGCGCCGTCGCCGCCCGCGCCCGTCGAGGCTCCTCCGGCTCGAGCGACATCACCGACCAGATCCCGGTCCGCCCCGTCGGCGTCGTCGAGGGCGCCAGCTACACCGTCGTCATCGTCGCCGGCGTCGCCTGCGCCGCAGCGGTGCTCTACGCCGCGGCCTCGGAGCTCCTCGGCAATCCGGTCGAGTACTCGGCGTTCTCTGCCGCACTGGAGCGCGCCCGCGACGACCCGCGGGTCGCCGTCCGCCTGGGCTCCCCTGTCACCGGCTACGGCCAGGAGGCCCGCGGCAGGGCGGCGAGGCAGCGCATCCCGCACAGGCTGCGGACCGACGAGGCGGGCGTGGAGCACGTGCAGATACAGTTCCGGGCGCGCGGCCCCGGCGGCGCGGCGCGGGTCACCGCCGAGATGTTCCAGCGGCCCGTCGAGGTGGGGTCGAGCAAGAAAGAGTGGGCGTACGACTACATGGTCGCGGACTTCGAGCACCCGCAGAGCGGGAGGGTGACGCTGGTGGCCCCCGGGAGCGACGTGCGGAGGTAGAAGAAGTGAGAAGAGGGAGAAACAGTTTCTTTCATTGATGTTTTTTTCATTTTTTTTCCTGGTTTTTTATTTAAAGTCGATCCGCTTTTATACGTAACAGAATCATTAACAGTCATGAGGGGGGCGGAAGGGGCCGACTCCGAGAGAGAGAGAGAGAGAGAGAGAGAGAGAGAGAGAGA
>Ga0315283_10000913_pt1 | contig 22734 bp, 25 predicted proteins | sample YL17G09_0_MG_FD_204541 | JGI IMG/M metagenome (GOLD analysis project Ga0315283, IMG submission 204541) | Sediment microbial communities from Yellowstone Lake, YNP, Wyoming, USA - YL17G09_0 | ecosystem: Environmental > Aquatic > Freshwater > Lake > Sediment | place: USA: Wyoming | collected...
TCTGCGTGCCGATCTTCTCCTGCCCGGCTTGCATCGCGGCGTAGATCATGTGGACCTTGTCGTCGCGGATCAGGTTGCGGATCGCCGGCGTGGGCACGAGGATCTCGACCGCGACGACGCGCCCGCGGTTGTCGGCGCGCGGCAGCAGGGCCTGGCACACGATCCCCTCGAGCACCATCGAGAGCTGCGTGCGGATCTGCGCCTGCTGGTGCGCCGGGAAGACATCGACGATACGGTGAATCGTCTGGGCGGCCGAGTTCGTGTGCAGCGTCGCGAACGTCAGATGGCCGGTCTCGGCGATGCGCAGCGCCGCCTCGACCGTCTCGAGGTCGCGCATCTCGCCGATGTAGACCACGTCGGGGTCCTCCCGCAGCGCCGCGCGCAACGCCGGGCCGAAGCCGGCCGTGTCGCTCAGGACTTCGCGCTGGTTCACGAGGCAGTTCTTGTGCGGGTGGATGTACTCGATCGGGTCCTCGATGGTGAGGACATGCTGCCGGCGTTCGACGTTGATCTTGTCGATCGCGGCGGCCAGCGTCGAGCTCTTGCCGCTGCCGGTCGGGCCGGTCACCAGCACCAGGCCACGCGGCTGGTCGGCCAGCGTGGACACGACCTCCGGCAGGCCCAGATCCTGGAAATTGCGGATCTGCTCCAGGATCACCCGGTAGACGGCCGCCACGGCGCCGCGCTGACTGAACACGTTGCAGCGGAAGCGCGCCATGAGGCGCAGGCCGAAGGAGAAGTCGAGCTCCTGCGTCTCCTCGAAGCGCTTCTTCTGCGAATCAGTCAGGACGCTATACGCGAGTTGCTTCGTCTCGGACGGCGTCAGATCCGGCATCTCGAGGCGCCGCAGGTAGCCGTGGACGCGCACCCGCGGCGGGCTTCCCGCGGTCAGGTGCAGGTCCGACCCGCCCATTTCGACCGTCTCGCGCAGCAGTTCCGGTAGCGTCGCCATCGATCGCCTTTCTCCGCCGGGGGCGCCGCCCCCGGCCGCCTACAACATCGTCTCGCGCAGGACTTCCTCAATCGTCGTCACGCCTTCGTTGATCTTCTGCAACCCGCTGTTGCGCAGCGTGATCATGCCCTCGTCGACCGCCTTGCGGCGCAGCTCGAGGCCCGATGCCCCGACCAGGATCAGTTCCCGCAGTCCGTCGGTGATATCCATGACTTCGTACAGCCCGACGCGTCCCTTGTAGCCCGTCGTGTTGCACCGTTCGCAGCCCGTGCCGCGCATGGGCACGACCGCCTGCGCGTCCTCGGGGCTGAACCCGATCTTCGTCAGCGCGGCCGGCGGCGCCGGGTCCGCGACCTTGCACTGGGTGCACACGCGCCGGACCAGCCGCTGGGCGCAGATGAGGTTCACCGAACTCGAGACCAGGAACGGCTCGATGCCCATGTTCATCAGCCGGCTGATGGTGCTCGGCGCGTCGTTGGTGTGGAGCGTCGACAGCACCAGGTGGCCGGTCAGCGCCGCCTTCACCGCGATCTCGGCCGTTTCGAAGTCGCGGATCTCGCCGACCAGAATGATGTTCGGATCCTGGCGGAGGAAGGCACGGAGCGCGGCTGCAAAGTTCAGGCCGATGTTTTCCCGGATCTGGACCTGGTTGATGCCGGGCAGGTTGAACTCGACCGGGTCCTCTGCGGTCATGATGTTCGTGCCGATCGTGTTCAGCCGCGAGATCGACGAGTACAGCGTGTTCGTCTTGCCGCTGCCGGTCGGGCCCGTCACGAGCACCATGCCCCAGGGTTTCTGAATCGCCGCCTCGAAGCGCGACAGCGGCTCGGGGGCGAATCCGAGCTTCGTCATGTCGAGCATGAGCTTGTCGCGGTCGAGCAGGCGCATCACGATCTTTTCGCCGAACAGCGTCGGCAGCACCGACACGCGGAAGTCGATCTCCTTCGACTTCCCCTGGTCGTTGTACCGAATCTTGATGCGGCCGTCCTGCGGCAAGCGCTTCTCGGCGATGTCGAGCTTCGACATGATCTTCAGGCGCGACGCGATCGCATCCCGGTACTTCAGCGACGGGTTCATGATCGCGTAGAGCACGCCGTCAACGCGGTACCGGATCCGGTACTCCTTCTCGTAGGGCTCGATGTGGATGTCGCTTGCGCCTTTCTGGATCGCCGACATCAGGAGAACGTTCACGAGCCGGATGACCGGCGCCTCCTCGCCCTGCTTGGCCAGCGCCTCGACGCTGATCTCGTCGAGGTCCTCGAGCACCTCGACGTCCCCGTCGAGCCCCATCGGCATGTCGTCGAGCGCCCGCGAGGCCGCCTCGAGCGCCCCTCCCCCGCTGGCCGTCTTCGGCACCGCGTAGTACTTCAGGATGGCGTCCTGCACCGCTCTCTCGGTCGCCACGACAGGCTCGACGTTGTAGCCCGTCATGAACTTGATGTCGTCCATGGCGAACACGTTGGTCGGGTCCGCCATGGCGATCGTCAGCGTGGCGCCGACGCGGCTGAGCGGGAGAATCTGGAACTTCTGCGCGGTCTCGACGGGGATCAACTTGATGACCGCGGGGTCGATGTTGAACTGCTCGAGGTCGATCGACGGCACGCCGTACTGCTTGCTCAACAGGGCGGTGATGTCGTCCTCCCGAATGAAGCCGAGCTTCACCAGCGCCGTCCCCAGTCTGCCGCCGTGCTGCTTCTGATGGGCCAGGGCCTCCTGGAGCTGTTCCAGCGTGACGCGACGCTCCTTCAGGAGCATTTCACCGATGCGCATGGCCATGGGTCAGGCTGGCTGTCCACGATGTGACGTGTCCCGCCTGGATCGTGCGGAATTCGTCAGTGACATTACAATTATCGGCAGTTTCGCGCCCGTGACGCGTGATTTCGGGCCAGGATGCCATGAATATTCTGTCGTTCGACAGAATATAATGCCGGCATCCTGCTCCGGGCCACGCCGCGACACACACCGACGTCTTCTTTTCGGCGTGGCGGCGGCCGCGCATCAGTCCCGGCAGAGATTCCGCCCCCGGCTACGCCGAGGTTCGTTCGAAAACCCCGCCACGACCCCGGACCACCCGTCGCGTCCCGCTGGAACCTGCCATGGCCGGAAATCGTCTACACTTGGAGAGTTGCGCGCCTGTGGGTGCCCCTCGCCAGGGAGCGTCCCCGACGGCAGTCGCCGCTTTTTTCAGGAGCAGCCGACACCATGACTGAATCGCCCGCTGCCTCGCAGCCGCCAACGCCCGGGCTGAGCCTTCTGGCCCGCATCTGGGGCATCCTGACGTCGCCCAAGGAGACCTTCGCCGATATCGTCGCCCGGCCCCGGTGGCTCGGGATGATGCTGGTGGCGATCCTGGTGACGACCGTCTTCATGGGCGGATTCCTGATGACCAAGGTCGGCCAGCAGGCGTACCTCGACAACCAGGTGCGGGCGACCGAGCGGTTCGGGGGGCAGGTGAGCGAAGCGCAATACGCCATGATGGAGAAGATGGCGACATACGCGGCGCCGATCACCGTCGTTTCCGTGGCGGTGTTCACGCCGCTGATGTGGGCGCTGGTGGCCGGGATCCTCTTCGGCGTGTTCAATGCGGCCATGGGCGGGGACAGCTCGTTCAAGCAGGTCTTCGCCGTCGTGGCGTATTCGAGCGCGATCTCCATCGTGCAGCAGGTGTTCGTCACCCCGTTGAACTACGTCCGTGAGACGATGTCGAGCGCGACCAACCTGGCGGTGTTCCTGCCGATGCTCGACGAGAGCAGCTTCCTGGCGCGGCTGCTGGGGATGGTCGACCTGTTCCTCATCTGGTGGGTGTTCGTGCTGGCCATCGGCCTCGGCGTACTCTACCGCCGCAAAACGGGACCGATCGCCATCGGGTTGTTTGCGGTCTACGGCATCATTGCCGTGGTTGTGGCGGCGCTGTTCGGCCGCGCGGGAGCCTAGTGTGAATCGCAAGAAGATTATCATCGGGACGCTCATTGTGGTGCTGGCGGCGGCCCTGATCGGCGCCAATCTGTACTTCAAACGCGAGACGGGCGTCGAGGTTCAGGTCGAGAAGGTCCTGAAGCGCGACCTGGAGGCGATCGTGTCGGCCTCGGGCAAGATCCGGGCGATGACGACGGTCAACATCAGCGCCAACACGATGGGCCGCGTCACCAAGCTGGCCGTCGAAGAAGGCGACCGGGTCAAGAAGGGGCAGTTCCTCCTCGAAATCGATCCTCGTTCCTGGCGCACGCAGGTGGAACGCGGCGAGGCGGGGCTCTCGGCCCAGCGGGTCGCCGTCGAGCAGGCCAAGACGGCGGTCGAGTCGGCGAAGTCGTCGCTGAAGCTCGCGCAGGACACGTACAAGCGGCAGCAGGACCTCTGGAAGGACCAGCTCACCACGCGGGAGGCGCTCGACCGCGCCGAGAACGACGTGAGGCTGCGCGAGCGCGACGTGGAGTCGCGGCAGGCGGAGATCACGATGCAGACCACCCGCATCCGGCAGAACACCGCGGATCTCGATACCGCGAAGTACAACCTCGGTCAGGTGTCCATCGACTCTCCCATCGACGGCATCGTCACCCGCCGCAACATCGAGCTGGGCGAGAACGTGATGATCGGCACGATGAACAACGCGGGCACGGTGCTGCTGACGGTGGCGGATCTCTCCGTGATCGAAGCCGAACTCGAGGTGGATGAAACCGACATCCCGAACGTGAAGGTCGGGCAGATGGCGAAGGTCACGATCGACGCGATCCCCGACAAGACGTTCGCGGCGAAGGTCACGGAAGTCGGGAACAGCCCGATCCAGACCGCGGCGGCGGCCAGTTCGCAGGCCATCAACTTCAAGGTCGTCGTCACGATCCAGGACGAGATCCTGGAGGTGCGGCCGGGCTTCACCTGCACGGCGGACATCACGACCGCCACCCGCAAGGATGTCGTCTCGCTCCCGATCCAGGCCACCACCGTGCGGGAGCTCGTCTTTGACGACAAGGGCAACGAGGTGCGGGAGCCGGAGGCCGACAAGAAGAAGCCGCGCCGGCCGGGACCCGTGAGCGTCACGGCCGAGCTGAAGCCGGGCCAGACGAAGAAGGAGAGCGAGGGCGTCTTCGTCATCAAGGACGGCACGGCGCGGTTCCTGCCGGTGAAGACCGGCATCGCGGGCGAAAAGTACTTCGAGGTGCTGTCGGGCGTGAAAGACGGCGCCGAAGTCATTACCGGCCCGTTCAACTCGGTCCGGGATCTCAAGGACGGCGACCTCGTGAAGCTCCAGGCGCCGGCCGGGAAGAAGTAGGCACCCGTGGGACGGGTCTTCGAAGGCGTCATCATCGCGCTGCGCGCCATCTGGGGGAGCAAGCTGCGTTCCTTCATGAGCGTGCTCGGCAACATCGTGGCCGTGACCTCGATCATCGCCGTGGTGTCCCTGATCCAGGGGCTCAACGCGACGGTGACCGACGCCATCGTCTCCGATGTGGGTGCCGACTCGTTCGTCGTCGACCGCTTCGGGGTCATACGCAGCGAGGAAGACTTCGAGAAGGTGCGGAGCAACCCGCGGTTGACGATGCAGGATGCCGAGGCCATCCGGCGCTACAGCCCGCTGGTGCGGTCGGTGATGGCCGAGAGCAGCAGTTCCGGCCAGGTCTCGTACCAGGAGAAGCTCCTGGAGAGCATCCAAGTCCGCGGCGTGTCGTCCGAGTACGTCAACTTCTCGTCGTACAACGCCGAGCGGGGACGCCTCATCAGCCCGAGCGAGGTCGAGCGCCACCGCAACGTGGTGCTGCTCGGCTGGGGCACGGCTGACCGCCTCTTCGGCCAGCGAAATCCGCTGGATCAGGTCATCAAGATCCAGGGCATCCACTTCCGCGTGATCGGCATCAACGAGAAGAAGGGGGCCGTGTTCGGGCAGTCGCAGGACGAGTTCGCCGTCATGCCGCTTGGCGCATTCCAGAAGATCTTCGGCTCGCGCCGGAGCATCCAGCTGAACGTCAAACCGATCGACCCCTCGGTCGTCCGGGAAGCGATGAACGACACCACGATCGCCCTCCGGATCGAGCGCCGGCTGAAGCCGAAGGAGCGGGATAACTTCGGCATGTTCACGTCCGACTCGATCCTGGAAATCTACCACCAGGCGACCAATGGGATTTTTGCCGTGCTCATCGGCGTGGTCGCCCTGTCACTGGTGGTCGGAGGCATCGTGATCATGAACATCATGCTGATGGTGGTGACCGAGCGGACCTTCGAGATCGGGCTGCGCAAAGCCCTGGGCGCCAAGCGGCGCGACATCATGCTGCAGGTCCTGGCCGAGTCCGTCACGCTCTCGGTCGCCGGAGGCGTCATCGGGACCACGCTGGGCTTTCTCGTGGCCCTGGTGATCTCGAAGCTCAGCCCGCTGCCGGCGGTCGTCCAGCCCTGGTCGGTGGCGCTGGGCATCGGCATCACGGCGGTGGTGGGCCTGATCTTCGGCGTGTATCCCGCCATGCGGGCGGCCAGGCTCGATCCGATCGAAGCGCTGAGGAGAGAATAGCCATGGCCGTGCGTTTCGCCCTCTTCAGCGACATCATCGGCATGGCGTTCGCCACGCTGCGCGCGAACAAGCTGCGCGCGTCGCTGACGATTCTGGGCGTGGTGATCGGAATCACGGCGATTGTCGGCATGACCTCGCTCATCCGGGGCTTCGACGAGTCGCTGCGTGACTCGATTCGCGAGCTCGGCCCCAACACGCTCTTCGTGGCGAAGTTCAGCGGCCTGAGCATCATGTCGGGGAAGGAGTTCAAGGACCTCATCAAGCGGCCTGTGCTGACCGTGGCGGACGCCCGCGCCATCGAGCGCGAGGCGCCGTCGGCCGGAAAGGTGGACGTCTGGCTCGGCGCCTGGGGCGCCGGCACGCGGGAGCGCGCGTACTACAAGGGCGAGAAGACGAAGCAGCTCGGCGTCATTGGCGTGTCCGAGAACTACGCGGCCGTGAACTTCCTGAAGATCGCCGGCGGGCGTTTCTTCACCCAGGCCGAAGTCGACCACCGCCGCAACCTCGCGGTGCTCGGCGAGACGCCAGTGCGGGCGCTGTTCCCGAACGTCGACCCGGTGGGCAAGACGATCCGGATCGCCGGCGACGAGTACGAGGTGGTCGGCCACATCGGCCCGCGGCCGAGCCTCGGGGGCATGGGCAGCGGCCAGGACGACTTCATCGTCATCCCGTACACGACCTACCAGAAGCAGTTCGGCTGGCGCCGGATGACGGGCAACATCCACGTCGGAGGATCCCAGGCCAGCGCCGGCGCGTTCAAGAGCGCCATGATTGCCGTGGTGCCGGCTGAGGGCGCGACCCGCGACGACGCCATGAAGGAAGTCGAGCAGATCATGCGCATTCGGCATGGTCTGAAGCTGGACCAGGCGAATGACTTCGACATCATCACGCAGGACGCGGCGCTGAAGATGTGGGATCAGATCTCGGGCGCGACCTTCATCGGGCTGGTGGTCATCTCCTCGATCGCCCTCATGGTGGGCGGGATCGGGGTCATGGCGATCATGATGATCTCGGTGACCGAGCGGACCCGCGAGATCGGCGTCCGCAAGGCGCTCGGCGCCCGGCGCCGGGAGATCCTGTGGCAGTTCCTCCTGGAGGCCGTCTTCCTGACCTCCGTCGGCGGCGTCCTGGGCATCATCCTGGGCGCGGGCATCGGCTGGGGCGTCCACCTGCTCACCGGATTTCCCGTGTCGCTGCCCTGGTGGAGCTTCGCGCTCGGACTAGGCTTTTCGGGCTCGGTGGGCATCTTCTTCGGCATGGTCCCGGCCATCCGGGCCGCCCGCCTGGACCCGATCGAAGCGCTGCGCTACGAGTAGGCGAGCGATCACGCAGCTCGCCGCCGGCGACCGCTACTCGAATGCGACGACGGCCGCGCGCAATTCGGTGATGTGCACCGCCCTGACCATGGTCACGCCCTGCTGCAGCACGCCGTCGGTGTACGTGGGCGCGGGTCGGGACGCCGCGGCGTACACGGCGTCGAGCGCGGTGCGGAGTTCGACGATGTGCGCAGCGCTGATCGCGGTCGCGCCGGCGATCACCGACGGATTGGTCCAGGAGTACGCCGCCAGTTCGTACCTGACGCGCAACGCATCGATCCGCGTGCGCAACTCCGTGACATGAACCGCGCGGACGGTGGTCACCCCGGCCTGCAGGGGGTCGTCGGTGAACGGGGGCGGCGCCGCCGGCGCTTCGGTTGCCAGGTAGTACTGCCCGAACCTGCTCGACCAGCCGTGGATTTTCGACGCGGTCCCGACAAAGATGTTCGAGTTGTAAGACGCGGGCGTCCGCAACGCCGGGTCGCCGTAGGTGTCAGGTGAAATGGCCCCGACGTAGCGTACGTAGTCCTGGAACGCGGCCCGGGCGTAGTCGCGAAACGCCGTCCCTCCAGTTGTCGTGTACAGGAACGCCGCCGAGTTGGCCGCCATCAGGAGATAGGGCAGCTGACCTTCTCCCTGCACCGACACCGTGGTGAGGAACCGATAGGGGATCTGGCGCGGCCGGTAGCCGCCGGACCCGTTGGTGTCGCCGCCGTAGGTTATCGCGATCAGCCAGTTCGTCATCCGCCGGACCAGGTCGAGGACGCTCGAGGCATAAGCCGCATCACTAAAGGTGAGGACTTCGTCGTAGGCCTTGATCGCCGGCTCGAGGATATACGCGTTCATGAGGGGCTCGCGCACGGTCCCGGCCGGCGGCTCGTCGCTCACGACAAACCCCTGGCCTCCGGCCGCCGCTTCGCGGTCGAACACGTTGCGCAGGATGTCCCGGATCGCAGTGCTGATGGGCTTCCACCCGTAATCCGTGGTCGCCAGTTCCGCCGACGGGTTGATCCGCCAGAGGTTCACGAGGTTCTCGACCAGCCAGCCGTGGATGCGTAGTTCGGAGGTGTCGATGTACCCTTCGCCGTTGAACGACTGGTAGACATACTGCCGGACGCCTTCCTGGATCTCGTCGAAGGCATCCTTGCCGCGCCGGTCGCCGGTCAGCAGCCAGTGCAGAGCATAGCCCTGGCTCCAGGTGTGGCTGGGGCGGCCGCCCCAACCGCCGCAGCCATCCTCCGGCCGGTTGTGCGAGAGGCGGTCCTCGAAGTCCTTCTGGAAGTTGTAGGCCGGGCCGTCGACACCTGTATGGTAGATGTCGAAGTCGATTTCATGCCGGGCGAACACGCGGGCCGCGTCGGCGAAGGCCAACGTGCCGGTCCGCATGAACTGGAGGTACATCCCGTAGATCCAGTCGTAGTGATTGCTCGAGTAGTGCTGAGCGCCGGGGCACTGGTTGATGCCGTCCCATCGAAGATCGCCGTAGTCCTGCCAGCTATCCAGGTCCACGCTGAGGTGCCCCCAAACGGTCGTGCCCGTCAGACCCGGAGGATTCTGCACCACCGACGAATCGATCTTCGCCCGCTGGATCCGCTCGAACAGGTCGAAATCCGCCTGCCGATCCGGGGCCAGGCCAGTCAGGGGAGCGACGATCCGTCCCCAGCCCCTGGTGGAGGCATAGTAGCCAGCGGACGCCACCGCAAGGGGCCTTGGCGCGGCGTCGCCGCCGACGAGCGCGCCGGCGGCCGTGTACCGCGTCGTGCGAAGTCCGGGCGACCCGCCCAGCGGGACCACCGCTTCCCACGTCTTCTCGACGCCGCTGCCGAAAACGTACGTTCCGCCGGACGCCAGGAGCACTGTGGGACCGAACGTCGAGGCGGTGAGTACCATGTCCGGCTGTCGCGGTTCGCCCTCTCCCCCTTGTGCCGCGTCCCATCCGTAGGAATTGTTGTTCCTGAAGGTCAGCCACACCCGCACGTCGGATCGGTCGCGGAAGAACGCCAGGCGAGCCCGGAACCGGTTGAGATCGTCCCGGAGCGGCGCGCCAGCGCCTCGCCAGACGCCGTCGACCCGGACGAGGACCTTCATCGGCCCGTCTTCCTCGATGGCCCACGAGGTCGGCACGGCCTGGTAGGAGGCGCCGCCGGACTGGACCTGGAAACCGTGGCCGCCCACGACGAGTTGGCTCTTGTCGAAGGTGAAGGAGGCGACGCGCGTGTTGATGACGAGCGACGAGGCGCTGTCAGTCGCCGTGATTCCGGTCACCGCCGCGGGCAACGTGCCAGTCTGCAGGGTCAGCGCCACCTGGCCCGAGGCGGGCAGGTCGAGCTGGCAGTCGAAGAGCGCCCAACGGATGCTGCCGTCAGGCCAGCGGGCGGTCACCTGGAACTGGGCGGGAATCTCGACGCCACCGCGAAGGAGCCTGAGATGACCGATGAGGGTGACCGCCCCCTGGGCGAATGGCACGCCCGACGTGACGGGTTCGCCGGGCCGGGCCACCGCCTCCCGATTCGTGACCGTCAGCGGGATGTCCGCGGCACGGGCTTGACCGGCAAGCACCGCCACCAGAGTCAGGACGAAGAGGTGACCGGTCAGCACTCGCATCGACGCCTTCCCTTTTCCTCTCGCAGGAGGGCACGGTGCCGGTCGGCAGCCGTCCGCTGACGACGCCGGTCACCAGAGCAAGATCCGTGGCCAGTATACGCCTCGCGCCGGCGGTACGCGGTCGGAATCCTCGAGGCCGAGCGACCCCCGAATCCCCAGCCTCACGTCCCTCCCCCCTTGGCCGCCGAAGCCTCTGGCGGAGGCGGCTGGCCCCTAGTAGAATGGCCTCTTCGGTCTCCTGATCTGATCCCGAGAAAGAGGGCTACCGCCTATGAAGGTCTACGACGCCGCCAGCATCCGGAACATCGCGATTGTCGGTCACGGTGGTTCCGGGAAAACGCAACTCACCTCCAGCATCCTCTTCAATACCGGCATGGTGAACCGCCTCGGCAAGGTCGACGAGGGCAACACGGTCACCGACTTCGATGAAGAAGAGATCGCCCGCAAGCACACGCTCTCCGCAGGCCTCGCCTTCGCCGAGTGGAACAAGGTCAAGATCAACATCATCGACACGCCGGGGTTCGCGAACTTCTTCTCCGAGGCACGGGCGGCGCTCCGGGTGGTGGACGGCGCCCTGGTGCTCGTCGACGCAGTGTCGGGCCCCGAGGTCCAGACCGAGAAGGCGTGGGAAGAGTGCGAGGCCGGCGGCCTGCCGCGGCTGGTGGTGTTCTCGCGGATGGACCGGGACCGGTCGAGCCTCGAGCGTACGCTGGAATCCGCGCAGGCGATCTTCGGACGGGCGATCGTGCCCATCCAGATGCCCATCGGCGAGGAGAAGCACTTCAGGGGCGTCGTCGATCTGGTCGCGATGAAGGCCTACACGTGGGCCGGCGACGGATCGGCGAAAGTAGCCGAGGTGCCGGTCCCCGCGGACATGATCGACAAGGCGACCGCCGCCCGCGACGCCCTCATCGAGATGGTGGCCGAGGCCGACGACCGCCTGATGGCGAAGTTCTTCGAGGCGGGCACGCTGACGCAGGACGAGCTCCTGACGGGCCTGCGCACGGGCGTGCAGCACGCGAAGATCTTCCCCGCGATCTGCACCTCGGGCCTCGCCAACGTTGGCGTCCAGCCTCTGCTCGACGCCGTGCTGGCCTACCTGCCCGCCGCGTCCGAGCGGACCGTGATGGCCGTCGACAAGGCGGGCGCCGAGACGATGATCGCGATCGCCGAGGATGGACACCCGGCCGTGTTCGTCTGGAAGACGATTGCCGACCCGTTCGCAGGGCGCATCAACATCTTCCGCGTCATGCAGGGCGTCATCAAGTCCGACTCGAACATCGTCAATCTGACCAACGACGGCCCGGAGCGGCTGGGTCGCCTCGCGCTGCTGCAGGGCAAGACGCCGACGGAAGTGCCGGAGATCAGGGCCGGCGACATCGGCGTGGTGGCGAAGCTGAAGGACACGCAGACCAACCATACCCTGGGCGACAAGGACACCGCGATTCGCTTCCCGGCCATCTCCTTCCCCGAGCCGGTGCTCGCGTACGCGATCGAGCCGAAGACACGCGGCGACGAGGAGAAGATCAGCTCGTCGATGCAGCGGCTGCTCGAAGAGGACCCGACGATCCGCTACAGCCGGGATCCCCAGACCCACGAGTTGCTGCTCTCCGGGCAGGGCCAGTTGCACATCGAGGTGACCGTGGCGAAGCTGAAGCGCCGCTTCGCGGTCGAAGTGAACCTGAAACCGCCGAGGATTCCGTACCGCGAGACCATCAAGGCCGCGACCGAGGCCCACGGCCGGCACAAGAAGCAGACGGGCGGTCACGGCCAGTTCGGCGACTGCACCATCAGGATGGAGCCGCTCCCGTCGGGCGCGGATTTCGAGTTCGTCGACGATATCTTCGGCGGCTCGATCCCGCAGAATTTCCGGCCGGCCGTCGAGAAGGGCATCCAGGAGACCCGCGTGCGCGGGTACCTGGCCGGCTTCCCCGTCGTCGACTTCAGGGTGACGCTGCTGGACGGCAAGTACCACGACGTCGACTCGAACGAACTGTCGTTCAAGATGGCGGGCCGGCTCGCGTTCAAGGACGCGATGACCCGCTGCAGGCCGACCATCCTCGAGCCAATCATGGACGTCGAGGTGTACGTGCCGAACGACTTCGCGGGCGACATCATGGGCGATTTCAACAGCCGCCGCGGGCGCGTCTCCGGCATGGAGCAGCGCGGCAGCAGCACCGTCGTCAAGGCCCAGGTGCCCATGGCGGAAATGCTGACCTACGAGCAGACGCTGACCTCGACCACCGGCGGGCGCGGCAGCTACCACATGCAGTTCTCGCACTACGAAGAAGTGCCGCAGATGCTGCAGGCCAGGATCATCGCGGCCTCGAAAGCGGCCAAGGGCGAAGGCGCCGTGGAAGAGGACGAGTAGGCGTCCTCAGGCGCCACCGGCCGTACACACGAACGGCCCCGCCAGGATGGGCCTGGCGGGGCCGCCGGAAGATGAACGCGCAGACGGCGGCCTAGCTGCCCTTGTTGCCGCCGGTTCGGCCGGTCTGACGCGGCTTCGCCGTGGAGCGGCCTGGCGTCTTGGTGCGCTCGCGCACGGTTCCGCCCTCGCCTTCGTCGGCCTTCCGCCCGCGGACACGCTCGGCCGCTCGACGGATCCGTCCGCCAAGCCCCTTGACTCCGCCCTTGGCGGAGGACTTGTCCGACTTGTCGGCCTCGGCCTGCTTCGGGTCGTACTCGCTCCCGAGCAGTTCGATCAGAGCGACCTCGGCGGCGTCGCCGCGCCGGAAGCCGGCCTTAAGGATGCGGATGTAGCCGCCCGGGCGATCGGCAAAGCGCGGCGCCAGGCTGTCGAACAGCTTCTTCACCACGTCCCTGTCGACGATATCCACGGCCACGGTCCGACGGGCGTTCAGCGCCTGCACACCGCCAGCCTTCAGGCCCCGTTTGGCGACCGTAATCAGACGTTCGACGTAGGGCCGCAGCTCCTTGGCCTTGGGCACCGTGGTCTGGATGTGCTCGTGCTGGAGGAGCGCGGTGGCCTGATTGCGCAGCAGCGCGATCCGGTGCTCGGTGACTCGTCCCAGTTTCCGATGGGCAACTCGATGACGCATCGTTCAGTTCTCTTTCAGCAACCAGCCGGCCGTCGCGGGACCGGCGGCAGTCCTAGTTCTGCCCGGCGGGGCCTTCGACCCTCATCCCGAGGCCGAGGCCCATCGTCTGCAGGATGTCCTTGATTTCGTTCAGCGACTTGCGGCCGAAGTTCTTGGTCTTCAGCATCTCGCCTTCGCTTTTCTGCACCAGTTCGCGGATCGTGCGGATATTCGCGTTCTTGAGGCAGTTGTACGACCGGACCGAGAGCTCCAGTTCCTCGACGCTCTTGTCGAGGTGCTCGTTGGCGATGGCCGCGCCGGCTCCGGACGCCTGGCCGTCCTCTGCCAGATCCGTCACCTCGTCGAGATTCACGAAGATGTTGAGATGATCGCGAAGCAGCCGCGACGCGAGCGAGACCGCGTCGCGCGGCGCGATCGCGCCGTTGGTCCACACGTCGAGCGTGAGCTTCTCGTAATCGGTGGTCTGGCCCAGGCGCGCGGCCTCGACCAGGTAGTTCACCTTCTTCACCGGTGAGTGCACCGAGTCGATCGGGATCCAGCCGATCCCGAGGTCCTCGTCGAAGTTGCGGTCGGCCGTGACGTAGCTACGGCCGCGCTTGACCCGCATCTCCATGTGCAGCTTGCCGTGGTCGGACACGGTGGCGATATGGGCGTCCGGCTCGAGGATCTCGACGTCGCCGTCAGCCTCGATGTCGCGGGCCTTCACGTCTCCCGCCTTGTCGACGCGCAGGTACAGCGTCTTGGTGTAGTCGACGTGCAGCTTGATCGGAATCTGCTTCAGGTTGAGAATGATGTCGGTCGCATCCTCCACCACGCCTGGAATGGGCGAGAACTCGTGCTGGACGCCGTCGATCTTCACGGCGGAGACCGCCGCTCCTTCGATGGACGACAGCAGCACACGCCGCATGGCGTTCCCGATGGTGGTGCCGAAGCCCCGCTCGAACGGCTGCGCGTAAAAGCGGCCGAAGCGCTCGTTCAGGGTGTCACGTTCGAACTCCAGCCGCTTTGGCCGCTGGAAACCCTTCCACAACATCGTTGGCGATCCTTTCTTCGATCCGGCCGCTTCTGGCGCCCGGACATGGCCGGCCTCGCGGGCCGGCCCGTCGTCTACACCCGCCGGAGGCCTACTTCGAGTAGAGCTCGACGATCAGCTGCTCCTGCACCGGCAGGTTGATCTGCGCGCGGCTCGGGAGCGACACCATGCGCCCGCTCATCTGGTCGGCCTGGATCGACAGCCACTCGGGGATGCCGCGGCCCTTGACCTCTTCCATCGCATGCTGCACGGCCGCGCTCTGCTTGCTGCGCTCGCGCACGGCGACGGTATCGCCCTCGCAAACCGCGTAGGACGGAATGTCGACCTTCTTCCCGTTGACCGAGAAGTGGCCGTGGCGCACGAGCTGCCTCGCCTGCGCCCGCGACGTCGCGAACCCGATCCGGTAAATCACGTTGTCCAGGCGGCACTCCAGCCTCTGGAGCAGGAGTTCGCCGGTGATCCCGCGCTGCCGGTCGGCCGCCTCGAAATAGCGGCGGAACTGGTTCTCGAGCACGCCGTAGATGCGCTTGACGCGTTGCTTCTCGCGCAACTGGAGGCCGTAGCCCGCCAGTTTCGCCTTGCGAGCCTTGCCGTGCTGCCCGGGCAGGAAGTTGCGCTTCTCGATGGCGCACTTCTCGGTGTAGCACCGCTCACCCTTGAGGAACAGCTTCATGCCCTCGCGGCGGCAGAGGCGGCAAACAGGTCCGATGTATCTAGCCATGCATGTCTTCCGTAGTCGCTACAGTTGGGTCGTTACTACACGCGCCGGCGCTTGGTCGGCCGGCAGCCGTTGTGCGGAATCGGGGTGACGTCGCGGATCGACTTGACCTCGATCCCCACCGTGCCCAGCGCCCGGATCGCCGACTCGCGGCCGGCCCCGGGCCCCTTCACGCGCACCTCGCACGCGCGCATGCCCATGCCCTTGGCCACGTTGGCCGCGGACAGCGCGGCCTGCGTGGCCGCGAACGGCGTCCCCTTCCGGGATCCCTTGAAGCCCACGGCCCCGGCGCTGGACCACGCGATCACGTTGCCCTCGGCGTCCGCGATCGTGATGATGGTGTTGTTGAACGAGGCCTGCACCGTGACCAGTCCGTGGTGCACCACGCGCTTCTCGCCGCGCTTCTTGAAAGCCTTCTTCGGCTTTCCCGCCTCTTTCTTCTCTCCGCCTTCGTTCTCAGTCTTGGCCATGCGCTTACACCGTCTTCTTCTTCGCGATCGCGCCCTTGCGCGGCCCCTTACGGGTGCGCGCGTTGGTCCGCGTCCGCTGGCCCCGAACCGGCAGGCTGCGGCGGTGCCGCAACCCGCGATAGCAGCCGATGTCCATCAAGCGCTTGATGTTCATCGACGTCTCCTTGCGGAGATCCCCTTCGATGCCGCCCTGCTCTTCGATGACCCGGCTGAGCTTCCGGACGTCGTCTTCCGAGAGATCCTTCACCCGGATGTTCGGATCCACGCCGGCGTCCTTGACGATGCCGGCCGCCCGCGTATGGCCGATCCCGTAGATGTAGGTCAGCCCGATTTCGACCCGCTTGGTCCGCGGCAGGTCCACACCCGCGATACGTGCCATGACGCTACCCCTGCCTCTGCTTATGCTTCTGGTTCGTGCAGATCACCCGCACCACTCCGCGGCGACGGACGATCTTGCACTTGTCGCACATCCGCTTGACCGACGCTCTGACCTTCATACCTTGTGGCCCTTCGCTTCCAGGAGCGCCCGCCCGCCCCGCGTCACCCGCCGGCTCACTTGTACCGGTAGGTAATCCGCCCCCGGCTCAAATCGTACGGCGACAACTCGATCAGCACCCGGTCGCCTGTGAGGATGCGGATGAAATTCTTGCGCATCTTCCCGGACACGTGCGCCAGGACCTGATGCTTGTTCTCGAGCTCCACTTTGAACATCGCGTTCGGGAGCGACTCGAGCACGACGCCCGTCACTTCAATCGTGTCGTCTTTCGGCACCGGCTGCCCTACCCTCCGCTAGACCGCCTGACGTTGGCCGGGCGTGGTCAGGATGACCGGCCCCGCCGCCGTAACCGCAATCGTGTGCTCGAAGTGCGCGGCCAGGCTCCGATCCCTGGTCACCGCCGTCCACCCGTCCCCGAGCACCTTCACAGCCGACTTGCCCATCGCGACCATCGGCTCGATGGCCAGCGTCATGCCCTCGGTCAGCCGAGGCCCGCGACCGCCGGGGCCGTAATTGGGCACCTGCGGATCCTCGTGCAGCGCCCGGCCGACGCCGTGACCGACGAACTCGCGCACCACCGAGAACCCGTGCGCCTCCACGTGACGCTGCACCGCCTGGCCGATGTCCGACACCCGGCCGCCGATCTTCGCCTGCTCGATCCCGAGGTAGAGCGACTCCTCGGTGACCCGCAGCAGCGTGGCCGCCCCCGGCACGATCTCGCCCACCGGCACGGTGATCGCGGCATCCCCGAAAAACCCGTCGAGGACCACGCCGAGGTCGATCGAGACGATGTCGCCGGGCTGCACCGCGCGCGGCCCGGGGATGCCGTGGATCACTTCCTCGTTCACCGAGATGCACAGCGTGGCGGGGAACCCGTGGTACCCCTTGAACGCCGGCACCGCCCCGGCCTCGCGCACCAGGCGCTCGGCACAGGCGTCGAGAGCGCCCGTCGTGACCCCCGGCGCCACCTGCCCGCGCAGCGCCACCAGCACGTCGGCGACCAGTTCGTTGGCCGCCCGCATCCGCCCGATCTCCGCCGGCGACTTGCAGACAATCACCGGTGCCGTTCCGGACCTAGCTGCGCCGTCCGCGCATACGCGTCTTCTTCATGAAGCCGTCGTAGTGCCGCATGATCAGCTGCGACTCGACCTGCTGCACGGTGTCCATCGCCACGCCGACCACGATCAGGGTCGAGGTGCCGCCGAAGTAGAACTGCACGTTCAGGCCTTCGGTGATGAACCGCGGCAGCATCGCGTCGAGGCGCTCGCCGATGAACGGGATCGGCGCGACCTTGAACCCGACCAGCAGGAACTCCGGCAGGATCGCCACCAGCGCGAGGTAGATGGCGCCCGCCAGCGTGATGCGGGTCAGGATGGTGTCGATGTACTCGGCCGTGCGCTTGCCGGGCCGGATGCCGGGCACGAACCCGCCGTACTTGCGCATGTTCTCCGCCACGTCATCCGGGTTGAAGATGATCGCGGTGTAGAAGTACGCGAAGAAGATGATGCCGGTGACATACAGCAGGTTGTAGAGCGGCATCCCGTACGCCATCTGGCGCACGATGGCGTCTCCCCAGCTGCCCTGCTGGAACGCGCCCGCGATGGTCGCCGGGAACGCGAGAATCGACGAGGCGAAGATGACCGGGATGACGCCGCCGGTGTTCACCTTCAACGGGATGTGCGTGCTCGACCCGCCGTACATCCGGCGGCCGACGACGCGCTTCGCGTACTGGACCGAGACGCGGCGGCTCCCGCGCTCCATGAAGATGATCGCCGCGATGACCACGACGGCCAGCACAATCAGGAACAGGATCTGGAGCAGGCCGATCTGCCCCGTGCTCATCTGGCCCAGGGTCGCGATGACCGCCCGCGGCAGCTGCGCGACGATGCCGGCGAAGATGATCAGCGACATCCCGTTGCCGATGCCGCGTTCGGTGATCTGCTCGCCCAGCCACATGATGAGCGTCGTGCCCGCCGTCAGCGTGAGCACCGTCATCAGGCGGAAGCCCCAGCCGGGCGAGTAGACCAGCGGCAGCCCGCCGATGACCTGCGTCTGGTTCTCGAGGTAGATCGCGATGCCCAGCGCCTGGATGACGCTGAGGACAATCGTCCCGTACCGCGTGTACTGCGTGATCTTGCGGCGACCCAGGTCGCCTTCCTTGGACAGGCGCTCGAGGTACGGCCAGACCACGGTCAGCAACTGGAGGATGATCGACGCGCTGATGTAGGGCATGATGCCCAGCGCGAAGATCGTCACCTTGGACAGGCTGCCGCCCGAGAACATGTCGTACAGGCCGAACATCGTGTTCTTGGTCTGTTCGGCCAGCAGCGCCAGCGCCTGGGTGTTCACGCCCGGGGTCGGGATGTGATTGCCGATGCGGTACACGCCGAGCAGCGCCAGCGTGAACAGCACGCGCTTGCGCAAGTCCGGCACGGCGAAGATGTTCTTGATGCTCTCTACCATACGGTGTCGTCGCCTGCTGCGCTACTGAAGCGTTTCGACCGACCCGCCGGCCGCCGCGATTTTCTCGGCAGCCTTCCCGCTGAATTTGTGCGCCTTCACGGTGAGCGCCACGCTGATGTCGCCGCGCGCCAGCACCTTGATCTTCTGCTTGGTCGTCACCAGGCGCTCCGCCCGGAGCACCTCCGGCGTCACGACCGCCCCGGCGGCGAATCTCGCCGCCAGGTCGTCGAGGTTGACGACGGCGTACTCCACCCGGAACAGATTGAAGAAGCCGCGCTTGGGCAGGCGCCGGTGCAGGGGCATCTGGCCGCCCTCGAACCCGCGCTTCTGCTTGTAGCCCGAGCGCGACTGCGCGCCCTTGTGGCCCCGGCCCGCCGTCTTGCCGAGACCCGATCCGGGGCCCCGCCCGACGCGCTTGCGATTCCGGGTGGCGCCCTTCGGCGGTTTGAGATTGCTGAGATCCATATCGTCAGACCTGTTCCGCTACTTGACCGATACCAGATGCCGCACCTTGTGAATCATGCCGCGCATCTCGGGCGTATCCGGCACGTCGATCGAGTGGCGGATCTTGCGCAGCCCCATGCTGCGCACGACGTCGCCCTGCTTCTTGTTGAAGCCGATGGTGCTCTTCACCTGCGTAATGTTCAGCGTCTTGTTCGCGCTGTGACTTGCTGTCATGTCGAAGCCTCGTCTCACTCGCCCGACCGCCGCGCCCGCGCGCAGCTCCCGGAGCGCCTACGCCGACACGTGTTCCAGGTCCGCCAGGCTGCACCCGCGCAGCCGCGCGATGCTGGCCGGATCCTTCAACGTCATCAGGCCGGTCATCGTGGCCCGCACCACGTTGTGCGGATTCGCGCTGCCCAGCGACTTCGTGACGATGTTCTGGATGCCGGCCGACTCGACCACCGCCCGCACGGCCCCGCCAGCGATGATGCCGGTGCCGTCGGGCGCCGGCTTCAGCAGCACGCTGCCCGCCCCGTAGCGGCCCGTCACCACGTGCGGGACTGTCGTCCCCACCAGCGGCACGCGGATCAGCGACTTCTTCGCCGCCTCGATGCCCTTCTTGATGGCCGAGGGCACTTCGCGGGCCTTGCCCACGCCGAAGCCCACCACGCCATGGCCGTCGCCGACCACAACCAGCGCGCTGAAGCTCAGGTTCTTGCCGCCCTTGACGACCTTGGTGACGCGATTGATCGACACCACGGTGTCCTTCAGCTCGACCTGGGACGGATCGATTTTTTCTCGTGTTCTGAACATCTAGAACTCCAACCCTGCGGCCCGGGCGGCTTCCGCCACCGCGCGCACGCGCCCGTGGTACAGGAATCCGCCGCGGTCGAAGACGACCCGGGTGATCCCCTTCGCTTTGAGCCGGTCCGCAATGGCGGCGCCCACCAGCTTGGCGCCCTTGAGGTTGCCCCCGCCGGTGCCTTTCTCGAAGGTGGATTTCACGGCGGGCTCGACGCTTGACGCGGCCGCCACGGTGGCGCCGGTGGCATCGTCGATCGCCTGCACGTAAATGTGCGCGACGCTCCGGAACACGCTCAGACGCGGCCGGGCGCCCGTCCCGTTGACGCGCTTCCGGGTGCGCAACTGGATGCGATGCCGCCGGTCTTGTTTCGTCTTGATCTTCATAACCCGTCGACCTCTACGCGCCGGTCTTGCCGACCTTCTTCTTCAGCACTTCGCCGGTGAAGCGCACGCCCTTCTGCTTGTACGGATCGGGCTTGCGCATGCGGCGGATATTGGCGGCGGCCTGGCCCACCAGCTGGCGATCGATCCCCGTCACCGTGACGTGCGTCTGCTTGTCGACGGTGATCTCGATGCCCGCGGGGATGTCGTACACGATCGGGTGCGAGTACCCGAGCGCGAACGTCACCTGGCGGCCCTTCAGCTCCGCGCGGTAGCCGACGCCGACGATGTCGAGCTGGCGCTTGTAGCCGTTGACCACGCCCTCGACGGCGTTGGCCACGAGGCTGCGCGCCAGGCCGTGGAACTTGCCGAGCTGCGGGTCGGCCGTCTTCGGTCTGGCGAGCAGTTCGGCGCCGGCCTGTTCGAAGACGATGCCCGGAGGAATCGGCTGCGTCAGTGTGCCCTTGGGGCCCTTGACCTCGACGGCCTGCGCGCCAATCGTGACGGTCACGCCCTTCGGGAGCGGAATCGGTTTCTTACCAATACGAGACATGGACGTCTACCTGCGCCTTCGTTACCAGACGTTGCACAGCACTTCGCCGCCCACGCCGGTCTTGACGGCCTGGCGCCCCGTCATGACGCCACGCGACGTCGTGAGGATGCTGATGCCGAGGCCGCCGAGCACCGGCGGCACGTTGTCGCGGCTGTAGTACACCCGCCGGCCGGGCCGGCTGATGCGCTGAATGCCGCTGATCACCTGCTCGCCTCTGGGCCCGTACTTCAGGAAGATTCTCAGCCGCTTGAGCGGCGTCTTCTTCGGCCCCTCCGACGGCTCCTCAAATTCCTTGAAGCCCGAGATGTAGCCCTCGGCCTGCAGGATCTTCGCGACCTCGTACTTCAGCGTGTTGGCCGGAACGTCCACACGCGTGTGCTTCGCCTGGACGGCGTTGCGCAGACGCGTGAGCATGTCAGCAATCGGATCGGTCATGGCTTCTCAACTCGTCGTGCTTACCAGCTGCTCTTGATCACCCCGGCCACCTCGCCCCGGAGCGCATGCTCCCGGAAACAGAGGCGGCAGAGCGCGAACTTGCGGAGATACGCGCGGGGGCGCCCGCACCGCTGACACCGGTTGCGGTGGCGGACCTTGTACTTCAGCGTCTTGGCTTCCTTAGCGATCTTCGCGGTCGTGGCCATAGATCTAACTCGTCCGGATCGGCAGGCCGACCAGCTGCAGCAGCCGCCGGGCCTCCTGGTCGGTCTTTGCCGTCGTGCAGACCGACACGTTCATCCCCCGCGCCTTATCGACTTTCATGTAGTCGATTTCCTGGAACAGCAGCTGGTCTTTCAGGCCGAGCGTGTAGTTGCCGCGGCCGTCGAACCCCTTCGGCGAGACCCCCTTGAAGTCGCGCACGCGGGGCAGGGCGATGGAGATCAGCCGATCCAGGAATTCCCACATCCGATTGCCGCGCAGCGTCACCATGGTGCCGATGGGCATCCCCTGGCGCAGCTTGAACTGCGCGATGGACTTGCGGGCGCGCCTCACCACGGGCTTCTGGCCGGCGATGCGCCCCAGTTCGTCCTGGGCCACGTCCACGATCTTGACGTTCTGCGTGGCCTCACCGAGCCCCATGTTGAGCACCACCTTGGTGATCTTGGGCACGGCCATCACGTTGGTGTAGCCGAACTCCTTCATCAGGGCCGGCATGACGTCCCGAAGGTAGCGTTCCTTCACCCGGCTCATTTGTCGACCACTCCCTCGCACTTGCGGCAGATCCGGACCTTGCGCCCGTCACCCAGCGTCCGGTGGCCGATGCGCGTCCGCGCCCCGCACTCGGGGCAGACCAGCTGCACGTTCGAGGCGTGCAGCGGCGCCTCGCGCTTCATGATGCCGCCCTTCACGTTCTTGCTCGGGTTGGGCCGCGTGTGGCGGCTGATGAAATTGATGCCCTCGACGACGAGACGGTTCTTGTCGGGCAGGATCTTCAGCACGCGCCCGCGCTTGCCGCGATCCTTCCCGGTCGTCACCAGGACGGTGTCGTTCCGGCGAATGGGTGTCTGCAACCGTGACATGACCTAAATCACCTCGGGTGCGAGCGAAATGATCTTCATGAACTTGCGCTCGCGCAGCTCACGGGCCACCGGCCCGAACACGCGGGTCCCGATCGGCTCGCCCTGGTCGTTGATCAGCACCGCGGCGTTCCGGTCGAACCGGATGTAGGAGCCGTCCTTGCGGCGCTGCTCCTTGCGGGTCCGCACGATCACGGCCTTCACGACCTGGCCCTTCTTCACGTTCGAGTCCGGCGTGGCTTCCTTCACCGACGCCGTAATGGTGTCGCCCAGCCGCGCGTAGCGCCCCACCGAGCCGCCAATCGGGTTGATCATCGAGATCTTCCGGGCGCCGGAGTTGTCGGCCACGTCGAGGATCGACCGCATCTGTACCATGGTCTGCTCCCCTCGCTACTCGGCGGTCGCGCCGGCCCGGGCCGTCCGCTTG
>Ga0315283_10000914_pt1 | contig 22733 bp, 18 predicted proteins | sample YL17G09_0_MG_FD_204541 | JGI IMG/M metagenome (GOLD analysis project Ga0315283, IMG submission 204541) | Sediment microbial communities from Yellowstone Lake, YNP, Wyoming, USA - YL17G09_0 | ecosystem: Environmental > Aquatic > Freshwater > Lake > Sediment | place: USA: Wyoming | collected...
ACATTGGGACTATTGCATCCCGCACCAAGCGTGATTCTGCCTGCCAGACAGCCTCAAAACCCTGGCTTTCGGCATAGCGGACGCAGTCCAACCCGTCACGCAGGTCGTGCGAATCTTGGAGGTAAAGCGCAGCATGTTCCATAATCAAATCATCCTTTTACCAATAAAAGTCTAATGTGTCGTTCCAAGTGATTGTGTGCAAGCGAGCGAGGCAATCTCATCATCCGCGCGGGTGTTGCTTACCCTTCGGGCAAGATGTCAGTGGGAGAGAACCGCCTCGCAAAGACACCAATTATTGTAGTTCCTGTAATCGTCTCCACATTTTGGGGGCGAGTTCGCGCGAATGGGCGGCAACATATTCTTCGTCCATGCTCAGGATTTTCTTGTCTTTCATAAGGATTTTTCCCTTGCAGACCGTGGTATCGACCGTCGCATCCACCAGACCGAAGATAAGATGGCCGAGGAAGTTGTCTTCACTGAGCGGAGTGGGTGGGTGGTAGTCAAGGATGGCCAAGTCAGCCGGCCGACCTTCGGTTACTTCACCCAGCCGCAGGCCGAATTGGCGCTCGGCGATTTCTGCGTTATTCTGGAGCAGCAACTGCGGTGCTTCAAGGAAAGCGACGCGCGGGTCGTGATTAACGAGCCGGTGCAGGAGGTAGGCGCACCGCATCTGGGCGAGCATATCCGAACCCATGCCGTCGGTGCCAAGGCCGACCAGCACGCCTTTCTTCAGCAGTTTGAGAAGCGGCGTTACGCCGACGGCGTTGTTCATATTGGACTCAGGGTTATGGACAACAGCTGTTTTTGTTGCGGCGAGAATATCCATTTCAGAGTCGTCAATGTGGACACAGTGAACGAAGATGGATTTCTCCCCGGTCAGACCTTGCATGTCGAGACGTTTGACCGTGGGCAGGTTGTATTTGGAGAGCGAGTCCTCACGGTCGGCAGCATCCTCGGCTACATGGATGTGACAGCCGACCCCGGCATCTTTGGCGAAGCCGGCGCACTGCTCGAGGGTCGCATCCGACAGGGTGAATGAGGCGTGCAGCCCCATCATAGTCGCGATCTGACCGTCACCTTTTCCGATCTTATTGATGAAGCGTTCATTTTCAGCGGTACCACCTCCGCGAATGTTGCGGTCGGAGACTTCATAACATAAAGATGCGCGGATACCTGCCTGCCGAACGGCTTTTTCGAGCAAGTCGAGAGAGCCATCGCGCATTGACGGGGAGGCGTGGTGGTCGATCACAGTCGTCGTCCCGTTGCGGATGCAATCGATCAGGGGCAGTTGTGCGGAAAGGAAGATGTCCTCCTCATCCAGCGCCCGGTCAACTTTCCACCATAGCCTTTCGAGGATCTGCACGAAGTTGGCTGCCTGTTCACCGGGGATGGACATACCGCGTGCCATGGTTGAATAAAAATGATGATGGGTGCATATGAAACCGGGCAGGATGATCTTCCCTGAGCAGTCGACAGATTCTGCAGTTGGGAAGCGGCGCTTCATTTCAGCAGAATCACCCACTTCGGCAATCAATTCCCCGTCAGTAATTACCGTCGCGTTCCACAGGACGCGGTTATTTTCTCCCAGTGTGACGACAATCCCGTTCTCGAAACGAGTGGTCATGGTTCGACTCCTAATTTTCTTCCAGAACAGAAAGTTCCTCGACGTTGCGGACGCGCATACTGATTGCACCGGTGAAGCATTTCTTGGCGCAGATCGAGCAGCCGATGCAGCGTGCAGGGTCGGTGTGCGGCTGACCTTTATCGTCAAGGATGATCGCCAGGTACGGGCAGCGGGCGCAGTTTCCGCATGAGACGCACAAAAGCGGGCTGGCCTCCGAGATTTTCTTGACCGGGGTCAGCGCCATGAAATCAGTGATAGGATTTGGTTGAGTAATGCCGATCAGTTCTTTCATCGAGCGGATACCGCGTTCCTGCATCAGGAATGATGTACCCGATTCGAGATCGCTGATGATGCCGTAACCTTGTTTCATGACAATTGTGCAAAACTGGACGGTTTTGACACCCAGAGCCAGGAAGTCCATTGCGGCTTTGTAATTCATCGGTCCGCCATTGCCTGAGATTTCGATGCCTTCTGGGGTGGCCTGTGCCAGTGTCAGGTAGGAGATGGGAGTGACACCTTCGCCGCTCATCCCAACGATGACGCCTTCCTCCCATGGATGGCCTTCAGCGGGCCTGAATGCCAAGGTGGGAAAGGAATTTGCCAGCGTGATACCCGCCTTTTTATTCGGGTACTTGTCGAGCACCTTGCGGATTGCGCGCAGGATAGGAACGATGGAGGTAACGGCAGCAGATAGCTTGAACAGCTTGGGAATGTCTGGATCACCTATCTGCAAGATCCAATCGATGATCCTGGCGGTTAGAGCCGCGTTCTGGGAGACGATGGCACCCTCAGTCCCGTCGCCGCCTTGCGGACAGGAGAGCGAGTACTCGATGCCCATCACCCCGGCTTCCTCCAGTTTTTTTGTGTTGGACTGCCAACCGGCCGCGTCGCTTTCGAAATGACCTGTCACAGGGCCGCCGGTAGAGGCCATCGTCAATCGGTCGGGCCAGTCTCTGACCAGTTGTTCCACCTCGCGGCAGACACGGTCAAGTGGGTGGCCTGAGACGTTGTCCGAGTTACCATAAGTCTGCGAGTTAAAGGTGAACATGTACTCGCCCGGGATATGGATAGGGATGTTGTCGAAGGCGGTCTTCATCACCCCGCCTGCCCAGCCAGCTTCGTAAGCCCTGGTCATCTGCTCCAACCCGTCAGTGGAGGGGGATGCAGAGATGAGATAAGGGGAATTGATAGGCCGGCCAAAAAAATCGGTTGCCAGGGAGACAGGCACGGGATTGTAGCCAGGCAGTACGTAGTAGGACTTGGTCGATTTCTCGATGGACGGCTTCTTAACGCCCTTGAGATAGGCGTCGATTTCAAGCGCAGTGTTCTTACCGGAGGCGACAGCCTGTACGACCGTTTTTGGGCCGGTTAACATATCGCCAGCGTAGAAGAGACCCTTGACCTCCTCGCGCTGCAATGTCGAGCGCATCCCGATGGAAACAACGATCGCGCTGAAGCCGGTCCGGGTGTTCTCCGAACCCGGTAGAGTGCGGACATCCGATGGGCTGAAAGTCTTCCCCTCGGGAAGTTCCAGTTTGACTGTCTCCAGGCCTGAAATTTTCTTCCCCTCCTTCGAAATCTTGCTGAGGCGCAGACGGCCGTTGATCTCGATATCGAAGTCCAGCAGTTCCTTGCGTTCTTTTGCTGTCAGCGGCATCTCCGAAAATTTTTCCAACATGAAAAGCTCGACGTGGTTTGCACCGCGTTGCCTGGCGGTAATAGCGCAGTCGACAGCTGTCGCCCCGCCGCCGATTACTGCCACGCGCCCAGCGAAATTGTACTCAGAAGGATGCGCGAGCAAGTCGACCATCCTAATAGCCAAGTCTTCATTCTCGATGCCGAGTGTGATCGGCTTCCACAGACCGGTCGTGACACAGACTGCATCATAACCAGTTCTGAGCAATGCTTTCGGATCGTCAATTCTAGTTCCCGTTTTGGTCTTGATCTTCCCTAGAGTCAGGAGAAACTGAATATCCGTCTCGACGACACTCTTATCCAAGCGGTTGTCGGGGATCAAATTTGCCATTCCGCCGAGTCGATTACCTGCCTCCAGGATCTCCACAACATAGCCCATCTGGGCCAGAACGGATGCAGCTCCAAGTCCAGCGGGTCCTCCGCCAATGACGGCTACTTTCTTCCCAACCAGTTCCGGTCTGGAGAATTCCGGGATGCCTCCCAAATCCTTTGCCATCTGGATTATGGTCGCCTGGACGAGCGGGATATTGATCGGTCCATCGAATTTCTTGCGTGTGCAAGCAGCCATGCACAGGCTGTCGGGGCAAACCATCCCGCAGACTCCGCCGAGTGGATTGGCATGCATGATCTCTCCCGCAGAGCGGCAGATGTCCGAGGCATTCCCAATACGTGCCGCCATGATGAAATCGGCTGGCGAGCAATGGGCGGGACAAGCTTCCTTGCAAGGTTTCTCCTCGCAGTACTCACAGCGAAGTAATTCCGTCTGGAGTTGCGAGGGCGTCATGACAGGCGAGTTGACTTTTACATTCTCCATGGTGCACCTCTGGATTTGTTATTTTGTGGAATTTAGTTTCTGAATTGTAAATGTCTGACAACCTGCCATATTATAGCATTTAAAAAAAAGGCACGCATTAACGTGTGCCAGTGGTAATGCGTCGCAAGAGGAATATCAAACCAACCCGAGCATTTCCATCCCGCCCAGGGCTTCCAAGTCTTCAGGCAGGTCGAGATCGAGGGCAATATTGGGGCGTTCGACGACCTCCAGTCGCGCTCCGGCCTCCTTTGCCCGTTCACAGTGGCGCTGAAACGAACCTGGTCCGTACCCGTATTCGATCAGCCCGGCTGGATTGACGAACAATCCGTTCGTGCCATCCCGTCGCCGGTCCGGGGCAATGACCACCACCGGGGGATTCTTTCCGCGTTTAAGAAGGGCTTTCAGGTCAGCAGGCTTGATGAGCGGTAGATCAGCGGGAAGGATGAGTACCGCGTGTGCACCCTGCGCCTTGGCCACAATTGTGGCGCGCTTGATGGCGGTATTAAACTGCGGAGCGCCATCCTCAAGGACGGTACGACCGCCCATCTCGCGAGTCAAAGCCAGCGCAGCCGGGTCGCGACTGACAACCAAGGTGTGCTCGATTTCAGATATCCCTTTGAGCGTAGTAAGAATATGCTCGAGCAGGAAACGATTCAAGCGGGTGCGCTGATCTTCCGTCAGCATTCCGGCTAGACGCGATTTTCCGCGCCGCAATGGTTTTACAGGGACGATAGCCCAGATAGTCATAAGGTTTGAATCAAGTTTAGCACATCTTGGGCTAAGCGATTCCGGTCTCCTTGGTTATTCATCAAGATATCGGTTACCCATATGGGAATCGGAATATTTCTTCCAAGATATGCATCCTTATTATCCAGGATGAACCCGGCAAGGATATTCCCGTAATGACGGACAACAGCCAGCGCCGAGGGCTGGATGCCCAACTCGGTGAACATTTTCGCTGCAGGACCTTTGACAGTCTTCCCGTCGATAATGGGGGAGACAGCGATGACTAGTTTCGCTACAAGGGCGGATCGGAGGCCTGCTAGCGCTAAAATGGGGTCAATGCTAACCCATGGATTGGAAGGGCAGACCACAATTCCGTCAGCCTGTTCAATCGCTTCCAGAACCCCTGGAGCAGGTTGGGCTGTCTCGATCCCGGTAAAGTGGAATCCTTTCACTCTCGGTTCGCATTTCCGATGGACGAAATATTCCTGAAAAGACAATTCACCAAATTCTGCAGTGTCCACCATTGTGTGCACTGGCTGGTCGCTCATTGGTAGGACGGATTGCCGCACGCCCCATGCATGGCAGAAGTCAAGAGTGATTCGACTGAGCGACCGGCCTTCCCGCAAACGCCGTGTGCGCTCAATATGAGTTGCCAGATCCCTGTCTCCCAAGTTGAACCAGGTCGGGCCACCTAGTTTTCGGAGGTTCTCCATTACATGGAAGCTTTCCTCTTTGCGACCCCATCCGGTCTCTGGGTTGGACATACCCGCCAGCGTATAGCAGACGGTGTCCAAATCTGGAGAAATGTATAGGCCGAGATGTTCGAAATCATCCCCGGTATTGACAATGATGGTCAGGTTTTCAGGTGGAAGGAGTTGGGCGAGTCCATCAGCTAATTTCGCCCCGCCGACACCGCCAGCGAGGGCTACAAGTTTCATCCGTGGGCGTCTACTTTTTCAGTCCGAATTTTATAAGTGACGCGTTTTTCACCCGGTCGGCGATATGGGTACTTGGGCACGCCGAGATATTTGAGTGCCAACGCGTCGATTTGGTCATCCGCACCATCAGTAGTGAATTCGACAACTTTTCCGCGGATTTGCAGGTAGCGGTAGGGATTGGATGGGTCCTGAATGCAAAGCGCCACCTGCGGACGGTTGCGCATGTTGCGGTCCTTAACGCGACCTTCTGCTGAATTGATGAGGATATAATCGTTATCGGTGGTAAACCAGACGGGGGTTAATTGTGGTGTGCCACCTGGCATCAAAGTTGCCAGATAGAGAAAGGCTTTCTTCTCATTAGTCAGAAGGTCGAGGTGGGTTTCAGGGATGTTTTTCATTCTTGCTCCTTCGGTTTGCAAACTAGTGTCGCCCGTATTTCGTCTTTATTATGGAACCAAAAGATCATTTGTATTCTATCTTCATTACAACCAAGCAGGAATTGCATTTCGGTGTCAGTTTTTGTGCATGTCAACCGTCGGAATAACCGCCTTACAGGTCTCGGGTCCCAGATGCACCGATCCAAGCGTTGATACTTTTTATGTTGAAGGAAACTAACCGATCGAGATAACCTAAGTCAAACGGATAGGGAATTTCCGGGCAATGCGGACAATATAAGCCTCTTGGGCGGTCAAGGAGGATGACACGGCAAATTACGACAAGCCGTACGAGGAAATGCCAGAAGTCGTCTGGAAAAAAATTGCTAAAGTACACATTCAACTACCGGGTTTATTATCGGAATAGATCGTTTTCCTTGGATCGGATCAGTTCTTTAAGCGAGCATTCGCGCAGAGGGTAGGGGAAACCACGCACATGGACCGCAGGGATTCCTTCGGCAGCCTCACCCATAACGAGAGAGGCTGCGGCTGCCAATTCGTCCGCCGCCGCGACGATGGTGATCTTGAGCTGATAACCAAACAGATCCTTCCAACCGCGCTCATCCACCACGCCAGGCAGACCGGATATGCCAATTGCCGTACCAATCGTGCCCAACCGCCAGGCACGCCCGTGTGAGTCGATGATCATCACACCGATACGGTTACCTTTGGCGATTTTTATTTTGCGCCGGATTTCGAGGGCAGAACGGTCGGGATCCTTGGGTAAAAGCAGAACCCAGTCATCGGGATTGCCTTCCTCCCCCCGAACATTCGAGCGGTCAATCCCAGCGCTGGCACAGATGAAACCCAGCCGATGTTCTACAATTATTGTTCCAGGGCGGACGCGTAAAACATCTTTACTTTCGCGTAGGATCAGTTCAACCAGACGTGGATCTTTTTCGCTGCGCTGAGCCAATTCCAAAGCTTCTTTCGAAGGAGCGACGGTAGCCAAATTGACCAGCTGTCCTTCGGCCTTGCTGACAATCTTTTGCGCTACAACAAGAATGTCACTATCTTCCAGCGTGATGCGGGCGGTTTGCAAGGAGGCCAGAAGCATATCTGCCAGGTTATCACCAGAGCAGATAAGAGGCATTTGGGGGAGGGGCGTGAAGGTCAGTGTCATGGTTCATTGGCTGGCGCCAGCACTCCTAAAATACGGATTCCAGCAGATGTACTCCCATATTGTTTATTAATGCCTATCAACACACTCGTCATGCCTTCGACTACGACTGAATTCTCTAAAGGACCGGCATCCCAACCAGTAAGTCCGGCTGCAGCGACTAATTTCAACGTCTCGGCACGCGCTTCCTTGCTTGTGCCGGTAACCAGCACGTCGCATTCGACCGGTCCACCTTGCAGGAGATGTTCATATGAAATGTTCTGGAAGGCAGAGGTCACTTGTACTTTTTCCCCAAGTATTTCGCGCGCTTCCTGTGCGGCGCTGCCGGCCGGCGGCATTTGTACTGTGGTCACTTTGGGTGGGACGAGTGGTACTGTCACATCAATTAGTATTTTACCTTGCAGCGCATCTTTGACGATCTCAAGTGTTTGACGATGGGCGGCGTAGGGGACGGTCAGCGCAACAATATCGGCACGCTGAGCAGCTGCAAGGTTGGAATCCCCTTCGATGGCAGCTCTGCCTCCGAGCAAAGCGGTCAGTTCGACGGCCGTCGTTTGCGCCTTTTCTGGTAAACGCGAACCAATCAATACCCGGTATCCACTTCTTGCCCACCGATATGCTAAACCTTTGCCTTCTTTGCCAGTCCCGCCGAGCACGGCGATAGTCAACAGATTGGGCATTTTACCCATTTCAAATTCTCCCGGTATCTCTTCCTGACCTGTGTTGTAAATATTATTCTTTCCTTTGAAGAAATCACTTCTTCGTCCGACGAGAGCTGTTGGTGGTTATTTATCGGGATTTTCTCGATTACAGTCGTTGTTGTAAGCAAGCTCTAGTGAAAGCAGAAATTTATATACCAGCTATATTGAAAATGGGATAAGCACCAAGAACTTGGTTTAACACTCTCCAGGTGACGATCAAGGTATTGCTGATAATAATTAATATCCTACTCCGAATTGAATCGGGTCCGGAACATTAACACCCCTCGCGGCCATCTCTGCGAAGGTCTGGAAGACGGCTTCGCGCAGGGTAGACTCACCACCGTACATAGCCTGATAAAGTGCACCAAAGACACCTTCCACCGGTAATATGCGCAGGTAGGAAAGGGATGCCAGGCGTTCTTCTTCCGTGCCGGATTTGAGTGCCAACAGCAATAAATCAATGGGCGGTTTGTCAGGCGAGACGCCAAGACCCTGCTTTCCAGCGAATTCGATGATCCAGGGTGATTCGGTTGGTGGTGGCAGGCGTTGCGGGATGTGTGGGTTCATCCGGTGACGGTTTTCATTCACTTCCATGGCGGCGTTTCGGACAGCCCATTGATCATCTTCGGTTTCCAAATGATTAATTAATTCTTCAGCCCAAGGTTCCGGAATGCGGCCCAAACCATAAGCGGCAGAGCGCCTGACCAACAGGTCTTCCTTCATTGCAGCACCCTCTTTAAGCATGAGATGACCCTCGCTGGGATCGTTTGCCAACGCCTCGGCGGCGGCACGGCGCAAATTTTCGTCACCATGCAGAAGAGCGGAGGCAACAATATCCATGGCGGCGGTTGTTCCAATATTGACCAAAGCCAGACAGGCAGAGCGGCGGACGTTGGGACTTTGGGTGCTAAGCAAATCTGACAATAATCCGATCGCATTTGTATCTTGAAGTGCCCCAGACCCGAGTGCTGCCAATTGTAAGAGGTCATTGTCGGGTTCTTCGAGCAATTGCCGAAATAGAACGGCCGCGCTCGGATCTTCACTCTGGACGAATGCGCAGAGTGCTTGTCCACGCAGAGCGAGCGGCTGACCGGTTTGACGCAGGAGTTCTACAAGTTTTGCCATCACCTGCCCGCGCCAAGCCATATGACGCGGGGCATCCCGCAGCCAGCGGGCCGGGGTCATCAAATTGCGCGATAACGGGCGGTCCAGCACGGAAAGCAGTATATCGGTTAGTGGGGTTGCATCGCCAAATTCAGCCAGGAACCGCAGCGCCAGGTATTTACCAATCCAGGGCGGCTGATCAAGAAGGACTTCTGATTTATAGCTTGCCAGTGCTTTACCGGCCAGATAACCGCCAAATATTGGGTGATTGAAGCGCATCCGGTTATTGCGGTGCTGGGTAAGCAGGCCGCTTTCCACCATTTTTGTGATCAGGCCAAGGGAGGGAGTCTGAAGTCTTTTGGATTTTTTGTTGCTCGTGACATCAACGGCTGAGGGGGAAATCACAAATTCGGGTGGCTCAAAAGATTTGATCCACTCGCGCGCTATATGCGGATCGAAGATTGGCTCGGTGCTAAGGCAGACTTGCAACGCCAGCATTTCGAGAGCTTCCCGCGGGCCATTACCGTGAGACAGGCGGCACAAATGGGTTTCAATCGCATCAAGAATCCGTGGTCCGCGCAGATCTCCGGCATAAGCGCCCCAGGTCTTGAGAGTAAGTTCCAGAGGTGTCAGGCTGTTGTTTTCAGCATACAGCCAGCTGTTGAGCAGCAATGGGTCCACATGTTCACTGGTCTGAGCCCACGCTTCAACAGCCACAAAGTGTGTCCACAGGTCACCCCATTTTTCGAGGAATTTCATGCGCTGTTTGGAATTCCAAGCGGCTAGTGCAAAGGGGATAAAGTTGAGCGATACCAAGCCATCAAGGTATTCGCTAGATGCAGTCGTGATCATGCGGGTTTTGGGGTACGCCCGTTTGACGGCCTTGATGAATTCGACCGTGTTTTTCAGGCCATCCGGGGTCAGCTCATCCGTCCCGTCCAGCAGGAGCAGGACGCGACCTTCAAAAAAGACATCACGGACGAAATCGGGGATGCGGGCCAGGTCAAAGACGGGGGCTTTCTCACCGGTCAGGGCAATAACCGGGTTGAGCGGTTCGTCTTTTTGGACAGGCAAGTCGAGATCTGCAACGTGTATGAGAAAAGGGACAGTGTCAGGTGGCAGACCCGGTTCAGGATCCCTTCGCGCCAAACGGGAGGCTAGATACGCCAAGGCTACCGTTTTTCCCATCCCAGTCTGCCCTGTCAGGACGATATCGGAGTTACCCGAAAGCGCCTGGGCGAGTGTAAGCGTGGGAGCATGATATATAGCTGCCAATTCTGGCCAGGCAGGTATGTAGGGGACGGTAGCAGCGACGATGTCTTCGGACAAAAGGGGCGCTCCCGGTTCAACACGGGGCGGAGGTGCCAGAAGAGTTGGCGGTTCGATTATTTCATCCAGAGAAAAGAGTGCTGCTGATAAATGCAGACCTTGAGCCTGTTGTAAAACGCATTGACGATAACGCTCCTCGACGCCGCTGCGGGTATTGATTTTTATTTTCTTTTCGGTCTGCTTCGCTTGAGCCGTCGCGCGCATGTGGTGGAACGCAGGACGAAGCAGTGCGATAACCCACCAAGACAGGGATGCGAGAATGATACCTAACCAGAAAGAGAAAGTGTCAACGTTGGGGAAGCGGAAGCGCATATCTCACCTATGACAGGAATTAACTTCCGTAAAGAATGCGACCGCAAGACGGGCAAAGTGCCATTTGCCCGGAGGCGCGGGAGGATTGCATTTGTGCCGCGGATAATCCAGAGCCACAGGCGGAGCATGAGTTTTCGCTGATGACTGCTACGGCGAGGCCGCGACGCTGTTGGCGGAGTTGGTCATAAAGACCTAGTGCATCTGAAGGAATTGGCCCGGCTACAGCGGCGCGTTCGGCGAAGAGTTTTTCTAATTCTTTTTGGAGCGTGTTCTGTTCCTCTTGCAGACTTCGGTTTTGTTCCGTCGAATAAATTTGGGCAGCCCTCAAATCTGTTTCAGCGGCCACTTGTGCAAACATGGTTTCTTCCGTGGCAAGTATGGTTTCCAATTGGATGTCTTCAAGTGTAACCAGGTGGCGTTTGAGAGCAGCCACATCGTTTTGTAAATCCAGCAATTCCTTTGGGCTGTGACCCTTTCCGCCATAGAGACTGGCCTCGGTTTGTTCGATTTTGATACGCAGACTCTGTGCATCAGTCTCCGCCTGTTTCAAAGCCCGGTCGGCGGATTGGTAGAGTGCTTTGGCTGAATCAGCCTGTTCATTGGCCTGACGAAGATTGGCATCATCATCCAGCGTTTTCTGTATGGCTAGCAAGCGGGCTTGGGCACGTTCTATCTGGCTGTCAGCCTGCTGGAGACGGTAAAGACTCAATGTCTGACTCATGTTCTGATTATATACTGATTACCCTTCAGACAGACAGTTTTCAATAATGGGTCTTTGGGAAATTTCAAGATGTAGGTAAAGAAGTGGGGGATATTGATGGGTGAAAACCATCCAAATCCTTTTATTTATCCCAAGGTTAAATAGATAGATAAATTACTCTTAACCTAGGGAATAATCCACCAATATGTAGATGGCGGATCTGGCCATTACTGTGTTGGAAGATTAAAGTAATTGTATACTGCGCGGGAGAGTTCAGCGTACAGCGGCGAGACAATATCCCAGAGGGCTTGTAATGGATGATAAACGTAGATGGTAAGGATATAATTGCCTCCCGGTGTATAGACAATTCCGGCATCGCTGAACTGGTTCATGTTAATATCCCAGCCATGTTTGTGGGCAACGATTGTTCCCTCTGGAACCCCGCCCTGGATCAAAGCACCGAGTTTGTCTTCCTGCAGATAATGGATCATCTGAACGCAGGCAGCCTGGTTAATCTGACCAGGGAAAGCCGCCACCAGTGAACCACCACCAGACTGGGCACACAGATAAATATCCTCGAGCAGGGTACCCATCTCGGAGGGCGTGGTCTGGATGAAGTCATCTGCGTCAGTGTTGATATCCAGGCGGGAATTTGCTGGGGTGATGTAATGCTGCAACGGGATGGAGCCGGGAGCAAAATACATGGCGATGAAAGTATTCTCCAGGCCGAGTTGTTGCATTGTCTCGGTGACAACAAGTGGTCCGCGACTCGCATCTACTGCAGCCATCAAGTTGTCCGATGCGATATTATCGGATCTGGCAATCATGTCTTTCAGCTGCGTATCAAGCTCAATGCTTAATTGGCTATTGAAGTGACGGATTACTGAAACCATGATCGGAATTTTAATCGTGCTGGCGCCTGAGAAAGCAATATCCGGGTTAACCGAAATATCCTGCCCGGCCTGGTAAGCGAAGTGAATGTCCTCCTGTGTCTGGAGGTCGAGGAAGTAAAGGTCCATAAGACCATCGAAACCGCTCTTATCAATAATCTGTTTGAGCAGGATTTGCAATGTATCAAGGGATGGGCGTCCTGCGGCCGTATTCTGGGATGCGAGAATAACTGTGCGCTGGCCCGGGGATTGGAGGGCGGATTCGATCAATGCAACTGCGCGGTCTAGGTCCATTGTTCGGCCGGGCGTACCTGGGGTAAAAGACGCAGTTCCGGGGATCGGTTGGGCAGGTGTGGGTGGTGTATCATAGCGGGTGGAAATTTCATCTCGCAAGTATGCACGCAGGCGAGCATCCGAGAAGGAGGAAACCAGCGGTATTTGACGGGCAGGGGAACGGCGGTTCCACAGGAAATCCCAGAATCCTCTCCAGAAAGATTCTCCAGTGCGCTGCAGGTCTGCGGCAGCCAGCATGCTTTCGGTATTCAGTTGAAAACCAATCAGATTGGGGTTAAGGTGAATTATTGCTTCACCGTAATGGAGTTCTACCGGCAGGGCGTAGACCTGCAACAGTCTTTGGGCGGCAGATTGAGGAGCCAGCCCGCCAACGGGAACGTTGCCAATAGTCATATTAGACGGGTAATTAGCTCGTGAAATGCTATATTTCACCACCTGGATAACTGTCACAACAGCCGTCAAGAGTAGGAATACCAAGGAAACCCCACGCAGGTAAAGGGAAGAACCTCGTAATCTCACAGTACCTCCAATATAATCAAAGTAGTGATATTCATCATGCCTTATTGGCAAAAAGTATAACATATTCACCTTGGCTAATTGTGCTACAATCAAATCGCAATAGTTCAAAAAACCACTAACGAGGAACACATGCTTCGATCTCTATTTATTTACTTATCCAAGGCTGACTGGGCGCAGAGATTGGTTGTTAGCTGGAAATTATCATGGCATACTGCCAGCCGGTTTGTTGCGGGAAACACAATTGAAGATGCAATCAATACTGTTCGTGAACTTAATATTAAAGGGATCAATTCAACGTTGGACCACTTGGGGGAAAGCACCTCGACGCGTGCAGAAGCCGTAAAGGCGGCTGACGATGTCATAGAATTATTAGATCAAATTAATGCCAGTAATGTTCGCGCCAATGTCTCGATTAAGCTGACTCAAATCGGCCTTGCTCTCGATGAAAGTCTATGCGAGCAAAATCTGGAGCGAATCCTCTCCCGCGCCAGAAAATACAAGAATTTTGTCCGTATTGACATGGAAGATACCCCTTACACTGACAAGACTCTGCGGATGTACCGGCTAATGCGCGGCAATGGTTTCCAGAACACCGGGGTGGTTGTGCAATCATATCTGTTCCGAACCGAAAAGGATACGCGTGAGCTAATCGATGCTGGAGCGTGCTTCCGCCTAGTCAAAGGCGCTTACAAAGAACCACCAGAATTAGCCTTCCCTAGAAAGGGGGATGTTGATGCTAATTTTGACCTGCTGTCTCAGATCATGATTGATGCCGCTAAGGTCGCCAGTTCCCCTACCCTGAGCCCAGACGGTCGCATCCCGCCCATACCAGCCATTGGTTCGCACGACCCAAAGCGAATTGACTTTGCAAAGAATTATGCTGAGAAAGTTGGCTTGCCAAAGCAGGCGTTAGAGTTCCAAATGCTGTTTGGCATCCGGCGCGACCTGCAGGAGCAGTGCATTAAGGAAGGCTATCCAGTACGAATTTATGTCCCGTATGGCACGCACTGGTATCCGTACTTTATGCGCCGCTTGGCGGAGCGGCCAGCCAACGTATGGTTCTTTGTCTCAAATTTCTTCCGCAAATAAGCCAATTAGGAACCCGGTTTCATCGTCAAACCGGGTTCCTAGATTCTATGGTAAAACATATACATGGATGGAAAACCTCTCGCTCTCGTAACCGGAGCTGCCCATCGTCTCGGTAAAACATTTGCCCTGACCCTGGCGCGGCGGGGCTATGCAATACTCCTGCACTATTATCATGCTGTGGACGAAGCAGCCGCCACAGCGGACGAAATCCGTGCTCTTGGCGTTCCGGCCTTCCTGGCACAAGCGGACCTGACAGAAGATTCCAATATCTCATCTCTATTTTCGCTTCTCGATTCTATTCCAAATAAACTTCAAGTACTTTTAAATTCCGCATCTGTCATGCTTCAAACCGATATTAGCACAACATCTCCTGCAAACTGGGATACCACATTAGCACTTAACTTGCGCGCCCCGTTCCTATTGGCAAAGCAAGCATCTGCGCGAATGGATGAAGGTGGCCTCATCGTTAATATCACCGATGTGGGTGTTCACAAACTCTGGACAGGTTATCCGGCCTACGTGGTCAGCAAGTCTGCACTTGAGACACTTACACGATTGCTGGCGAAGGCTTTCGCACCGGGTATTCGTGTAAATGCGATAGCGCCGGGATTGGTGCTGCCATCAGACAATGTCACACCAGAAGAATGGAAAAAACTGGTTGAGCGCCTTCCACTAAAACAGCCAGCCTCGCTGGATGATATTGCCTCAGCCCTCAAATTCCTTCTCGATAATCCATCCGTCACTGGTCAGACGGTTGTTGTAGATGGCGGGTACTCTCTAAATTGATCCAAATTCCGTGCTCCTTACCTTCATCGTTAGTATTAGAACCTTTATCTTTGAAGTAATTGAATGTTCAAATCAGTACTGGCTATTTCCCACCCAATTCACTTGATGCTCGCTGCGCTAACATACACACTCGGAGCGGGAATCGCCCATTACCTCGGCCATCCATTGCGTGCCGCCTCATTCGGACTTGGATTGCTGGCTCTCTTGGCTCTGTTGGGTGCAGCAAATCTTTTCGTCGAGTATTTTCGACTTCAGTCATTTGCGCTGGCGCAGGGCGAGACATTCCGTCAACGTGAACGATCCCGGGCTACGCTCCTGCAAGTTGCCTTTGCCGCCTTGACCACCTCATCGGCAGCTATACTGATCATGTTGTTGACCCATCTACTCAACCTGTCTGCCGACATCTTATTTGTGATTGAGTTCCTTTTCCTGGTAACCTATGCCGTCCCACCCTTGCGTCTATCCGAGAACGGCTACGGCGAACTGATCCTGGCCATGTCTCTGGGCACGCTGTACCCAGCCCTGGCATTCATGATCCAATACGGTCAATACCACCGCCTGCTGCCTTTCACCACTTTCCCACTTACTCTGCTGGCTCTGGCTTATTTGCTGGCCTGCAATTTTCCTACCTTTGCAACTGACCAGAAATTAGGGCGTCACACCCTGCTAACCCGTCTAACTTGGCAGCGCGCAGTCACGAACCATCATTTTCTGGTTTTGGCGGCTTTCCTGCTCTTTGCGGTTGCACCTTTCTTGGAATATCCATGGGGCCTAACTTGGCCAGTTTTCTTGGTCTTGCCTTTTGCTGCCATACAAGTAATCTGGGTCCAGCACATAGCCAATGGCGGACGTACCCTGTGGAAATTTTTGACAGCTATCGCTACATCTACATTTGGCCTGACGGCTTATCTGCTGACAATGACATTTTGGATTCGGTAACCCATGCCAGAATTTTTGCGACTTTCGCCTCCCACCGAAGCTCTGCAAACGTTTCTAAGCGCTTTACCGAATCAGAAGCCAATTGCAGAGATAATTGATACTCCAGACGCGCTGGGCCGTGTGAATGCTGCGGATATACTAGCCTCACACCCACTGCCGGAGTTCCCACGCTCCACAGTGGACGGGTATGCTGTTCGCGCTCGTAATACTTTCGGGGCGTCAGAGTCGCTGCCATGCTACCAGACTCTCATCGGAGAAGTCCCGATGGGCGACGCTCCCTCCTTTAATCTGATTCCTGACACGTGTGCTATTATCCATACCGGCGGGATGCTGCCAGTTGGGGCAGACGCGGTTGTGATGCTCGAAAATACACAATCCATCCGTAGAGTTGGACAGCCGCCAGTCCCTATAGTAGAAATTGAAATATCGCGGGCCATTGCGGAGGGGGAGAACGTCCTGCGCGTCGGCGAGGATATAGCCGAGGATCAGATCATCCTTGCGGCAGGGGTGCGCCTCCGACCGGTCGAGATTGGGGGATGCATGGCACTCGGAATAATTCAATTGCGCGTAGTCATTAAGCCAAGGATTGGAATCATATCATCAGGAGATGAAGTCGTTGCTCCAGAGAAGAGCCCGCGCCCTGGGCAGGTTCGCGATGTCAATTCCTATTCTTTAGCTGCTCTGATCGTCGAGGCGGGTGGAACGCCAGCCCTCTACGGCATCGTACCCGACGATCTGGAAGCGATGAAAGCCACAACGGCGAAGGCCTTAACCGAGTGCGAGGCAGTCGTCATAACGGCGGGGTCGTCAGCAAGCGCTCGGGACATGACCGCAGAGGCGATTGGTACGCTCGGCGCGCCTGGAGTGTTGGTGCACGGTATAAACGTCCGTCCGGGCAAGCCCACCATATTGGCAGTATGCGGTGGCAAAGGAGTAATCGGGCTGCCGGGCAATCCGGTCAGTGCGTTGGTAATCGCGGGGCTTTTCGTGGTGCCGTTGATCGAGAAACTTCTGGGACAGAAGGTCGTGCGTCCGCGCCCATCGGTGTCGGCACGATTGACAGTGAATGTGCCCTCCCAGGCAGGCCGGGAAGATTGGGTCGCGGTTCGCTTACTCCACAATCACTTCATCTCTAATCCTTTGTCCAACAGTGATGGACGACGCATGATGGGTGAACCGGTATTTTTGGCAGAACCCATTTTTGCAAAGTCCAATCTAATCTTAGCTTTCGCAGCCTCGGACGGACTCGTCTGCATCCCACCAGATGCGACCGGGATTAGCGCAGGGGAGGTTGTGGAAGTGGTGTTGATGTGAAATGGGTTGCTGCTATTGTTTGTATATCCCGCGAATGCAGGTGAGGTTGATACGATCTGGCTTCCAATTTGACCATTTCCCTTACATAAACCTCTCTGTGTAGTTGTATCCGCTTACCTTCTAAAAGACACTACCCAGAAATTGACAATTGCAATCAACAGAACCACCCCCAAAATACGTCGTATCCACAAGCCGGAGAATTTACGTGCCCCTAGGTAAGATCCAGCCAGAGCGCCAATAATTCCGAGCGGCAGGAGAGCCGCGCTGAACGCGCCCAGTACGAAATTACCACCCAGTACCCGGCCAATCAACCCACTTATGGAGTTAAGTACGATGAACGCGGCCGCGGTCGCAGCAGCCTGTTTCGGGGTCCCCCAATGGGCGAGGATGATAAGTGGTGAAAGAAAAATACCGCCACCGATACCCACCATCCCGGAGAGCAGACCGATGCCTGCTCCACAGGTCAGAGCTAGCCAGAGCGGGAAGGCAAGCAGGTTGTCGGCCCCTGTCTCGGGTTCAGGGCGTGTAAAGAGCATTCGCAGCATCACATAGGTTAGCACCGCGTAGAGGAGGAATAAGTATATATCCGAGTGAAGCTTGAAATATCCTCCGAGAAACGCGGCCGGAATTGAAGTCAGCAAGAAAGGCAGTAGTAAATCCATGCGCAAGCTAACGGCGCGGGTGTAATTGAAGAATGCAATGCTTGCGACAGCTATGTTCAATAGCAACGCAGTGCTGGCCATAACAATAGGGTCGATCCCGAACTGGCTCATAAGCGTCAGGTAACCGGAAGCGCCGCCGAAGCCAACGCTGGCGTATAAGAAAGCAACTGTCGTGACCAGCAAGGCGAGCAGGGGGGAGGGCAAATAATACATCCCAGCGATTATAATGGAGTAATGTCTGTTTACCTCCACGATATTCCCCTACCCGATGCCAAAGCCCGTCTCCAATATGCATTGGAACAGGCCGACCTATGGCGCGTGCTAGGCATGGAAACAATTCCCCTTGACGAAAATGCCGTAGGAAGAGTACTGGCAGAAACGATCTGGGCGAAGATATCCTCACCCCATTATCATGCCTCGGCGATGGACGGATTCGCAGTCCTGGCTAGAGTCACTGTGGGAGCTCAACCTTCCAACCCGATCACGCTGCGTGTAGGACCCAGCGCCGGTGCACTGGCTAAGCCCGAAGCCTGCTACCTGGATACTGGCGACGCCTTGCCAGAAAGTTATGACGCGGTTATCCCCATCGAAAATGTCGAATCGCTCGACGAGAGCGGCGAGATCATTTCGGACATTCGAGATCCTTCGTTCATCCGCATTAGGGCGGCGGTGACCCCATGGAGCCAGATCCGCCCGCTCGGGGAGGATATCGTGCAAACGCAGCTAGTGCTGCCTGCTGGTCAGATATTACGCCCTGTAGATCTGGGCGCGGTGGCCGCATCCGGGCATCAGTCTGTAAATGTTGCACGCAAGCCGCGCGTAGCCATCTTACCGACCGGTACGGAACTGGTCCCGCTCGGTTACGATTTGAAGGTGGGTGATATCCTCGAATACAACTCCCTCGTATTGGCAGCACAGATCAAAGTCTGGGGCGGTGATCCGACGCGCTTTTCGATTACTCCGGATAACTTCGATGCAATTTGTGCTCGTGTGGAGGAAGCTGTGCGCGAGTATGACTTGATCCTGCTCAACGCCGGTTCCTCGGCCGGGGCGGAGGATTTCTCTGCGCAGGTAGTGAAAAAGCTTGGCACCTTGCTGGTCCATGGCGTGGCGGTGCGTCCGGGACATCCGGTGATTTTGGGTTTGATTCGCAGGGGCGGCATGAGAGCCCGACCAAGGGCAATCCCGATTATCGGCGTTCCCGGATATCCCGTTTCAGCCGCGCTGACCGGGGAAATTTTCGTCGAGCCGCTGATCGCCAAATGGACAGGCCGTCAACCGCAGGAATTACCAGTCGAGCGGGCGTACCTGACCCGCAAGATCACCTCCCCTGGTGGCGACGACGATTATATTCGTGTGGCGGTAGGAAAGGTAGGCCAGAGGTTGCTGGCCGCGCCGTTAGTGCGCGGGGCGGGTGTCATCTCGTCTCTGGTGCATGCGGATGGGCTGGTGCTCTTGCCGCGCGGCATGCAGGGTGCGGAGGCAGGTGATACGGTGGATGTGCGTCTCTATCGTTCGCGCGCCGAACTTGAACAGACGATTTTCTGCATCGGTTCTCACGATATGACCCTCGATCTACTCGCGCAGTTCCTGTCTGTACATAACCGGCGGCTGGCTTCGGCCAATGTTGGTTCGCTGGGCGGACTAATTGCCCTGAAGCGCGGAGAAGCACATCTGGCCGGTGCGCACCTTTTAGACCCGGAAACCGGTGAGTATAATTTATCTTACATCCGTCAATATCTTTACGGTGTCTCTGTGAGAGTATACGGATTCGTGGGTCGCGAACAAGGGCTTATGGTTAAACGAGGCAACCCCAAAGGTGTTAGAAGCCTGTTGGACCTCCGCAAACCCGAGGTAAACTATGTGAACCGCCAACGCGGCGCAGGGACGCGTGTGCTATTGGATTACCAGTTATCCAAAATAAACTTACCCGTGATAGAGATTCAAGGCTACGATCTGGAAGAATACACCCATTTGGGTGTAGCGGCGGCAGTCGCTTCGGGGCGCGCCGATTGCGGTCTAGGTATTCCAGCCGCGGCGCAATCCCTAAACTTGGACTTTGTCCCGCTCTTTCAAGAGACTTATCAACTTATTATCCCGAAGGATTATTATAATAGTGAATTGCTCGCCCCATTATTCCTAGTTTTGAACGATAGCGCATTTAAACAGGCAGTTGTTAGCATGCCTGGTTATGATGTAAAACAGATGGGCAGGCTTATAGCGGAGGTTTAAAGGGTTTAAAGTGCCTATTGCGCTGGGGATTTTCAATAATTAACAGACGACTAATTCACTATTCTAGAGACAAAAACCTTAAATAAATAAAGTTCTCTCGGTTATATTTACATGGACCAATACTGGAATCAGTAAACCGGTCTTGGTAGTCATTCTGGAAAGGACTATGAAAAAAGTCAGAATTTTCTTACCGATCTGGTGTTAGAGTTCTGTAATAGTCGCGGAGAAAAGCTGGTCAAATGCAGCGTTTTTCTTTATAATAGGACTATTAATATCCATATAATTCAGGAGTTCTCCATGCCTATCGCCTCTGGGATTCAAGCACCGGATTTTGATTTGCCAGACGAAAACAATACCACCCGGCGGCTGTCTGATTTTCGGGGCAGACCGGTTGTGTTGTATTTTTACCCAAAAGACGACACACCCGGCTGTACAACAGAGGCGTGTAATTTCCGTGATGACTACAGCGCTTATGTAAATGCGGATGTGGTAATTTTGGGCATTAGCCCGGACGACCAAAAATCTCACGCCAAATTCAAGCAGAAATTCACTCTTCAGTTCCCGTTACTGGCAGATTTTGACCACAAAGTCTGTAACCAGTATGATGTATGGGGACCGAAGAAATTTATGGGACGAGAATATGAAGGTGTTCTGCGAACAACTTTCCTTGTTGATGCCAACGGTAGAATTGCCAAAGTGTTTGAAAACGTCAAACCTGCTGAGCACAGCGCTGAAGTACTGGCGGCAATTAAATCACTCTAAGCCAATATCAAATTCGAATAACAAACAGGCAGCCATTTAAGATGCCGCTGTTTGCTTTAATAAGCACGCGCAACTTACTTTCGGTCAAATACAACGCTTATTTGGTCTTCGTATACGATATCCCAGTCAGAAGACTGCCTAAGACCAATTGCCAACCCCGATTCTGGCTCAATTAGGACAAGGTGCACAGCCTGTTTGATAAGCATTTTCTCCCAGTCAGGCCGGGCCCGGTAAACATCCATGTAGGTGTAAATGAATTTGTCCCCATATACATCGGCGCGGCCGTCAATGTACACTTGATATCGCGGATAAAGACGCCAAATGATGTATCCGCCCCAGCTATAGGTATTGTATAAATAGCCTTCGGGATGATTCTCTGCAATCCAGTCCACGGCGGCTTCAGGGAAGGTCTCAGCTTGTGCAATTGATTGTCCTTGGATAACTTGAACAAATCGAAGACTGACAATCAGCGTAATACAAACAAGCAGGATGGGGGCCACCGCCATCAGCAGCTTACTCGGGGTTTTGACCTCGTACCGGATCGTCACCAGCGAACAAATCTGTTCCGACAGGATTGGGATGGCCACGATCGCGAAGAGTGGGACATGGCGCATTGAACACAAGGCTGCATATCCGAAGATCAGCGTCAGCAGGATTTTGGTTGGCGAGATGGTTTTCTTCGCAAGCATTCCCGCGCCAATAAACGCCAGAATGAACCACGCCAGCGGCTGCCATTCCATCTGGTGAAAGTCCGGCGAGAACCATTCCTGGATGAATTGTTGCATGGCCTGGCTGGTCAACGTTTGGAAAGGGTAAAGCAGAATGTGGAGGCCATTGGGGTTGGCAAGCGTTGCAAGAATGCTTATCCCGAGAACACCGCATAGGATCAAAATAGATTTGAGAGTCGGCGTACCTGGGCTTTCAGTTTTCAAGAAGCCGGCCTTGAGCAGTTCAAGCAGATCACCAACAATATATATAGCAATAATAGCAAGACCCAAGAAATACCCGGCATGTAGATTGACCCAGACCAATGTGATCAGCGGCAACGGGATTATAAAATGGAGTTTACCTTCTATTTGGTAGCGGTCGAGCAGATATAAGAACAGACTGGAGATTAAAAGCGAAATCATTTGTGGACGAACCCCCCAAGTAGGTGCACTCCCTATGGCTCCCAGAAGGAGGGTAAACCCGGCTACATACGGCAGTGACTCTTGGGGGCTGCGCAGGTAAGCGAGCAAGAATGCCCCAGTGATGATCAGCGAAAAGACGAATATGAGCAGACCGTAGCTGCCGAGATGGTAAAGCCCGTACATTAGTAACTCAGACAACCATTCGTGGGCAACCCAAGGCTTGCCAAAGTTAGAAAAGGAAAAAGGGTCGGTGAGGGGGATGGCATGGGTCTGTGTGATGAGTTGGCCGGTCCGCAGGTGCCACCAGAAGTCTGGGTCGGTAATCGGGCGCAAGGTCATCAGGAACAGACCGAGGAATAGAAGGATGAAGAACAACTGGCGTATCGTCAGGCGCATGGTTATCATTATTACATGAACGGGGGCAGATAATCATCTGCCCCCGTTTGGAGTTAAGGGAAAATTATTCGCCGAGGTAGTCGCGCAGTTTACGGCGGATGGATGGGTGTCGTAGGCGACTTAAGGCTTGAGCCTCAATCTGGCGGACACGTTCGCGCGTGACCCCCATTTTACGCCCAACTTCTTCCAGTGTGTATGCCTGTCCGTCAAGGAGGCCGTAGCG
>Ga0315283_10000915_pt1 | contig 22732 bp, 21 predicted proteins | sample YL17G09_0_MG_FD_204541 | JGI IMG/M metagenome (GOLD analysis project Ga0315283, IMG submission 204541) | Sediment microbial communities from Yellowstone Lake, YNP, Wyoming, USA - YL17G09_0 | ecosystem: Environmental > Aquatic > Freshwater > Lake > Sediment | place: USA: Wyoming | collected...
CAGCAGCGCCATCGCCAGGTCGTTGGGATCGCCGAAGATGCCGGTGCCGCGGATGCGGGCGACCTCGCCGCCTCCGGGGGTGTCGAGGCTGTCGGGGTTGTCTCCGCCGGTCGGCGTCATGACGACCGTCGAGCCCCCCAGCCCGGCGCCCGTCCAGTACTGCACGATGCCGTTCACCGCCTGGAACATCGTCAGCAGGATGACCAGGCCGACCAGCCACCGCATCTGTCGCTCGGTGCGCACGGCGATCCGAATGAAGAAGTAGAAGGCCACCAGGGGGAGCAACTGCTCGAGGCCGCCGGGGCCGACGGTGAACTTGCCGTTGACGGGGTTCGAGATCATCGTCGCGAAGATGAACCCCACAAAACACAGATCGCCCGGCAGATTGGCGAAGCGCCGACGCTTCATGAAGAGCGACGCAGCGGCCGAGATGCTCCCGATGATCAGGACGACCATCGGCAGGCGCAGGTCCGCCAGCACCGGCACAATCTCGCCGGGCCTGATGTAGATCAGCGCGACGTACAGGAGGCAGAGGGCAAACGTGATCACGGCTGCCCCCCGATCGACTTCACCGGCACCGCCGGCGGAACCATCGCCGTGCCGGCACGTGTCGGCGCGAGGCACTCGAGGTACAGACGCTCGTACTGCTGAACGACCGTCCGCAGGTTGAACTGTTCTTCAACCCGCCGGCGCGCGGCACGGCCCATGCGCTCGAGTCCCGCGTCGTCCGACTGGATCCGCAGCATCACCGCCGCCAGCACGTCGTGCGCCCGCGACGGCACCAGGTAACCCGTTTCGCCGGAGACGACCACCTCGCGATTGCCGCCGACGTCGGTCGCGACCGCCGGGAGGCCGGAGGCCATCGCCTCCAGCAGCGCGATGGACACGCCCTCGCTGATCGACGAGAGCACGAAGAAATCGGCGGCGTCCAGGAAGCGCGCCACCTGTTCGTGGTACCCGTGGAAGTGGACGCAGCCGCACAGGCCGAGCGTCTCGCAGAGCGCCTCGAGCTCGGGCCTGAGAGGGCCGTCTCCGACGATGTCGAGCTGGAAGGTCGGCACCGAGTCGACGACGCGCCGCACGGCGTGCAGCAGCGTCGCGTGATCCTTGATCGGGCTCAGCCGTCCGACTGTGACCGCGCGCCTCGGCGCGAGCGCCGCCCTCGGCGCCCGCACCGGGAACAGGCCGGTGTCGATGCCGTTGTGGATCACGCGCACTCTTGCGGCCGGCACGCCCTCGATTTCCCGCGCGACGCTGGCGGCGTCGACGGAGACCGCGACGAACCGCGACGTCCAGCGAGACGCCAGGCGGCTCGCCCATGCCAGCACGGGGCGTTCCATGTATTCGCGGCCGTGTTTCGTGTGCACGACCGCCGGCACGCGTGCCAGCCTGGCCGCGATCGCGCCGTGCAGGTGCGCCTGCGGGTTGTGGGTGTGGAGAAGAGCCGGCTTCACCTGCTGCAGGTGGCGCGCCAGCCGCAGAATGCGTGCGGGCACCGAGCCGTCGGTGCCGATGACATCGACGGGCACGCCGAGCCGGGCGAACTGCTCTTCGAGGACACCGGACTCGTCGAGGCACACCACACGCATCGCGAACCGGTCGGGCGTGCCGAAACGCACCAGGTCGAGGACGACCTTCTCGAGGCCGCCGATGGCCAGCGTGGTCACCAGGTGCACCACGCGAACCGGCCCGCGGCGGGTCGCCTCCCCCGGGTTCCTGGGGCTCATCGGACCGCCGGGAGGGTGTGGCGCAACCGGTCGGTGCGCGTGTGCGCGGGCCGGCTGGTGCCGATGTTCGACGGCCGCCACTGCGCGCCGCGTCCGGCGAGCGCCAGCAACGTGGCCCAGGCGGCGGCGGCCAGCAGGACGACGAACGTGCGCGGCGCCGCGCTGACGCGCTTCATCGACGACGAGGCCGGGATGACCACGTCAAGCGCCGCCAGCGCGTAGCACACGGCCTGCGCGGCGAGCATCACGTCGCGCGCGGGCGAGGGCAGCCACAGGCTCGACAGCCCGACGAGCAGCACCGCCCATGGCAACGCCAGGCGGATCAGCTTGTGGGACACGAAATGGAACCGGGGCCGGGCGGAGCCTGAGAGCAGGCCCGGAAGCGCCCGCACGATCTGGACATTGCCCGCGAGCGTTCTGACCTTGCGGCGAAATTCCTCGGCGGGCGTCGAGCCGTAGTCGTACGCCTTGGCCTCGGGCTCGAACACGATCCGGTGACCTCGCAGCCACGCCGACAGCGGGAGGTACATGTCGTCGACGAGCATGTCCGCCGGGAGCGGGTGGGCCAGACCGCGCCGCATGGCGTAGATGCAACCCGTGGCGCCAGTCATGGCATCGAGCGCGCTCTGATGGCGGCGAATCCACTTCTCGTAGCGCCAGTACAGGCCCACGACTTCTTCCTGCCGATCGGCGTCCTGGATGACGAGCTCTCCGCTGGCCACTCCCACCGACGGATCGTCGAAGTGCGCGACGAGACGGCGGAGGCCGTGCGGGTGAAGTGTCTGACGAACGTCGGTGAAGAACAGCACCTCGCTCTCGGCGAGCGCGAGGCCCGCGTTGAGCGCCCGGGCCTTGCCGCCGCGCGGCAGGGACACGAGTTCGACTCGGGCGTCGGTCACCGCCTGCACCAGACGCGGCGTGTCATCGGTCGAGCCGTCGTCGAGCACCAGGATGCGAAGCCGATCCTGGGGATAGTCGAGCGCGAGGAGCGACTCGAGCTTGCGCGCGATCCACGCTTCGCCGTTATGGACGGCCAGCAGCACGGTGACCGCCGGCGACGTCCCCTCCACCCGCGACGCCTCGGGCCGGCAGGTGGCGGTGAGCAGCGCCAGGACAAGGGGATAGCCGATGATCGTGTAGACGACCAGAGATGCACTGAGCGCGAATACGGCGATGGCGACGTCCTGCATGGCACTCAACTCTCGTCAGCGTGCAATCCGCCGGGGTCCGACGTGCATGGACGCCACCGGAGACCGGCTGGGCTTCTCGCCGACGGCCGTCCAGGGCTGCTCGGTCGCTCGCAGTCTGAGCCGTCGGATGATCCGCCCTCCGCCGACCAGGCTGAGGCCGAGCACGAGCAGGGATGCGGCGTCGATGGCCGCATCGGACATCGACTCGACGGACTCGAGGGCGTGCATCAGCCGGGCGGTTCCGTGAACCGGCGCGAGCCAGTTCGTGACCCACGGCGATCCCGGCCCGTCACCGCGCGGTCCCAGGTCCGAGCGCATGCCGACGGCCGCCAGACAGATGAAGGCCGAACCGAGAATCGCGGCCCGACGGAGTCTGGACCACGAGCAGGTTCGCCCTGGCATTTCCGACGGGGGCTTCCGTTGCATGTGTGACATCGGTACGGATTCTGACTCCTGCCGTCGACTCTGCAAGACCAGTTCCGTCTTCGGATTACGTGCGCGGGCGTCGCCCGTGCAGCGGCGTGAAATCCCGGCTTCTGGTGGATTCGCAGCGGTTATCGCGTACCGACACCGGCTGCCGAGCCAGTGTCCCGCGCACCGGATCACACCAATAATGGATGCATCGTCAGGCATCACGCTCCAAACCGTGTGGTGGATTCCGGGTGTCACGGTTCCTTGCACGGCGACGGGGCCTTCCAACCGCCCTGTTTATGGGGAATTCCGCCGATTCCCGTGGGGGCCGCCAGGCTGGCCCTGCCTTTGCTACCACCACCGGTGACAGCCCCGGTGTGACCGGCTGGCGCACACCGTGCCGGTGCGGCCATCGAGGCGATTCGAGATGAGACGAACCATGCAGCTGAATGCCGGCGCGCGCAGAACCGAGCATCGACCCAGGCGGCGGACCGCCGCGGCCGCCCTGGCGCTTGCCGTCGTCTGGTTGGTGGCCGTCGGCGCGATGCAGGCCCAGGCCCCGATCGCCACACCCGTGACGCCTCCCCGCCAGGCCGCTGTTCCCGCGGCCGCCGCGGCCACGGCAACGGCGGCGCCCATGGCCGACGCGGACTACGTCATCGGCCCGACCGACGTGCTGACGATCGTGATCCACGACGACAAGGAAATCACCAGCGAGGTGACCGTGCGCCCCGACGGGAAGATCACGCTGCCGCTCGTCAACGACGTGGTCGCCGCCGGCCTGACGCCGACCCAGCTTCGCCTGCGGATCACCGACCTGGAAAAACGGTTCATCAAGGTGCCGGTCGTGACGGTCATCGTGAAGCAGGTGAACAACAACCGCGCGTTCATCACCGGGCAGGTGACGCGCCCCGGGCCGTACGTGCTGGCCGGGCCCATGACGGTGATGCACCTGCTCGCGATGGCGGGAGGCTTCACGGAGTTTGCCGACCGCGGGCATGTGCTGATCATGCGGTTCGAGAACGGCGTCCAGCGGTCCTTCACATTCAACTACGACCGGGTCCTCAAGCAACAGGACCTGAGCCAGAACATCATGCTGAAGGCGGGCGATACCGTGGTGGTACCCTGACCACATGATGAGTCGCACGCATCCGCGCTCGATCGGCGCTTCCCGGTTCGCCATCGCGATGGCCGCGATGGCGGTCGCGTTGCTGGGCGTGTCGACGCAGCCGGCCCTGGGGCAGATCATCACGGGCGTGGCCCCGGTCACGCAGGCCGCGCGCCCGTACCGCGGGCTGTTCGGCGCCGGCACCGGGGCGGCCCCCGGCCGGCATCTGTTCGCGCTGACCGCGTCGGTCTACGAGGAGTACGGCAACAATCAGAGCGGCAACATCCCCACGTCGGACCTTGTGCTGCGCGACGGGTGGTTCCTCGGCGTCCGCGCCCAGTTGACCTTCGAGAAGGCCGGCCAGCACTCGCGGATCGGCCTGCGCGGCGAAGGGGCGTTCCGCTACCTGCGGGACCTTCGCGAGACCACGTCTCCGCGCTTCCGCGCCGAACTGTCGGTCGACGGCAGGACCGGCGCCCGGAAGCAGAACCTCCTGCGCTTCACCGGATCGGCCGACTACGAGCCGTATTACATCCTGTCGATCTTCCCGACCGAGGTGCTGCCCACCGGGGACACCGCCATCTTGCCGACGAACCGGGACGACCTGCTCTTCACGCGGACCCGGTACATCTACGGACAGACATTCTCGTACGAGCAGCAGCTCTCACGCCGGTCGTACCTGGCGTTCTCCGAGGACTGGCGCACGACGCAGGCGCAGGGGTCGACGACGGGACTCGACGTGAACGGCCTGCGGGCGGGCGTGCGCTACGGCTATCGCATGTCGCCGCACGCGTCGCTGCGCGTCGGCTATGCCTACCGGCTGGGCAACTACGGACTGGGCGCGGCCCAGCGGTTCGAGACCCACGACCTGGACGTGTCGTTCGACTACCGCAAACCGCTGTCGAGGACGCGAAGCACGTCGTTCGGATTCGGTGCCGGATCATCGCGCATCTCGAGAGAGCCCGAGCCGGTGTGGACGGTCGTGGGCAACGCCAACCTGCGGCACGAATTCGGGCGCGGCTGGTTCATCCGGGCCGACTTCACGAGGAACGCGCAGCTGGTCGAGGGATTCGCGGAGCCGTTCTTCGTCAATACCGTGACCGGCAGCCTGGGCGGGTTCCTGGGCCATCGCGTGGAGGTGCTCGCGTCGAGCGGGTACTCGCGCGGGCCGGTGGGATTCAGATCGGGCAACTACGACTCCCGCCAGAGCTCGGCGCGGCTGCGCTGGGCCCTGGCGAAGTACTTCGCGGTCGACGCCGAGGGCCTGCTGGTGCAGTACGGCTTTGGCGCGCAGGTGATGGTGCCGGGCACGGTGCCCGCCGCTCTGGATCGGTGGGCCGTGCGCTGCAATCTCGCGTGGTGGCTGCCGCTGTCGCGGTAGCGAGGAGGACGGGTCCCGTGATCCCAGGCAAGAACTACTCCCCACAGGACGTGCTGAGTGCGGCGTGGCGCCGGCGCTGGTGGATCAGCCTGTCGTTCGCCATCCTCGCCGCGGCGTCCCTCTCCTGGGCGACGTCGCTGCCTCGCCGCTACCAGTCGCTGGCCACCCTGCAGGCGGTGCCCGAGTCGGTCAACGCGTACCTGGGCACGAACCCCGCCGCCCGCACCGACACGCGGCTGACCAGTATCGCCCAGTCCACGCTGACGCGCGCCCGGCTGGAAGCGATCATCAAGGACCTCGATCTGTACCCGCAGATGCGGCAGGCCACCGTGATGGAGAACGTCGTCGAGCAGATGCGCGGCGACATTACCGTGAGGTCGACCGAGCGCGACATGTTCGTGCTGGGATTCACGGCCGGCGACCCCCATCTCGCGCTCAACGTCTCGTCGCGGCTCACCGCGCTCTTCCTCGAAGAGAACGCCCGCGACCGAGGCCAGGCGGCGGATGCCGCCACGGGCTTCCTGGCCGCGCAGCTCGCGGACGTGCGAGCGAAGCTCGACGCGCAGGAGCGCCAGGTCGAGGCGTACAAAGCGAAGTACGCGGGCGAGCTGCCGTCGCAGCTGCCCTACAACGTGCAGGACCTCAATTCCAGCCAGACCACGCTGCGCACGCTGCTGGACGCGGTCTCGCGCGACCAGGATCAGCGGCTGCTCCTGCAGGGCGAACAGGACACCCTGCGCGCCACGGGCGCGGGCCTGCCCGCCGACGGCGCCACGGGTGCGGGCATGACGGATGCCGACCGGCTGGAGGTGGCACGCGCCGACCTCCGGGCGCTCGAGCTGCACTTGACGCCGGAGCACCCGGACGTCGAGCGCGCGAAGCGCGCCGTGGCCCGGCTGGAAACGCAGCTGGCGAGCGGCCGCCCGGCCTCGGCCGGCCCGGCGCCGCCGACTGCGGCGGAACGCCGCCGCGACCTGCGGCTTCGCGAAATCCAGGGACAGCTCGACGTCCTGAACCGGCGTGTCGCGAGCAACCAGGCGGAGATGGTCCGGGTGCGGGCGCGCATCGACGAGCACTCGCGCCGCGTCGACAACACGCCGCTGCGGGAAGCCGAGTTCGCCGCGCTGACCCGGGACTATGAAGACACGAAGAAGCTGCACTCCAGCCTGACGTCGCGGCAGCAGGACGCCGCCATGGCGGCGAGCCTGCAGCGCAAGGATCTGGGTGACCGGTTCCGCGTCATCGAGCCGGCGCAGTTGCCCGAGAAGCCGTTCGGCCAGAGCCGGAGCAACGCGCTGCTGTTCGCGCTCGCCCTCGCCGTCGGGATCAGCGTGAGCCTGGGCGCCTTCGTCGAATACCGGGACAACAGCCTGCGCTCCGAGGAAGACGTGATGGTCGGCCTTCGCCTGCCGGTGCTGGCGGCCATTCCCAACCTGAGAACGACCGTGACACGGGGATCCCGCTGAAGGTGAGGCGAGAGAAACGATGTCCGCCGCAGAACGCATCAGCCAGCGCTTCTTGAAAGAGTACCCGCCGTCGCCGGCGATCTTCCCCGGCGAGGGGACACCGGCGTTCGGCGTGCCACGCGAGCACACGGGCCGGTTCGACGTCGTGCAGGGCGGGCGGAGCGACGCCGTGCCGGCTGCGCACGCCAGGCCCGCCGTGACGCTGCGTTCTTCGGCCAGACCCGTGTCGTGGTCGCCCGAACCCGTGCATCGGCAGGCCGCCGCCGTCGAGCAGTACCGCCGCCTGGCCGCGCAACTGATCCAGGCCGGCGTCGAGCACGGCGTGAAGGTCGTGATGATCGCCTCCGCCGTGCGGGGCGAGGGCAAGAGCCTGACCGCCGCCAACCTCGCCGTCACGCTGGCCCGCTCGTACCAGCGCGAGACGCTGCTCATCGACGCCGACCAGCGTGCGCCGATGCTGCACGGGATCTTCCGGGTGGAGAACGCGACCGGACTCAGCGACTGGCTCCACGCCGGCCCCGACACCCCGGCGGCCACCATCCAGCTGATGCCGTCACTGACGCTGCTCACCGCCGGCCGGCCGACCATGGACCCGATGGCGGGCCTGACCTCGGTGCGCATGAAGTCCCTCATCTCCGACGCGAAGACGGCGTTCGACTTCGTCGTGATCGATTCGCCGCCCGCGACCCTGGTGCCGGATGCCGGCGTGCTCGTAGCGCTGGCGGACACCACCGTACTCGTGATCCGGGCCGGCTCGACGCCCCACGCGTCGGTCGCGCAGGCCGTCGGGGCGCTGGGCCGCGATCGGATCCTCGGGACGGTCCTGAATCGCGCGGACAAGCACACTTCGGCCGGCCGCTACTGGTACGGCCACGGGAGGAAGTAGGCATGGCTCTGGTGCTGAACCAGCGGGTCACCTGGCGGATCGCGCTGCCCGTGGTCATCGACAGCGTCCTGGTGCTCCTGTCGGTGACCGCCAGCGCGTTCCTGATTCTCGGGCCCCAGTTCCACGATCAAGCGGCGTCCGGCGCGTTCTTCGCGAAGCTCGGACTGCTGGCCGTCGTCTTCCCGCTGGGGATGTACTTCGCCGACGTATACGAGGCGCGATCCGAGGACACCTCGCGCGCACTCCTCGTCCGGCTGATGCAGTCGCTGGGCGCCACGACCATCGTCTTCGCGCTGGTCTACGCCGTGATGCCGGCCCTCATTGTCGGGCGCGGCGTGTTCGCGCTGGCGGTCGGCTTCATCCTCGGCCTGGTGCCCCTGTGGCGGACCGCGTTCGACCGCGCCGTGGATCGGATCGTGCCCGGCGAGCGCATGCTCTTCCTCGGGACCAGACCCGCCGCCGTGGCGCTGGCGCGCGAACTGAAGGAGCGCCAGCGGGACATGGGTGTGGAGGTCGTCGGCTTCGTCGAAGCCGAGTCGTCGCACGTCCGCACGTTCGTCCAGTCGCCGGGCATCGTCGGGAGCCTCGACGACCTGCCGCAGATCATCCAGCGGCTGCGCGTCGACCGCGTGGTGGTCAGCCTCGAAGATGCGCGCGGCCGGCTGCCGATGAACGATCTGCTCGACCTGAAACTGGAGGGCGTGCGGTTCGATCACCTGGCGTCGGTGTACGAGGAATTCACGGGCCGGATCGCCGTCGAGAACCTGCGGCCGAGCTGGATGGTGTTCTCGGGCGGCTTCCGCAAGCCCCGCGCACTGATGGTCGCGAAGCGGCTGGTCGATGTGCTCGCGTCGGCGGCCGGGCTGATCCTCGGCGCGCCGCTGTTTGTCGCCGTGGCGGCGGCCATCCGGTGGACGTCCGCCGGGCCCGTCTTCTATCACCAGACCCGCGTCGGCGAGCGCGGGCGGCCGTTCCGCCTGCACAAGTTCCGCACGATGCGGACCGATGCCGAGGCCGCGACGGGCCCGGTGTTCGCGTCGGAACAGGACCCGCGTGTCACGCCGATCGGCAACTTCCTGCGCCGGGCCCGCCTCGACGAACTGCCGCAGCTGTGGAACATCCTGTGCGGCGAGATGAGCCTGGTCGGCCCGCGGCCCGAGCGGCCGGAGTTCGTGAAGGATCTCACAAGCGAGATCCCGTTCTACGGCCAGCGCCACGCGGTCAAGCCCGGTCTCACCGGCTGGGCCCAGGTCCGCTACGCCTACGCCGCGACGGTTGCCGACACGATGGAGAAACTCCAGTACGACCTGTTCTACATCAAGAACCTGTCGATCCTGCTCGACATGCTGATCGTCTTCTCGACGGTGAAGACCGTGCTGCGCCGCGAGGGATCGCGGTAGACGAACGCCCCGGTGCGGCGGTGTCCTGCGTTCAAGTCTCCAGCGGGCCGCCGGCGCCGCGTCCGACCAACCGTCCGTGGTCGTAGTTCTGCATGACCACGCGGGCCGGGTTGCCGCCCACGAGGCAGTTGTCCGGAACGTCTCGCGACAGGATGCTCCCTGGCATGATGGTGACGTTGTTGCCGATCGTAATGGCGCCGTAGACGACCGAACCGGTGCCGATCCACACGTGGTCCCCGATGGACGGCACGCCCGCCTTGCCTGGCGAGTGCCCGACGCCGATGGTCACGTTGTGGGTGACGCTGAAGTTCGATCCGATCCGGCATCCGCCGATGTAGATGGTCCCGACGTGACCGATGTAGAACCCCGGCCCGATCTCGGCATCTTCGATATGGACGTGATGCAGGCCATCGGCGACCAGCACCAGCACATAGGCGACCGCGCGCGGGAGGATGCCGATGAGCCTGCTGCGCCGGCTGAGCCGCCTGGACCATTTCGCGAACCTGTAGATCGCGACGCAGTGCAGCCCGAAGCCGCCCCACCAGAGCCCCAGCCGTTGCCCGAGTGTTGGCGTCTCGGCTTCGCAGTCGATGCGGAAGTACTTGGCGAGATCGACGGAGAAGGCGCCGCTGGAATTGGTCATGGTCGTCGGGTCCGGATTCAGGCCGTCGCGGGCAGCTTCCGTTCGACAAACGCCACGAGGCGGGCAATCGAGTCGAGGTTCTCCGGCACCAGATCGTCGTCCGCGACGGTGACGCCGAACTGCTGCTCGATGAAGCCGATGAGGTCCAGCACGCCGGTCGAATCGATGATGCCCGCGTCGAGCAGCGAATCGTCATCCGCCAGCGCCGCCGGATCGGCGACGTAGAAGTTCGCCGTGATGAAAGTGCGGAAGATCGATTCCGTGCCCATGTCGTGTCACTCCGGGAGCGGGCCCGTGCGTCCCGCCGGATGCGTTCGCCTACGATAGCTCAGCCCGCGCGATCTTGCCGTTGGTCGTGCGCGGGAGCGCGGTGACGAAGACGACGTGCTTCGGCACCATGAACGGCTCGAGCCGCGCCTGGCACGCGAGCCTGATGGCCTGTTCGGTCACATCCGCGCCCTGGTCGAGGATGACGAACGCCTTGATGGCCTGGCCGAGCACCGGATCCGGCACGCCGACGACGCCCGCCTCGCGGACGCCGGGTATCTTCATGAGCGCCCGCTCGACCTCTTCGGGGGCCACCTTTTCTCCGCGTGACTTGATCACCTCGTCCATCCGGCCGACGAAGTACAGATAACCGTCCTGGTCGAGCCGGCACAGGTCGCCGGTGTAGAGCACCAGTTCGCCTGGTAGAGGACCAGGGCGCAGTTTCCTCGCGGTCGCCTCCGGCTTGCCCCAGTACCCGACCATGACGGTGGCGCCGCGAATTACCAACTGTCCGGTCTGGTCAGGGCCGACCCGCCGATCCTGGTCGTCCACCAGCCACAGTTCGGTGTTCGGGATCGCGATGCCCACGCTGAGCGGCTTGCGATCGATGTCCTCGGGCGGCAGGTACGTGCAGCGCTTGCACTCCGTCAGGCCGTACATCGAAAACACGCGCGCCGACGCGAACGTCTGCCGGATGAAGTCGATGTGCTTCATCGAGAGCGCGGCGGCCGTGTTGGTCACGTATCGGACGCTGGAGAAGTCGTAATCCGACAGGTTCTTCAGCTCCGCCAGCATCGCGAACACGGTCGGCACCCCGGGGAACCCGGTGACGCGTTCGCGCACGAGAGTGTTGAGGATCTGGGCCGGGTACGCGAAAGAGCGCTCGAGGATCAGCCTGGCGCCCATGCGGAACGCCATGATCATCTGATAGAGCCCGTAGTCGAAGGACAGCGGCAGGCCACAGAGCACGACATCGTCCTCGACGTTGCCGAGGTACGTCGAGATCGACGCGGCCGCGGTCAACATGTTCCGGTGCGAGAGCATGATCCCCTTGGGGTCGCCGGTGCTGCCGGATGTGTAGATGATCGTGGCGAGATCGATGTCCGTGTTGCGGCGGGGCGGAGGCCCCGTCTCGGACAGATCCAGCGCGTCGTCCCAGGAGATCGGGCCCGGCAACGCAGGGAGGTCGACCTTCCCCAGCGGTCCCGAGACGACGGTCGCCCTCAGGGACGGCGCCTGCGCCGCCGCCTCGGTGAAAACCCGCGCGAGGTGCGACTCGCTGACCAGCACCGACGCTCCGCAATCCCGCAGCATGTGTGCCAGCTTGTCCGGCCTGGTGAGCGGGCTGATGATCGAGACGATCGCGCTGGCCTTGAGTACGCCCCAGAACGCGATGGCCGTCTCGATGGAGTTCTCGCCGAACACGACGACACGGTCGCCCCGCGACACGCCGACACGGACCAGCGCGTGGGCGAACCGGTTCCCGTCGCGATCGAGATCGGCGTAGGTCACGCGGCGCTGCTGGCACACGAGGGCGATCTTGTCGGGCAGGCGCTGGGCGGACTGCTCGAGGTAGTCGTGCAGTTGGGGCACCGCGATCGGGTGACGCTGGACAGCCGCTGGCAGGTTCACGGGCGCTGCTCCGCTGGAAGGTGATCGATGACGCGAACCGGAATCTCGGGAAGGCTCTGCCACGCGTGGCCCCGGATCAGGGCGTCGTGCAGCAACTGCGTCGACAGCACGCCGACCAGCGCCATGTTGTCCGCGTTGGAGAACTGCACCGCCGCGCCGCGCGCCGTGCATTTCGCGTAGAGCTGGCCGGCGACCCGTGCGTCGAAGACGCCGACGTCCGCGAGCGCCGCCTCGTTCATCACGTCGGCGATCCATGCCGGCGCGCCCGGACCCACGAACGACAGCGCATCCGGCGCCCGGTACGGCTGCTTCGTCCGCTGGAGAATCTCTGGCGCGACCAGGCCGGCGCTGGCCTTCTTGAGCACGTGCTTCTCGTCGAGCCCGCACAACTTGTACGAAGGAGGCAGCGAGTTGGCCAATTCGATCACATTGCGGTCGAGGAACGGAAAGCGCCCTTCCACGGAGTGTGCCATGAGCATCCGGTCGCCCTGGGACGACAGCAGGTAGCCGGAGAGCAGCGTCCGGATCTCGATGTACTGGTCCTGCGCCAGGAACGTCCACGACCGGAAGTCCGCCGGCAGCGTCGCGAGGAATTCAGCGACCATGTCGCGTCCCGCGACCGCGGCGCGGATGTCCGGCGAGAGCAGGCGCGCCAGCGCGCCGGTCGTCCGCCAGCGCGTGTCGTGGGCGAAGCCCGGCTCGCGCCAGCGCTCGAGGTTGCGCCCGAAGAACTGCCGGGCCATCGCCTGCTGCGCCACCGGCGAGCGGGCGAGGTACGGATACAGCCGGCCCAGCAGCGCTGGCCTCCAGGCCGACGCCGGCTGACGAGCCCAGAACCGCCGTACCCGGCCCTCGCGGAACAAGTCGTAGCCGCCGAACATCTCATCGGCGCCCTCGCCGGTGAGCACCACCTTGATCCCGGCCTCGCGTACGAGCTTCGAGAGCAGGAAAAGGGGCGCCGGCGCGGTGCGCAGGATCGGGCGCTCGGTGTGCGCGATGACATCGGGAAACACGCGCGCGATGTCCTGGCGCGACACGACCACTTCGTGGTGCTCGCTGCCGAGGCGGCTGGCCATCAGGCGCTGGTAGGACGTCTCGTCGTACTCAGCATCCTCGAAGCGCAGCGAAAACGTCTGGAAGTGATCGCCCTTGGCGCGCAGCCCGAGGGCCGCGACGAGCGAGCTGTCGAGGCCGCCGGACAGGTAGCTGCCCACCGGGACGTCGGCGCGCAGCATGCGCAGGCGTGTGGCTTCCTCCAGCGCCGCGCGTGTCGCCTCGGCCGCCGCGGCCTGCGTACCCCGAAACTGTCCATCCTCGCCGACGGGATAACGGGGCTGCCACGTGCATGCGTCCGTGACACGGTCGCCGTCGTAGATCCGCGCATGGCCGGGCTCGAGCTCCGTGACACCGGCGAACACCCCGTGCGGCGGCACGATCGTCCAGAACGTAAACGTCTGGGCGAGACCAATCGGATCGAAGGCGCGCGGGATGTCCGCGTCGCCCGCGAAGATGCCCTTCACTTCGCTCGCGAAATACACCCGGCCGCCGTGATGGCAGATGTGTAGCGGCCGCACCCCCAGCGGGTCGCGCGCCAGCGTGAGGCGGCGGGTGCGCGTGTCCCAGAGGGCGACCGCCCACTGCCCGTTGAAGCGTTCGAAGGCCGAGAGCCCCCAGCTTTCGTAGGCGTGCACGATGACTTCCGTGTCGCTGTGCGTCCGGAACCGGTGGCCGAGCGTGAGCAGTTCTTCCCGCAACTCGACGTAGTTGAAGATCTCGCCGTTGAAGACGATCCAGAGCGTGCCATCCTCGTTCGACAGCGGTTGCTGGCCCGTGGAGAGATCGATGATCGACAGCCGCGCGTGCCCGAGCGCTGCGCGCGCGTCTCGATACGCGCCGAACTCCTCGGGGCCGCGGTGCCGCTGCGCCGCGATCATCCTGGAGATCTGCCCGATCGTAGGAGGCGTGAGCCCGTCCGCGCGCGCCACCACGCCGGCGATGCCGCACATCAGTGATCGACCTCGGTCACGGGGCTCACGAGCAGCGGATACGTGTGCAGGTAGCGCGTGGCTCGCCGTTTCTGATCGATGTCCTTGTAGACGCGCTCGACCTGCTCAGGCGTCAGGCCCACGACCGGTGCGGCCTCTGTCGCGGAGACGCCGTGGTTGTGGGCGTACAGGCAGAGGTCCATCTTGTCGTAGGGCAGCGAGAAGTAGAACTCTTCCTGCGTCTGCTCCATCGGGAAGGTGTCGGTCGTCGGCGGCCGGCGGCAGATCTCCTCAGGCACGCCCAGGTGCCTGGCCAGCTCGTAGACCTGTGTCTTGTAGAGGTGCGCGACCGGTTTCAGATCGGCCGCGCCGTCCCCCTGCTTCACGAAGAAGCCCTGATCATATTCGAGCCGGTTCGGCGTGCCCGCCACCGCATAGTGCAGGCGATCGGCGTGGTAGTACTCGAGCATCTTCCGCGTCCGCTGCTTGAAGTTGGTCGCGGCGACCAACTGCAGGTAGGCCGCGCTCCCCATGCGCGCCGATCGTTCCTGGCTCGACGCATCTCGAATCGTGAGTCGCGCCACGTTCAGACGGTCTGTCGACAGGATCGACGGCAGTACGATCTTGAACGGCATGCCGTCGACGTAGTCGGGGAAGACCATCCGAATCGCCTCGTGCTGGCGCGCATAGCAGCCGAGCCCGCGCAGGGCCGGCGCGATTTCCTCGACAATCGTCCTGATGCCTGCGCGATCGGCCATGGCCTGCCCGAGGCGTAGCGAGTCGTCGGCGGAGGCCACATCGGGCATGAGCAGGCCGAGCACCCGTTCCGGTCCGAGCGCCCGCACCGCCAGCGCCGCCACCACTGAACTGTCGATGCCGCCCGACAGCCCCAGCACCACGCCCTTCCGGCGCAGTCGATCGAGTACGTGCTGACGGATGGCGGTAGTGATGGCGTCCAGATCGCGCGGAAGATCGAGGCGCAGCACGTCCTTCGAGAACACCATCTGACTCCCGCGTCTGTTGAGGCCGGCGCGAGACGGCGCACGGCGGCCCGTCGGGCAGGCCCGCTCATCTGTGTTTCGGCCGATTCCGGCCGGACATTAGCTCGGCGTGCTGATCCTCCCGTGTTCGTACGCGGCGATTCAGCCGGGTCGTGCTCAACACGAAGGGCCGGACGGTTGCCCGTCCGGCCCTTCGTCCCTCTCTCGTTTCGCCGGCGACCGGAGCCGTTTCCGGCCGACTAATGCCCGCGCCGATCGAGCAGCGCCTTCATCTCGGCGTCGGTCTTCAGCTCGCTCGTAACGGAGAACGCGCCGAACGACGACGCGAGTGACCGCGCCAGCATCCGGTCCACTTCCGAATTCACGACGCCGGTCAGCGTGACGCGCCCGCGCTCCACGACGATGTGGATGGGCGGGTTCGACATCGAGGCGTACGGCCAGAACGCCGAACTGCCGTAGATCGCCCGCGCGATCGCGTACCGAAGGTCATCGTCGAAGAGCGAGACCGGCAGCACGGTGATCCGGTTCTCGACGCGCGTGACCCCGGCCACCTTCGCCACGCGCCGCCCGATGTCGTCCCGCTTGAACGGCATCGTCACCCGGCCCACCAGCGTGACCACGCCGCGCTCGATGTCGGCGCCCACGTCGTCGAAGATCGTGAACTGCGCGTAGGACAACACCTGGTCCTGCACACCCTTGAAGATCTCGTCGCTCTTGCGCTCGTCCTGCGCCCATGCCGGCACGGCCAGCGCGGTGAGGATCACCAGACTCGCACCGATCAGTTTGAGGTTCATACCCTGCTCCTTCCGACCACCACTACTACAAGGGGTGTGCCAGCCCACGTTCGCTGAAAACCTCAGGAAACTCGCCTGTGTCTCCGCCAACGGGGACGCGGGCCGCCCCCTCGGGAGGACGCTCGCGTGCTCCGGAATGGACGGGGGGGCGGTTTGGAAACGGGCTACAGGAGGACGACGGTCAGGATCCCGGCGCCCACCAGGCAGATCTGGCGCACGGCCCCGCCCTGGATCGGGTTGTGGTGGAGGCTGGGGATGAGATCCGACATGGCGATGTAGAGGAAACTGGCCGCCGCCACCGGCAGGAAGTAGGGCAGCAGGTGCGGCAAGCGGTCGATGGCGACGGCCGCCACGAGCACGCCGATGGTCGCCGACGATCCGGACAGCACGTTCAGCCACAGCGCGCGCATGCGCGAGTACCCAGCGTGCAGCAGGATCGCGAAATCGCCGACCTCCTGGGGAATCTCGTGCGCCGCAACGGCCAGCGCCGTGGTCACTCCCAGCGGGACCGAGACGTAGGTCGCCGCGGCGATCACCGTGCCGTCGATGAAGTTGTGGACGGCGTGACCAATCAGGATGAGCGGGGCGGCCACCGCGTGCTCCGCGCAGTGGTCGTCGTGGCAGTGATGCCACAGCACGATCTTCTCGAGGATGAAGAACGCGAGGATGCCGCCAAGCAGCGTGCCGAACACGGGCGCCGGCTTGAGCGATTCCAGCGCTTCCGGAATGACGTCGAGCAGCGCAACGCCGAGCAGCGTGCCGACCGCGTAGCTGACGAGCCACGGCACGAGCTTCCCGCGCACCTGCTCGCGCACCAGGAGCAGGACGCCCCCGAGGAGGATGCCTCCCAGGCTGCCGAGAATGGCCAGGCCGATAGCGATGACCAGAACGGGCACGGACGGATTCTAGCAGTAGTTACGACGCCACGTATCCCCGCCGCGCCCGCACGACGTACGAACGGTTCTTCACCTCGACGCGGATGTTGTGCCACCGCCCGTCCTTCGCCGCCGCGCCCGGGTACGCAAGCGTGTACTGGCGGCTCAACTCGTCGGCCACGCGCGCGGTCGCCGGGTCGAGATCGCGTGGGCTGCGGATGATCTCCGTGCGCCCGCCGCTGTCGTCCGTCATCTCGCGCAGCGCCGCCTCGTTCACGCGATCGTCCGCCCCCCAGCCGCCGGGGATTTGCGGCGGCTTCGGCGTGCCGGGGTACCGCGGCTTCCCCTGGGGAAACGGCCAGGGGATTTGCGTCGGTGTCCGCCGCGGCGTCTGGGACGTCCGCACGGGCCCGCCGCTCGCGTCGATGCCGATCGCGTACACGAGGACCTCGGACTGCCGGATGATCTGACGCACCTCGCCGACGGTGATGTGGCTGCCGGTGTCGTTCCCGTCCGAGATGATGACAAGCGCCTTCTTGCGGTTCTGACCCTGCGACGCGAGGGGGACGGCCTCGGCCACCGTGTCGTAGAGCACGGTCTCGCCCTTCGGGGTGATCCGCCCCAGCTGGTAGCGCAGCCGTTCGCGGTCGCGGGTCCAGGGTTGGATGAGCAGGGGCTCGCTGCTGAACCGGTAGAGGAAGATCTCGTCCTGGTCGCCGAGCAGCTCGAAGAGAAAGCGCTTCAGCGCCTGCTGCGCCGCCAGGATCTTGTCGCCCGCCATCGACCCCGACGTGTCGAGGGCGATGCCAAGGCTCACCGGAACGCGCTCGCGGCTGAAGTACGACACGGGCTGCACCACGCCGTCCTCGTAGACCACGAAGTCGTCCTGCGTGAGATTCGGCACGAAACGCCCGTAGGCGTCGGTGACCGTGGCGGACACATTCACCAGTTCGACGCCGGTCTTGAACCGGAAGGGGGGATCCTGCTGTCCGCGAACCGATGGCGCGAGCAGGGCCGACACGGCGACCAGGATCGCCGCCGCGGCGAACGTGCGGAGACCAGATGTCGATCGCGCGTTCATGATCAGCCTCCTCATCGGCGTCCTGCCGGGGTTCCCGACATCGTCGCTTGCGCCACCACCGCCGCGCGCGTCGCAACCGGCGCCGCGGCCGGCACCGGCGCCCGTCGATCGACGTGCGGCACCGGCGCCGCGGCCACGCGGAAGGTGAGCCGGTAGCGGGCGACGCGCTGTCCGGATTCTACCGGCACTTCGAAGGCCGACTCGCCGCCCGGCGCCAGCTCGCCGTCGACGACCGGCGCCTGAACCGTGCTGAGATACCCGCCGTCGCGGTCGAAGAGGAAGACGACCGCGCTTAGATTCCGGACGACGCTGCCGGTGCGCGGGTTGCGCACCAGGCCGTGGATCGAGAGGCGCCCCCCGGCGCGCGCGTGATCGAGCACCACCAGTTCGAGCGGCGACGTGACGCGGGCGGCCGCCGGCGATTGCGTGGCCGAGGCACCCGGCTTGGTGTTCATGGCCAGCACGATGGCGAACACCACGAGCAGCATCGCCGAGCCGAGACCCGTCGCCAGAATCAGGCGACGGCCGTTGCTGCGCATCGGCTCCGGCGCCAGAAACAGATCCGGCATCGGGGCGCGGCGCTCGGGCGGTTCCATGGCGGCGTCGATGCCAATGTCATCGCCATCGGCGGCCGTCAGCAGATCCGCGACGCGGTCGTCGGACCGCCGCCGCTCCTGCTGCAGCACGCGCCAGGTGACCACGGCCATCACCGACGCGATGGCCAGCGAGATAACGGTGACGGTGACGAGCACGCTATCCACCATGGTCCTTCTCCCCAAGACTACCGAAGCCGGAACTCCACCGCGACTTCCACCTGCACGTCCACCGGCTGGCCCAGACGGCGCGCCGGTGCGAATCGCCACTGCCGAACGGCCTCGATCGCGCGTTCGTCCAGCCCCGACCCGAGGCCCTGCACCACGCGTATCTGGCCGACCGACCCGTTTCGCAGCACCACGATCTCGAGCACCACCTCACCCGTCACGCCGCGCGCGCGCGCAGCCTCGGTATAGGTCGGCTTCACCTCGTGCAGAATCGTGGGGGGCTCGACGCCGCTCCCCGGGCGGTAGGTCCCGCCACCGGTGCCGCCACCCGATCCCGGCCCGATGCCGGGGCCGTCGCCCTCACCCAGCCCCGTGCCCGATCCCGATCCGGCCCCGCCGCCGGTGCCCGGGCCGCGGCTGTCGGCCTCGGCTGTCGCCGTCTCCATGACGCCCACCCGGCTCCGGTCGTCGGCCGGCACCGAGACGACGGGCGCGAGGATCGGCGGCAACGCCTCCGACGCCAGCACCTTCGGCAATTCAGGCGGCTTCACGGTCGCTTCGACCGGCGCCGGTGCCGGCTTCGGCACCGGGCTGCTGACCCTGGCCGGACCCTTCTGCATCGCCTTGGGCGCCGGTGCCCTCATCCGCGCGCCGCCACCCCCTCCGCCCCCGCCCGGGCCGGGAATGGCGAGGTACACCATCCTGATCGGCTGGAGCCTGGCGGTGGACTGGTCCAAGGGCATGGCGCTGGTTCCCATTCCGATCCCGACGGCGATCACCACGGCGGCAACGATGGCGGCGTGCGTGCCCGCCGACACCAGCGCGGGAACGCCCGACCGCTCGGTTTGCCACGTCCGGCCGGCAAACAGCGGGGGAGCCGCCGATCCGCTCGCTGCGGTCATGCCGGCAAGCCGCAGGCGCCGGACCAGCCGGATTGCGTCGGCCCGCGGCACCAAGGTTCCGGATACGCCACCCGGCCCCAGTTCCGCGAGGACGCGCTGGACGGGGACCCCGGCGACCCGGGCGATCTCCCGTGGCGTGAACGACGGCAGGGCGGATATGCTGGCTCTCACAACCTCCGGCAATCGCAAGATCCCTGCCGGAGGCGGTTATTGCCTGCATCTTCTCTTTTCGGCCGATCTCTGCCCAAACTTGCACACCCGGGGGGCGGCTCGGCGGTCGCGGTTGCGCTGTCGGCATGACACCCGGTGACACCTGCCGAGGACGGGTGTCCGAATCCTCGAGGGGGTCACATGTTCTCGCTGTTTCGACTGCGTCGCGCGCGCGGGCCCGTCGATCTGATCGACGGCATGGCCGGGGTGCGGCTTGGGGAGCGGCTGCTCCAGGCTGGCGTTGGCGATCCCAGGGCGTTTGCCATCCTTGCCGGAAAGGCCGGTCTGACCGGACGGGCCTGCGCCGTCGTGGACGGGCCGGCCGCGGCCCGCCAACTGGAAGCGGCGGCTGCCGCCGAGGGGGTCTTCGTGGAGGTGGCCATCGCCCAGGGCGGATTCTGGCCCTACGACGCCGGCTCCTTCGACGTGGGGTTGCTCGACGGGAACGCGCTGCTTGCGGCCGGCTCGCCCGAAAGCGGCCAGCGTGTGCGGGATATGCTGCGGGCGCTTCGACTTGGCGGACGCGTACTCATCGTCTACGCCACGAGTCGGGGAATCGCCGCCCGGTTCGGGTTCCCCAGCTCGTCGGCCTCGTCGGCGGGCCGGGGCCAGGCGCTGGCTACAGCCCTCCACACGGCGGGGTTCCGTCCGGTCCGGGTCCTGGCCCAGCGCGAGGGGATGCTGTTTGTCGAAGGCTTCCGCCCCGGGTCCGGCACCGTGATATAGTTCAATGCCGTGAAAAAGCCTATTGATATCGCCCCAGCCACCGGAAAACTCGGCGTGATGTGCGTCGGCCTTGGTGCCGTCGCCACCACCTTCATCGCGGGTGTCTTCGCCGTTCGGAAAGGCCTCGCCATCCCCATCGGATCGGTGACCCAGATGGGCACCATCCGCCTCGGCAAGCGCACCGACGGCCGGGCGCCGCTGGTGAAGGACTTCGTGCCGCTGGCCGAGCTGAATGACCTCGTCTTCGGCGGATGGGACATCTTCGAAGACAACTGCTACGAGTCTGCCAAGAACGCCGGCGTGCTCGACGAGCGCCTGCTCGACCAGATCAAGCCCGAGCTCGAGGCCATCAAGCCCTGGCCGGCCGTATTCGACCGCCATTACGTGAAGCGGCTCGACGGGCCGAACGTCAAGAAGGGCAAGAACAAGAAGGACCTGGCCGAGCAGTTGCGCCAGGACATCCGCGACTTCAAGAAGGCCCACAACCTGAGCCGGCTCGTGATGATCTGGTGCGGCAGCACCGAGATCTTCATGACCGAGGCGCCGTGCCACCAGTCAATCGAAGCCTTCGAGAAGGGGCTCGAGGCCAGCGATCCGGCGATCCCGTCATCGATGATCTACACGTACGCGGCGCTGATGGAAGGCGTGCCGTATGCGAACGGCGCACCGAACCTGTCGGTGGACGTGCCGGCGATGATGGAGCTGGCGCAGAAGAACCAGTGTCCGGTCACCGGCAAGGACTTCAAGACCGGCCAGACGCTCATCAAGACCGTGATCGCGCCGGGCCTGAAGGCGCGCCTGCTCGGCGTGCAGGGCTGGTACTCGACCAACATCCTCGGCAACCGCGACGGCGAGGTGCTCGACGATCCGGAGTCGTTCAAGACGAAGGAAGAGAGCAAGAAGTCGGTGCTCGACTACATCCTGCAGCCCGACCTCTATCCCCAGCTCTACAAGGACATCTGCCACGTCGTCCGCATCAACTACTACCCCCCGCGCGGCGACAACAAGGAAGGCTGGGACAACATCGATCTGGTCGGCTGGCTCGGCTACCCGATGCAGCTGAAGATCAACTTCCTGTGCCGCGACTCGATCCTGGCCGCGCCCATCGTGCTCGACCTGGTCATCTTCCTCGACCTCGCCAAGCGCGCCGGCTGGAGCGGCATCCAGGAGTGGCTCTCGTTCTTCTTCAAGAGCCCGATGCACGCCAAAGGCCTCTATCCCGAGCACGACCTGTTCATCCAGTCGATGAAGCTGAAGAACACGCTGCGCTTCCTCAAGGGCGAGGACCTCATCACGCATCTGGGCGCCGAGTACTACGACTAGTCACGGGTCAGGATCCGGCTGAAGCCGGATCCCACGACAGCATATGTTGACGCCGTCAGTATGACACTCGTGGGTGCCGGCTTCAGCCGGCACCTCCACGACACCCCTGTGGGAGCAGTGCGATGAACGGTAACGCGATGCTCAGGCCGGCCCTGTGGGGCGCGCTGGTGATCGGCGTCCTGTCGGGCCTTCCGCTGGTGTCGGCCGGCAACTGCTGCTGTTGCGCGTGGATCGTGTCGGGCGGCATGCTGGCCGCCTACCTGCTCCAGAACGGCACGCCATCGCCCATCACCATGGGAGACGGCGCCCTGGTCGGTCTGCTGGCTGGCCTGATGGGCGCGTTCGTCAACACGGTGGTGTCCGTGCCCATGACCCTCATGATGGGCCCGGTCCAGCAGCGCCTGTTCCAGCAACTGCTCCAGTCGCAGCCGGACATGCCCGACAACGTCCGCCAGATGCTCGACAACGTGGGCGGCAGCGCCGTGAGCGTCATCGGCATCGCGGTCGGCTTCGTCGTGATGCTGATCCTCGGCGCGGTGTTCGCCAGCCTCGGCGGCCTGCTCGGCGCGTTTTTCTTCAAGAAGAAGGACGTCCCGAATCCCTAATCCCGTTTTGGCCGGATGCCGATACACTGGCATCGTGATTTCCGTCACCCACTTGTCCAAGAAGTACGGGAAGTTCGTCGCGGTCGACGACCTCTCCTTCGAGGTCGAAGAGGGCGAGGTCCTAGGGTTCCTGGGCCCCAACGGCGCAGGCAAGACCACGACGATGCGCATGATCACCGGGTTCCTGCCGCCCAGCAAGGGCCGCGTGCGCATCGGGGGGTACGACCTGTTCGAGGATCCGGTCAAGGCGAAGCAGAGCCTGGGGTACCTCCCGGAGAACCCGCCCGTCTACCCGGAGATGTCCGTCCGCCGCTACCTGCGGTTCGTGGCGGCGCTCAAGGACGTGCCGTCCGCGAAG
>Ga0315283_10000916_pt1 | contig 22712 bp, 14 predicted proteins | sample YL17G09_0_MG_FD_204541 | JGI IMG/M metagenome (GOLD analysis project Ga0315283, IMG submission 204541) | Sediment microbial communities from Yellowstone Lake, YNP, Wyoming, USA - YL17G09_0 | ecosystem: Environmental > Aquatic > Freshwater > Lake > Sediment | place: USA: Wyoming | collected...
ACTCACTCATAGGTGAGACGTTTGCCTCCTGGGAGGACGCGTCCGCCTTTGTCAAGGGTGTCGCGTCCGCGGTCAAGGGTGAGTCTTGATGGCGAGAAAGGGAATGGGAGAGAGCGCGGGGGGGCGACGGGCCGCCGGCATGCTCCACTCCCCGGTTTCGAGTCGCGCGCGCCGAGGAGAGGGCGTGTGTCTCCCGCGTGCGCCCCGCGTGCGCCCCAGGCCTCGTCGCCCGCCCGCAACCTCACGCACCGATCCGAGCATGGGCAAGGGCGGCAAGACAGGTGTGGAGGGGGCGACTGGCGCCGGCAACGGCTCTCCCGCGCGTGGCAGGGAAAAGGCCCCCCCTCGCAAAAAAAATACGAGCTCTCCTTTTCTCACGCTCTCCTCTCACCTTTATTTTCCTCCCGTCTCTCCAGTCGAGCCCGCCAAGGGCGCCGCCGCCGAGCCCATGGAGACGGACGCCCCCGCCAAGAAGGCCCCCAAGGCCGCCGCGGCCGCCCCCGGCCCCAAGCCCCGCTCCAAGCGCGCGACCTCGGAGGCGGGCAAGGCCGCGACCGCGGCCGCAGCCAAGAAGGCGAAGGCCGCCCCCGGCCCGCCCGCGCCTGCGCCCGCGCCCGCCGCTCCCAAGGGCGCCGTCGGCTCCGGCCGGGCCGCCGCCCAGGGCGTCTCCTACAAGCTGGCCGAGGGCGACGGCGCCGGGCGTGTGGGCAAAGGCGACGTCGTCGAGGTCCGGGCCCTGCCGACGGCCGAGACGTGAGTAGTTGAGAGAGAGATTCAACCCCCGCCCGATTTTCCCGCACCACACCCCTCGTCCCACCCCCTCTTCACACCTCCACTCCCCCCTCCATCCAACACGACAGCGAGGCCGCCGCCCTCGCCCACATCGGCGCCGCCCCCGGCGCCCGCGTTCCCGTCTACGACCTCGTCATCACGGACGCCGCGGGGCAGACGGTGGCCCTGGACCGGGTGTCCTTTGCCGGGCCGCTCGCCTTTGCAGGGGAAGTGCGCCCGGCGACCGGCGCCCGGGACCGGGCCGTCCTCGTGTCCGGCGCCGGCCCCCTGGCCGGGTGGGCCCTGGACGTGGGCGGCGGCCCCGGCGCCCCCCCCGCCCTGACCTTCACGTCCGCGGGCGCGCCCGGCGTGACGTTTGTGGCCGCCCGCCCGGCGCCCGCCTACCGCCGGGAGCTAAACCACCTGGCCGACGTGTCGGAGGTGGCGGCCGAGGCCGTCCGCACCCTGGCGCCGTGCCTGGGCGGCTCCCTGGACGCGTCGTGGGATGACGTCGTCGCCCGCCTGGCCCGGGGCAAGGCCGGCAAGGCGTTCGGCCTCCCCTCCCAGGCGCTGGCGGCGTGTGGCGGGGCTGTCTTGGCCGCCCTGGCCGCGGCCGACGCCTCCCTGCTCGCCACCCCGCTCGCGGTCAAGGTGGCGGAGGCGCTGTCGGCCTTCCGCCGGGGTGGCGGGGCGGGGGTGGCGGGCATCTCCCTGGACGCGGGCGCGGGCGCGCCGGCCGACCCGGCCCACCCGACCGTGGTCGAGGTCGCGCCTCATGCTGTGCCCGCTGCGGACGCCAAGGGCAAGGGCAAGGCGTCGGCCGCTGCCGGCGCCGCGGCGCCGGGCGCCCCCGTCCGCACCGTCGTCCTGCCCGCCCTGTCCCCCGCGGCCGCGGCCGCCCTGGCGGACGCGGACTTTGCGCTCCAGTCGGCCGTCAAGGAGGCCGAGGCCGCGGCTGCCAAGAAAGCGGGCGGCGGCGGGGGTGGCGGCGGCGGCGGCGGTGGCTCCGGCCCCGCCTACCTCAAGATCGACCCGTCCGAGCTGGCGGACGACTACCCGGAGCCCGCCCTCTTTGTCAAGCAGCACGACGAGACGGACGAGCTGGTCCTGTTCTTCGAGGAGGCCGCCCTGCACGCGGACCCGGCCACGCTGCCCCGCCGCCAGCTGTCCGACTTTTCCATTTACAATGCGGAGGGCTTCCTGGCGTCCCTGGAGCTGCTGCCCATGTGGGGCGGCGTTGAGCCGGACACGCCGCTCTTCGCGTCGGGCCTGGTGGCGGACCCGCTGGAGGACGAGTGCGCGGGCGCGGTCCCGACGGACAAGGAAGGCGTGGCGGCGGCGGCCAAGGCGGCCGTGGGCGCGGCGGCGGGCGGGTCGTCCGCCGGGGTGGGCGGCTCCTCCGCGCCTGCAGGGGGGGGGCAGCCCGCGGAGGAGGAGGCCGGCGTCCGCACCGCGCTCTCCCAGATCCAGGAGTGGGTCCTGGAGGCCGGCCCGGGCGCGCTGTACATCAACATCCGCACGGAGGCGGGCTGGTACCGGCTGACGGACCCCACCCCGGCGTACGAGCAAGTGTACGCGCCCGTCCTCAAGGCGGCTCGCTGCGCGATCGCCGTCCTGGCCGCGCTCTCCACGGAGGACCGCCCCTCCCGCCTGTCGTACGAGGCCGTTATCGCCCGCCTGGCCGCCCTACCGGTGGACGACCCGGCCCACGTGTCGGCCAAGGTGGCGGAGGTGGACCGGTTCATGACCGTCCACGCCCAGATCCTGCTCAACCAGGCCAAGGTGTGGCCGGAGCGGGCGGTGCGGGAGTGCGCGTTCGTCGCCTCCCTGCGCGCCCGCCTGGCCACCCGCCGCCACGCCAAGCTGTACGCCCTGTCCGCCAAGGCGGCCGCGGCCGCCCGCCGCAAGCGCGGGGTGCGGGCCAACCCGACAGCGATGCGGGACAAGGCGGCGAAGGACCGGAAGCCGATGACCGCGACCGCGACTGCCATGGTGGAGGGCGTTTGGCAGGCGTACTTCGCGGACTTGCAGAAGGCGGCGTCCCTGGCGGCGGCGGCCAAGCGGGCGGAAGCGGAAGCCGCGGGCGCGGCCGTGCCCGTGGCGGAGGACTGCAACGCGGAGGAGGAGGATGGCGCGGAGGAGGAGCAGGAGGACGGGCTGGTCGAGACGGACGAGGCGGCCGATGCGGCCGCCGCGGCGGCCGCGCGCGGCGCGGCGGCCGCGGCCGCCCTGGCCGCCGCCGCGGCCGCCGGCAAGACGGCCTCCCTCACCGGCGCCGCCCTGCCCAAGGCCGCCGGCGGCCCCGCCGCCCCCGCGGCTGCGACCGCCTTCTACAAGGCCGCCCTGGCGGCCACCGGCGCGGCCTTCAAGCTGGGCGACATCGTTGAGATGGCGCCCGAGGGCGAGGGCGGCGACGCCCGCCTGGGCCTGGTCCAGGCCCTGTGGGCGGCGGGGGCGGCCAAGAAGGGCGCCCCCGCGCCGCCCGCCTTCCTCCAGGTGCGGCCTTTCGTGCGGGCGCGCGAGACGGTGCTAGGCGACGCGGGCAATGAGGCCGAACTCTTCATGGCGGGCTCCCTGCAGCCGGCCACCCGCCCCCTGGGCTGCGTGGTGGGGCCCGTCGCGGCGTCCCCGCGGTCGCGCGCCTGGGCGACGGACGCGGCCTCCCGGGACGCGGCCGCCGCCGAGGACGGCGCCCTGCGCGCCGCCAACGACGCGGCCGCGGCCGCCGGCACGCCCCGTACCTTCTTCTACCGCAGCGTGTATGAGCCGGAGCGCGGCCTGTTCCGGTCGCTGCCGGCTGACCTGGCGTCGTCCGTCGGGGTCGTCCTGAAGGCCGGCGCCGCCCCTCGTGGCATCGCCTCCGCCGGCCCCGGCGCCTTCACCAAGGACGGCGTCCGCTTCGCGGTCGGCGACGCCGCCTTCGTGGGCTCCACCGTCTTTGACCAGTGCCCGGCCGCCATGGTGCCGGTCACGATGCCGTCCTACGTCAAGGGCCGGTTCGCCAAGGGCGGCGCCAACACGGGCCTGCGCGCGTACGGGGTCTGCCGCATCACCGCCATCCACAAGGCGGCCGGGTCGGCCACGCCCGCCCGCCTCACCGTGCAACGCTTCTACCGCCCGGAAGACATCTCCCCGGACGCGGCCTACGCGGCCGGGTGGTGGCAGGTGTGGGCGAGCGAGGAGAGCGTGGAGGTCGACATCGCGGGCGACCTGGTGCCCACCCGGGTGGCCCTGGTGGCCGGCCCGGACGCCCAGGAGCTGGCCGGGGAGCGCTCCCTGACGCCGGCGGGCGCCCCGCCCACGGACTTGCTGGCCGCGACGCCCACCTACACGTACGCCGTCGCCGGGACATTCAACCGCAAGACGGGCGCCTTCTCCAAGGCGACGCCCGCGGGCCTGGCCACGGCCGTGGACGAGGCCCTCCTGGGCACGCCCCTCGCCCACCCGGGCGGCCCGGGCGCCGCCCCCGGCGCCCGGGCCACCGCGTCGGACGGCCTGGCCCTGGCGACCATGGACATCTTTGCCGGGTGCGGCGGCCTGTCCGAGGGGCTGCACCAGGCGGGCGCGGCCGACGCGCGCTGGGCGATCGAGTACGAGGCCCCCGCCGCGGACGCCTTCCGCCTCAACAACCCGGCCTCGACCACCTGGTGCGCCAACTGCAACGTCATCCTGGCGGCGGCGATGGCCAAGGCGGGGCAGGCCGGCCACTGCCGCCAGTCGGAGGAGTGCGCGGCCGAGGTGGCCGCGATGGACGGCGCCACCGTGGCCTCCCTGCCCGCCCCCGGCGAGGTGGAGTTCCTGTGCGGCGGGCCGCCCTGCCAGGGCTACTCCGGCATGAACCGCTTCAACAAGGGCAACTGGTCGATGGTCCAGAACTCGATGGTCATGGCCTACCTCTCCTTTGCCGACTTTTACCGCCCCCGCTACTTCCTGCTGGAGAACGTGCGCAACTTTGTGTCCCACAACAAGTCCCTCACCTTCCGCCTGGCCCTGCGCTCCCTCCTGGAGATGGGCTACCAGGTCCGCTTCGGCGTGCTGAACGCGGGCAACTTCGGGGTCGCCCAATCCCGGAAGCGGACCTTCATCTGGGCCGCCGCGCCCGGCGAGGCCCTGCCCGAGTGGCCGGCCCCGCGCCACGTGTTCAAGTCGCCCCAGCTGACCATCAACCTGCCGGGGGGCGTCGCCTACACGGCCGTCCCCCAACGCCCGGGCGCGCCCTGCCGCACGGTGACCGTGCGGGACGCGATCGGCGACCTGCCGCCCATCTCCAACGGCGCTGCCGCGGCTGAGATGCCCTACACGGCCGCCCCGGTCTCCTCCTTCCAGGCCGCCATCCGCGGGGCCAACCCGGCCCTGCTGGACCACATTTCCAAGGAGATGAACGAGCTCAACCTGGAGCGGTGCCGGTGCATCCCCAAGAACACCCCCGGCGCGGACTGGCGGGTCCTGCAACAGATCGTGGCGGCCGACCCCGCGCGCGCCAAGTTCAAGGGCGCCGACCTCGTCCCCTGGTGCCTGCCCAACACGGCCGACCGCCACAACGGCTGGCGCGGCCTGTTTGGCCGCCTGGACATGGCCGGCCACTTCCCGACCTCGACGACCGACCCCCAGCCCATGGGCAAGGTCGGCCAGGTGTTCCACCCGGACCAGGACCGGATCGTGTCGGTGCGCGAGTGCGCGCGCGCGCAGGGTTTCCCCGACGCCTTCCGCCTGTCGGGCAACGTCCACCAGAAGCACCGCCAGGTCGGGAACGCGGTGCCGGTGCCCCTGGCGGCGGCCCTGGGGAACAAGCTGCGCCAGGCGCTGGAGGCGACGGCGGCGGCCAAGACTGTGGGTGGCGGGAACTGAGAAAACATATAAAAAAGAGGAGATGGGAGAGCGAGAAATGGAGAGGGGGAGAGGCGCGCACGCGCCAACTGGCGCGTCGCCCGGCGAGATGGAGTGTGTCCTTATTTCCCCGGGACAACAAAAGACGTGCCTGCGGTGAGTGTGGAGTGTGTTTTGTCTGGGGTGTGCCCCCCCTGGTGCCTGTGTGTGTGTCGTGCCCGTCCGTTCGGACGCGGCCTGGAGAGTGGGTCGGTGAGTGAAAAGAAAGCGAGTTCGCAACAAAGAAAAACATTCACTCCCTCATTCTCGCGTTGCACGCGCCGGCCTGCCCCTCCTTTACAACGCGCAGTGTGTGTGCGTGCACGGCCTCCGCGTCTTCGCTGGTGCGCGCTGAGTAAGGCACACCACACCTCACACACGCCCTGCACCACAAGAGCGGAATAAAAAAAAAGAAGTTTGACACTCGAAATGGGCCCACTCTCGCTCCGCCCACGCCTTCCGGGCGCCGGCCTTGGTGCCCGGCGCGCTAGCCTGCCCACCCTGCCGACACATCCGCCCACACAAGCCCCTGCCTGGAGGGTCGGAGCCGCCAAAGGTGGGCTGACCCCGCCTGAAACCAAACCTGAAGAGGGCGACCCTGCCACGTCGGCGTCGGGCTCGGCCACCCCGCCCGCCACTTCACCACCAACGCCTCCCGTCCTCCTCGCCCGCCCGCCCGGCGGCCGCCTCTCCCGCCTACTCAGCCAGGCGGCAGCCGTGTCAGTGGTGCCGGCCCCGACGCGGCTGAGTGGTGAGGGTGGCGGGGGTGACGCGCCCGCCTCCTCTCCAGGCGGCGCACCCACCGCGGCCATCACTGCCTCCTCCACGCCCGCCCTGACCCCTTCCTCCGACGCCGCCCTCGAGGAAATTATGCGGCTGGTCGCCCTGCTGCCCCCGCCCGTTGCGGCCGCCCTCGCGTCCCGCCCGGACTGCGCTGACGTGCTGGAAGTGGTCATGGATGTTGGGCGCCCGCCCCTCGCGCGCTACCCTTCAGGCGACGTCCGGCTGTCCCCGTCACCCATCACGCCCGCCGACCTGGAGGGCGCCTGCACCCGGCTGGGTGAGTTTGGGGATGACAACCGGGCGGGCATCGACGCGACGCTGCACCGGGTGTCCGCGCTGCGGTCCCGGGCGGGGAAGGTGGTCGGCCTGACGGCCCGGGTCGGGCGGGCGGTGCCGGGCAGCGCGGCCGCGGCGTCGGATTTGGCCCTGGCCGGCGCGTCCATCCTGCTGCTGGGCAAACCCGGCGTCGGCAAGACGACCGCCATTCGGGAGCTGGCCCGCCTGCTGGCGGCGGACCCCGAGGGAGGGCGTGCGGGCGGCGAGGGCGGGGGTGGGGGCGGGGGTGGTGGGGGTGGCCGCCTGCTGCCTGGCGCCGCCCTTGCCTCCACCAACACTGGCGGCGGCGCCGGCCGCCGCGTCGTCATCGTCGACTCCTCCAACGAGGTCGCGGGCGACGGGGACGTCCCCCACCCTGCCCTGGGGCGGGCCCGCCGCCTGATGGTGGCGGACCGGGCGGCGCAGCACGGCGTGATGGTGGAGGCTGTGGAAAACCACATGCCCGAGGTGGTGGTCATCGACGAGATCGGGACGGCCGCGGAGGCCGCGGCCGCCCGCACCATCGCGCAGCGAGGGGTGCAGCTGGTCGCGACCGCGCACGGCGGGTCGCTGGCATCCCTCATCGCCAACCCGGCGCTGGCGGACCTGGTGGGCGGGATTGAGGCCGTGACGCTGGGCGACGACGAGGCCCGGCGGCGGGGGGGCGGCCCCGGGCCGGGCGGGCGGAAGACGGTGCTGGAACGGTCCGCCCCGCCCACCTTTGACGCGTGCGTGGAGATGCTGGACCTGGCGGTGTGGCGGGTGCACCCGGACCTGGCGGCGGCCGTGGACGCGCACCTGAGAGGGGGGCCGCCCCCGCCTGGAGGGCAGGTGCGGGTGCGGGGCCCCGACGGCGTGTGGGTCGCCTTGCCGCCCGACGCCGACCCGGCCGACGTGCTGGCCGCCCGGGCTGGCACGGGCATAGGGGGCACCCCGTTCACCTCCGTGGCGGACGCGGAGGCCGCGGCGGAGGCGTACGCGGCGTCCGCGGCCGCGGCCGCGCGCGCGGCCGGCATTGCCGCCTTTCCGGCCACCGCGCCCGGGCCGGGGCTGCAAGCCCGGGGCGCGGCAGCGGGTGCGTCCTCCTCCCCGGCGTCCCCCCCCCCGCTCCGCATCTTTGTCTTTGGCCTGCCCGACGCGGACGTCGCCTCAGCCGCGGCGGGGGCGGGGCTGGAAGGGCTGCTGGCGCTCGCGCCCCGCCTGGGCGCGGCCGACGTCGTCCTCGCCCTCCGCTCCGCGGTCCGGGGCTCGCCCCGCGTCCAGGCGGACGCCCGGGAGGCGGGCGTGCCGGTGTACGCGGTGAAGGCTGGGTCGGCGCGGGGGCTGACCCGGGCGTTGCGGGCGCTGGTGGGGTTGGACCCTGTCGCGGGGGGCGGCCTGTTTGGGGGGGGGGGGGAGGGGGAGGGCGCCGACGGCGCGGACGCCGGGTGGTCCCGGCGCGGCGACGCGGCTCCCGGCCCTGCCTCCGCCTCCTCCGCGGCCGCGGACGCGCGCGCCGCCGTCGCCTCCATCGTCCTGCCGTCGGGGTTGGCGGCTGAGCTGGCCCCCGCGGCGTCTGCGGCCGCCCTGGGCGCGCAGGTGGCGGCCGCGGCCGAATTCGGGTTGGTTGCGGAGGTGGTGGGCGGTGGGGGGCCGGGGGCGCGCGTGCGCATCCTGCCGCCGGGGGTGGTGGGCAGTGGTGAGGAGGTGAGGTGAGGAGTGTTGCCGGCCTCCAAAGCACGTTTTATTTTTTTCACGCCCTCCACTCTCCTCACATGAGCCGCCCCAACTGGGCTCGGGCAACCTCAGCTGCCGCCGCCGCCGCCGCCGCCCGCTCCTCCGCGGCCGCCAAAGCGGCCGACGCGGTGCGCGAGGCGAAGTCCTCGGCCGCGGACGCCGCGCGCGCGGCCTCGGCGGCCTGTGCGCCCGCAGCCGCGGCCTTGGCCGCCAGCTGCCGCAGGGCGTCCGCCCGGGCCCGAGCGGCGTCCGCGGCCACGGCCGTCGCCGCCGCGGCCTGGCGGGCGGCCACCGCCTCCCCGGCCGCCCGCCCCGCGGCGGCCTGGGCGGCCGCCACGCGGGCCGCCCGGTCCGCGAGCACCGCCCCGACCGCCGCCTTCGTCCCCGCCATCGCCGCGCCCGCCGCCTTCACCAGGGTCACCAGCGACGCATGTTCCTGGGCCGCAAGCGCGGCCGCGAAAGGGTGGTGTGGGGTGAGCGGTGGCGCCTTCGTCGGGCCCCCGTCGCCCCCCCGGCGGCGGTGCGTGTTCGCAGCACCACCACGACCACCCACGACCGCGGCTTCGGCTGCCAGCGCCGCGGCCTGGGCGGCCAGCGTCGCCAGCTCCGCCTCGGCGGCCAGGGTGTCACCCGCCTGGGCGACCACGGCCGCCCGTTCGGCGTCCAAGGCGCCCATGGCGGACACGGCCGCGGCTTCCACGGCCGCCGCGTCGGCCGCCTTTGCCTTGACGCGAGCCTGTGTTGGAGGGAGGGGAAGTGTGAGTTGTTGCGCCTCTACCTCCCTCCCTCGGGGTGACCGCCCCCGAGCCTTGACGCGCCTCCAGTTCGGCCAGGCGTTGCTGCCAGGCCGCGAGGGAGGGGGCCATGGGTGTGTGAGTGGGGTGGAAGAATAGGAGGAAGGAGAAGGAGAGTATGTAGATAGCTGTTTTTTTTTCCAACGCCTCTCTCAATCGTACCACCCCGCATCGACCTCGACCGGCCCGTCCCCCCCGCCCCCACTCAACCCGAACAGGACGCTCCCACTGCCGCCCTCAAACGCCGCCGCCGAGAGGAAGGGCGCGGGCTTGGCGGGCGTGGGGCTCGCCTCGCCCACCACACCGTCCCCCTCCTCCTCCTCCTCAAACCCCCTCCCGCCCGCGCCGCCGCCGCCCACGCCCTCGGACTCTCCCGGCGAGGCCGGCAGGCGGGCGGCAGGCCGCCATGCGCTCAGGAGGCCGGGGTGCGTGCCGGTCGAGTCCGGGCTGGCCAGGGCGCCCGCCAGCCGGCACTTTTGTGTTTTCCCTGTTCCCCCCGCCAACGCCGCGCCGCCGCCTCCCTTCGGCCCGCCCATGCTGGGCAGCCAGGGCGCCTCGGGCTGGTCGTCATCGCCGCCGAGGTCAAGGATGGAGCCCAGCGCCGCCGCGAAATCGACTTCCTCGCCGGTGGCGGCCGGGGAGTGCGGGGGGGAGGGCCCAGCGCGCGTGTCGTGCTGCACGGCCGCGGCCACCGCCCCGTCAATCGTCGCCCCGCCCGCGCGCGCGGTGGGCGGCGGCGGCGGCGGCGCGCCCCGGATGCCGACCGCCGCGGCGGACGCGGCCAGGCGGGCGAGGGCTTCGTCCAAGGCGGAGGGGGCGCGGGGCGGCGGTGGAGGGGGGGAAAGGGGGTAGGGAGCAGCGGCGCCCTCCCGCCTGGGCGCTGCCACGGCCGGCCGCGTCGGGGGCGCGCGCGGGCGGCGCGGTGGGGGAGGCGGCGCCGCCGGGGCAGCAGCAGTAGCAGCAGCAGCAGCAGCAGCAGCAGCAGCGCCGGGCGGGCGGCGGGCGGCAGGAGGCGCGGTCGGCCGCCTGGCGGTGGCCACTCGGGGCAGCGGCGACGGCCGCGGCCGTGGGGGCGGGGCAGCCGCCACCCCGCCGCCGCCCTCCTCCTCGCCGCCGCCGCCACCCCCGTACGCCTCCACCAGGACCTGGCCCAGCTGAGAGGACGCCAGGCCGGCCAGGCCCCGGGACGCCGCGTCCGCCGCGGAGGGCCGGCGCGCGCCGGCCGAGGGGCGAGCGGTGGCAAGGCCGCCGCCACCACCACTCCGCCGCGCGGCCGCGGCCGCCGCGTCGGCCTGCGCGCTCGCCCCGATCGCCAGCACAGGAGACGACAGTGCGAGGAAGGTGGAAGCGGTGGGCACGCCACCCCGGCCCGCCGCCCGCCGCCCCTCCCCCACCAGGCGGGAGGCGAGGGCGAGGACGCCGTCTGCGGCCGCGCAGTCCGCCTCCGCCCGGGCGTCCGCGGCCGCGACCGCCCGGGCCGCGGCCTTCCGGCAGGCGGTCAGCCTCCATGTGGTCAGCACGCGGCGCAGGCGGGTGGCCACGGCGGCCCGGTGCAAAGCGTCCGCGGCGCGGGCCGCCAGGGCCGAGTCATCATCACCAGCTGTCGTCGGCGGGTGGTGGCAGTGGCCGGGCGCCACCGCCGGCAGTCCCACGTTGCTGCCCAGCCGCGCCATCAGGTTTCCCGCCGTGTCGACGACCGCAACGTCCAGGATGCCAGGGGTGGAGGGAGTGGGCGTGCGCAGGAGGAGCTGGGTGGGGAAGGGAAAAGGGGGGGGCGTGTGTTTTGATTGAGCGTTCGATACGGCGCGCGGTGCCTCCCTCCCTCCTTTTGTTGCGAGGTGTGCCCCTTTCACACACACACACACACACACACACACACACACACACACACACACACACACTCGCCCCCTCGCAGGCATGCACATGGAGATGCCGTACGCAGCCAGGGGCGTGCGCGGGCTCATGGAATCCACGCCCCTCCTGCTCTCTGCTCTCTCTCCTCACCTGCACCGAGTGCGGGCCCCCATCCCCGCACGCGCACACCCCGCTCGCGGTCAGGGACACGCCCGCCAGGGCGTGCGGGTCGTGTGGGTCGTGTGGACGGTGCGGATCGTGCGGGTGTGGGCGGCATTCCAGGCGGCCCGCGACGAGGGCTGATGAGTGCATGGTGCGAAAAAAGGGAAGAGACGAGTGGGGGAAACACCTGCCCCCAACAGCCGCTGCCGCTGCTTCCCATCCATTCTTCCCACTTTTTTGCCTCGCAAATGCTCTCATCACCACGCTGCGCCGCCGGCGGCGGACAGGGCCGCCCGGCATTTACCTTCCCGGCCCGCCCAGGCGGGCGCCGCCCCCCGCGCCCGCGCCCACCTCCGCGGCAGCCGGGCGGGAGCGAGGAGGAGGAAACGGCGGCTGAGGCGAGGGCGCCCTCATCAACCCCGCACGGCGACACGCCGTTGCCTTCCCTACCCGCGCCTCCCCAAGGGGGCAACGCCTCCGGCCGCCCAGCCACCCCCGCCCTCCCCGCCCGCCAGCTCCTGGCGTTCGAGCGCGACGGTTACACCATCGTGCGCGGCCTCCTGGACCCGGGATTCGTCACGCAGGCCCTCGGCCCCGCCGTCGCGGCCGCGGCGGACGCGGGGGCCCTGCAAGCGCTGCGCCAGCGCTTGCGCGTCGTCGCCCCGGCCGTCGACGCGGCCGCCCTCGCCACCCCGGCCGCCGCGGAGGCCGCCTTTCGGGCTGCGGCGGGCGGGGAGGCCCCGGGGTTCAGGCAGCACTTCAACCTGCACCGGTCCTGCCCGGCCGCCGCCGCCGCGGCCGCCGCCCTGGCCGCGGTCGCGTCCCAGCTGCTGGCCGCGGGCCCGGGCCAGGGCACCCGCCTGCTCTCCACCTGCGCCTTCGTCAAGCGCCCGGGCGACGGCCCCACCCAGTGGCACGCAGACGCCCGCATGTCCCCCGTCGACGGGCGCGGCGTGACCGCGTGGGTGCCGCTGCGGGGCGTCGCGCCGGGCGGGTCCGCCCGCGACTCTGGGCTCACGTGGGCAGCCGGCTCGCACAGGGACGCGCACCTCCTCTTTTTCTACCGGTTTTGGGAGGGCGAGGCCGTGGACTTGAGCGGGCGGGGGTACGCCCTCGCCCCCGCGCCCGCCCTGGCGCCGGGCGACGTGGCTTTCCATGACGCGTGGACGCTGCACGCGGCGGGCGGCCAGCCCGCGGGCATGCCTGGGCGGGCCGCGCTGTCAGCGCAATTCTTTTTGGACGGGGCGACGCTCCTGCCCCCGCCCCCTCCCTCCGGCGGCAGGAAAGGCGGTGGTGGTGGCAAGCGGCCAGGCGGCGGCGGTGGCGGCGGGAACAGCAACAAGGGCCGCGCGGCGTGCGCGCCCGCCCGGGGCGGCGCGCGGGATGATGAGGACGACGAGGCCTACAGCGGGTGGCTGGCGGACGCCTGGGAGGCGGGCGGGGGTGGGGCGGTGATCGAGCATCCCATGGTGCCGGTCGTGCATGTAGCGGGTGGAGGGGGCGGGGGCGGGGCGCGGCGGAGGCGGTAGAGGAGGAGAGACGTTATATTAAAAAAAGAAGAAAAAGTGACATAACCAAACCTCTCTCTCCCCCCCAACCCCCCAATGGGAGGGGTACCCCTCCCATTCTCACTCCGTCCCGTAATACCTGGACCCGAAGTCGCCCACCCCGGGCGTCACCTGGCCCAAGCCCTCATCCACGCCCTCATCGATCTCGGAGGTGACGAGTTTCAGCCTGGGGAAGCGGCGGCAGATCGCGTGGATGCCCGGGGGCGCGGCAACCAGGGTCAGGAACAGGATGCGCTCTTCCGCCACCCCCCTGTCCAGGAGGACCTGGATCGCGCGCACCGCCGAATTGCCCGTCGCCAGGATGGGGTCCATCAGCAGGACGTGCCGGTCGGCGATGTCTTTGGGCAGCTTCTCGTACACGAGCAGGTCGGGCGTTTCCTGCCCACCCCCACCCCCGCCCGCGTGGGCAGCCGCGGCCGCAGCGTTTTGTTTCATCGCGACCGCCGCCGCCGCCGTGCACTTGTCGCCGTGGCGGTGGACCAGGACCTTTCCAATTTTGATGCCCTTGCAGCAGGCCCGCAGCGCGTTCTCCATGCTCTCGCCCGACCGGATCACCGACACGCCGCACAGCTTCTTCGCAAAGTCGACGCCCACGTACGGCGCGCCCGTGGGCGTCGTCACCCGTTTCTCGGCGAACGGCAGGAAGCCCAGCCCCGCCTCCACCACCAGCCGCAGCAGCCGGTCCGCGTAGAAGACAAAGTCGTTGCTCGCCGTCTCCCGGTCCCGGATGATGGTGTGCATCCCCCGCACCTGGAAATTTGAGGGGATCAGCTCCAGGTTGGGGTAGACCCGCCGCAGGTCGGGCACCTGCAGCTTGGAGCGGGCGTGCTCCGTGATCAGGTCGATCGCCACCAGGTTTGTCTCGTCCCGGCCCCACGGGATGATGACGTCCGCGTGCTTGCGGGAGGGTGCCACGTACGCGTCGAAGGCCGGCTTCACGAACTTTGTGTACTGTTCGATGACGCCCGCCACATCCCGCCCACGCACGGCAACGTCGCGCTGGATGCGGCGGGCCAGGCGGACGTCGTCGTCCGTGTCGACGTACACCTTCATGTTGAGCAGGGCGCGCACCTCCGGCATGTGCAGTACGAGAATGCCCTCGACGATGACGACGTCCGCGGGGTGGACGCGGCGCGCGGCCGTCGCGGGGGAGCGCTGGTGGGTGGCGAAGTCGTACACGGGCACGTCCACGGGCTTCATCGCGCGCAGGTCGGTCAGGCAGGCGACCATGGCGGGCGTGTCGAAGGCGTCGGGCGCGTCGAAATTGAATTCTAATGGTGGTGGCAAAGGGGGTAAGAGAGGAAGAAAAGATGGATGGTCGAGGAGAGAATGACGGAGGAGGAGGTTGAATGGATGGTTGGGGGATGTAGTACGGGAAAAACCCACACGCTTTCTCAACGTCTCCCCTCTCACCTTTCACGTTGGCCAGCTCCTTCGGCGTCAGCCCCCTGTAGAACGAGTCCTGGGACAGCATGACCACGCACTGGTCGTGCAGGCGCTGGCAGATCTCCTCGCACACCGTGGTCTTGCCGGAGGCGGTGCCGCCTGTGAATGAAAGAGGAGAGGGGCAGGGTTTGAGGTCTCAAGGGGTGCTTCCTCTCGCCCACGCGCTCCCTTTCAGTTTTCCGCGAGTCCCACGCAGTGTGTAGAGCTCGCGCGCGACCTGTTCTGACCACCCCAGCCCAGTGGAATCGCGGGCCCGTGAGGCCGGGAAGACGCCCCATGCAGCAGTCTATCTCTCCCCAATTCACACCTGCCACGCCAATGAAGAACGGTTGCGTCCGCCCCCGGTTGAACCGCCCGCCTCGGCTGGACCGCAGGCCACAGTCATCGGACGAGTAGCCGGAGACGCCGATGGAGGACAGGGAGCCGGTTGCGCCTTCCCCGAGGCGCAGGTGAGGCATGCCGGCTAAAGCGGCGGCGGACCTGGAGGGAAACGCTGGCGGCCGGAGGGGCGAGGCCGGCAGGGAGCGGGAGGAGGTGGAGGGGGGGAGGGGGGGAGGAGGGTCTTCCTGACCTTCCATCATGGTAGTCAAATCCTCACACGTGTGTGAGGATTTGTGCGTTGGTGGGCGCGCGGCCGCAACACGAACACCTGGTTTTCACTGTGAGGATTGACGCGACGCGCGAGAGCAGCGAGAGGAAGGAAGAGAACGACGCTGTCCTTCGCCCCGCGCACAAAGAGCGTGCCAACCTCCTTTCAAAGATCTGCAGCCCGCCAGGGCCGCCTTCAAGCCATGGGCTTGTCAGCCACGCTGGCTACGGTGCGTTGGGGGGGAGATGCAAGCCCGGGCGTGCGCCCCGCCCTGCGCCCATTAAAACGCTCAAACCTTCCCAATTTTTTCACACAAGGCCTACCTCATCCCGGCCGCCGCCCTGTGGGCCGCCCTCGCCGCCGCCGTGGCCGTCGACGCCCTCCGCACCCGGCGGGCGACAGGCACGACCGCCCGTCTGCACACGGCCGTCGGCGGCGTCATCGCCCTCTACGCCCTCTCCTCCACGGTGGCCGTCCTGGCCGCGACAGCGGCCCCCTCCCCGCCCTGGTGGGCCTCCGCGACCGCCTACGCCGCGATCGGGTCCGAGGACGTCGCCGAGGCCGCCTTCATCGCCCTCCTGCTGGCCATTGCCACGGGTTTTGGCATCACGCGGGCGGCCTCCTGGGCGGCGCTGGGGCCGCACAGGCGGAGGGTGCTGGCCGTGCCACTCGTCTATTTGACGACCTCCCTCGTCGTCGACCTCACGGAGGAGGCGGTGGAACGGGCCGGCCGGGGCGAGGCGGCGGGCGGCGGGGGCGGCCTCGGCTCCCTCGTCTTCAACACGGCCGAAATCGTGTCGCTGGTCGCCCTCCTGCTCGCCTGGCTATTCATTTTTGACGCCATCTCACGTGCCCGCGAGGAGTTGGAGGGGGCGGGCGAGGGCATGGTCGGGGCGGCGAGGGGGGGCGGCGGCGCGCCCGCCGTGACCGCGTCTGCTGCCCCTGGCAGCGGCGGCGGCGGCGGCATCGTCATCACGGGCGCGGCCGTCCCGCTCCCCCCCGCGGCCGCGGCGGCCGTCGCGGCCGGCGAGGCCGACCCGTCCACCATGTACGCGCGCCTCCACGGCGGGGGCACCGCGGCGGCCGCGGCCTCCGGCGACGCGACGGCCGCGCCCGCCACGGTCGCGGACGCGGTCGCGCGGGCGGGCAAGGTCCGCCTGCTGAGGCGGTTCAGGGCGGGCGTGACGGGGTACGTGCTGCTGCGGGCGGCCGCGATCGTGGTGCCCCTGCTGCTCCTTGCGGAGCCTGGGGAGGAAGCGGCCGCGGTCACGGGCGTCCTCGTCGCGGAGGGGGCCGTCCGCCTGGCCTTCCTCGCCTGCCTGGCCCTGCTCTTCCGCCCCGTGCCGGACTCGCCGTACCTGCTGCTGGACGAGGACGAGGGCCGTGGCAGCGGGAATGGTGATGCGCGTGAGGGGGGCGATGACCCGGCCACCGCGCGCGCGTCCGCGTCCCTGTCGACCGAGCTCGGTGTGCTGAGCACGGCGCCGGCGAGGGCCGGCCCCTTGGACGCCCGGCCGATGACGGCCCGCCTGGTCGTCGGCCCCCGGTCGGACGCGGCGCCGCCGCCTGGCGCGCGCGCTGCTGTGGCCCGCCCGACCTCCTCGCCTGATCCCCGCTTTGTGCTGGATGATGGTGGAGGGGACGGGTGGGAGGGCGGGGGCGGCAGGGAGGGTGCGGGAGGGGGCGTGTCCCGCCCTGGAGGGCGACCCAAGCGCGTGAGCAGCACGGAGGAGGTGCCCCTGTGAAAAGATGTGTAGCGTGAAAAAGAGAGACGGGAGACAATAAGGAGAGAGCAAAGAAAAAAACATCATTGCACGACACGCATGTCATGACGCTCGCCGCCCAAACCGCCACACCGTCCCATCATCGCACGCCGCCACGATGGTGTGCCCATCCGCGGAGACCGCCACCTGGCGCACCAGGGGCCCGTGCTCCCCCGCGCTGGTGCCGGGGCGGACGCACCGCAGGCGGCGGCGGGGCAGGGCTGGGGCGCCAAAGTCACCGGCCGAGACGCCGCCGCCCGCCGTGCCCGCGCCGCCGGGTGCGCCATCGCCCGCCGCACTGGCTGGCCGGGAGGACAGTCCGCCCTCCCCGCCCCCAACACCCGCCACCCAGCCCCGGGGCGGCGGCCCCATCCACACGGCCGGCTGCTTGGGGTGGGGGTCAAACACCAACACACGGCCGTTTCTGGTGCCCGCCGCTAGCACCGTGTGCCGCTCGTCCAGGCCGAAGCGCAAGAACCAGGTGCCGTCGGACTTGTCCAAGTGCATGGACTGATGGAAGGGAGAGAGAATGAGAGAGAAATTGAGTTGGAGGGCGCGCGGGGAAAGAGAGAGAAAAGGCTCAAACCCCCCACCATGGCGCGCGCGCGCTCGGCTCCTCATAAAAAAACAAAAAACCCTCTCTCTCGATTACTCACGTGCATCACCCGCAGCCGGGGCTCGTCCGTGGCGGACGCCGCCCCGATGGCGGCCTCGACCACCACATCCACCAGCGGGTCGGCCGGCGGTGGCAGCGGCGGCTCGCCGCCCGGCGGCGAGGCAGGCTCCTCCTCCTCCAAAAGCTCTTGCTTGGAAGAGACAGGTGCTGGACCGCCCCCCCCCCCCGCCGCCGACGCCGCCACCGCGTCGGCCAACGCATCCACCACCTCGCCCAGCGCCGCGTCCGCCAGCGGGCTGGTGAAGGGACACTCCGGAAAGGCCTCCAGGGCGGCCCGCACGGCGCCCGGGCCCGCCCCGGGGGGTGCGTCGGCGGTCCAGGCGAGGATCGCGTTGTGCACCGATTTTGAGGCGACCGCGCCCGGCCCCAGCCACCGCACGCAGTCCACGAAGGCGCCCCCGTGGACGGCGTGCGTGGAGAGGGCGGGCAGGGGGAGCAAGGGCGCCGGGGACGGGTCGGGCGTGGCCTCGCCCGCGATGTCGACCGCGGCGGCGGCGGCGGCGAGGGAGGGCGGGCGGACGTGGTGTTGGTGCGGGGCGGCCTCCTCTGCGCGCGCGGCTGCCGCCGCCGCCGCCGCCCGGGTAGACGCCGAGACCGCGTCCGCTCTTTTCAGCGCCGCCCCAAAGGCGCTGCCGCTCATGGTCCACACCTTTATCGCGCCGTCCAGGCCCGCAGACACAAAGCGGTCGGTGGTGGGCGGCGGTGGGGGCGGGGCACCGGCCGCCTCGCCACTGCCGCCGCCGCCGCCCTTCCGCCGCCGCTTTCTCGCCCTCCCGCCCTTCCCCTCCACCAGGCGCCCCGGGTGGAAATCGCAGGACACCACCTCCGCCCGGTGGGCGCCATCCCCGGCCGCGATGGCCAGGCAGGCCCGGGCGTCGACGTGCCAGACGCGGAGGGACGCGTCCTTCGAGGCGGTGAGGAGGAGGGCCGGGCGGGACGGGTTGGCGGACACGTCATTGATCGCGCCGCCGTGGCCGCGGGCCGCCCACACGCACCGGCCCGTGGCCGTGTCGAAGACGCGCAGGATGCCGGACTTGCCGCCCGTGCAGACCAGGAGGTGGCCCGTGACTTCGGAGCGGGTGAACGCCACGCAAAAGATTTCTTCTGGCTCGCCAGCGGCGGCCGCCGCCGCGCGCGTGGGCGGGGCCGCGCCGGTTTGGGGGCGGGGGCCGGGGGCAAAGGCCGGTCCGCTGCCGTTATGTGCCACGCCGTTGGCCCCGTTCCCCTCGGCGGCCCGCCGGCCGCGGCACCCGACGCCCTGCCCCCCACCCTCTACGGGCGGGGGCGGGGGAATGGTGTGTGCCTGGACGACGGTCAGGCCGCCCCTGCGCTCCGCCCGCACAATGTAGACGGTGGGGCCCCGGGCGACCGCGAACAAGTCCGCGTGGGCCAGGTCGGCATGGTTGAAGGCCACCGCGTAGGCGGGGGCCTTGGGCGATCCGGGGAGCTCCATCCTACGGTGAGAATAGAGAAAAAAAAGGCAAGGGAGGGGTAAGGGTTCAGGAGAAAAGGAATGGGGGTCGGGTCGGCGGACCCCTCTTCTCTCTCCGTCACGTTCTCTCCTCTTCCTCACCAGCTTTCCAGCTTGTAGTTCCACCGATCAGCCGATGACGGGCCACCCGGGCGGGGGCGGGGATCCGCGCTTCGGCCGTCCATCTTTCTCTGTCTGTTTTCTAACGGCGGCGTTGGACAGGCAGCCAGCTAGACGCCAGGGCCGCGCTTATTGCGAGCGCAACCAGGCCAACGCCCAGGCTCCAGGTGATGACGGCGGGTGACCAGGAGGCGGCGAGGGCGAGGGCCAGGAGGGTCAGCGGGAGAAGGCTGGCGGTGGCGGGCCGAGCCATATGAAGCGAGCCAAGTGTGTGAGAAGAGCGAGAGCAGCGAGGAGAAACCTTTTGCTTGCTCTCCCACTGTGTGTTTTTTTTCTCGGAACCAACCCTCACGCTCTCGTGCCCGACCGCGGCTCTCCGAAACTAGGCAGGCGCGACAATCACTGCCCTTGTTCTCTCGGAGTGTGCAAGATCCGGCCCGCCTTTTTCGTACCTGCTTGTGAAAAGAAAAACTCTCGCTCTCCCAATCGGCGTTGCCGAAACGCCGCAAAAGGCGCTGCCTCTAACCCCGCCCCGCGCCCCTCCTTCGCCACTGTTACTAATGGCGCTCAGCCGCACCCTGCTGGGTGCACTGTTGGTGGCGCTTCTAACACTTTTGATGACGGGCGTGCCCTCGGCTGATGCAGGTCGGTTGTGGTGGCGGAAAGGGGAGCGACAAAGAAGCAGCGCGCGCCTGCCAGCCCACCGTCTTTTTTCCTTGGCCTTGACCTCGACCTCCTCTCTCTCTCACTCCACCTCATCTCTCTGCTTCCACACAGGCCGCGCCCTCACCCAGGCAATCCACAAGCCTCCCACCGCGCACCCGCCTATCGTCGCGGCGCCGGCCAAGGCCACCCCTGTCGCCGCCGCCGCCGTCGCGGCCAAGCCGGAGGTGGTGGTGGCGGATGAGGAGGAGGAGGGGGCAGGGGGCGTCGCTGCCGTCTCAGCAGCTGCCCTGCCTGAGGAGGAAAGACCGGTCGCCGCGCCTGTCAAGGCGCTCCGTGCCGTCGTCGTGCCTGTGCCACCTGAAAGGGGCGACGAGGAAGGCCTCGAGCCCGTCACGGTGACGCCGGCGGACGCGGCGGCCGCGGCCAAGGTGGCGGCCGCGAAGAGGGCGGCGGCCGTGGCTGCGGCAGCCACCGCAGCTGCTGAGGAGGAAGGAGGGGTCGCCGTCGTGCCTGCCGCGCCCGTGGCGCCGCCCAAGAAGGAGATGGCGACTGTGCCACGTGCCGCGCCCGTCGTTGTCGCTCCCGTGGCTGCCTCCGTGCCGACCGTGGAGACGGAGGCGGAGGTGGCGGCGGAGGCGGAAGAGGACGCGGCAGCCGCGCACGTTGCGCCCGCCGCGCTGGAGGATGAGGGAGAGCCGTCGCTCGCCGACGCCGACGCGGCCTCCGAGGACGCCGCGCCGGTCGGGGAGGAGGGGGTGGAGGAGGGCGACCGTGAATACCGTGTCGCGGCTGAGCTCTCGGCGGCGGCCACTGCCAAGGCTGGGACTGGGGCGGCCACCACCGCGCCTGCGGCCACCACCACCGCGCGCGCGGCCGCCGCCCTGCCAAAAGAGGAGGAGGTCGTGGCGCCAGTCGTTGTTGCCGCCGCCGCCGCCGCCGCCGCCGTCGCCGCGCCTCCGGCTGCCGCCCAAGTCGTAGCCGTTCCGGTCGTCGCCGCCGCCGCTGCCGCCTCGGTGGTGGTGGAAGAGGCGCCTGTCACAGTGAAGGAGGCGGCGGAAAAGACTGAGAACAGGGTGGTGGTCGGCGAAGCGGTTTCTGGCGCGGCGCCTGAGGGGACGGACGCCCCGGCCGCCGCTTCCCCCGCCCCCTCCACCAACGCCCTCTCCGCCTTCCTGGCCTCCCCCCGCGCGGCCCAAGTGGCCGACCAGGTGGCCGCCGCGGCAGCGGCGGCGTGGCGAGAGTCCAAGGTGGCGGCGGTCGCGGCGGCCAAGGGCGCGTCGGCCGCAGCGGCCGCGGGTAAGGCCGGCCTCGCGACCGCGTCTGGCGCCGCCGCCGCCGCCGGGCTGCCGCCGTCCACCCCGCATTATGCGGTCCTGGGCGTGACCGTGCTGACTGGCGTGACGGCCTGCTGCTGCGTGCGCCGCCGCCGGCGCTGGGCCCCGCCGGCGGGGGCAGTCCTGTTGGGGGGCGCTGGCGGCGTCGCTGCGCCCGCCGCCCCCACCGCCACCAGCCCTGCCCGCGGGTACGCGCGCGTCGGCTCCGCGTACGAGCAGGCCGGCGGCGGGGCGGCGGCGACCATGGGGCCGGGCGTGTGGGCGGCGGGGCCGGGCGGGAAGGCTGGGTGGAATGATTAAAATGATTAAAAAATGGAGAGGGGGGGTTGAGTGTTGCGTCCCCGTGTGCGTGCCCCCGCCTCTCTCTCTCTCCGTTCCGAGGGGGGCGGGTGCCTGTAGTATTGGAGGGGTGTGTTGTGCGCGTATTTGTTATAAGTGCGTGATTGACTCCCCGAGTGCGTTCTCATTTTTTGTTTTACAGAAATCCTGTCGGGGGGAACGGGGGAGGGGTGAGTTTTTTTGAAGAAACAAAAGGACAAGTGTCACCAGGGCGCCCCCTACCTAAACCTACCTAAAAACCATATTCTTCAACTACTATTCTACTACTACTTTTATTCTACTACATATACTCAACAAGTGCCATCTGTACTCTCTCACGGCCGCGCGCGCGTGCCCGGCCGACCCGCGCCAACCTCTCACGTCCCCTCACCAAGGAGTGGCCTGACTCCTGAGCTTGGCTGCGCACAGCCCGCCTGCCCTTCGATCGGAGCACAAGCACGCCTGTGACGCATTCCGCAAGAGGAAAAAAATGAGCAGCGACAGTGCTCCGGCCCCGGCCGCCCCGCGCCCACTCCCGCCCAGCTTGACGCCGGCCCAGGCTGCGGCCATCGACGACATCATGGAATTTCACTGCGCCTGCCGGCGGGGGCTGCTGCGCGCCCTGACGGTAGGTGAGTGAATGAAGAGAGGTCGGAGGAATAATGAAACGGATCCTGTGATTCCACGTGCAGACACGTGGAGACACGTGCAGACAAAAAAAAGGGAGGCCTTTTTTTTCTCGTGCCTGCCTGTGCGTGTTGTTCCTCGACCGCGGCACGCCAGCAATCGCGCGCGCGCGCGCACTAGCAAATGCACTCGGCTGGCATGCCCTTGCGGCTGCGCGCGCGCGCCACGCACGTCGCGTCTGCACACACGGGGCGGGAGAGATAAGCGATGAAATGAGAGGGCAAAAACTTTGCCGAGAGAAGCCTACATTGTTCCTCCCTCCTTTGCTCACAACACATCGCATCTCTTCGCACACCATCTTCCCTCCCTCTGCCCGCCCACCCACACAGACTCGGACGCGTTCTTTGGCATGGTGACGGCCAAGGGGGCAGCCATGAGCCTGTTCGCCACGCCCGACGGGCGATGGCATTACGAGCCGGCTCCCCAGCTGGTGCCCCGGCACACGCCCCACCCCGCCGTGGGGATCAACCGGGCCGTCTGCCGCCACCACCACCACAAGACTGATTGGCTGGCGTACACTGCCATCCACTCGGACGCCTGGCTGGTCGCCCTCACCTTCCACAACGGGGCCCAGGCTCGCCTGACCTCGGTCGGCCGGGCCGTCCTGTCTGCCCGCATCAACGAGCTGTCGACCCTTCTCGAGGAGTTTCGCTCATGGAAGCTCCCCGGCGGCGGCGGCGGCCGGCCGGCGGGGACAATCGAGCCGCCCCCGCCCGGCCCGCGCCTGACGTGTGCCGAGGTCAACCGCACCCTGCGCGGCCGGGTGGCGGCCATCTACCACCCCGAACACGACCGCTGGTACACCTGCACCTT
>Ga0315283_10000917_pt1 | contig 22697 bp, 17 predicted proteins | sample YL17G09_0_MG_FD_204541 | JGI IMG/M metagenome (GOLD analysis project Ga0315283, IMG submission 204541) | Sediment microbial communities from Yellowstone Lake, YNP, Wyoming, USA - YL17G09_0 | ecosystem: Environmental > Aquatic > Freshwater > Lake > Sediment | place: USA: Wyoming | collected...
CTGCGCGACCGCCTGCTGGCCGAGGCGCGCGCCTTCCACCGCACGGGCATCCTCGACGACATGACCGTGGTGGTGCTCAAGGCCCTGTAAGGGGGGGGCGGGCGGGCGGAGGCGGCGGAGACTCCCCCCCCACAGCCCCCCCCCCCCCACCCCCGCCCGCCCCCCCCCCCCCCCCCCCCAGAGCCCGGCGGCCCCCCCCCCGCCCCCCCCCCCCGCCGCGGGGGCCCCCGCCCCCCGGCCCCCCCCCGCCCCCGCGGCCCCCCCCCCCCCCCCCCCCGTTTTGCTCGCCGCTGCGTCGCGCCGATGCAGCGGCCATTGCTTTGTCTCGCCCTCTCTCTTTCTTTGGCACGCCACCCAACCTCCACACCAAGGCCCGTCCTTTCGGGGGGGGGGGGGGAGGGGAGAGGGGGCGTGTTCGCACGCATGGGCGTGCCTGGGTGAGGGGGTGGGCGTGTCGAGGCGAGGGCCGCAGGAGGAACAACGCACCGGGTAGGGAAAAGAGGGTGTCAGCGGTGGCAGGCCGGGCTCTCTCTCTCTCTCTCTCTCTCTCTCTCTCACTGACAAAACATGGATGATGATTTCGAGAGGGCGGTTCTCTACAGCTTTGACGTGACCGGAGTCGTCAGCGCGGAGCTCAAGGTGAGACAAGGGGCATGCTCGTGCTTCGGTCGGCCATGCAAAGCGCGCACAAAGCGGTGGGCGTGGGGATGGAGGCAGGCGGTGGGCGGAGCGTGGCATTCCTAGCCTTTTTTTTCTCTCTGGGGGGCTCAACCTCCTGCTCCCCCCACACCACAAGGCCCGCGCCCAGGCCTACTGCGATGCGGTCCGGGCCTCTCCTGACGGCTGGCGCACCTGCATGGCCCGCTTTGGCGCCCCCTCCACCCCTCCCGAAGTCCGGTTCTGGTGCTTGCAGACCCTGGGCGCCTGGGCACGGGGCGGCGGGTGCGCAGCAGCCCCGCCAGCCGATGCCGAGGCGGCGAGAGCTGAAGCCCTGTCCTGGATGGCTCGGGGTGGGGGAGGGTGCCCCGCCGCCCTGCCTGTGTTTCTGAGGAACAAGGCGGCGCAAGTGGTGGCGGCCCTGGTGGCGGCTGAATTCCCGGCCGGGCGGTGGCCCGGCTTTTTCAGTGAGGCCGTCCGCCTGGTGGTGGTCGTGCCTCTAAACTACCCACGACCCGCCCCCGTACCTTCGCCTTGCGAACGCCTGTGGGGACAATCGTTGGTTTTGCCTGACCAACCCTCCACTTCCTCCCCTCCCCACTTGCCCGTCCCGCCGTCCACGGCGGCTAGCCTGTCGGGTGAAGGCGGGTTGACCATCACCGCCATCGCCCCAGGCCCCGTCGACATGCTGGCCCGCGTGCTGGGCGCCCTGGATGATGACTTCATTTCCCTGGACGTGCCCCGCCCCGCCGCGGACGCCGACGCTGGGGCGGCCCTCAAAGACGCCCTCCGCGCGTCACCGGGTTGCCTGCCCGCCCTTGTGAGCGCCCTGTGCGCCACAGCCGCCGCCGCTGCTACCCCGGACCCGCGCCTCGCCGCGGCCGCCCTGCACGGCCTGGCCCGCCTGGTGGTGTGGGCGGACGTGTCTCTTTTTGCGTCCCCACCTGTTGCAGGCCTCCTGTGCACGCTGGTCGACGCGACCGTCACCCAGGCGGCGTCGCCCGAGGCGGGGCCTACACAGGCGCCTGTGCGCCCAGCGTGTGCCGCGGCTGACGTTCTGGGCGCCCTGGTAGGGAAGCGCATGGATGCCGGGTCTAAGCTGGCGTTAGTCGGCAACCTGGGCCTGGCACCCCGGGCGGCCGCCTGGGCAGCGACGGCCGCCCGGGCGGCGGCGGCAGCGGGGTCGTCCTCTGCTTCTTCCTCTGCCCGATCCATGGCCCGCCGCCGCCGCTTAGCCGCTAAGACGGCCCGCCTCCTCGCCACCGTCGCGGCGGAGTTGTTGGACGCGTGGAAGCGGGTGGAGAATGGGGCGATGTCTCTAGGCGCGTGCGGGGTCGGGCTTGACGGCGACACCGCGTCCGAGGTGGCGGCGGCCTGCGGGCTGGCGGCGGCCCTGGTGGACGGCCTACTCCCGCCTCTCTTAGAAACGGTGGCCGGGTACGGCGGGCGCCCTGGATCTGCTCCCGCCACTCCTCCAGGCGGCGGCATCACCACTCGCGTGAGCGATGATGATGAAGACGACGACGATGACGACGACGGCAGTGCCGCCGCGGCAACCCCGTCCGATGATGATGACGCATCTATCGATGACCGGGCGGCCGCAGACGGGTACGCGACGGTCGGCTTTCTCATGGCCTACGTCCAGCGCGTACGGGCGGTGGCTAAGAGAGTCGGGCGCCTGCCGCCTGGAGTCGCGGAAGTGCACCTGCCAGCCATCCTGGGCGCCACCGCCCGGGGCGCCCGCTGGCCAGCCTCGGCTCCACCTGGCCCACCTTCGCCATCTGAAGCAGAGGTGGAAGCTGCGGCGACTGACCGCCGGCACGACCTGTTCACCCTGTTCCGCAACGCGGCCGCGGCCGACCCCGGCGCGGCCGTCAACGCGGTGCGGGCGGCCCTGGTGTGCGTGGGCGCGGCAAGTGCGAGCAGCCTGAAGGTGGGCATGGTCCATACTGGTGCTGCGCCCCCTCCGTTTGAGGAGGTCGAGGCTGCCCTGGCGTGCCTCTTTCACTTGGGCGAAGGCGCCCCTGACCCGGCCCTGCGTGCGGACGGCGCGCTCGGCCGCCTGGTGGTCGGCCTGGCGACCGGCACGGCCGGCGGGGCCGCCCTGCCCCACACGGAGCACCGCCTGGTGTCGGCGACGCTGTGCGAGGTGTGGCCCCGGTACGCACGGGCCCTGGCGGACGCGGGGCCACCCGCATTGCGGGCGGCGGCCCTCAGCTTCCTCTCCCCACGGTGTGCTGGTTCGACCCACCCGCCCCTCGCCGCCCGGGCGTCTTACCTTTTCGCCCGCTTCACGCGCACGCTCCGGCAGCCACTCATCCCGCTCCTACCGGACCTCCTGCCAGTCCTGGAGCCCCACCTGCGCCGCGTCCTCGCCACTAGCCCAGGCGACGGCAGCCCGGACTCCGAAAAAGACTTGCTGGCCACCAGCGGGCGGCGCGCGCCCTCCAGCGCGCCCGCTGCGGACGACAGGCTGTACCTGTTTGAGGCGGCAGGGCTGTTGTTAGGGCAAGGAGAACTGCCCGCGGCGGACCAGTTGGCGGCGTTGGAGAGCATTCTGCTCTCCCCAGCCCTGTCCCAGATCGCGGCGGCCCTGCCGGCCGCGGCGGGCGGGCCGGAAGGCGAAGCTGCCGCCGACGGCGCGGCCGCGGCGGTCCAGCGCGCGCTTGACGCGCTGGGCCGGGCGGCCCGGGGCTTTGCGCCGCCACTCACGGTCCGGGCCCGACCCGCCCTAGGAGCGGCGTTAGCACCTGCTGCAGATGCGGCCCTAGCCGTCCTCCGTGGCGCCCCCCACCGGCCGGCCCTCCGCTCCCGGGCGACCTCCCTCATCCACCGCCTGGTCGAATCGCTGGGGGACGCGCTCCTGCCGGCTTTGCCCGCCGTCGCGCGCGCCCTGCTGCCGCCGTGTTTGACGGCATCCTCACCAAACAGGGACGGCACCACCACCACCACGAACACCTCCACCACCACCACCGCCTTGGACCCAGCCGCCGTGGTCGACGCCGCCGCCCTGCTCGCCCAGCTGGCCTCGCGCTACCGCGGCGCGGCCGCCCCGCTCATGGCCGCCGTCCTGCCGGACCTGGCGTCCGCAGCGGGCGCGGTCCTGGCCAGCCCGGAGCATGACTGGACGGGGGCGGCGGTGGCGCCCCGGCCGACAGCGGTGATGGGTGGAGGTGGCCATTTCGCGCCCCCTCCTCCACCACGCCCGCCAACCCCTGCCCTGTCAGAGGTCGCCCGCGAACGGGCCGACGTCCAGCGGGCGCTCCTGGCGTTGGCCCACGCCCTGGCAGCCGCAGGCTTGGGTGCGGTCGCTGTCACGTCCGCGGGCGCCCTGCTGGAGGTCGTCCTCCACGGGGCGGCCGCCCACGTGGACCCGGCCACCCGGCGCTCGTGCGTGCAGACCGTGCGCCGCCTGGTGGCAGATGCGGTGGCAGGAGCGACGGCGGGTGGGGCGGACGCCGCGGCCACCTCCTCCACCCGACCAACCGCCGACCTGGATGCCTTCCTGCGCACACGCATCATCCCCACCATCTGCCTGGGCGGCCTGGTAGCGGGCGTGACCGGGGCGACTGGTGCGGCTGCGGCTGCAGCTGCAGCTGGCGTGGCCCCAACCCCATCCCTCACTCCTCCTCGCCTGGACGCCCGGGACGGGGCGGTGGCCGCCTTGGTGGGCGATGCGGCGGCACTTTTAGTGGAGGCCGTCCAGGCGGTGGCGGCCTTGAACATCGCCCCGCCTGTGGACGTGGCGTCCATGGCGGCGGGCGTGGGCTTGCCGCCCGACGTGGCCGGCGAGCTAGCGGCCGCAGTGGGAGTGGCGGACGTGAAAGCCGCGAAAAGCGCCCTGAGAGGGGGGTTGCTGGCGTTGGCGGGGGTGGGCGGGGCGGCGGCGGCGCGGACGCGGGTCGTGGCAGCGGCGTCGGCCCGGGCGAGTATGTCGGAGAGCATGTCGACGGCGGCGGGAGGGTGAGGAGGAAAGGAGGAGAGTTTTGTCATGTTTTTTTTTTTTGCATGCCCCTTCCCACCCATACACGTGCGCACATCGCACCACAGCCATGAAACCGCCGCGTCAAGCCTTCCCCTCCCGCAGCTTTTTGCGCAGGCGCTGCTTCTGGGCCTTCGTCATGGCCGGCCCTTCCGGCTCCGACAAAGGCGCCTGGGGAGGAGGAGGCGGGCGGGCGACGGGAGCAGGAGCAGCAGCAGCAGGCCGGGGCACGGCGGCGGCGGTTGCACCCTTCACGGCCCGCCCGCCCTGGACGACCGGGCCGGGCGGCGGGACGTGGACCAGGCGGACGGGAACACCGCCGCCCAGGCCACCCCCGCTCCGCCCACCCCCCGGCGGGCCCCGCCCGGGCGCGGCGCCCTGGTAGCCGCCACGCCCGCGGCCGGGCGCGGGGGCGCCGCCGTTGGCATAAGCGGCCGGTCGGAGGCCCGGGGCGGCGTGTTGTGAGGGCGCCGGCGCCCGGGCCGCGGGCGGGGCGGCCCCACCCGCCAGGCCGGGCACCTGGCGGAACTCTTCCGGGAAGTCGAGGTGCTGGTAAAATGGAGGGTGAGAGGGCGAGAACGGGAGGGAGATGAGCGCGCGCGCGAGCCTCGTTTTTTCTCTCTTCTCGTCTCTCCTCTTCTTCGCTACTCACCGCAACGGTCGGGGGCTGCACCTGGAGCGGCCGCTCAAAGGGCCGTTGGGGCGGGTGCTGGATGAAGCCTTTTAAGGAGGTAAGGGAGAGAGTGAGGAAACGACGGCGCGGCTACGGGTGAAAGCAAGAGAAGAAGCACGCCGGTGCGTGAAGCGGCGGCAAGCGCGCACGCGCAACAATTCGCCGCGCTTAGAGCGAGTAAGAGCTTTATCTGGACGCATGGACGTGAGGCCACAGCGACAGCGTGCCGCGCTTGGCACCACAAAAACACCTGTCCACCCGATCGCTTTTCTCGAGACTCAACTCGACTCGCTCTCTCTCTGCTTACCCGACCCGATGGTGGGCGCGTCGATGTGCATGGTCGCCGCATCGATGCGCTCCTGGTCCGTGAAGAACTGGGACATGGTAGGTGGGATATCGAGAAGGTGGTGGAACTGGAAAGCGGATAAACAGGAGCCCGGCAAAGGCGGAAGTGCGGACGAGAAAACAAGCGCGCCGGCTCGCCTTCACTCCTCATTCTCGTCCAGCGCGTCCAGCGCGTCTCTCCACCTCTCCATCCTCTGCCATGCCCGCTCACCCCTTGGCCCTGGGCACCCTCCTGGCCATAGTCATGCTCTCCCGCGCCACCTCCGCCTCCCCACGCCCAGCCGTCGGCCCGGGCGTGGCCTACGAGGTGGAAGGCAGCCTTGCCGCGCTCTCCCTGGCCCGGCCGGGCGGGGGCGAGGACGCCGCCGCTGCGGTGGCCGGTGCCCCAGACTGGTCGGCAGTGGATGAGGAGGAGGGCGCTGCGGGGTGGGCGCCGCCGCCACCGCCCCCACGCCCGTGCGCCTCCCCGCCCGAGTGCCGGGCAGCGTGCGAGGGGAGCGCGGCGCTAGCCGGGGCGGGCGCGGACGCCGTGGAAGCCGCGGTAAGAAGCGCGCGCGCGCGAGAGAGAGAGAGAGGGAGGAGTTTTTATCGCCCACAAGCAGTATGACCAGCCATCACTCTCGCCATCGCGGGGGAGGGGCTGGCGTTTGTGGCGGCGAAGCGGGCTGGTCGCAGGCGAAGAAAGAAACAAGATGCGCAGGGGCGAGCGAGCGCGACGGCTCTCCCCCTTTTTTTGACGCGCTCCCCTGTTTTCAACCTTCTCCCCCTCAGCTCATCACCTGCGCCAACGCCTTTCGCACCTCGCCCTCCACCTTCACCGGCGACCTGGCCACCGCCTGCCCGGCCGTCGTGGAGGCCGGCGACTGGCCGCCCCCACCCTCCCCAGCTTCACGCGGCCCGCTCGCCCCGGCCCCACCCCTGGCCACGGCCGCGCGCGCGCACGCCCAAGCCATGGCCGCCTCCAATTTCTTCGACCACACCCCGCCGGGCGACGCGTCCGCCACGCCTTTAGCCCAGGTGACTGCGCTGGAGCCTCGGGCTAGTCGAGTTGGCCAGCTGATCGCGGCCGGGTGGCCGTCACCGGTCGCCGTCCTGACCCAGCTCGCCTGCACGCCCGCCAACCGGCGCATCCTGTTGTCGTGCGGGTACGACGGAATCGGCGCGGGGGTCGCTTTTCCTCCACCGTTGAAAGGAGGGGATGACGCTGGGAGTGCTTTCACTGAAGGCTGGGACTCTTATTTTGTCCTGGACCTGGCATGCGTGCGGCCGGGCGGGTGCGAGGTGGAGTGCAAGGCTGGTGGTGGGAGTGGGAGTGGTGGTGCGCCTGCGCCCGCCGAGCCGCCCACGGCCGCCTCCACGCCGCCGCCACCGCAAACGCAGACGGAGTATGAGTGGAAGGTTGTGGCGGAGCCGAAGATACCGTCTGCTTCGGCGGCGGCGACGGCGGTGCTGCTTGCGACAACCACGCCGCCGCCGCCGCCGCAGGCCACGACCGCTGCGTCCCCGCGCACGACCGCCGCGCCTTTACCTACCAAGCCTACCAAACCTGTTCTTATCCACACCAACAAATTTGTTACAGGCCCCCGCGCCCGCCTGTGCGTGGCGGGCGGCGTGCAGTTGGGCTCCCGCGGTCCGCTAGTGGTGGTCGGAGGCAAGGCGGCTGTCCTGACCTTGACTTTACCTGCCGTTGACGGTACCCGGACGCCCCGTCCGGCCGACTTTGAGGTGACTGCCGGTGGGGTCGTGACCGCGGTGGTGCCATTATACCTAGCCGCCGGCCAGGGCCGGGCGTACGCGGTCGCCGTCCGTGTCCCACTAGGCAGCAGGAGCAGCGGTGGCCCTGCCGTTCGCTCCTTCACAGTCGGCCTGGCCGCCGCGGCCGCGGGAGATGTGGTCGGGGGAGGAGGGAATGGGAGTGCGTTGTTGGCTCCATTATCGCTGAGCCTGGGTGTGGGCGGGGTCGGGGTGGTGCCCGTGACGGCGGCGGTGATGGGTTGAGGCCAGAGACATGCATGAGAGATGGAGAGCAGGTTGACTACCAGGTTGACTACAGCTCCTCAGAGTGAAGTTTTAATTTTCTTCGCCAACACACACACAGACACACACACACACACTCGCTCCACGCCCTCCCATGCTGCCTTCCATGACCCTGGCCACCCGGCCGGGTGGGCGCATTCTGACTCGGAACGCCCGCGCACCCCGGGTGGCCCGGTTTACTAGCCCGGCCGCCGCGCCGGCGCCGGCACATGGGCAGCCTGCTCGCGCTGTCCACGCCACCGCCGCGCCTGGCGGGGCTGATGGTCCGGCGGGCGCGTCCACGTCGTCCCGTGCGGTGCCAGAGGAGGCTAGCTCGGCTCCATCGTCCACGCCTGACCTTGCGGCCTCCGTCACGGCGGCCGCCTGCCTGCTGCTCGCGTCGGCCGGGCCCGCTTGGGCTGACGCGGCCGACGCGGCGGGCGCCGCCGACTTTTCCAAGGGCGGCTTTGCCAAGGAGAGCTATTATGTGACGTTGGGGTTGTTCCTGCTGTCGCTGCCAGGTGAGAGAGAAAAAGAGAGAGGAAGAGAGAGGAGAGACGGCGAGGGGCGGGGGCAATGGGGTCGAACGAGAACGGGGGGAAGGGGGCGTCGTGGCCCGACCTCGACCACCTCACACTTTTTTCTCTCCTTTTTCTTCAGGCCTCTGGTCCCAGGTCAAGCGCGCCCCGAAGGCCAAGCGCGTGCGCAAGGTGTACGAAGTCCCAGGGCCTGCCGTCCCGGGCGCCATGCCCTTGGACGCCCGGGCCCGCCAGATCTTCCAGTACTTCAAGGTAAATGATGTGGGAAAGAAAGAAAAAAAGGGGGGGGGGGGGGAAGGGGGCTCTCATTTCCCCCACGCACGCCCACGGCTCCGCCACGGCGCGCGCACGCCTCACACATTGCCTTGTCCATCTCTGTCTGTCTCTCTTTACACACTCGCAACACCTGACGTTAGGCCAACAACTATGAGGTCGCCGACCGGGGCGAGGTCATCAAATTTGTGGGCACGTATGCGGCCTCCCGTGGCCAGGCAGCCGCTCTCGTCTTCTACGTCTTTTGCGGCCTGGCCTCCACCGCGCTCGTCCTGTCCATTGCCGCGCCCTTCGGAGGCAACAACTGGTACGGCCTGACCGCCCTGTCCCCGCTGGCGGGTGTGTACTACTGGCAGCGGGGCACACGGGTGGAGGAGTTTTTGGTGAAGATGTCGACCGCAGACGACGAGTCGACGACCGACATCTCCATCGAGGGCGACAAAGAGGAAGCCGAGCGGCTGTGCAAGGCGCTGGGATTACAGGAGAAGGGGATGGTGTACGTGAAAGGCATTCTTGGGTGATAACATGGAGAGAGAGTGAGCGCGATTTTGGGCGTGAAAAGAACGAGGTATGCCGCCCTGGTGGGATTGAGGCAAATGAGGAGCAGAGTGTGGAGGTACTTTTCCCCTTTCGCGCGCTCCGTTCGTGTGGCCTCTGTTGTCCTTTCGTTTCGTCGGCATGCATTCATTCATTCATTGATAAACAATAAGCAGCCAGCGTCGCCCGGAAAAAGGGCCGCACGCGACGACAGCCCTCTCCCTACCCACCACCACCACCACCCGCGCTCTCCATCATCACGGCCAGGGCTGCCCGGAAGCCCGCGTCCTTCACCGCGGACGCGACGCGTGCGGGGGTGGGCGGGGGTGGGCCGGGCGTGGCTGTGGCTGACGTGCCACCGCCACCTCGCGTGGGCGACGGCACGGGCGTGCCCCCACCCCCTCCAGCGCGGGCCGCAAAAGCCTCTCGCACCGCGCCCGCTGCGGCTTTGGCCTCCGCCTTTGTCCAGTCGGCTCGGGCGGCCAGCAGGCGGTCCACCATGGCTGGGGTCAGGCTGGGCGTAGAAGCTAGCAGGGCGGTGTACGCTAGGATGGCCGCGTCCGTCCCATCCGCCCCCGCCAAATCTGCGACCTCCACCAGCAGGCGCACCGCCCGGGCGGCCGCGTCGGGCGACCGGCAGTGCGGGGCCATGGCCGCCACCAGGTCGACCGCGTCGGACCGCAACCGCTCCGCGTCTGCGGGCGTCCACCAGCCACCGGTCAGAATGTTTGCGGTGCTGGAGGTGGAAGCGGCGGCGGCAGGCCCGCCGGGCGACGCGTCCGGTCCCCAATCACCTCCAGCCTTGGTCGGGACCAGTGCCAGGGCGGCCGCCGCAAAGTGCGCCGCCGCGCCGCTGGCCAGAGCTTCCGCCAGGCGTTTGGCAAAGTTCGGCTCCACCAAGGCTGCATAGTCGCCGTGGTAGTCCACCAGGGTGGCCGCAATGGAGGGCGTCACCTGGCCCGCCCGCCAGTCGGGCGAGCAGGCGGCCTTGGCAAACAGGGCGCCCAGCGCGGCGTCGCCCGCCAGCGTGCGGGCGGCCAGGGCCCGCGTCGCCGCGGCCGCCACGTCCAGGAAACCCCGGCACGCGCCTTCCACATCCAGTGGCCGGCGAGTGGCTGGGTTGACGCAGAAGCCTGCCATGGGAGGCTGAACGCCGCCACCACCGCCAGCTTCCGCCAGGCGCTCTGCCAGGTCGGCCGACTCCCGGTGGGCGCGGGCGTTATTGTTGACCAGGGCGGCCAGGTGCGCATCGTCCAGTCCGCCACCCGAAATGGCAGCCAGTTGGGCTGCCTGGAAGTCGCCCATGACGTCCAAGATGTCGGCGGCCGTCAGGTAGAGCAGCTCGCCGCGAGTGGACTAAAGAAAAATGGTGGTGGTGAGAGAGGTGGTGAGAGAGAGGTGGTGAGGAGGCGAGAGACTTGGGCGTGCGCGCACCTAGGCAATCCCGCCTCCCACCCCCTAGTGCGGTGGTGTGGTGGCAGAGGTCGCGCAGAGCACGCGCACACACACGCGATCCTCTCCCTTCTTTCCTATTAGGAAAGAAGGGAGAGAGAGACCAGAGACCTTACCTCTTCCACCGCGGCCAGCTGTTCGTTGGCAGACCGGAAGAAGTCCACCGCCCCAGGCGTCCACAGCAGGCCGTCCGCGGCCTGGGAGGGCGGGGACCCCAGGTCGGTGGCCAGCATGGTGCGGGTCCACCCGGCCAGGGCGGCCTTGGCTCGGGCGGCGTAGGCGGTGGCCAAAGTGGAGACAGGGTCGGTCAGTGCGGGTGGGGCGGGGAGGAGAGAGGCCGTCGAGGTTGGCCCGCCTGGACCACCACCTTCACCGCCGTGCGCCAAATACCCTACGCCGAGGTCGTCCAGGGTGGCCACGTACGCGTCCGTCCAGGCCAGGACGGCCAAGATGTCTGCGTTGGCCAGGCAGCCGCCCGCGGCGGCGGCCAAGGCTTCCAGGGCGGCCGCGATGCCGTCGTGGACCGCCCGGGCGGCCGCACCGAAGAACGCGTCCCGCCGGGCAAAACAGGGGGCCGCGTAATCTGACACAGCCGCCAGGTCAACCACAAAGACCTGGGCGTCGGCCAAGATGGCTCGGACGCACCCGTCCGTGTCCACGCCCGCCGCGCCCAGGCGGGAGCAGGCCGCCAGGAGCGGGGCAAACGCGTCCTGGATAGACATGGCGACCTGGGCCTGGGCGCGGGCCCACCACCTTTTAGGGCGTGGCGCGCCCGGGCCGGCCGCTTCCAAGTGGCGGTCCACCGCTTCCTGGGCTTCGATGACCCGGGCCGCGTCCACCAGGGCGGCCGGGCGGGTGCGGCCCAGCACCCTGAACGCGCGCACGGTCGCCCACAGCCGGTCCTCAAACTGGCGGCCCGCCCGGCGGACGCGGTCCAGGTAAGGGGCAAGGCTGTCGGGAGGGGGGGTGAAAGGGGAGGTTATGGATGGTGCGGACTCGCCGCCACCCCCACCCCCACCCCCTCCTGCCGCCGCCGCCCGCTCCCCCCGGGCGGCGACCTCGAGTGACCGCTGGGCCGCAGCGGCCGTGCCCTCCAACGCCGCCAGGCACTCGTGCACCTGGGCCAGGCGGGCCCCGCCCGCCAGCATGGCCTCTGCCCGGGCCGCCTCGGCGGGCAGGGCCGCCACCGCCTCCGCCCCGCGCAGGGCGTCGGTGGCGGCCGCGTGCGCGGCCGCCAGGGCGGCCACCGTGTCAGGGCGGGCGACCAGGTCGGAGGCCGCCCCGCACGCGCCGTCGATGAGGCGGTAACACTCCCGCAAGCGAGCTAGAGCGCGGGCGGCGTCGTCTAGGCGGGCGGAGCCTGTGCGGACGGCGTCCACGTGGGCGGCGACGGCGGCGGAGAGGCGGGCGGCGTTGGACTGATGTGGGAGAGAGGAGAATGAGATGAGGATGGGTGGAGAGGGTCAGGGGTCGCCCGCGCTCCCTCCTCCTCTCCTACTCACCACCCGCTTCGCCTCATACTCGGCCCGCAGGTCCGGCAGGCGGCGCAGGTGTTCTGGGTGCTGCATGAGGCGGCCGACCTCGGCGACGGCGGCGGCCCGGGCGTCGGCGGCCTGTGTTTTTGGTGGGGGAGAAAGGAAAAACGCGGCGGGGGGCGGGCGTGTGAAAACAGCTTTTTGGAACGTGGTGTGCCGCAGCGCGCATCACGCTATTCACCCTGACAGATCTCATTAAGGGTAGCCTGACCAATGCGCTGTCTAATGAAGACGGCCAGAAAGATAAAGAGAGGCTGGGCCACGCAGGGAGAGTGGGCGTTGCATGCACTTGCTCTTTTTTTTCACGCCGCACGCTGGCTTGCTCCCATCTTACGCACTAAAAACGCACCTCTTCAGAGACGTCCATGGTGTGAGGCGGGTAAGCGCGTGCAGGGGGGGGGAGCAGGCATGTATGCGTGCGAGCGGGCACGCTGTGAGTGTTGACGGGCCCCCTCCGCGGGGCAGTGAAGGCGAGAAAGAGAGATGCTTTCTTTTTCAACCTCAACCTCGACCCCTTCCATCCATCCCCCGTCCCGCCCGAGTCACGGCTCGGAGCACGGCCCGTATACCTACTCCACAAGGCCAGATTTTACATAAGGCACGCCCTTAGTTAAGATGGCAAACTCAATCCAAGAGACAGCTTCAGATAACGCGTGCGGTCGATTTTGAAGGACGCGCGACACTTGCTTAGCACGAAAACGGTAGACAGGGTTGGAGATCGCGATCAATGCCTCCGATATCAACTCCACATTCAAACTTTTGATCCGAAGGGCGGCGCCAGAGGCAGCAAACTTGCATGCGTTGTCTAACTGGTCGGCAATGATGGGAATTACCGTGACAGGAACTCCGTGAAAGAGGGCCTCGTAAAGGCCGTTGTTTCCACCGTGGGAGAGGAATCCAACAATGTTCGAGCTGGCCAACAAAGCGTTCTGAGGAAGAAAGGGTACCACCGATATAGAATCACTTGCTAGCTCAGACGCTGTTAAGTCCGCAGGAAAATCGAATGCGTCCACTTTCCAAATGACGCGTAAAGGTGCTAGCTTGTTGAGAGCGGAGCGGATGGCAAGCATTTCGGAACGCGAGAGTGCACTCAGCGTCCCCAGCGATGCGTAAAAGAAGGGCGAGCAGTCCTCTTCAGTAAAGTAAAAACTGGAATTTGTGCGCGGACTGTGGAAGCACGGCGGGTGGCGAACAGACTGGAAGGGAGCAGCGGTGGAAATCTTAGTAGGAAGCAATGGCCCTACATGTTTAATCCAAGGAGGCAGTGGCCGTGGCCATTCCATCAGTGGGTCGGCATTCACAATCACCAATGACTCCGCTGATAAATCAACTGTCTTGTGCAAGTTGTGAGCAGCAAGGATTGGACGGTGAAATGCAAATTCAATGTACCAAAACACGGCGGCGGTGGTAAGGCTGGTGAGAACGTTTTTTATCAAGTCAGAAACTTTCATCGGGATGGTCAGACCGCTGCCAAATTGAGGTACAGAAAAAACAGAAATAGGCGACCCTGCATACAAAGATGCCAGAGGGTCGGCAAGGGGTGCGCAAGAAAGAAACCCGACCGGCGCGCCTATTTTTTTGGCCAGCAAAGAGGTGCCTGCAAAAGCAAAGTCGCCAAAGACAAAGTCTGGTTGAAAGTCCTGTGAGAGGGCGTGGATTGAGGGTATATTTAGTGTCTACCGTCTTTAATTTTAAGCCGGTGTATATTATGGCCTAGTGGCGGAGAGGGTGCGGCAGTGATGGGCGGAAGGACGGGCGGAGATGGGTCGGAAATGAAATGCTGAGAGGGGCGCGTGCATGAGAAGTGGCGTGCAAGGAAACTTCCTTGCACGCCACCTAGATCACGGATAATAGCGTACCTTAATCTTGGATACCGTTTCGTCGTTAAGTAAAATCTGCGTCTGCTTTGCCCACACACGAAACCCGGTTAAGACCGATTCTAGGGGTGCCTTGAACCGGAGAGAGCGCGCACCTGTGAAAAGAGAGGTGTAACTCCCGTGAAATGGGCGGGGATGTAACTTCCCAGTACCTCTTCGCACAGTCTTCTATCTTCGCGTTCCTTCCTTCTTCCTTCTTTTAAGTCTCACTTCCTCTTACCTGAGCGCCAGTCGGCCTCGGAGATGCCTGTGTTGTAAGCGACAAGCTTGGGATTTGATATATTTTGGGTGTTCATAAACGACGAGAAGCGTGGGACGTCGCTTTGGTCCGCGACCAGCCACACCGTGTGTCCGCGATCGGCGAGACCGGCTGCAATCTCCCACATAAGGCGCGAGTGCGATGCTGCCCCAGGAAGCGGGACAGCAACAACGCGGCTTCCTTTGCCGCGCAGGACGGCGGCGTCGCCAAATGAAAGCAGCAGGAGAATGAGAAAAAATATTAACATTTTGAGGTGTGAGCGACCCCTCACACCTCGTCTTCATTCTTTAGCAACAACGCCGCCGTTCCTCTCAGGATATGGCCTGCTGTACGCTTATCGCTCAAACGTCATTTGCTGGGCCAACGTGTGTGCACACCTTGAAGGTCTATAAGCACGCACTGCCCCACTCGGAAAGCCTCTACTCCTGCTTGCTTTTATGCAAGTCTACGAACGAAACTGACAAAGAAACGGTCTCCTCTCTCCTCGGCATTCGCGAGGACTCTGAACCCGACCACGACGCCTTCATCGCAATGCTGGTCGCTTCGTATGTCGCGCATATGGCATGTGTGGTAAACCATGATCAGTGATGCCGGCAACGCAATAGCGATGTTACGAAACTCCCATCACATCAGCGTGCTCTCCCACCTCCCCTCGCTCGTCGGCACTCCCCTCCCTCCCACCCGCCTCACCACCTTGCCGCCCTCCCACACGACCACCACCGGGAGGGCGACTGGCTCCTCATACCCGGCCAGCGCCCCCACCACTTCCGGCCACCGCGCCGCGTCCAGGCGGGCAAAGGTAGGCGGGCGACCACCACCACCGCGGCCACCATCCGTGCGCACGCTGCCACCTTTCACACGCGCCGCGTACGCCGCCAGGGCCGCCACCGCCGCGTTCGTCCGGGACCCGCCTGCCGGGTCGTACAGGACCAGCACCAGCTTGTCTGGGCCGCCCACCGTTTCGGTCACCGCGGCGGGCGTGGTCGCCGGCAGGGCGCCAAACGTCGCTTCCTCTTCAGCCGAACTCCAGGGAACTAGAGCCGCCGCCGCCCCTGCTGCCGCGACAAGCCAGGCGCCGGCTGCGGGCGAGGCGGTAAACAACAACGAGCACGCCGTCAGCTGGGCGACGCGTGCGGCGATGGGCAAAGCTCCCGCCAGCCCAGCGCCCCGGCTGATGACCCGGGCGGCGACAGAGCCTGCGGCCGCGCACAAGGCGAGCGGCTCCCAGTTCGCCATGGTGGCTGCACTAGGCGCACCACTGGACATCACCTGCTCCCGCAAGGCGACGGCCAGGGCCAGGACGGCGACGGACGCGGTCGCATGCGGGGTGAGGATGGGCGTGAGGATGGAGGACACGAGGGGTGGTTGAGGTCGGGGCGACGGCATTTTTTCTCCTCTGTCTTTTCGTGTGTGTGTGTGTGTGTGTGTTACTCCGAGCTTCGTTCCACCGTGGACGTGGAGCAAGAAGGAGGTCTGGCACAGAAGCTTTGTTAGTGGGGAGATCCGGCTGGTCCGCTGGTGCGCGTGCGTGCGTGCGAAAGGCAGGGAAGCAGAAGTGAACATTGGTCGCCGGCCACCCCACTTCTCATTTCTGTCTAGCCCGCGTGCGCGTTCGACCTCTCCATGCTCCTGCTCAGGTCCGCCCGCCACCTTGCCCGAGCGTTCGAGGCGCAGGCTCAAGGCGTGGTTGATGTGATGGCGCCCGGTCCGCTGGTGCGTGTCCGTGTTTGATTTATCATGGGCGCGGAGCGCCACAGACGACTCTTTCAACCCACCTCATTATCTTCCATTCACACCACCACCACCCTCTCCCAGTCTTCCCACCTCAAATGGGACGCCGCAGCCCGGGCCCGGGCCTGTGAAGCCGTGCGTCGCGCCTTGGCCAAGTCCCGGCGGGCGGGCGTCGAAGAAGCGGGGGGCAGTGGCGGGCGGGCGGGCGGGCGGCGGTGAGAAAGAGAGGCGAGCGCACGTGCCGCAGGCCTTTAGGGATGGGGTTCAGAGGTAGTTGTGGGTTTTGGGACGACGGGGTGCCACGGGTCTTGTTGCATCCCGTATCCGCCAACACTGTGTAGCTTAGGCGTGTGTGCGTCACACGCACGCCAGGTTGGTCACCATGGGTCGCACCCGTCGGGTTAGTCCACACGCATCTCTCTCTCTCTCATTTCCATCCGTCCTCTCCAACCTCGATGGACCGTGGCCGGCTTGTCCTTTTTTCTCCTTATTCCTCGCTACAACCCGCCCGACCACGCTGCGTGCGTGCACCCCCTCCCCGGCTTTTCCCTATCTCTCCCTCGCTCTGCGACCACGTGAAAAAGAAGACAACGCCCCCCTCCCTGTGCGTCTCTCTCTCCTTTCATCCCGCAGCGGGCGCCCGCGCCCCCACCCCACCCCCGCCGTCCGCCTCCCCTGCCCCACCACCACGACTACGCGGTGCCGCGGGCGCCTGGCCGTACACGCACCAGCTCGCGACGATGGCCACGCCCAGGACGACATACTTGAGCATCCAGACATCGGTGCTCAGCAACAGGGCCATCGCCGGCAGCAGGACGGGTTCGTTGACGGGCTGGGTGGGCGGGCGAGGTGGGGGTGGAGGTGGCACAACGTCTGGGATGTCTGGGCGGCGGAGGCGGCGGCGGACCCGGCTCGCTTCCTGGGCCGCCGCCAGCAGCGCTGCGGCAAATTCTACTAGCCGGGCCTCCAGCTCTGGGCGGTTGACATGGTCGCTAGGCAACAGGATCTCCAAGGCATCGACCGCGTCCCAGTTGGCGGCTTCCGCGCGGACGACAGCGTCCACGGCCGCGACCTCGTTCGGGTCGACGTCCCCTCCTTGTTCCTCTCCCTCCTGGTCCACGTCCACATAATCCAGGACCTGGGCTAAGCCAACCGTGCCCGGCGGCGGCGACGGCGGCAGCACCAGTGGCGGTGGTGGTGGCGGTGCCTGCACCAGTGGCGGTGGCGTTGGCCTGCGACGTGTGAAAAAGGATGGAGGAAGAGAGTTGCGTGTGCGAAGGCCGCTCCATACTCGATTCTGAGGTTTGAAGGGGCAGTCACACTGCCCGTTGCACTCACCCAGCCACCGCGCGACGGTTCAGGAAGATAATCAGCGCCCACACGCAAAAGGTCCCGAAGAGGAGGGCCAGGTCGGCGCCCATGAGAGGTCGTGCCATGAAAAGAGAGAGGTCGGGAACGATGAAAAGAGAGAGTGTTGCTCTCGCTAGCTCGCTCTCGCTCGCTGCTAGCGGCCTCCACACAAAACATAAGCCCTGTGTTCCCTCCCGCACCCATGGCCGGTCAAGGAAAGTCTGCCCTGACAGCCGCCCTGGCCGGCGGGGACACCACAGACCAGCCCCCCACCGCCCGACTCCGCCTGGACCCGAAGGCCTTCCCCTGCCTCGCCGGTTTCAATGTCGGCGGCGCCGTGCCCCCGCTCGTCGCGGGCGCCGACGGCCTGGGCGAACTCGTGTCCGGCTTTGAGAAAGTCAGCCTGCGGGGAGACCAACTGGCCGGCTCCGCGCCGACGGCGGGTCTCCTGTCTGATGGCAGCGCAGCGGTGAGTGCGCGGAGCAGAGTGGGTGCCTTTTGTTTTTTTTTGGGGGGGGCACGTGAAAGAAAAAAGGCATTTCTAGGGCGCACGACTGGGGTTGAGGACGCGAGCGTGCTTTCCTTTTCTCAACCACCCCACCCACGCTCTCTCACGCTCGCGCGCCCTCACACACTCTCACGCACTGCACCCTCATTTCCAGGCCGACTACGAGCTCAACCCACACCGCCGCCGGGGCGGTCAGGAACGCCTGCCCCTGGCCGGGTCGCTGATGGTGACTTGAAAAGGAGGGAGAAAGAGGTTTTCGCCTGCGAGCGCGGCGGGCGCGGGCCGGGCCGCGCCTGGGGGAAAAAAAAATCACTCTCTCACGCCCAACTTCACCCGTCAACCACCAACCCAGGACGAGCGCCGGTGGGTCTCCCTCGGCTCCGCCGCCCCCGCACCCAACTTGATCTCGGACGCGGTCATCGGGTCCCTCCCCGCCGGCCTGTCGGTTGCCGACCGGGAGCGCATCCAGCTGGCCACGCCCATGTCGCCCGCCCTTGCCGCGCTCTCCGCCCTGTCCTCCGCCCGCGTGGGCGCCCGGTCCGCCGAGGGTAAGGCCTTGCGCCGCCAGGTCTTGCGCGGGGCGGTCATCGTGTTTGTGACGGCGGGTTACTCCGGGAAACGCTTCATCTTTGAGCGGGCGAAAGAGCTCGGCGTCCGTTCTGTCATCCTGGACGGGCCGGACTCGTGGGCTCAAGCCCTGGCGGCGGATGGGACCATTGAATCCTTTGTGCCCCTCGATTTCGGGGACGCCGACACCGTCTTTGACCGGGCCTTGGCCGCCCTCCACGCCGTCCGGCGGGCGGTGGGAGACCTGGACGGGGTGTGCACTTTCTGTGAGATGGCGGTCCCGTTGGTCGCCCGCCTGGTGGAAGCCCTGGGCCTGCCGGGCAACCCGCCGTCCGCAGTGGACACGGCCCGGGACAAGTCGGCGACACGGACGATGCTGGAGGCGGCGGGGCTGCCCTCCCCACGCCACTTCCTCATCTCCGACCCGTCCCAAGTCGCTGCTGCCGGCGCGCACGTGGGGTTCCCAGCCGTCATCAAGCCCATCTTCGGGGCGGCCTCCATCGGCGTCGTCCGCGTGAACTCCGCCGCCGAACTGGAGGCTACCTACACGCGCGTCCAAAAGGAGATGGCGTCCGCCCGCATCGTGGCGGGCGCCCTGCAGCAGGGCACGGCGGAGGACGAGGACGAGGAGAAGGGAGGAGCAGGCGCGGCCGCGGCCGCCGACGCGGCCACACCCGCCGATGGGAAGGCCGCCCCGGCCGCCTCCTCCTGGATTAAGACGACCCTCATGCTGGAGGAGTACCTGGACGGCCCCGAAGTGGACGTGGACCTGGTCCTGTCGGAGGGCGCGGCCGTGTACGGGGCGGTCACGGACAACTGGCCGACCGTGGAGCCGTACTTCAACGAGACGGGCTCCAACTGCCCGTCCATCCTGCCCCTGCCCGCCCAGGCCGAGCTGGTGGACCTGGCCGTCAAATGCGTCACCGCCCTGGGCTTCACCATGGGCGTCTTCCACGTCGAACTGAAACAGACGAGCCGGGGGTCCCGCCTCATCGAGGTCAACTGCCGCATGGGCGGCGGCCCCGTCCGGGCGACCAACCTGCTGGTGTGGGGAGTCGACCTGGTGGAGGAGCACCTGCTGACGGCCGCGGGCATACCTGCCCGCCCGCCCGTGTCGCCCGCCCCCCTGAAATTCATTGCCGAGTACTCCATCAACGCCAAGAAGACGGGCCGGGTCGCGGACGCGGACTACATGGGCGAGTGGACGGCCCACCCGGACGTCCTGTACGCGCGCCCGCTCGTGCCGGCTGGCGAGAAGGTGGTGTGCGTAGACGACGGCATGCCGACCTGGGTGGCGGAACTGATGGTCTCCAAACCGACTGTGGAAGAGGCCATCACATTTGTGCAGGAGATTGAGCGCAGTATCGTGATCCCCGTCGAGTGAATTGGAGAGACGGGAGAGAACTAATGTGGAGAGGATCACAGTGGGTGGTGGTGCGTTTTCCGGCTGGGGAGAAGGGAAATGGAGAGAGGGATGAGTGCTTTGCGGGGCTTGTGCCCAGCGTTTAAAAACTTATCTGAGCCAGGCCTGTGCCGGGCTATTTTTTCATTGTGTGTTTGTGTGTGCGTGTGTGTGAGAGCGTCGCGTCTTCGCTCTCACGCACACCTCTCTCAGTTCACTGTGCTGTTGCTGCTCTCAGCACAGGCATTCGCGTACTTCAGTGGCATCGTCCCCGTGCGTTTGCTCTGTCTCACACACACTGCAAGAAAATGCTGGGCCTCTGCCACGCACAGCCCGGCGCCGGCGCCACCGGCGGCGTTCGCTCCACCGCACCGGCCTGCACCGCCCGCTCCGCCCGCCGCGCACCAATCGCCGCCCGCCGGGTGAGCGTAGTCGTCCTGGCGTCTGCTGAGAAGGTAAAGATATAGTTGAAAGGGGATGGAACAAGGCAGAAAAGAGAGAGCAAGAAACGGTGCGAGTCAAAATCGGCCACCTCCTCAACCTCCTCTCTCATCACATTCATTTCCTTGTCAAGGTCGACGTCCTGGTCGTCGGCTCGGGAGGCCGGGAGCACGCCCTGTCCTGGAAACTGGCCCAGTCCCCACGGTGCGGGGCCCTGTACTGTGCCCCCGGCAACGCCGGCACCGCCCTGGAGCCGGCCGTCAAGGCCATTCCGGGCGGCCTGGACACGACCGACAATGTGGCGGTCGTCGCCTGGTGCCAGGCCAACGGGATTGGGTTGGTCGTGGTGGGCCCGGAGCAGCCGTTGGTGGATGGTCTGGCGGATGCGCTACGTGCTGGCGGCGTCCGCGTGTTCGGGCCCTCCGCGGGCGCGGCCCGGCTGGAAGGCTCAAAGACCTTCCTCAAAGCTGTCTGCGCGGACGCGGGCATCCCGACCGCCGCGGCCATCACCTTTTCAGACGCCGCCGCCGCCCGGGCGTACGTCCTGGAACGGGGCGCGCCCATCGTGGTCAAGGCGGATGGCCTAGCCGCTGGTAAGGGTGTCACCGTCGCCACCACGGTCCAGGAGGCCCTGGCCGCCGTGGATGAATCCCTGGTCCAGCGCCGGTTTGGCGAGGCAGGCGCGGAGATCATCATCGAAGACTTCCTCGACGGCGAGGAGGCTTCCTTCTTCGCGCTCATCGACGGCGTGACGGCGGTACCGCTGGCGTCGGCCCAGGACCACAAAGCGGTCGGCGAAGGCGACACGGGCCCCAACACGGGCGGCATGGGTGCCTACTCGCCCGCACCCGTCGTCACGCCCGCCCTGGAAGCCCAGGTCATGGCAGACATTGTGCGGCCGACGGCAGCGGCCATGGCGGCCCGCGGGGTGCCGTTCACGGGCGTCCTGTTTGCGGGGCTGATGGTCAAGGACGGGGTCGCCCGCCTGCTGGAGCACAACGTCCGGTTTGGCGACCCGGAGTGCGAGGCGTTGATGGTGCGCCTGGAGTCGGACCTGCTCGACCTGCTGGTAGCGGCTGCGGACGGAAAGCTGGCGGCGCACCCGCCACTGCGCTGGTCGCCCGACCCCGCACTGACGGTTGTGTTAGCGGCGAAAGGCTACCCGGGCTCCTACCAGTCCGGCACCCCCATCCGCGGCCTGGACGCGACGGGTGGGGTGGAGGGCGGCGTCGGCGCCAAGGTCTTCCACGCGGGCACCAAGCTCGGCCGCCCAGGCGGGGGCGCGGCCGACGTCCAGGCTGATGGCGGTCGCGTCCTGGCTGTGACGGCGACGGGCAAGACGGTGGCGGACGCCCAGGCCGCCGCGTACGCGGCGGTCGACCGCATCGACTGGCCGGAAGGCTTTTGCAGGCGGGACATCGGGTGGCGGGCGGTGGCGCGGGAGACGAAGAAATGACGGTGGATTTGTGAAATGGAAAAAAAAAAACTAACTCACTCTTCTCACGGGCCCACGGGCCCACGGGCCCACTCTCCCCACTCCGTCTCTTTCCATTCTCATCACCGCTTCGCCCGGGCCCGGTTCTTGACCTCCCCTTCCTGCGTGGGGTGCAACAGGATGTGTGTCTGCGCGGTCGCCGGGTTATGGCCCGCATGCCCGTGCGACCAGTCGGAGCAGACCGCGTACGCATAAATGGACCCATCCCGGTTGAACGTGCCCGCCGGGATGGGCGCGTTGGCTTTGGCCATGGCTTTGAGGCGCTGCTTGGAGTCCTTGTCCCAGAAATTGTAGGCCCCATCCGCGCCCGTCGTCACAAACGTGTGGAACTGCGGGTGGAAGGCCATCGAGTCGACCGCATAAATGTCGGCGCCCTCCCGGTGGCATTTGAACGTAAAGTTTTTGGTCTGGTTGGCATCCTCCACGTGCTGCACCGCCACCCGACCCTCAATCGACCCGACCAGGTAGCCGGTGGTGTCCGGGAAGCAGGCCACGCACCGGGTCTGGAATTTGAGCGGCGACTCAATGTCCTTGTACGGCGCGCCCGGGTTGGTCAGGTTGAAGACCTGGATGCGGCGGTTGGCGGTGCCGACGACGGCTAGCGGGTAGACCACATCCATGGCGTACACCCGGTCGGGGACGGCCTGGGTGTGGACCGGGTTGGGCTGGCGCAAGTCCCAGTACTTGAGCGTGCGGTCCCAGGAACCGGTCACCACCATGTTGTTGAGCTGGGGCACAAAAAAGCAGTGGCGGACAGGCGCGTCGTGGCGGCCGACGACGGTTGACTGGTTGGTTGCGAGGGACCACATTTTGACGGTGTTGTCGCAGCCGCCTGCGGAGGGAAAATGGAGAGGAAGGAAAAGGGGGTGCGTCGATGGGACGGATGAGGATGGACGGAGAGGGAAGGCTGGCTGAGAGAGAGGGGAGGAGAAACGGTGGGGCGGCGGGCAAGAAAAAAAATCGTGCTCCTCTTATTTTCACCCAGGCGCGCGCCGTGCCTGCTCGCCTTCCGTGTGCTTCCGCGGGGCAGCCACACACTCGCCCGCTCGCCACGCAGG
>Ga0315283_10000920_pt1 | contig 22663 bp, 16 predicted proteins | sample YL17G09_0_MG_FD_204541 | JGI IMG/M metagenome (GOLD analysis project Ga0315283, IMG submission 204541) | Sediment microbial communities from Yellowstone Lake, YNP, Wyoming, USA - YL17G09_0 | ecosystem: Environmental > Aquatic > Freshwater > Lake > Sediment | place: USA: Wyoming | collected...
GCCCCCCCCCCGCCCCCCCCCCCCCCCCCCCCCCCCCCCCCCCCCCCCCCCCCCCCCCCCCCCCCCCCCCCCCCCCCCCCCCCCCCTGTTTCTTCGTGTTTCTTTTCGGTAGAGTTAATTTTTCGGGGGTTTTATGGAGGTGTCGGTTGCTGTGGCGTGGGAAAGGCGGGGCGTTGCGGCACGTGCGTGGTGGTGTGAAGAGTTGTTGAGAGAGAGTTTTGAAGACAGGAGGGTGTAGAGGGCGGGGTTTAATGAGCACCCGCCCTTCCCAGCCCGCGCACGCTTTTTTTTTCTGTATGTGATTATAACAATAAGGACATGTGTGTTCGTCGCTTCTCCACGCTGACGGTGTGGAGGATGGCACTGTGTCTGTCGCCTCACCTAGCAGACGGTGTGGAGGGCACGCGCAAGAGAAAACGAAACCAAACACGCCCAGAAATTAAAAAACTCTTCCATCCATCATCTCACCCCACCACCACCCGCCTCCCTCCCTCTCTCCCTCTTTTTCTTCCTCAAGGCTTCATCGGCGGCATGACCTTGTCCATAAGCGCGATGGCGGCCGCGCCGACAGTCCGCTTGGCGTCGGCCAGCTTGTCGCCCGCGCCGACGACGGCCGCGGCGAGGCCGGCTGTCGCGGCCAGGATGAGGACCTCCAGAATGGCGGCGACAGCCGGGCGGGAGGGGCGTTTGCCCGAGGGCCGGCGTTTCGAGGCGGCAGCAGCGGGAACGGCCTTGGCCTTCTTGCCCCCCTTGATGGTGGTGGCGGCGGGTTGCTGTTGTTGTTGTTTGGCGGCCACCGCCGTCCGGGCCCGGGCTGCGCTGGCCTCTAGCTCCCGCTGGCGGGCCCGGTCGGCCAAGGGGGCGCCCTGGACGGCTGGGGGTGGGCGGGCGATGACGGGAGGAGGGGGAGGGGGGGGCGGACGGGCCGCAATTGGCGGCGGCGGCGGCGGCGGCGCCGGGCGGGCCACCATGGGCGGCGGGGTCGGGCGGGCGGGGGGCGCGGCGGGCGCAGAAAACGCCGCAGCCGGCGGGGAGGCAGGAGCCGGCCGCCCCTCGGCCGCCTTGGTCGCGCTGGCCGCCGCGCTCGCGGCCGCCGCCTTGAGCGAGGCCAGCTTGTCCGCGACGCCCGCGCTCCCGCCCGCCGCATCGCTCACGCCAGCGGCGGCCTTGGACGCCGCTGCCTGCAGGGAGGCGCCAAAGCCACCCATCCTGTCTGCGGCGGTGGTGGCGGCCCCCGCGGCCCCATCACCACCCCCCACGCCGGACGCGCTTTTGGCCGCGTCCCCGGCCTTGGCCGCCGCATCTTTCAGCGACGTGCCCAGGCCGCCCGCACTGGCGTCCGCCGCCGCTTTCTTCAGCTTGTCCCCCAGGCCGGCAAAGGGCGAGGGGCCGCCGGAGGGCGCGGATGAGGGGTCGGGGCGGGGCTTGGGAGCAGAGGAGGGCCCGGCCGGATACTTGGCTTTCGCCAGGTCGGCCGCCATGCGGGCGGTGAGCGCGCTGGTGTCCGCCGCAGGCGGCGCAACGGGCGCGTCAGGCGCGGGCGCCGTCTCACCCCCCAGGCTGAGGCTGAGGCCGGTGCTGGCCGCGGGCGCCGGCGCGGCGCCCTGAGCTTTCTTGAGTGCTTTCTCCCGGGCCGCCGCCAGCAGGGCCTTGCGCCGGGCCGTCTCGTTGGCCCGCTTCTCCGCGCTGGACTCTTCGGCATGGGCGGGCGGGGTGAGGATGTCGGCCGGCGAGAGGAGGAGGCCGGTCGTGAGCAGAGCGGTCAGGGCAAGGGCGGGGAGGGTCGGGCGGCGGAAAGACTGGAGAGGGGGAGGGGGGGAGAGGGGGGACGAGGGTGATGAGCGCGGGTGTTTTTTTGAACCTGACTTTCCCTGTTCATGGTGTAGCCTGGCACTCCAGCTCTCTCCTGATGCATCGGACGCCCGAAATGTAGCACGACAACCTTCCCATCGCGCCAACGCCGTTCGCCCCCTCGTCGAAGATGAGAACGGCTCTCCATTTTTTTCCTTTTACCTCCTCGCTCCGCCCGGCTTGGGCGGCGATGCCCCGGGCTGGAGCCCGGCTTGACGCGGGGGAGAGGTTGCACGGGACAAGGCCCGGCTTGGCTGAGAGGCACAGGCGCATTTCGGAGGGAGGTGTGTGGGCGGGGTGGGCGGAGGAAGAAACGTGTGTGCATTGTATTGAGAAGCATTCGCGGGTTTCGCGGCTCCCCCTTTCTGTAGCGTGCGTGCCCTCAGCACCTCACACACGCACTCACAAACAAACAAACGCTGACCATGCGCGCGTCTTTGACCCGCCCGAGTGGCGGCAGCGCGGCGCCCAGCCGCATCAGCACGGCCAAGGCCGCCCGGCCGGTGGTCACGCCTGCGTCGGCAGACGCTCGGTGAGTTTCTTGCTTTTTTTTGCATGAAGAAGCACGCACACACGTGCGCGTGGAAGGAAGGCCGGGCCTTTCCCGAGTGCACGCGCCCCATCGAGGCGGATGTGCTCGGACCGGGCATGCTGGTTGGTGCGCCTCAGCCACCTCGGTGAGAGGCGCGAACGCGGTGAGTGCCCCCTGCTCCCCGCCACACGCGCCGCTCACGTTTCCCTCTCACCCTCTCTCCTTTTTACCTCCTCGCAGCGAGACCCGCCTCTGGACGCCCCGGTCTGAGCGCTGGTGAGCATGAATGGACGCTCTTTCGGTCCCGCTAGGGGGGAGGGTGGGGGGGTGTGGGGGCGGGGTTGGGGGCCCGGGGCCGGGGGGGCGGGGGGGGGGGGGGGGGGGGGGGAGATCGAGCCGCCGTGGCCCGCCGCGCTGGCCGCCCTCCCCAAAACCTGACCACCTCCTTCCTTCCTCATCTCAACAGCGACCTGTCCTCCCTGGTCGTCGCCCAGCAGGGCCCCCCGCCCCCCAACCCCATCGTCGTCGACCGCTTCCAGCAGGTCATCTCCCAGCTCTTCACCCAGCGCATCGTCCGCCTGGGCGGCCCCGTGGACGATGACATGGCCAACCTGCTGGTCGCCCAGCTGCTCTACCTGGACTCGGCCTCGCCCAAAAAGGACATCACCATGTACGTCAACTCCCCCGGCGGCTCCGTCACCGCCGGCATGGCCGTCTTCGACACGATGCGGCACATCCGGCCGGACGTGTCCACGGTGTGCGTGGGGCTGGCGGCCTCCATGGGCGCGTTCCTCCTGGCCTCGGGCACCGCGGGCAAGCGGTACTCGCTGCCCAACGCGCGCATCATGATTCACCAGCCCCTGGGCGGCGCCCAGGGCCAGGCCGCGGACATTGAGATCCAGGCGAACGAGATCCTGCACCACAAGCTCACCTTGAACGGCTACCTGGCCCAATTCACGGGCCAGGGCATGTCCCGCATCACGGCCGACACGGACCGCGACTTCTTCATGAGCGCGGCCGAGGCCGTCGAGTACGGCCTCGTCGACGCCGTCGTCACCCGCCCGGACACCGCGATGATGGTGCCGCTGACGGGGCGGCAGGCGGCGGCCCGGCAGGACGCCAAGGCGCTGGCCGACGCGAGCGAGGCGGTGACGCGGCAGTTGGCGGAGATGGCGGGCATCGCCGACCCGGCCGCGCGAGCGGCCGCGGCCGAGTCGATCGCCCTGCTGCCCGTCCTCCGCGTCCGGGAGGTGGAGGCCGAGGGCGCCGCCCCGCCCAAGGACCCCAAGAAGGCGTCCAAGAACGTGCTGGAGGTGCCGGCAGGGCGGGCGCCGGACATGGAGGCGGCCGCGGAGGCGGTGCGCAAGCTGTTTGAGACGCCCGCGGTCGTCGACCTGGTCACCAAGATGAACAAGGGCGCGGGCGGGCCGACGCCCGTCCAGGTCCGGGCCGCCGCGTCGACGGCCGCCTACATCGCGGCCCTCGGCTTCCCGCTGACCCGCCTGAAGAAGGATTCGCCCTACCCGGGCGCCATCCTGGGCGCGGTGACGGCCGCGGCCGAGTGCGCGGCGCCGGGCGTGCCGGGCGAGGGCAAGCCCTGGAAGGAGGCCAAGGCCGTCGAGCTGGGGGTGTACGAATTCTGCGTGGCGTCGGAGCGGGCGGGGCGGGCCGTGCCCCTGCCAGCCCTGGTCAAGCAGGTGCGCGCCCAGATCAAGGCGGTGGAGGAGGCCAAGGCCAGGAAGGCTGCTGGGAAGGCCAAGGCGGTGGCGGGGGGTGGGGGTGGGCAGGAGAAAGAGGGGGGAGCGGAGGGACAGGATGAGGAGAAGGAGGAGAAGGAGGAGTGAAAAGGTGGAGGGTGTGTGCGGGAGTGCAAAACAAGACAGGGGCACGGTTGGTTTGATTTGGGAGCGTCCACGGTATGCAGCGGACCAGGGGTCCGGGGTCTCTGGGGAGGCCCGCCGTGAGAGAGGGAGGAAAATAAATAATAGAGTTTGGAAGTGGCCACCTCACAACTCTCTTTTCTGCCCTCCAATCCCCTCCTTTCCTCTCCTCTCCTCCCCACCCACCCTCAACCACCATGTCTTTCGCCCTTGCCACCCGCGCCGCGGTCCGCCCCGCCTTCTCTGCCCGTGTCGCCCGGGCTAACCGGTCGTCGGCCGTCGTCGTCCGCGCCGAGGCAGAGAACAACACCCCCGCTCCGGAAACCCCGGCTCCCGTGGAAGCTGCGATCCCCACCCCGGTCGTCGCCGCCCCGGTCATGCCCGCCGCGCCGGTGAGTGACGTTGAGAGTCTTGGAAGGCATCCACGGGGTTGTTTGCATCGGGGAGCGGGCAGGAGGCGGTGCGCGGGGGCGATTTGATAACTTCACGAGCGGACAGCCAGCGACGGGGGGTTTTCGTTTCTTTCCTCAGCATTGCACCCGCCCTGACCCCCTTCTCCCCCATCCCTTTCCCTCTTCCTCCACCCACAGGCTGCCGTCAAGTCCATGACCTTCTCTGGTAAGATTTTCGGGGGGAGGTGGTGGGTGGGGCGGGCGGGGAGGGAGCAAAGGCTGAGGGCGCCTCCTGGCCCTCCGCGCCCCACGCACAAGATCACCGCGCCGTGGCGCTGTGGCGCGCTCTCAAGGCTTTCTGCCCCCCTCTCGCCCTCCACGCTCTCCCCCTTCACTCACCTTCTTCCCCCCCACCCTCCCCCCCTCCCCCACTCAACAGAGGCCATGGCCTTCAAGGCCGCCCCCGAGCTCATCAACGGCCGCCTGGCCATGCTGGCCGTGACGGCCGCCATCGGCGCCGAGCTGGCTACTGGCAAGTCGGTCGCGACCCAGTTTGCGTGCGAGCCCGCGCTCGTCCTCGCCGTCGGCGGCCTGTTTGCCTGGGCGTCGCTCGTGCCCCTCCTCCTCAAGGGCGAGGCCGCCAAGAAGGAGTACGCGTCCTTCGGCCCCTTCACCGCGTCCGCGGAGATGATCAACGGCCGGGCCGCCATGCTGGGCCTGGCCGCCCTGCTGGTGATCGAGGGCGTCAAGCAGACCGCCCTGTTCTGAGTGAGAACGCTGCTTCTCATGAGTAAGGAGTGTACTTTTCCACACAAAAACACACAAAAAACATTACTACCCCCCTATCAATTCTTTTTTTTTCTTCTCACGATGGAGCGATGAGAGGTAGCGCGCGCGTGCGCGCGTGCAGCCTCCCTGGTGAGGCTCGATAGAGAGAGAAACCCATTCTTTTTTTTTTCCCCACCAACTTTCTGTGTGGACGTGTCGGAGGAGCGAAGTGAGAGCGCGCGTGCGACTGTGTTGTGCAGGCACCGGGGGCTAATGAGAATAAGAGGGTCGCACCCTCTCTCCTCTACCATTTCCCACGCCCCCACCTCCCGCCGCCGCCGTCACCGCCCCTCCCTATTTTTTCCCCCCCATTGCCTTGTGTGTGTGAGTTTGCGTGTAACACCATTCTTTCCGTATTCTTTTCTCAAAACAACCCAAAACCCAAATCATATCATCAATCGTCCCCGCTTGAAGCGTAGGCCATCTCCCGTCTGACCGCCCCGCCCACCAGCCCGCTGGCCGGCACCCGCCCCGGCGGCAGGCTGGCCGCCGCCGCCGCCAGGTCGACCCAGGCCGGTGGAGGGGGGGCGCGCGCGTCGACCGCGACCGCGCCCGCCCGGGCGTCGACCGCCGCCTTGCCGGGCGGCCCAAAGTGGGCAGCCGCCCGGGCAGCCAGGGACTCCCAGGCCCAGGCGCTGAGGTCGACGCCCGCGGCCGCCGCCTCGTCCGCGGCGGCCAGGGCGTTGGGTAGGGACCCAGCATCCAGCTCCGCCCGCACCAGCGCGCTGTGGCAGGGCTGGCCCGGGGTGATGCCGGCGGCCACCGCGGCCGCCAGCAAGTCCCGGGCCGGGCGGGCGCCGACCCCGCCCGGCGCCCGCCCGCCAAACCGGACGACGCGCGCCCAGCCGCCCTCATCCATGGCGGCGCCGGCGGCCATGCCGCCCTGAATGAGGGCGGCCGCCTCCTCCGCCCGCCCGCTGCGGGCCAGGCCGGACGCCGCGGAGGCCAGCGCCCCCGTGGGCGGCGGAAAGGGGCGGGCCCGCCGCTCCAGCGCGCCCGCCCCGAGCGGGCGGGGCAACCCGGTGCTGGCCCCCGTCGCGTCCGCACACGCCTGGCGCACCAGCGCCGCCGCATCGTCCGCCAACCCCGCCCAGGTCAGGGCAGAGACGGCCAGCGTGAGACTGGCGGGCGAGTGCTCCCGCCCGGACGCGTCAAACGCGCCGCCGGCGGCCCGCGCCAGCACGCGCGCACCCGCGCGCGCGCCCTGGATGCACGCCCGCCGGTCGGGCCCGCCCGGCGGCAGGTTGACGGCCGCCCGGGCCAGGTCCCGGGCCGCGCCCCAGGCGAACGCATATACGGCGCGGCGGTGGCGTGGCGGGGGGGGGGTCGCGGTGTCCGCGCGGAGGGCGGCCAAGGCAGCGTCGGCCGAGGCTTGAGCCTGTGAGGGTTGCGGGTTGAGAGGTTCGGAGGAGTGGATGGAATAAAAAAAAAACGGACGCCGCGCCCTCGGCATGCATCCATGCACGTCCTCTTTCTCCTCAGACACGGGGACGTAACTCCCCGCTCTGTACAGTCGACATTCGTCACCAGCAAACGGGGTCCAATGGACCCCGCGCCTCACGACCGCCCGTCGACTCAAACATATCGTCACAGGAGAGACAGGAATGATGAAAGGTTTTGTCAGCCCTCTCCCTCCTCTTCTCTACTTACCTCTACCAGGTGCGTGTAGGCGGGCCCGGACCCGCGGGGGCGAGGGCGGGGCGGGAGTGGTGAGGAGGAGGCGGGGCTGGCGGCTGGGCCGGGCCCGCTCGCCAGGGGCCGGCTAGAGTACTGGCGGGCGGACGGCGCACACCAGGAGGTCGAGGTCGAGGTCGAGGTCGAGCGGCAGGCGAGGAAGGACGGGGTGGACGCCCGCGTTGCGGACACCCCAGCGGGGGAGGACCGGGCAGTCGCAGTGGCCAGCAAGGCTGCCGCACGGCGCATCGTGCGTGTGTGTCCTCCTTCCTTCTTCTCGGGGCGTCGAAAAGACTCACGCCCCCGCTCAGCCGTTGTCGCCTTCTTGCTTTGTTCTGGGGCCAGCCCTTCACTCCACCTCCATCAACTTCTCAGCCGCGGCCGCAGCAGCAGCAGCCGCCAGCGCCTGCCGGGCGGCTCGCTTGGTCTCCGCGTCCACGACCTTGATGCCTTTGATGCGGACGCCCTTGCGCACCCTGATCGCGCGCGGGCGGGCCCGCTCCCGGGTCGCGGTGCGGGAGGGGGGGAGGGCCTTGCCTGCCCGGACGGCCTTGACGATGAGGTCTTCCTTCTTGGCCTTGAGTTCGCGCTCGCCTAAGAGAGAGGTGAGGTACATGTGTGCGTGTGTGTGCGTGTGTGTGCGTGTGAGGATGACGGGATGGAGATGAGAGTGGTTGAAAGTTCGGCCGCCGGCGAGAGGATTGCGCGCCTCCTCTCTACTCTCCCTCTCTCTCTTCCACAAATAAAAACTCACGCAGCAGGTCGTTGGCGTGGATGCGGCGTTTGGTGGACTTGTTGTTCTTTTTGGACATTTCTGTGCGTGAGAGGAGAGGAGAGTGCGTGAGAGAGAGAAAGACCGATGGCTAGCTGCGGCGGCGGCCCGAAGAGAGCAAACAGCGAGCAAAGCACGTCACGCGCGCTCGTCTCATCTGCTCACCCTGTGGATTCCAAGGGCGGGGCCAGCAGGTGTGTGCGCGCGTCCTCCTCTTGGGAGTGAGGCGAGCTGTAGCGCGGTGGGCACAAGTGCGTGAAAAAAGGAAGTTGTGAAACTGAACCCTGCTACTCTCTTTCATCATTACACTCGGTTTGGCACACTGTTTGGCCTCGCCCTCCACATGCTTTTCCCGCTCACCCGCCCGGGCGAGCCCCTGCCCCCAGGCAGCCCGCCCTCAAAGTCCTTGAAGGCCACCCCAGCGGCCACGAATGGCGATGCAGCCCCCTCCACACCCTCTCCGGCCGCCGCCGCCGCCGCCGTCGACCGGCGCACCCCAATTGCTCCTGGCGACACCGTCATCGTCTACGAGTCGCACACCTCCATGAAGGCCGTGCAGGTGACGGAGGAAGCCACCTTTGGCAACCGATTTGGCCAGTTTAGGGTCAAGGTGAGAGAGGAGAGAGGAGAGAGAGGGGAGAGGGCGCGCTATTTCCTAAAAAGCCGTAGCGCAATTTCCTAGCCAGTGCCGCGCCCGCTTCTCAACCAGCTCACCCCTTCTTCATCGATAGGACTGGATCGGCCTGCCCTACGGCGCCCGGGCCACCTCCACCGCCGGTACGGGCTGGGTCTACCTCCTCGCCCCCACCCCCGAACTTTGGACGCGGGCCCTGCCCCACCGCACCCAGATCCTGTACGCGGCGGACATCGCGGCGGTCTGTGCCGGCCTCGACCTGGCCCCCGGCTGCGTGGTGCTCGAGTGCGGCACGGGCTCCGGCTCGCTCACGCACGCCCTGGCCCGGTCCGTCTACCCGGGCGGGGCAGTCCACACCTTTGAATTCCATGGCGAGCGGGCGGCCCGGGCGAAAGCCGAGTTTGAAGGGCACGGGCTGGGCGGGATCGTGACTGGTGAGTATGATAGAACGAGAGAAGATCATGTGCCCGTTTCTCCTGAGACCCCACCCGCTCACACCACCCCTGCCTCTTCCTACCATCGCATCTTTAGGCTATGTCCGGGATGTGGAGGCCGGCGGCTTTGACCCGTCCCTAGAGACTGCATCCGCGGACGCGGTCTTCCTCGACCTGCCCGGCCCCTGGAAGGCCGTCCCCTCGGCGGCCGCCTGCCTGCGCCCGGACGGCGTGCTCTGCGCGTTCTCGCCCTGCATCGAGCAGGTGCAGGCCACGGCGGCCGCCCTCGCCGGCAACGGGTTTGTGGGCATCTCCACCCAGGAACTGCTTTTGCGAGAGTACGAGGTCCGCCGCCAGCGCCTGGTGGGCGGCGGGGAGGGGTGGGAAAAGAGGTTGGAGGTGGGGGGAGGGGTGGAGGCGGCGGCGGCGGCAGCACAGCCCGCACCAGCAGTCCCGACCGCTGTCCACCCTCAGGTCGTGGCCTGGCCCGTGGCGGAGGCGAGGGGGCACACGGGGTACTTGACGTTCGCCCGGCGGGCGGCTTAGCGAGGAGATTTGTTGTCATCGCAAGTTTTGAGAGAAGACGAAGAAAAAAAATACACACCTTGCCTCTCTCACCACGGCACCCCCGGCGCCTCCGTCAGCGACGCACTGAGCTCCCACAGCTTCTTGGCTGCCTCCAGGTCATACGCCGCATCCGAAGCCTTGACGGGCTTGCAATTGCTGAAGTACCGCCCGCTGATCCCTTCCACTTCCGGGGACGAGGCCAAATAAATGGGCGTGGCCGCGCCCTGGGCGGGCGTCTTCAGGAAAGGGTAGGTGAGGGCGAGAGCGACGCGCTGGAGGAAGCCGGCGGAGGCCGGGTCCACAAGGTGGCGGGCCAGCTCGGTCCGGACGACGCCCGGGTGGCAGGCGGTCGCGGTCAGGCGGGCGGACGCGGGCGCGGACGCCGACAGGGCGAGGACGTGGAGGATGTTGGCCAGCTTCGAAGCGCCGTACGCGCCCCAGGCGCTGTAGTTTTGCTCAGACTGGATGTCACTCCAGGGCATGCCCTTGGGCGCAAACTGGTGGGCGGAGGAGGCCAGGTTGACGATGCGGGAGGGGGTGGCCGGGTCGGCCAGGAGGGGGAGGAGGGTGGAGGTGAGCAGGAAGGGGCCCAGGTGGTTGACGCCCAGCTGGCGTTCAAAGCCGTCGGCTGTGGTCTGGCGGTCAGGCAACGCCATGATGCCGGCATTGTTGACCAGGACGTCGATGGGGCGGCCCCCGTCCAGCAGGCGGGCCGCCGCGGCCCGGACGGACGCCAGGGAGGCCAGGTCGAGGGCAAGGGTGGCCACGGCGCCGGTGGCCCCTGCGGCAGCGCCAGCCGCCCTCACGGTCGCCGCCGCAGCGTCGGCTTTCGCAGCGTCCCGGCAGGCCAGGGTCACGTCATAGTCACCAGTGCTGGCCAGCGCCTTGGCGATTTCCAAGCCGATGCCCGTGTTGGCGCCCGTGATGATGGCATGCTTTTTTGTGGAGGCGGTTGAGGAGGTTGCAGCGGCGGCGGCGCGCACAGAGAGGGAGCGCGCATTGGGGTATGCGCGGCGACCGGACGCGCCGGGGGAGCTGATCGGCGTCCCGGTGGGGGTGAGGGCAGGCATGGATGTCATGGACTGAGGTGAAAAGGCGCGGGGCGGAGGGGCGCGGGCGCGGAGGCGGGCGCGGTTTTTTTTTCTTGTTTTTGGCGCTGTGGCCAAATTTTACATCCCTCCCATCACCGCCCCGGCAACGGCGACCGGGGCACAACGTGCCCAACCTTCACACCCTCACCCCCACCCCCACACACATCCAGAATCTTAGCCAGCAGCCGACCTTCCACGCTGGCGGACGAGGGCGTCAGGCCACCGGCCGACGAGGCCGATCCGCCATCCCCGGCCGCGCCCGCGCGCGCAGCCGCCAGGTCGGCGGCCAGGCGGCGCACGGCGGCGGCGGTCGCGTCGCCCAGGGCGGCCGCGTTCACGGCCGGCGAGGGCGGGGCGCCCTCCGAGCGGGCCGTCGGGGTGGCAGGCAGGGGCGAGCCGCCCGGGCCGTGCGCCGCCGACGACGCGGCCGCGGCGGCCGCCTCCTCCCCACCCGGGGCCCCGGCCGCGGCCGCGTTACGCGCCAAAAACCGGACGCACTCCTCCAGCGTGTGCCGCTCCGCCAGCAGGCGGGCCGCCTCCGCCCGGGCGGCATCGCACTCCCGGCGCAAGCGGGACGTGTCGATCGATGACGGCGGCGGGCAGGCAGCGGCAGCACCCACCGCCCCACCCCCACCCTCCAGCAGCAGCTCCGCCACCCGCGCTTTCTCGTCCTCGAGCGCGCCCGCGACCGCGGCCGCCGCCCGCTCCATCGCCTCGTACTCCTCGCTCAGGGCCGCCTTCTCCTCCACCCCCTGGGCGACCATAGCCTCCGCGGCGCCCAGGGCTTCCAGGGTGGCCGCCAGTTCGGCCCGCATCGCGCCAACGTCCGCCTCATGCACGGCCGCCGCGTCGGCTTCCAGGGCAGACAGGGCATCCCGGGCGGACGCGGCCTCGGCGCGCGCGGCGGCCGCGGCAGACGCCGCGGCCGCGGTTGACGCCTGCAGGGAGGCCGCCGTCCGGGCGGCCTCAGCCGCCGCGGACGCCGCCTCCTTCTCCTTGGTCGCCAGGGCAAGGCGCGCGGACTCAAGGTCTACCTCCCGCGCATCCACCTCGGCGGCCAACGCCTCAATCTCGGCCTGCGAGGCGGCAGCAGCCGACCGCACCCGCGCCTCGGCCGCTTGCGCCCGCCCGCTCTCCGCGTCCACCGCCCCCGCTAGGCGGGCCACCTCGGCCCGCAGGTCGGCCACGGATGCGGCGGCAGCCGTGGCAGCCGCCGCGGCGGCGGCGGCCGTGGACGCGGCGGTGACTTCCGCGCTGGCGGCCCGGGCGGAGGCGGCGACCAGGTCGGCCTCCAAGGCGCAGCGGGCGGCTTCCGCGTCGGCCGCCGCGGCCGCGCCCGCCGCCAGCGCGTCGGCCAGCTGGACCTCCAGCTTGGCGACGGCCGCGGCCGCATGGGCGGCGCCCTCGCCTGCAGAGCGGGCGGCGGTCAGGTCGGCGTCCAGGGAGGCGAGCTTGGCGGTCAGCTCGGCGACGGACGCCTCGTGCGCGGCGGCCGCCTTCCTCGACCGGGTCACCTCCTCCTCCAACATCTCCACATCCGCCCGGGCGGCCGCCTCGCCCGCCACCAGGTCCGCCCGCAGCTCCTGCTCGATGGCCGACGCCGCGGAGCGGGAGGCGTCCAGTTCAGCAACCAGGCGCGCCTCCACCTGGGTCCAGGCTTGCGTGGCCTCGGCCAGGCGGGCGTCCGCTTCAGCGGCTGCCTCGGCCGCAGCGGTCACTTCCTCCACCGCCGTCGCCTGGACGGCAGCCGCCTCCTCCACGGCCGCCGCCCGGGCAGCCTCCAGGGTGGCGGATGAGCGGGCGTGCAGGGTGGCCAGCTCGGCTTTGACCCGGTCCAGCTCGGCCAGGGCGGCGGCGCGGGCGGCCCCGGCAGCCGCGACGGCCTGCTTGGCCTGGGCCTCCACCGCCGCCCGCTCCTCGGCCGACCCCAGCGAGAGCACTCCCAGGTCGGACCGCGCCCGGTCCGCGGCCGCCCGGGCCTCGTCCGCGGCCGCGCCCGCCCGCTGGGCCGCCCCCCGGGCGTCCGCCAAATCGCGCTCCAGCGTGGCGACCTGGGTGGCCGACCCGGACAGGGCGGCCCGCAGGTCGGCCTCCGCCGCGGCCGCGGTCGCCCGGGTCGCGTCCAGGTGGGTGGCCAGCCGCTCGGCTTCGGCGCGGGCCTCCCGCAGCTCCGCGACGGCGGCGTCCGCGCGAGATTCGGCGGCGAAGGTCGCGGCCGTGCCCGCCGCCGCCGCCGCCGCTTCCCCCTCCCGGCGGGCGGCGTCCACGGCAGCCGTGGCAGCGGCGGCCGCGCCCGCCGCCGCCGCGCGCGCGTCGGCCAGGTCGGCGGCCAGGCGTTCGCCTTGGGCCAGGGCTTCAGAGGCGGCTGACTTGGCATCATGCAAGCGGGCTTCCAGGTCGGCGATGGTGGCGTCCGCAGCGGCGCGGGCGTCGGCGGCCGCGCGGGTCGCCCCCCCAACCTCTGCCTCCGCCTCCCGGACGGCAGCAGCCGCGTCGTCCCGCGCCCGGGCAGCTTCGGACGCACCCGACGCACGGGCGGCGGCCAGCTGGGAGCGCAAAGTTGCCACAGCCTCACTGTCGCCCGCGGAGGCGGACGCGAGGTCGGCCTCGAAGCGGGCCCGGTCCCGGGCAGAGGCCTCGAGGGCGGCCGCCAGAGCATCCTGTGCCGCCCGCACCTCCGCGCCCGCGGCCGCCTGCACGTCCACCAGCTCACGCTCCAGGGCGGTGAGGCGGGTGGAGGCCGCGTCGGTGGCCGTCAGGGCCGCAGACGCAGCAGCCTGGGCCTCCGCCCGGGCGGCCGCCGTCGCGGTCGCGGCCGCTGCCGTCGCGGCCGCCAGGTCGCGCTCCAGGGCGTGGACCCGGGCGTCCGCAGCCGCCGTTGCGGCGGCGGCCCGGGCGTCGGCCGCACCGGCGCGGGCGGCGGCTTCTTTGGCGCCGGCCTCGGCGGCAGCCAAGCGGGTCTTGACCTCGGCGGCAGTCGAGGAAAGGTGGGAGGGCGCGGGAAAGGGGGTGGCGGCAGTCGCGGCAGCCGGCCCATCAGGCTTCCCCGACCGCGCCACGGCCAACGCCCTTTCCAGCTCGACGTAGGCCGCCTGCAGCGCCGCCCGCGCAGCAGCTTCAGCTTCGGCCGCGGCCTCGGCCGCCACCGCCCGGGTCCCCGCCGCTGCGGCCGCGTCGAGGGCGGCCCTCAGGTCTGCCGCGGCCGCGGCCGCCGCGCCCTCCGCCCGCTGCTCCGCGGCCTCCGCATCGGCCAGGGCGGCCGCGCTCAGGGCAGCGTTGGCCCGTGCGGCGGCAGCTTCATCACGTAAGCGGTGGGCATCCGGGCCGGCCGACTGGGCGGCGGTGGCGGCCGCGGCAGCAGCAGCGGTCGCCGCACGCGCGGTCGCAGCCGAGTCGGCCGCGCGCCCACGTTCGGCGGCGAGGGCGTCCTCCAGGTCGGCAGCAGCAGCAGACGCGGCCGCCAAGCGGGCCCGCGTCGACCCGAGCTCCGCGTCTACGGCCGCCGCATCCCGGCGCGACGCCGCGGCCTGGGCCGCCGCCTCGTCGGCCGCGACCCGGGCCGCCCGCGCGTCGGCCCGGGCGCCCGTCAGGGCGGCCGTCAGCTGGGCCTCCCGTTCGACGAGAGCGTCCCGAGCCGCGGTGGCCTCGTCCGAGGCGGCCCGCTCCCGGATGACTTGGGCGTGAAGGTCCTATGTGTAAAAAAAGGTGTGTGTGGGGAAGAAAAGGGGGTGAGTGTGGGGGTCGAATAAGATGTGCCCGCCCCCCCGCTCATCCCCTCAATCCAATGCACACACACCCTCGCAGCCGCTTTAATACGGTCAATCTCAGCCTCCAGGTCATGGATGCGCTGGGTGGACCAGGAAAAGGAGGGGCCGGACCGGCGGGCGGTGTGGTGGGAGGTGTCGGCGGTGAGCGCGACGGCGGCGAACGAGGGGGGGGCTGTGTTGTGTGGAAAGAGAGGGATGGATGAGGGAAAGGTTTGGCGGTATGCTCGATCGGGCGAGATGTGCGCTTGAAAGCCCCCTGGGTGCGCGTGTGGAGGCAATCAGCAGATGTGCCAAGCGCGGGGCGGAGACGTTCCCCTCCTACTCCCACCTTGCGCGCGCGGAATGGAGCGCGAACGCTGCGCCCACCGCCGGCGCTTCTCTCTCTCCCTCCCTCGTCTCCCCTTACCGTCCTTGGCCGCACCACCGCCCAGGGTCGCCCGCCCGTCAGCCGGGGCAGCAGGAGCGTCGAGTGCGTCTGAGAATAGAGAAAGAAAGGTGGGAGTGAGGACAGAGCGCGCGCGCACACGGGTGGCGAGCCTTTTTTTTCTTGGAACTTTTTTTGGCGGTTGACGGCGGGGCGGGAGAGAGAAGAGGGGCGCGTTTGCAGCCCGCGCGCCGGGACCACTGCATCGGCATCCACGACGCCTGGATCCGGTACATAATCTCTAACTGTGCAGCACATGAGGCGTGCGCAGGCAAATGCGTGCGTGGCTGAGTGGGCGCGGCACGCAGGGCTCCTTCCCTCCTCCGCATCCCGGCCGGCGCGCCGACGCCGCGCTCTCCTTTTCAACAATACACACACCTTCACCCGCCTTGGCCTTGCCAAATCGGGAGGCGCCGCCCCAGCGAAAAGCCATGTTGGTGTTATTTAGGGGAGGAGGGTGTGGGGGCGCGCGCAGGAGAGAGAGAGAGTGTGTATTTTTTTGTGCGAAGACGGGAGTGAGAGGGCGGGGGGGGGGGGAGAGAGTGAAAACCCGGGCGCCGACCTCGGCGCCCTCCAATCATCTTTTATAACTCCTTTTTTTGTTGTAACTCTCGTTCATGCCTGCCTCCGCCCTCGCCGCCACCCACCCCACCGCCGCCGGCTCTTGGGCCGCCGGCAATGCGGCCGCGGCCGTGGCAGACTACAGTGCCGCCCGAGCCGCGTACAGCGCGGCCTTGGGCGTGCTCTTTTATGACGAGGAAAGCAGGCACCGGCGCAGCGCGGGCGACACCGCTCCTTCCTCGTCCTCCACCACCACCACGCCGGCCCACGTCCACACCGCCACCGCACTGTTGCTGTGCAACCGGTCCGCCGCCGCTTTAGCGGTGGGCGACGTGTCCGCCGCCGAGGTGGATGCCCGGGCTGCCCTGGCGTGGGGTGGGGAAGGGGGTGGGGCCTTGGGTGGGGTGGGCGGCTCCATGACGCGCGCCAAAGCGCTCTACCGCCTGGGGCGGGCGTTGCTGGCCCAGCCGGGGAGGGTGGAGGAAGGGGTAGCCGTGCTGAGGCAGGCCGCAGCTTCGGGAGGTGGGGCTGCTGGGGCTGCCGCTGGGGCTGGGACGGCGGCACTCACCCCCGCCGCCCCTCCCTCACCTGGTGGGGGCGCAGTCCCCGCTCCTCCCGGCGACGCCCGGGCCACAGCCCACGCGGCCGCCCGGGCGGCCGCGGTCGAAGCCGCCCTGGAAGCTCCTCGCACGTCCATATTTGACCTCATGCAAGGCCGGGCAGGCGGGAAGGGCGGCAACAACGAGGACGCGGCGACTGGAGGCCGCCCGCCGCTCGACCGTGTGGAGGGCGGGATGATGAGGGGGGCCGCCGCCGCCACCGGCCGCGAAGGCGGTGCTGCGGCTGTTGCGGCTGCAGCCGCCATGAACGCGACTGGAGGCCTACCCGGTGCTGCATCCCTGGGCCTGGGCACGTCCGGCCCCGGCGGCGGCGCCTGGGCCGGCGCCGCGGCGCGGACTGGTGGCCTGCGCCTACGCGCACTGCCTCACCCCCCCCCGCCCCAACCACCAGCCCGCCCGCCCCCGCGCCGCCGCCCGCGCTTCTTCGCACCCCGCCCCACCATCACCACCCCGCCCCCCCAATTATCCTCCCTGTCCCCTCCTCCACCCGCCCCCGCCCGGGCCCGGGCCCTGTTGGGCGTGGAGGCGACGGCGGATGGGCCGGCCCTGCGTGCCGCGTACCTGCGAGGGGCGGCCGCCACGCACCCGGACAAGGTGGGGGGCAGCGGGGCGGCATTTGCGGCGGTGCGGTCGGCGTATGATGCTTTGGTGGCGTGGGCAGCCGGAAGCGGGGGTGGAGGGGGTGGTGGTAGCGGCGGCGGGGCGGCGCCGCCCCGGCGCCGGGCAGCAAGCAGCCCATCCCCTCCCCCACCTCCCCCACCACCCCCCTCCGAGGCGGCCTTCGCCGCCCACCACCGGGCGGCTGGGACGGCCGCCGAGGCGGCAGCTCACGCAGCTGAGGCCCGGGGCGATGCCCAAGCCGCGGGTGCCGCCTGGACGGACGCGGTGCGGGCGTACCTGGCGATGGGTGGAGGAGGAGGTGGTGAGGGTGTGGGCGAGGGTGGTGCTGCCCCCCCCACCGCCAGCACCACCTTGTTGCGACAAGCTCTGCTGGCCCGGTCGGCCCTGCATATCCGGGTGCGAGTGGGTGAAGAGGAGGAGGGGAAGGGGGAGGTGTCCGTCGAGCGGGCGGCGGAGGCGGCCCGGGCGGCGGCAGTGGCGGCTGGAGAGAGGGCGGGGGTGATTTAGTAACGACGTGCCAGTCATTATTTTCGTTTTGCGTCCTTTGCGGGATATGGCGCCGCCCCTCACAATTGCGGCCTTGTTTGTCCACCCCGTCAAATCCTGCGCCGGCATCACGGTCGGCGCGGCCGCCCTGACCCGGGATGGGCTGTCCCCCTGGGACCGCGCTTGGGCGGTCGTCAAGGCGGGCGACACCGGTCGGGTGCTGACACAGCGTGACTGCACGGCTTTGGCCCTCATCTCCACCGCCCTCCCCGCGGAAGCTTTGCTGGGCGAGGGCGAGGAGGCGGGGGCGTCCCTCACCCTGACCTCTCCTGGCCACCCGCCCCTCCTGGTCCCGTTGACTCGCCCGCCAGGCGCACTCCGCACCCACGCGTCCGTGTGGGAGTGGAGTGGCGACGTGGACGACGAGGGCGAGGAGGCGGCGGCCTGGGTGAGCGGCGTCATCGGGCGGGCGGCCCGCCTGGTCCGGTACTCGCCCGGCCGGGCGCACTGCCGCCCGGTCGCGCCCGCCTGGACGCCGCCGGGGGCGCCGGCAGGCGCGGAAGCGGCGTTCAAGGATGGTTTCCCGCTCCTGGTTGTCAGCGCTTCGTCCGTCGCCGACTTGGCAGCCCGCCTGGGCCGCCCCACCCTCGACGGCCGCCGTTTCCGGGCCAACCTGGTCATCGCGGGCGCACCCGCCTGGGCCGAGGACGGGTGGGCCGAGCTGGCGATTGGTGAGGGAGACGGGCTCCGCATCGGCTTGACCAAACCCTGCGACCGGTGCACCATTCCGGCCGTCAACCCGGACAGTGGGGTGGTGGACGGGAAGGACATCACGCCGGGGCTCCGCCACTTTCGGACGGGTGCGGCGTTGAGATGGGATGGCGTCCTGAAGGCGTGGAAGAACGCGGTATTTTTCGGGTGGAACGGTGCATTGTTAGGTGGGGATGGGGGGACTCAGGAGGAGGTGGTCGGCCTGGTGCGGGTGGGCGACGCGGTGCGGGTGGTGGTGAGGAGGATCGGGCCGCCGGTGCCAGCGTGAATCCCACTGTCCTTCTAAACAACACAAGTGTGACACGCTTGATCTCTCCCCCTCCCATCTGCGTGGGGGGTCTTCTCGTGGGGCCCCGCGCCGCCCGCGCCTGCCCCCTCCCTTTTCACGCCCTCCCGCTTTCAACCTCGCCCGCGCTTTCAAACGCGGCCGCCAGCTCGCGCGACCCGGCCAGCCGTCTCACGAGCGCGCCCAACGCGGCCTGCGGCTCCCAGGCGTCCTGGGAGGCCGCTGCCGCGTCGCGTAACCAGGCGTGTGTGGCAGGCGGTAAGAGGACGTCCAGGCGGTGCGGGGCGGACGAGGTGAGAGGAGAGGGGGGTGGGCCGGGACTGCCACCGCCACCGGGACTGCCACCGCCACCGCCACCGCCACCGCCACCGCCACCGCCACCGCCACCGCCACCGCCACCTCCATCTCCACCTCCAGCCGCGTCGGCTTCGGTGGGCACGCCGGGGCCCAGCTCCGCAGCGCCCGCGCCGGACGGCAAGGCGGACAGCGTCGCCATGAGGGGCACGCCCGCGTCGGCGGCCACCCTCAGAGCCTCCTGCAGCTTGGCCGCCTGGGAGGAAGGGAGGGCCAAGGCGGGGATGGTCGAGGCTGGCCTGCTGCCCGCCCCATCCTCCTCCGCCGGCCCCATCGACACGTGCTCGTCCTCCGTGTTGAGGACGACCAAGGCGGCCGCACCTGCGGATGCGGCATTGGCCGCCTTCTCCTCAAAGGAGCAGCCTCCCCGGGTGAGGGCAATGATGGATGGAGGGGTCGCGGATGTGAGTGGGGTGCAGCCGTGGGCCGGCGAGCCGAGGAGGAGGGGGGCGGAGATGGAGCAGGGGGTGTTGGAGTCGCCCCTCCTGTCATCTTCACACTCCTCCGCCTCGCGCAAGGTAGGCCCAAAGGAGGCGGCTAAGCCGGCGAGGCGGGCACTGACAAGTGGAGGCGTGGTGCCGGTGGGCTGCGTCGTCAGGCGCAGGGCATAACGCCAGGGGCCGTCGTCGTGGGCCGGGTGGTTGGTTTGGGCACCACCGCCTCCGACGTCATCATCCCCTTCCGACACTAAGACTTCCGACAGCTGGATGATGACGGCGTTGGGTGGGAGGTCGGACGGGGAGGCCAGGGCGGTCGGTAACAGGGGCGACAGGCCTGCACAGGTCAGCGCAGCAGCCGCCGGGTCGGCGGATAGCAAGCACACGGCTTGCCGGCGCGCGCGGGTGGATGATGATGAGGCCGACTGGCGCAAACGTTGCGCGGCCGCGGCGGCGGCAGCTTGAGCGGCCGCGTCGACAGCCGCCTGGGCGCGAGCGCCCACCATGGCGGCTTCCGTGGCCAGGCAGGCCCGGCAGCGGCGGGCGCGCAGAGTTGCGACGTCCGCAGCAGACGGGGCGAGCAAGGGGAGGGCGGCGCCGAGGGTGGCCGCCGCGTCAGTGGGTGGGACCGCATGCTCGCACAGCGCCCTGCACACGGCCCGCATGGATGCCCGACCCGCCGTCGCGTTGACCAGGGAAGGAGGCCAGGCAGCGGCCGTCGCACTCGTTTCCAGGAGGGCTGCCCAGTCGAGCGAGGCGGCCACGCCTTTCTCACCACCACCACCACAAGGCAAGGGATAAAAAGGGTGCCCCTCCGTGCTCAGCACGACCGCGTCCAGCAGGCCGGCCGAGCCGACTGGCACCGTCCACAGCAGGTGCAAGTACTTGAAGGTCTCGGCCAGCGCAAACGATTCCATCGTGTCCTCCTGGCTGGACGCGCCGGGCGCCGAGACGTCGGCCAGGGACGCAAACCCGCACGGCGCGGACGTCCGCTCGACCAGGTGGGCTTGCACCATGCGGCCGACCTGGAAGTAGACGGGGTGGCGCGTCGCGGCGGCCAGGGCAAACGTGGATTCGGCCAGCTCCGGGCGGAGCGGGTAGCCGGCCAGGGTCGGGTGGCGGACCGTCCCCGTTAGCGCGTCCAGCGCTTCGGGGAGGCCCCCAAACCGGGCCCAGGCCGACGCCCAGTCGGCGTGGGCGGCCGCGGCGGGCGCGACCTGGCCGGCCAGGACTTGCAGGCCCGGGAAGAAGGCGGACAGCGAGGACACCCAGGGCTTGGTCAGGGCGCCGGAGTGCATGTCCACGTCCACCCGCCAAGCGGCGGGGCGGGGGGGTGAGGGCGGGGGGCTGCCCGCGCTTGTCAGCGGCGGCGGCGGCGACGGCGGCGGCGGCGGTGGCGGCGGCGGCGGCGGCGGCGGTGGCGGCGGCGGCGCGTTGCACCACTGCATGAGCGACGCGTGCGAGGCCGCCCACACGGTCAACCACTCCTCATCCCCCGTGTACAGGTACGATTTCAACAGCATTTCATAGTAGCTGTCCACGCCCGCGCCCACGCCCGCGTCCGTCCGGATCCAGGCGCCCGAGTCGACGGACAGCGTGTTGCCGACCAGGCCGGTGCGGGGGTCGGCCCGGCTGGCTAGGGCGAAGGCGGCCTTCTTGGCGGCGGCGGCGTAGCGGGCGTCGCCCGTGGCCGCACTCAGGGCTGCCATCTCCAGGAAGGCCGTGCCCGCGCAGGCCGTGCAGGTCGCCCGGATGTCGCCCGCCACGGGGCCGGACCGCAGGTTTACCCAGGACAGGGGCAGGCCGGTCGGGGTGGCGTACGCGGGCAGCAGGCGGTCGCCCAGGTCCCTGGCGGCGTCCAGCAGGAAGGCCGGGGCGGGCGTGCCGGGCGGGAGGGCGGCCAGGGCCGGAGAAGACGGGCGGTTCAGGGCCGAGTGCACCGAGAGCAGGCCGCCCAGCGCCCGGATGGTCAGCTCAAACACGTGCACGCGGGCGTCCTTGTCAAAGTGGAGGACAGGGCGGCGGGCGGCTGTGACCGGGTCGGCCACAGTGGAGGCGGCGGCCGCCAGGCCGGACGCCAGACGCGCTGTGTCGCCCAGCGTCAGAGCTGTGGAGAGTGCGTCGATGAGGGTGAGGGCGACGCCGCCCTGGCTGTCCCGCCCCCGGCACGACAGCGGCCTCAGCTCGTCCCGGGGAAAGGCGTGGGAGAGGTAAGCGTCAAAGGCGGTGCCAAACATGGCCGCGGCCTCCGCGGCGGACGCGGCCGCCTCGGCGCGGGAGACCGGGCCGGACCGCGGGTAGGCGTGGGCGAGGATGGAGCGGGTTAGCCTGCCGTCGATGCTACCGCCGACCCGCCCACGTCCCAGGGCCCAGGCGACGAGGGCGGCGAGGAAGGCGGCCGCAAAGAAAGCGAGAGCAGCAGCAGTGGAACGCCGATGGTCGGCCGCGGTCGCTTGCTTTTGAGGGGAGGGGGAGGGTGGCGAGGGCTCCTCCTCCTTCGAGGCAGGGACAGGCATAGGCTCGCCCACGTGCCCCCGCACCGGGCTCCGGGTGGAGGGCATATGGTGTGTGAGAGAGAGAGAGAGAGAGAGAGAGAGAGACGGGCGACGCTGCCCGTCTCTTTTGGGAGCACAGTGAGCAACCCCCCGCCTTCCCGCGTGCTTGCCTGGAGAGAACAAAAACGGCCGCCTCTCACACCACAACGCACTATGCTCCGCTCCCGCGGCGCCTATCGCCCCTCCCCTCTAGGGCGGGGAGTGGCAGGATCTGCGTCATCCTCACCTTCCCCTGTCACCCCGACCGCGGCGTCCTTTGGCGGCTGGATCAGCCCGGACACGGTGGCGGCCACGTTTGGGGGGTGGAGGGATGATGGGGGGGGCGGGGACGCGGCGGCACGGCCACCGCCCGCCATGACAGTGCCAGCTGAGACCGCACCCGCCACAACCCCATCCCCCGACGCGTGGGGCCAGGCGGAAGCCCTGGCTGCCGCGGCGGCGGACGCCGCGGCGGAAAGCTGGGGGGTGGTTGCGGTGGAGGAAAAGGAGGCGACAACGACGGCGTCGGCGACGGCAACGATTAAGGCACCGTCACCGCCACCATCAGTCTCCGCGAGTCAGGTGGTGGTGGAGGCGGTGGCCGTGCCGGTGGAGACGGCGACGGCGGTGGCGCCGCCGCCTCAACCACCACCCCAGCCACCACCGCCCGAGGTTTCGCCTCCTCCGCCCACACCGCCCACACCGCGCGCCCCAGGCCGCCGCACCCGGGCCACCGTTGCCGCCGTAGAAGCGGCCGCGAGCGCGGTCGCCGCGGAGGCAGCGGCTTTGCGGGCCGCGACCGACCTGGCGGCCGCTGCCCGCGGGCGCACGGCCGCGGCCGCCCTGCTCGCGAAAGCCCGGGCGGAGCGGGTGGCGGCGACGGTTGCGGCGCAGGCAGCCGCGCGGGCGATGACGACGCTGGCAGCCGCGGTGCGGGCGTGTGAGGTGGGCGGGCTGGCCCGGAAGGAGCGAGGGTTGCGCAGGGCGTTGGAGCAGGTGGCGGCGGGGGTGGGTGAGCAAGGGGGAGCGCCGGGGGGGGGGGGGGGGTTGCCCCGCCCCCCCCACCCCGTGGGGGCGGGGTGGTGGCCCCCCCCGGGGGAGCGGACCTGCCCGGGGTGTTGGCGTTTTGGGGGTGGTGGTGGCCCGG